>WNFI01368125.1_pt1 | contig 10576 bp, 10 predicted proteins | sample 5400471 | NCBI WGS metagenome assembly WNFI01 (sample SAMN13153348, study PRJNA577476) | soil metagenome | isolation source: 100 cm saprolite on Douglas fir-dominated hillslope | place: USA:California | collected 2013-09-17 | reverse complement strand
ATGACCGCCGAGCTCGCCGCCACAATCGATGATGCCTGGGAGACCCGCGACAAGCTCACGCCGGCGACCAGCGGCGCCGTGCGCGATGCCGTCGAGGCGGCGCTTGACGGGCTCGACGCCGGCCGGTTGCGGGTGGCGGAGAAGGCCGGCGAGGGCTGGCAGGTGCACCAATACCTGAAGAAGGCGGTGCTGCTGTCGTTCCGGCTCTACGACAACGCGCTGATTCCGGGGGGACCTGGAGAGGCCACGCCCTGGTTCGACAAGGTGCCGTCGAAATTCGCCGGCTGGGGCGAGAACCGCTTCAAGAGCGCCGGCTTTCGCGCGGTGCCGAACGCGGTCGTCCGCCGCTCGGCCTACATCGCCCCCGGCGTGGTCTTGATGCCGAGCTTCGTCAATGTCGGCGCCTATGTCGACAAGGGCACCATGGTCGACACCTGGGCCACCGTCGGCTCCTGCGCCCAGATCGGCAAGAACTGCCACCTCTCCGGCGGCGCCGGCATCGGCGGCGTGCTCGAGCCGCTGCAGGCCAATCCGGTCATCATCGAAGACAACTGCTTCATCGGCGCTCGCAGCGAGGTGGTCGAGGGGGTGATCGTGGAGACCGGCTCGGTCCTGTCGATGGGTGTCTATCTCAGCGCCACCACCAAGATCGTCGACCGGGCGACGGGCGAGGTCTTCTTGGGCCGCGTGCCTGCCTATTCGGTGGTGGTGCCGGGGAGTCTCCCGGGCAAGGCTCTGCCCAACGGCGCCCCCGGCCCGTCGCTCTATTGCGCGGTCATCGTCAAGCGGGTGGACGAGCAGACCCGGGCCAAGACCTCGATCAACGAGCTGTTGCGCGACTGATGGCAGCTCAGCCGTGATCGCCAGTCGAGCGGAGATCAATGCGGCGATTCGCGGCGCGCTCAAGCTATGGCGCGGCGATCCCGCCGGCATGGAGTTCTTCGATCGCGGCCTGGACGGCTTCTGGCGAAGCTTCTTCGCCGCCGTGCTGGCCGTGCCGGCGCATGTGGCGCTGCTTCTGCTGTCGAGCTCCCGCGCCGAGCTCGCCGAGCACCTGCCGCGGCTGCTCGTGGTCGAGGCCATCGCCTATGTGATCTCGTGGACCGCCTATCCCCTGGTCATGGCCTTCATGGTCGATTGGCTCGACCGCCGCGACCGCTACTTCGACTACATGGTGCCGTACAACTGGGCCGGGCTCGTGCAGATCCTGGTCTTCCTGGCGGTGGCGGCCTTGCGCGCGCTGGGCGTCCTGCCGGAACCGATCGGCGCCGTGGCGGCGCTCCTGCGTATTCGACGCGGGTGAGATAGAGCCCATCCGGCGGCGCCGTGGCGCCGGCGGCGCTGCGGTCCAACGCGGCCAGCGCCCGCGCCAGCTCGGCCGCGGACCATTTGCCTTCGCCCACCAAGCGCAAGCTGCCGACCATGTTGCGGACCTGGTGATGCAGGAACGAGCGCGCCTCGGCGACGACGAGGATCTCCTCGCCCTGACGGCTGACGTCGAGCCGATCCAGCGTTTTGACTGGCGTCTTCGCTTGGCATTGGCTGGCGCGGAAGCTGGTGAAATCGTGACGGCCGACCAGGAGCTGGGCGGCGCGATGCATCGCCTCTGCATCCAACGGCCGGCTCACCAGCCAGGCGCGCGCGCGCCCGAGGACCAAGGGCGCCCGACGGTTGACGATGCGGTAGCGATAAGCCCTGAGGGTCGCCGAAAAGCGTGCGTGAAATCCCGGCGCCGCCGGTGCCGCATCCAGGACCGCGATCGGCGCCGGCTTCAGATGAAAGTTGACCGCGTCCCTGAGCGTGTCGCTCGACGTCTCGCGCGCGAGATCGATATGCGCCACTTGGCCGAGGGCATGCACGCCGGCATCGGTGCGGCCGGCCGCATGCGCGGTCACCGTCTCGCCGCTAAATCGGCCGACCGCCTCCTCCAGGAGCTGCTGCACCGAAAGCCCGTTCGCCTGCCGCTGCCAGCCGACGAGGCCGCTGCCGTCATATTCGAGGGTGAGCCGGTAGCGCGGCATTATGAGAGCACGGCGCCGGCGGGGATGGGATGGCCGCGCAGCAGCGCCTCGGCGTTCATCGGCGCTCGCCCGGCGCGTTGCAGGCGCAGCAGTCCGAGCGCACCCTCGCCGCAGGCGACGGTCAACCCTCCGTCGAGCACGGTGCCGGGCGCGCCCGCTTGGTCGCGCGGCTCGGCTCCCAGCACCTTGATGCGCTCGTTGGCATATTCGAAGAACGCCCCCGGCCAGGGGTCGAGTGCCCGCACCAGCCGGTCGAGCTCGGCCGCCGGGCGGCGCCAATCGAGCCTGCCGTCTTCGCGCGCGAGCTTCTTTGCGTAAGTGACGCCGGCCCCCGGTTGCGGCGTCGGCCGCAAGCGACCGGCGGCAAGGCCCTCCAGAGCATCGAGGACGAGGCGGGCGCCGAGACGGGAGAGCGCATCGTGGAGAGATTGCCCGGTCGCGTCGGCCGTGATCGCCACGCGCTCGGCGATCAGCACGGCGCCGGTGTCGAGGCCTTCATCCATCTGCATGATGGTGACGCCGGTCTCCTCATCGCCTTCCATCAGCGCGCGCTGGATGGGGGCAGCACCGCGCCAGCGCGGCAACAGCGAGGCATGCACATTGACGGCGCCGAGCCGAGGCGCTTCCAGGATCGCCTTCGGCAGGATCAAGCCGTAGGCCGCGACCACCGCGGCGTCGAGGCCGAGCGCCTGGAGCTCCGCTTGCTCCTCGCTGCCTTTGAGCGAGGTCGGCGTGCTGACCACGAGCCCCAACGCCTTGGCGCGGGCTTCGACCGGCGACGGCCTCGGCTTCTGGCCGCGCCCGGCCGGCCGCGGCGGCTGCGCATAGACCCGAACCAGCTCGTGGCCGGCACCGACCAGCGCATCCAGGATCGGCACGGAAAAATCGGGCGTGCCCATGAAGGCAAGGCGAAGGCGGGTCATGGCGGCGGCAGACTTAGCATGGCAAGCACCTCGTTACCTCTTCTCATGGGAATCATCACCTCTCCCGTGGGGAGAGGTCGCGCGCAGCGCGGGTGAGGGGAAGCCGTGCAGATGGGAGCAGTCTCGGAAAGCGCGCTCGCGGCGGCGCTTCCCCTCACCCCGGCCCTCTCCCCACGGGAGAGGGAGCAAGAGGCTCGCGCCTAGGCCGGTTCCTTGGTCTCGGCTTTGCGCTGCTTCACCAGCTTGCGCACGATGATGTCGCGCTTGACCGGGGAGAGGTGGTCGATGAACAGCACGCCGTCGAGATGCTCCATCTCGTGCTGCAGGCAGACGGCGAGCAGGCCCCGGGCATGCAGCTCGCGCAGCTCGTTCTCATGGTCGAGATAGCGCACCTTGACCTCGGTCGGCCGCGTCACCTCGGCATAGTGCTCGGGCACCGAGAGGCAACCCTCCTCATGCGCCATCTCCTCCTCCGAGGCCCAGACGATCTCCGGATCGGCAATGCGCAAGGGCTGCGGCGGCTCGTTCTCGCGCGCCACGTCGAGCACCAGCACGCGGCGGTTGTCGCCCACCTGCGGCGCGGCCAAGCCGATGCCGGGTGCGGCGTACATGGTCGCCAGCATGTCGTCCATGAGCCGGCGCACCGACTCGTCGACCTTCTCCACCTTCCGGCACTTCACCTTGAGGCGCGGATCGGGGGCGGTGATGATGGGTAGAAGAGCCATCCTTGCAGCTAGGTAGGGCGCCTTGGGGAAGCCGTCAAGCGTGGCGGGGACGCCTCTGCCATGCTAGGTGCCCCGCTGGTATTTATGGGGATCCGCCCGTCGGCGGTTCCCGGCGCGGGGCTCGACTCGAGCCAGGAGTGGTCATGGATCTCGGCCTTGCTTTGGCGCTGGTTCTGGCGGTGGCCGCACTCGCCGTCGCCGTGGTGATCCTGCGTCGCGACAACAAGGCGCCGCCGGTCGACGCGGTGCCGGCGAGCGAGATGGCGGTGCTGGCGCAGCGCCTGTCGGACTCCCAGGGCCAGCTCGCGGGCCGGCTCGACCAGATGGCGGCCCAGCAGGCCGCTTCGCAGGCGAAGCTCGCCGACTCGCTCCAGATCCAGGAGCGGGCGCTGACCAAGGCCTTGGAGGAGCGGCTGGCCGCGCTCGGCCTCAAGGTGCAGGAGAGCCTCGGCAAGAGCGCCACCGACACCACCAAGACCTTGGGCGATCTGAGAGAGCGGCTGGCGGTGATCGATTCCGCGCAGAAGACCATCACCCAGCTTTCGACCCAGGTGGTCGAGCTGCAGGACATCCTGGCCAACAAGCAGGCCCGCGGCGCCTTCGGCGAGGTGCAGTTGGAGAATCTCGTGCGCTCGGCCTTGCCGCCGGACGCCTACGAGTTCCAATACACGCTCGGCAGCGGACGCGTCGACTGCCTGCTCAGGCTGCCGAATCCGCCGGGGTCGATCGCCATCGACGCGAAGTTTCCGCTGGAATCCTACCAGGCGCTGATGGGCGCCAGGGACGAGGCCGGCAAGATCGTGGCGCGCAAGGCCCTGGGCCAGGCGGTCATGGTGCATGTGCGGGCGATCCGCGACAAATACATCGTGCCGGGCGAGACCGCGGAATCGGCGCTGATGTTCCTGCCCAGCGAAGCCATTTACGCCGAGCTGCACGCCAATCTCCGCGACATCGTCGAGCAGTCCTTCCGCGAGCGCGTCTGGATCGTCTCGCCGACCACCTTGATGGCGACCTTGAACACCGTGCGTGCGGTCCTGCGCGATGCCGCCATGCGCGAACAGGCGCACCTCATTCAGCAGGAGGTGGCGCTGCTGCTGGGCGACGTCGAAAGGCTGGATGACCGCGTCGAGAAGCTGCAGAGCCACTTCAATCAGTCGACCGAGGACGTCCGCCAGATCCGCATCTCCGCCGACAAGGTGAAGAAGCGCGCGCTCAAGATCGAAGAGGTCGAGCTCGACGACGAGGAGAAGCCGGCGCTGCCTCCCGGTCCTACCCCATGACGGGGTCTGCTCCATGACCGGGTCCGCGCGATGATGCCGCTGGCTGAGCGAAGCAGCCTGCCCAATCCGCTCGCCGTGGTGAAGCCGATCGTCTTCCTGCTGGCGGCGACGCCGATCCTGATCCTGGCCCATGACGCGATCTACGGCGTGATCGCCGCCAATCCCTACCCGACCTTGGTGTCTATGCCTTCCTGCACCTGATCATCTGGGCGAAGGATTACGGCTTCGATTGGGGCTTCCTCTGGGGCGAGGTGGTGGCGCGCCCCTATCTCGCGGTCGGGCTCGTCGCCACCATCCTGCTGGTGCCGCTGGTGTTGACCTCGACCCGGGCCTGGGTCCGGCGCCTCGGCGCCAAGCGCTGGCGCGGGCTGCATCGCCTGGTCTATCCGATCGCCGGCCTCGCCTGGCTGCACTATGAGATGGTGGGCCGGCTCTACCAGCCGGAGCTGTACTTGACCGCGCTCGGACTGGCGCTGTTTTTCGGTTGGCGGCTGGCGCGGACTGCGCTGCGCTGGCAACGCCCGCAATCCGTGCTTAGATAGTTGCCAGAGAAGAGGTCATCCGAGGAGGATACGAGGTGGACAAGAAGACCGAGACCGAGCTCGAGGCGGCGGCCTTCCGTACGCTTGTCGATCATTTGAGGAAGCGCGCCGATGTGCAGAACATCGACCTCATGAACCTCGCCGGCTTCTGCCGCAACTGCCTGTCCAAATGGTACCGGGCGGCCGCGGTCGAGCGCGGCGTCGATCTCAGCGACGACAAGGCGCGCGAGATCGTCTACGGCATGCCCTATTCCGAATGGAAGGCGAAGCACCAGAAGGACGCCTCGCCGGCGCAGCAGCAGGGCTTCGAGACGGCGCACAAGCACGGGTGATTGGCCGTAAGGGCCCGCTCGCTCCGACCCTCTCGCCAGGGGAGGGAAGAGAGGGTCGGAGGAGCGCTCGCCCGAGACGTTCGGGCGAGTAGACGAGGATTGCGAAGGCGGGCTCAGCCCTTGGGCGGCAGCGGCGTCACCGGCGCGCCCGGGCCGATCTTCTGCAGATTGCCGACGATGACCGACTCGCCTTCCTTGACGCCGTCGACCACCACCAGCTGGCCGTGGCTGGCGCCCGGCTTGACGAAGCGCTGCTCGACCCGGTTGCCCTCGCCCACCACGTAGACGAACTTGCCGAGCTGGTTCGAGCTCAGCGCCGATTGCGCTACCAGCAGCGCATCGGGCAAGTCGCCGATGTGCAGCCGGACCCGGACGTACTGGCCGGGCAGCAGCGAGCGATCCGGATTGTCGATGGTGGCGCGCGCCACGATCGTGCCGGTCGAGCGGTCGACGGTGTTGTCGAGGAAGCTCAGGCGGCCATGGAAGCGCGGCTCCACGTCGCCGGCGAGCAGCGCATCCACCGCGATGGCAGCCTTCGCCTGGCGTGGGGCGATCGCGGCCAGGTCCTTCTCGCTCGGATTGAAGGTGACGTAGATCGGATCCAGCTGCGCCAGCGTGTTGAGCTGGGTCCCGGCGGTGGTGGTGATGAGCGCCCCTTCATAGACCAGGCTCTTGCCGAGCCGGCCGGCGAAGGGGGCGCGGATCTCGGTGTATGCCAAATTGAGCTCGGCGGTGCGAATGGCGGCCTGGTCGGCGGCGAGTGCCGCCTCCGCCTGCTGCTGGGTGCTCGTCCGCTGGTCGAAGGCGTCCTTGGTGACCCAGCCATCCTTGACCAGCTGGTTGCCGCGCTGGAGGTTGGCGCGCGCATACTCGAGCTGGGCGGCATCGCGCCTGGCCTGGGCCTTTGCCTGGTCGAGGGCGGCCTGGTAGTCCCTCGGGTCGATCCGGTAAAGCAGGTCGCCCTGCTTCACATCGGCGCCGTCGGCGGCACCGCGCTCGGCCAGATATCCCGTCACCTTCGCCTGCAAGCCGCCGCCACGACAAGGAGGGTGGTGACACCCACTGCGGTTCTAAGGAAAGCCATACCCTACTCCATCGCTCGTCTGTTTATCTTGGGTTAGAGATCAGTCGTCATGCCCGGGCACATAGGCGCGCCCGTCATCGCCTTGGAAGGCGGCCTTGCCTTCCTGCCTGCCCTCGCGCAGCCGCTCGATCACCGCGTAGAACACCGGCACGAACAAGAGGCTGAAGAGGGTGGCCGCCAGCATGCCGCCGAACACGGTGGTGCCGATCGACTGCCGGCTGGCCGCCCCGGCGCCGGAGGCCAGCATCAACGGGATGACGCCGAGGATGAAGGCGAAGGCCGTCATCAGGATCGGACGCAGCCTGAGCCGTGCCGCCTCCATGGCGGAGGCCATGATGCTGTGGCCTTCCTCGCGCTGGCGCTTGGCGAACTCGACGATCAGGATTGCGTTTTTGGCCGAGAGCCCGATCAGCATGACGAAGCCGATCTGGGAATAGACGTCGATCTGCATGCCGCGCACGTAGAGGGCGGCCACGGCGCCGAATAGGGCGAGCGGCACCGCCAGCAGCACCATGAACGGCATCGACCAGCTCTCATATTGCGCGGCCAGGAACAGGAAGACGAAGACCAGCGCCAGGCCGAAGACGACGATGGCAACCGAGCCCGCCTTCAGCTCCTGATAGGTGATGCCGGTCCACTCGAAGCCGAAATCGGCGGGCAGCGTCTGCGCGGCGACCCGCTCCATCGCCTCGATCGCCTGGCCCGAGCTGAAGCCGGGCGCCGCATTGCCGTTGATGAGCGCTGCGCCATAGACGTTGTAGTGCGGCACCGTCTCCGGCCCCACGGTCGGCTTCAGCTCGCCCAAGGTGCTGAGCGGCACCATGCCGCCGGTGGTATTGCGCACATACAGCTTGGAGATGTCGCTGCCGTCCGAGCGCGCGTCCTTGTCGGCCTGGATGGTCACCCGGAAGGTGCGGCCGAACAGGTTGAAGTCGTTGACGTAGAGCGAGCCCAGATAGATCTGCAGGGTGCTGAACACGTCGGGCAGGCTCAAGCCCAGCAGCTTCGCCTTGGTGCGGTCGAGGTCGTAGTTGTATTGCGGCGTCGAGGTCGAGAAGGTGGTGAACACCGAGCGGCCGTTGATCTCCGGCTGCTTGCGCGCCTCCTGGATCACCGCCTGGGTCGCATCGTTGGTCGCCTGCACGCCGCGGCCGGTGCGATCCTCGATCTCGAACTCGAAGCCGCCGGTGGTGCCGAGCCCGGGAATCGACGGCGGATCGAAGCTGAACACCAGCGCTTCGGGCAGGCCCAGCAGCTTCGGCCTGAGCTGCGCCACCAATTGCGAGGCGGTCTCATTCGGCCCGCGCTGGTCCCAGGGCTTGAGCACGGCGAACTCGGCCGCGCTGTTCGACTGGCGCGAGCCGGTCAGGAAGTTGAAGCCGCTGACCGAGACCACGTCGTCGACGCCCGAGGTGCCCTTGAGGATGCCGCGGACCTTTTCCGCCACCTGGTCGGTGCGCTCGAGCGCGGCGCCGTCCGGCAGCTGGATGATGACGAAGAAGTAGCCCTGGTCTTCGACCGGCAGGAACGCCGTCGGCAGGCGCTGATAGATCCCGTAGGTGACGGCGAGGCCGAGCACGAAGACCGGCAGCACCACCCAGCGCCAGCGGATCACCTTGCCCACGGCCCTGGCATAGGCGTTCTGCATCCGCTCGAAGCCGGCATTGAACAGCCGGAAGGGCGGAAACTGCGACTTCTCGCGGTGCTTCAGCATGACCGCGCTCAAGGCCGGGCTCAGAGTCAAGGAGTTGAAGGCCGAGATCGCCACCGAGATGGCGATGGTGAGCGCGAACTGGTTGTAGAGCCTGCCGGTGACGCCGGGCAGGAAGGCGACCGGCACGAACACCGCCATCAGCACCGCCGTGGTGGCGATGATCGGCCCGGTGACCTCCACCATCGAGGCCTTGGCCGCCGCCATCGGCGACAATCCCTTCGCCAGCTGGCGCTCGACATTCTCCACCACGACGATGGCATCGTCGACGACCAGGCCGATCGACAGCACGATGCCGAGCAGGCTCACCATGTTGAGCGAGAAGCCGAAGCCCAGCATGACCGTGAGCGTGGCGATGAGCGACACCGGGATGGCGATGGACGGGATGACCGTGGTGCGCCAGCTCTGCAGGAAGATGAACACCACGGCGCAGACCAGCAGCATCGCCTGGCTGAGCGTGATCGCCACCTCCTGCATCGAGGCGGAGACGAACATGGTGGTGTCGTAGCGGATCGAATAGTCGATGCCCTTGGGGAAGTGCAGCTTCAATTCCTCCATGCGGGCGCGCACGCGGTTCGACATGTCGAGCGCGTTCGAACCGGGCAGCTGGTAGATCGCCAGCAGCACTGTCGGCTTCTCGTTCAAGAAGGCGTTGGAGCCGTATTGCAGGGCGCCCAGCTCGATGCGGGCGACGTCGCGGAGCCGCACGGTGGCGTCGGTGCCGCGGCCGGCGCGCACGACGATGTCGCCGAACTGCGCCGGGTCGCTCAAGCGGCCGAGCGCGTTCACCTGAAACTCGAAGGCGGTGCCCTTGGGCGCTGGGGACTGGCCGATCTTGCCGGCGGCGACCTGGAGGTTCTGCTCGGCGATGGCAGTCTGGACGTCGACGGCAGTGATGCTGAGGGTCGCGAGCTTGTCGGGATCGAGCCAGATCCGCATCGAATACCGCCGCTCGCCGAAGATCTGCACGTCGCCCACGCCGGGCACGCGCTTCAAGGGATCGGCGAGCTGCAGGTAGGTGTAGTTGCTGAGCGTCACCGGATCGACCGAGCCGTCGGGCGAAATGATGTTGACGATCACCACGAAGTTGGCGTTCGCCTTCTGCACGGTGACGCCGCCCTGATTGACGATGGCGGGCAGCTGCGGGGCCGCCTGGGTGACCCGGTTCTGCACGTCGACGGCGGCGATATCGAGCGAATAGCCGACATTGAAGGTGACGGTGACGGTCGAGGTGCCGTCATTGGCGCTGATCGAGGACATGTAGGCCATGCCCGGAACGCCGTTGATCTGCTGCTCCAACGGCGTGGTGACGGTGTCGGCCACGACCTGAGCGCTGGCGCCGGGATAGCTCGCCTTGACCACGACTTGGGGCGGGGTGATGTTGGGGAACTGCGAGACCGGCAGCAGCTGAAAGGCGATGAGGCCAGTCAGCACCATGATCGCGGCGATCGCGGAAGCGAAGACCGGCCGGCTGATGAAGAATCCAACCATCGAGCGATTCCTTGAGTCAGTCGGTCTAGCGCGAGGCGAAGCGCGGCTCGTTCGGCGCCTCGATCCGCCCGAACGGGGTCGGCACCAGCGCATGCGCGCCGTCGCCGATGAGCGCCTGGACGAAGAGTGCCACCGCCCAGAATGCCGGGAACTCCCAGCCGCCGCCCGCGGCCATGAACAGAAAGCCGTTGTGGAGATGGACGAAGACGATGGCGCCGATCAGGACCGGGGTGGCTATGAGCGCTGCCAGCCGCGCCCACACGCCGAGGATGAGCGCCATGCCGGTGGTAAACTCGATCGCCATGGTCGCATAGGCAAACACGGCCGGCAGGCCGATTGTGGCGAAATACTGTGCCGTGTCTTCCGGGCCGAAGGCGAAGAACTTGACCGCGAAATGGGCGATCAGCAGCGCCCCCAGGGTCACGCGCAGCAAGAGCGCGCCATAGGCGGAGGTCTTGGTATCAATC
>WNFI01238963.1_pt1 | contig 10577 bp, 12 predicted proteins | sample 5400471 | NCBI WGS metagenome assembly WNFI01 (sample SAMN13153348, study PRJNA577476) | soil metagenome | isolation source: 100 cm saprolite on Douglas fir-dominated hillslope | place: USA:California | collected 2013-09-17 | reverse complement strand
GCCCACGTCCTTCTGCGTACGGACCCGACATTGGTGACCTTTCTCGAGGATATGCCCCATTTAGAAGCAGCTGCGCGAGGTGAGAGCCTCCCAAACGGAATGTGTCCTATCTAACAACAACACAACAGTCTCTGTCTCCGGACTTGCAAGTTCGATTTCGACCCTGGTCAGCGGATTGAATCATATTGAGGGTGAAGTGAAGCAAGCTAGGGCTGCCAGAGTCTCGTTCGCTCAAGACCGGTTTACTGACATCATGGAGGTAATGTCCATCAGTGCGAACAAACTCCATATCTAATAGAGATCTTGTCAGCCATTCCTCGTGAAAGAGCGCGTCACGGTTGATGCGATGTCTAAACTCGGAGCCGCTCTTGAGACTGATCTTAGGAATTTACTTGTCTACTACGGCGAAAGTCCAGACTCACCAGACTCGCCAAAGCCTGAAGACTTCTTCGCCCTGATCCTGTCGTTCTCTTCTTCATTGCAGGTAAGACATCAACTTCTTTTTGACCTGGTTTGGGGAATGGATTACGACGATACACAGAAAGCGGCTCTGGAAGTCCATGATAGAGAAGAGAAGGTACAAGCTAACAAGGTACCAATCATAACGACGGTCGGAGCCGAGGAACCGATAACTGAACCGGTCTGTATTTTGCTTCATCATCCTCGTAAAAGTTCTAATATGGTATGCTAGACCTTGAAAGCTCCTACTGACACCCAGATGTTGGCACCTCAGAGCTCTCAAGGCCAGGCTTCAGGGTTGAAGGCGATAGAACACGGTGCCCTCGACCAAACCATCCGCAGCATGCGTGATGGTAAGCGCAGGGCCCGTCCGGGACGGCGACCACTCAGCAAGATGTTTATTGATGGAGGAAGGGCATGATTCAAGATTAACCAGTGACTTAATGACTCTTCATGACTTTATTTACGCGACTTCAATTTACACCTCACGGACAAACATTTTTATACATTCTTTGTATTCACATACTGCGACGATATATTGTACTGTAACCTGTAACCTATCACTCTAGCTTGCAGGCCTGAGATTCAGCGGTGAAACCTCGTCGCATCTTGCAACGCAATCAAGGAAAAGCTCGAAGAATGCCGTGATCTGGGAAGCGGGCTCGTCAGTACGCCAGAACCGGAAAATGTGGATAATGCAGACATCAAGATCCGTAGCAACTTCGCAGTTTTTGCCTGTCTTACCCCAGGTATCATCCACTTTCAGGTATCCATATACGTCCGCCACGGTTTGGCCCGAGGAGTGCACCCCAGTCAACTCTACATCCACCAAATGAGCGTTGAGAGCGTATGTCGGAGCTGGCTGCTGGCAGCCCCGGAAGGCGCGTGGTGGGCTGTCGGGTTCCTCAGTCGAGTATGGACTGTGTTGGTCACTATGGCTTTGTGGGTAACATTGAGAGGTATCATTGTCTTGGGTACAGGCGTATTTAACACGATCTGAGCGGCCTCGGCTGCCTCGGCAAACGCGAATCAGTGCGCCCGAGTAAAGTAATGTAGAAAAATAAAGGCCATGAAAGAAAAACTTACGATCGCACAGGATGTTGAATTCTGTCACATATCGACGTCAGGTAACTGAACCTGATCTGAGGAGGAGGAGGAACTGGCAATGGGCCGCCTCCGGGAAATATTGAACGCACCTGCTACCGCGGAACGATTTCCGACGCCGATTCCACCGCCCATGAACACGATCTGTTCGATCGCGTCCAAGAGGTGCGGGTAAACGCTCACGAAGAGCGCGATATTCGTCAGAGGTCCAGATGCCACGACGGTGACCTTCGAGCCCGCGCCCGCGTTCCACATCTGACTGATCGCAGTCGCGATGGCCTCGACGGCGGGAATGTGATCCGAGGCGATGCGCTCTCGCACTAAATCCGAGTCGGCAGATGGGAGTCCTTCCACACCGCCTAGCCCATGATGACCGTGGATCTCGGCATCGTGGCGCGCTGGTCGGAGGAGTGGTGCAGCTGCGCCGCCGTACACTTTGATGTGCTCTGGGGCTGCGAACGCGTGCAAGCATCGGGCGGCGTTGATCTTGGTATTCTCAATGGTAGTGTTACCGTGCGTCTTGCGAATAGGTTTAGCTAGTATTCGTACGGGATATGGCACCTTACAGTCGAAATGCCGAGAAGGTGTACATTGGTGCAATGAAGTGCCAACAGGATCGCAGTCGCATCGTCATGTCCCTGGCGTCATTCATGTATGAAAAACAAATGATAAAGCAGCACCTGAGTGCAGAGCCGTACCGGATCGCAATCAAGCCAGACGTATTTTGACATGAGGAAAATAAACGTTACCTGAGCGATTCGAACACTCGCGGGCAAAGCCCAACCGCTGAATGCAAAGTCTTATGACCTTAGCAGGCGATCCCGTTAACCACTCCGGCAAGGTAACACCGAGGCTTATGCAACCAAAAAAAAAGGAAAGCGCTGAGAATTCGTAGACATCCTTAGATACACAACCGCCTTGGAATGTCCGTGCCTCAATCTCACATCTTGGCCGCCTCGTCATCATTTCCTTCTCTCAGCCTCAGATCCCAGTTGTCCTGTTACCGCCCCGATTGTCCAAGAAAGCACCGCCTTTCGAATCATTTTTGCTTCCCCACTTGCCAGAAGCGAGACTTTCGCCTGCTTCCTCCTTGCCTTTCTCCAAGATTTGCTGGACGACTTCAACGTCTACATGTGTGCCAAACTCGTTGTCGAGTTCTTGCTTTGAGGGGCGGCCCAAGAGACCCTGTGGTCCCTGATTTGATGAGAGAATTTCGAACGCTGTGATCGAACTGTGATGAGAGTTCAATATTACGTGAATGGTTGGGAGTCACGTACAATCAACTACATCGACTAAAGGGATCGTCCTGCAGAAGACGGTTCGTCAACCTCTGTATGAAGAGAGAACAATTACTAGTACGACAGGGATCTCACCTGTCTGAAAGTCCCAAATTTGATCGGTTCAACGAAGAATAAGTGTAAAGGATAATTACCTCCGTCCTTCCATTTCTTGTACTGCAACAATATCAGCGAGTATCTCAGTGGCCCTCGCGATGGATCGTACCTCTACGGGATTGACGATGACAAGAAAGACATCTGATGCGTTGGGGTCAGGTTTGTAGATGATCTTGGTGGCTGATTTTCCCATGGTGAATAAAGTATACCGTGAAGATGCGTATGACAGGAGATAGTAAATGCTAGTAAACGATAGAATGGGTCACACGATCCCGCTGGCTTGTGGGCCTTTATATTTGGGTGTGGGGAAGTGGTGACGTCACGCGTTCACTGCGCGCCGTGGCAACATAATATCAATACCCGAAATTAACTAACACCCTCCGAACTCTCCATTCCTAAAGATGCTAACATCGGTCCACTTCGCTCCCAGTCGACCTTCCGTCGTTGACCCTGTTCGAAGGCAGACTCAGCCTGAGATGTCCCTGTTAGGGGAACCAAGGATGGTCTACAACAACAATAGGAGGTTATTTATCCGGGGTTTACGTTAGCGGACAAGCTCCGGTACTGACCTCCCATGCGCACATTGAAAGGGGAACGCAGTCTCGGCAAGTTGAGTCACCAACCTCTCGCATTGTCCGATTGACAACGAATCGTTGAACATAATAGCACCTTCGGTAGTGTCAGCGGAGTTCACTTGGCATGAATGAACGAACCTCTGCATGCCCTTGAATTGATGAGCCCGAGTAAACCCTTTGGACACCAGCGAAGCGCCTTGTGCCACGTGAGATGATCGGGATCACATTTATGACTCTCTGATCCTAGAGCCGGTAGTACGCCATCAGTCTCCGATTCAGCCGCGTATTCTTTGAGGAAATCCCGGAGCTCATCTCCCACGAGAAGCTGGTGAACGGGTTAACGAGCTGAACAACGCACAGAAAGGAAGGATGCGCCATCGCACCTTCTCGCTGACTACGCGGGGCACGCTATGCACTAAGAATTGCTCATACTTATCTTGGTCAACGCTTTGGTTACAGCTCTCAGATTCTGGCCAGCTCAACTCAAAACACCATCTTCCCAATATACTTTGGGTGCTGCGCAGTATGGACGCTTCTCTCTTGCTGAGAAGGATTGCGCGTGGCGGATCCAATTCGACATGATCCGCGCTTTGACTCCCGTTGCCTTCAAAGTTGAGAAAATTGTGACACAGGGTCCTCAAGAAACCCTCCACACGGACTCGTTCCGAGGCAGCATGCTGATCAATGAGGACTAGCATGCGCCTTGGGTTGCCGGATTCTTGGCAGCTATCGTCACTTTCTTTAGTCTCATCAACCGCACAAACGATGAACTTCCTATCAAGCTGGTTTATCACGTTCATACGGGCAAGGTCATCCTTTTGAAGACACCATGTAGATGGTCTGTCGGGGACGAGGGAGCCATCAGCATGAAGACTAGGGTGTGTGGCACACGTTGGTGCAACAAGCTCGGAAGAAAGAGTGAGAAGATTTGGAAGTCGCTGAGAGACCGAGGGGATTGGTTTTTCCCTAACAAAGTAAGCAGAATTATCCTTCCGTTATATTTATAAGTCTTGAGACGTTGTCCTGCACACGCGATGCCCACCTTTAAAGCATCAAGAATCCACGAAGGAGGTTCACCTTCCCGGTCGCCGGAGTCAGGTACAGCGATAGTTCTCCGTGTGGGGGCAATAGCTTGTGCGCTGCCCTCGTCGAATTCCCGTGTTAACAAGGTGGAAGGATACGACTGAACCGTCCTCTTATCGACCAAAAACGTGACGCCAGAGCTGGGGTCTGTCCTTACAACTCCATTTCCGTCGTCTTCGTCACCCTGAACGGAAGATGAGATAAAGACTAACGACACTAGGAAAGATGCATTTACTGACGGGGCTGACGTGCAACGATGGTATGTCATTCCTTTCGCGGGTGCTTGTCATGGTACCGTGTATGTTGGACGGCACACTGCCAATACCGGACGTCTGTCGTGAATTCCCCATGTCAGGTTTGTCTCCGAACGAATCTTCCCCAGTAATCACCCTCCGCCTTTTCTGTGGGGCAGGCTGGACGTCACTACTAAGGAACCCATGACGGACTAGAAACGTCTGAATGACACTGTCAAACAAGGCGCTGACAACATCTTCGTTCTGAAATATCCGGTTGGTGTGGGGCAGTTTTTGGCATTGGAATTAACTAGGCTCACTGAAACATGGATCAATAACTTTCCAGGCTCCAAACAATTATCGATGTCTTTTGGTGGAACTGTCAGGCTCAGAACGTATATGGGCTTTCGGTCGAGTTTGCGGGGAGAGCGCCTAGTACCTAAATATAACGACGTCAAGGTCAATTGCTAACAATGAAGCACCTTCGCTCACGTCGAGGAGAGTGGTCGGTGGCATCAGGGCATGAAGCCTACACGCCAGTGGTCATTAGAGTATTCTGATTAAGGCACGCCATACCCACGTTCTTCGAGAAGCTGCTGTTAGAGAAGGCCTGGTCGATATTGCGGTGCAGGTGATGAGACGGGGAAAGTGGGTGGCGGTTGATATCTGAGCGGGGAATTAGTTCGCTGTGCCTGACGGTACCGCAACCTCGTCTACTTCCTAAGCAAAAGTAAACAAAGGCGTTCTCGTCTCGTCCTAGAGAAAAGCGGACACACATCGGAAAGAGCTTTACCATTTATGTGACGAAAGGCAGACAGGATGGACGTTGACTGGCATTTGTTTAGAGAAAAACTGAATGTAAGGTAAGCATTTACAGACCTTCGGTATATGTAGAACTCGATCAGTATGGGGGCCAATTTCTGGGAGTTGTCGTATAGTGTTAACGGTGAAGGACACCCCAGGAAACACCAGTGCCAAGGTTTCTATATCTCGACAAATAATTTCTATTGTCTTTGACGGCCGAGAATGAGAGTTGCGTCGAATCGGCAACTACGAAAGACATTTCAGACGTCTTGAAATGTCGGCATGGCAGTTCGGCTTACATTGTGAAATATATCACGAAGATATACAACCGTCCCCGAATGCTCCATTTGCCAACGTGCGGCAGGTCCGTTGTAGAGACAGTAACCGTTCTTCTAGATTTTAAGAATGCAACAAGTAAAGATGATAGGGATGTGCGTACCTTTGTGATGATAGACCATGTCTGCCGGGAGACGGCTGTCCGAGAGGAGATTTCCAGACATGAGACATCAGCTGCCGATGCCAGAGCTACGCAACTCGTCACAAAATAGGTATGAGGACATAAAACATGCTCATTACCTTCACCCCTGAACCCAAACGTGCATGTCTCTTCCAGAGAATCTAGGGTATGCGCTTTGGACGTGTCTGGTTCAAATGCGAGTGAAGATGGTGCCTTTAAATCTAACGAAGGAGAGACGTACTATACCTCCCAGCTTCATAGCCCTGAGAAAGAGCATCTAGACCGCTTCTTGCTATCCCATTACCGTCATCTTTGACCCAGCATTCCCATTCCTGACAGTCAATCCCAATGTCAATATTAGACGAGGAGGCGTCAAGGGAGTTTTGGACGAGTTCGGACACGACTTGAGGCAGTGAAGTAAGAATATGAGTGGAGCGCAATCTCGTGCGGACTGGCTCAGAAAGGGGTTGCAAGGTTTCAGAGGATGTCATCCGACTCTACATCACAACTGTGAAAGGACTGAGAGACTGGAAACTGGCCGTGTCTCTCCCGCCCCGGACCGTTGACCGGCCCGGACCTGAACACAACCGTACCGTGCACGGTGCACGCCACATGATCAATCAAGTCACGGTTCAATCTGCCCATAACCTTGCGGAAAAGATGGTGCGAGGTTTCGTGTGCTACTCGAACGGCTCACTTACTCAGATCAAGGCTGTTTGTCAATTTTTTCTTCGTGGTTCCTGCAAGTTCGGAAACCAATGTCGTAATGAACACCCTCAAAACGGAGACCGACGTTCAACGTTTGGTGGTAAGTCATCCGTAGTGTTGCATTGCCTGCATTTATCAGTCAACCTATAGGTTCGACATGGACTCCTGCTAACGGGCAAAAGACTATTCCATACAGGCATGCGATGACCTCGTCTCTGTTATCAGGCTGGCTAACGGCTCATCTCACAGCCTAGAGACCATGACCAAAGATTTTGACTTCAAAGCAGATAAACCATCATGGCCACTGTCATCATATGGACCCGCGAAGAATGAGAAAAATCTTTTACCACCACTCGATGAATCACCTGAAGAGCTTCGTTTCAAAGCCATCACTGCCGTGCGAAACGGAAATATCAATGAATATGTGCGTACCCTAATTGTATACTACCAGGCCATTTTTTTGATCATACGATCAAGCTTCAACATGAGCAAAATGCTTTTGCAAATGCTGAACAGGTTTTCGTGAATGTGCGCAATAACATCAAAGGCGCCTTCGAAGCCGCGAAGAGGCACAGCCTTGGAACGAACACATCATCTGGTACTGCAACTGCGCTTCCTGTTGGACAGCCCTCAGCCATTGGCTCCCAGAGTTCTGGTTCAACGTCAGCATTTGGCCAGCAACAAGGAACTTCTGCCTTCGGCACACCCGCTTTTGGTGCCCCTGCTTTTGGCCAGACCCCTTCCTTCGGTCAGTCCTCCATGACCAAGCCCGCTTTCGGCGGCGCAACTACGAATAGTGGAGGGTTTTCTGCGTTTGCTGGACCAGGGCCATCCGCATTCGCAACCGCCGCGACCAATCCAACTACCTCTCCTGGACCGGTTTTTGGGCAGCCTGCATTTGGCAGTTCTGGTGACGGAGCGCAACCAGGACAATCAGCATTCGGCGCCACCAATTCTACATCCCCCAATTCAGCCTTCGCAAGGCCCAGCCCCTTCGGCCCAACGTCAGGGTCGGGATTTGGGCAGACATCTCCTTTCAGTGTTACTAATAACGCATCCTCTGCCTTTGGGCAACCTCCACCCACTTCAGCTCCTGCATTCGCCCGAACGCCAACGGCAACCTCTACCTCACCCACGGCATCGCCGTTTGGCCAGCCTACTCCGAATACCTCGACATTTGGTCAACCGACGTCGGTATTTGGACAACCTACCGCCGCTTCCGCTTTCAGTCAATCAAGCTCTGTGTTCAGTTCAGCACCAGCTCAACAATCAGCCTTTGGCCAAGCTGTATCGCCGGTATCACAGGGCGGTGCCACGGGTGCACCCAAGCCTCATGCAAAGTCTACTGCCCCCGATTTCGCAAATGCGAAGTCAACATACAGGCCAGGTTTAGATCCATACGACTCTTTACTACCGGCAAACTATTCCTCATTGCTGCCGGATGATGTGCGCGCAGCCTTTGCGGCCTCACGATTCTCCTGGGATAACGTCCCTGATTGGATCCCACCCTTGGATATGCGATAGATGATGTATCCGCATGGCCCAAGGGAATAACCCAGCGAAGTTCATTGTTTATCTTTCACACGATCATACACTATCGGCCGCATGATAATACCTAGGCTCGGATAATTTATCTACAAGATATATTACACCTTACAGAAAGGCGTTGACAGATTCATGTTCAGTGTACGAGTATTGTACGTTACAACCCATGGCGATTGGAATGGGAGAAGTGCCCTCTAAACCCAAAACAGACAAACTCTTATTTTCATTGGTCGGACAAGAACAATGTTCTCATTTGGCACTCAGTTCTCTTTGAGTTGTTGTATCCATTTCCGAGTTCTATCCGCACTCGCAATCGTTGTCTCTGCCCCCGACTTTGATCCACGCTAGCCATGAAGACGTTGCAGGTTTGTGTGCCACGCTTGGGACAATCTTACCTTCACCTTTCGTCTCCGTTTTCTATTCCCTTCGTGTCAATTTCCATGTTTTGTCCACGCCCCCAATTCGGTCCACAACCGTCCGACGATGATGACGTTGCATGTTTGTGTGCCGTGCTCAGGATGGTGTCCCCTCAGCTATTGGTCTCCATTTAAACCATTTTCAATTTGCTCCTCTTTGTTTTTGTCAACTTTCCGATGGCCAATCGTTTGACAATGTCTTGCTCATTCAATTCAGTGCTTAGCTTGCCTTTCATCTTTTGCCTGCTCACCGGCATACTGTACTTTCCCCTCCTTGCTGATACCATATTCATGTCTTTTTTGCTTGGTGCTGCTCTCTGGTCTATGCGGTGGTTATGTTTCGGTCTTTCTCTTTTTCTCACCACATCTTCCCACACTGTGTCTTCTGCTTGGTGCAGTAGGCCGCTCAACTGTTGCAATTGATATTCGAGGTGTCAGACACACTGGTTTACGGTCCATAACTTTAGCCCCTTCATTGAGTTACGGTCCTTAAATGTAGCGTGTTCTGCAATGTACTGTAACAATCGTTTGTTCATAGTCTGTCCTGTATCATACTGTAATGGTTGTTTAGTCTCTTGCATGCTCTCCCATGTGTAATGTCATGTTCCATGACAATCGTCTTCGTCTGTAATGCATCAATGTGACCATTTGTTACTAGGGGGAATCGTGCAGAGCACGGACTTCCCCTAGAGCAATTATATATAACAAGCATCTAGATTCGAGAAAACAGAGGGCAAAGCAAAATAACACATCACACATCAGTACGGACAGAGGACGAATTGAAAGGCTATCTAATCGGATACGTCTTCTTCTGGAACCACAGCAGCGTCATCATCATCGGCAGCATCATCCCCATCATCCCCATCACCTTCTGTATGGTCTGGTAAAGGAGGCTGCCCTGACACTCGCTGAAAATTTGAGTACATGGTCTTCAAAAGCCCTCTGAACTTACTTGGAAGATGAACTTGCAGACCAGGAAACCACCATCGTTCAACCCTGGTTCCGTCCATGCCTGCGCAAACGCAGATAAATAAAGCATTATGAACGGCGCATAAGACCTTACTTTCTCAACGGTATAGAGCCCATCATATCTGTATCTGTATTCGTATTGGTCGTCAGCGCCGATGCGAAAAAAAGTTAGCTCGCACCCTTCTGACGGAGCGTACGGCGAATTCAGTTTGAAACCACCGAAGCTCTGATCTGAGCTCTGGGGTGCTGTCCGCAGCTGAAGGTAAGACAATTTGCCGTCAACTTTTTGATCGTATCTCGTTGAAGCAATGGTAACGCACATTCTTGGGGTTCGTTTTAGTCCCCCTAAGAGCTCGTCCACCTGAAAGACACCCTTAATGGGAATGTTCGGAGACAAAGTGAGGATCATACCAGATCCGGTGAAGGTGCTAAACTAGCGTCAGACGACAACTTGGCCTATATGGTAAGCACTTACAAACAATCTCCCAGGTCCACGTCATCTTCGTACCCCCCTGAGAGCGCGACGGAATAAGCTCCTTCAGGGGAGCCAGATATTCCTGCAACCCAAGGGCTGCGACACCGTCAGATCATAATTCAAAAGTCATATTCCCTGCGTACGCATGAACAGCATCATTGCTACAATCTTCTCTGCTTGGTTGTTAGTCAAAGCACGGGAACAGCAGCATGTAAAAGACATACCGGGTCTCCCACCAAGTCCCAACTGGGATGCCTGGAATGTGGCCAAATGTCTTACTGCGTCACATGTTTTTGTCAGTGGCTCCCCCAAATTACTGGCACCAATCGTACGGGTCATGTATTCGCTTTCCGGA
>WNFI01114340.1_pt1 | contig 10577 bp, 8 predicted proteins | sample 5400471 | NCBI WGS metagenome assembly WNFI01 (sample SAMN13153348, study PRJNA577476) | soil metagenome | isolation source: 100 cm saprolite on Douglas fir-dominated hillslope | place: USA:California | collected 2013-09-17 | reverse complement strand
CTCGACTACGAACGCGTGGTGTTGGCGGCCGGACCGCTCGGCATCATGCAGGCGTGCATGGACGTGGTGACGCCCTATATCCACGAGCGCCGGCAGTTCGGGCAACCGATCGGCGAGTTTCAACTGGTGCAAGGCAAGGTCGCCGACATGTATGTCGGGATGAACGCGTGCAAGGCCTATGTCTATGCAGTGGCCAAGGCATGCGATCGCGGCGAGACCACGCGCGAGGACGCCGCCGGCGCCATCCTCTATGCCGCCGAAAACGCCACGAAGATCGCGCTTGACGCGGTTCAGCTCCTCGGCGGCAACGGCTACATCAACGACTATCCCACCGGCCGATATCTGCGCGACGCCAAGCTCTACGAGATCGGCGCGGGGACGAGCGAGATCCGACGCATGTTGATCGGCCGGCAACTGTTCGACAAGACGCGCTGATTGTGAGATTCGGCGAGGTCAGATGACCGCTTTGGCATCCGCCATCGATCCTCAGTCAGCCGACTTCGCCCGCAATACCGAGGCGATGAGAGCCCTGGTCGCGGACCTGCGCACCAAGCTCGACGCCGCCATGCAAGGCGGCAGCGAAGAGGCGAGGGCGCGGCACGCCGCACGCGGGAAATTGCTGGCGCGCGAGCGCATCAACCTGCTGCTCGATCCGGGAACGCCGTTCCTGGAGCTTTCACCGCTGGCCGCGTACGACATGTACGGCGGCGACGTTCATTCCGCGAGCCTGATCACCGGCATCGGCCGCATCAGCGGCCGCGAATGCGTCGTCATCGCCAACGATGCCACCATCAAGGGCGGCACCTACTACCCGATGACCGTGAAGAAGCATTTGCGCGCGCAGGACATCGCGCGCGAGAACCACTTGCCGTGCGTCTACATGGTCGACTCCGGCGGCGCGTTCCTGCCGCTGCAGGACGAAATCTTTCCGGACGAGCGCCACTTCGGCCGCATCTTCTACAATCAGGCGCGCATGTCGGCGCTCGGCATTCCCCAGATCGCGGTCGTGATGGGGTCCTGCACCGCCGGCGGCGCCTACGTGCCGGCGATGTCGGATCAGAGCATCATCGTGCGCAATCAAGGCACGATCTTCCTCGGCGGGCCGCCGCTCGTGAAGGCGGCGACTGGCGAGGACGTGAGCGCGGAGGAGCTGGGCGGCGCCGACGTGCACAGCCGGCAGTCGGGCGTGACCGACTATTATGCCATCGACGACAGTCATGCCCTCGGCATCGCGCGCCGCATCATCGCCGGCCTCAACCGGGTGAGGCATCCATTTCTGGAAATCCGCAAGGCGCAAGATCCTTTGTTCCCGGCGGACGACCTCTACGGCATCGTGCCCGCGGACCCGCGCACGCCCTACGACGTTCGCGACGTGATCGCGCGCATCGTCGATGCTTCAGAGTTCGAGGAGTTCAAGGCGCTCTATGGGGAGACGCTCATCTGCGGCTTCGCCCATATCCACGGCTTCCCGATCGGCATCCTCGCCAACAACGGGATCCTGTTCAGCGAGAGCGCGCTCAAGGGCACGCACTTCATCGAGCTGGCGAGCCAGCGCAACATCCCGCTGCTGTTCTTGCAGAACATCACCGGCTTCATGGTGGGGCGCAAATACGAGGCCGGCGGCATCGCCAAGGACGGCGCCAAGATGGTGACGGCCGTCGCCACCACCAACGTGCCGAAATATACCGTCATCATCGGCGGCAGCTACGGCGCCGGCAATTACGGAATGTGCGGGCGCGCCTACGGACCGCGCTTTCTCTGGATGTGGCCGAACGCGCGCATCTCGGTCATGGGCGGCGAGCAGGCTGCGAGCGTGCTCGGGCTTCTGCGCCAGGAAGCGACCGAGGCCAAGGGCGGCAACTGGAGCGCCGCGGAGGATGAGGCGTTCAAGGCGCCAATTCGCGAGCAATACGAACGGCAGGGGCATCCGTATTACGCCAGCGCACGCATCTGGGACGACGGCATCATCGATCCCGCCGACACGCGCACCGTGCTGGGCCTTGCGCTCGCCGCCGGGCTCAACGCGCCGCCGCCCGAGCCTACGCGATTCGGCATCTTCAGGATGTGATGGTGTCGCTCGCCCGGCGTTTCCACAAATTGTTGATCGCCAATCGCGGCGAGATCGCGTGCCGGATCATGCGTACGGCAAAACGCATGGGATTGCGCACGGTGGCGGTTTATTCCGACGCCGATCGCGATGCCATGCACGTCGCGCTCGCCGACGAGGCGGTGCTCATCGGCCCGGCGCCGGCGAAGGACAGCTACCTTCACATCGACGCCATCATCGACGCGGCGCGGACGACGGGCGCCGAGGCGATCCATCCCGGCTACGGCTTTGTCTCCGAGAACGCCGATTTTGCGCAAGCCTGCGCGGATGCGGGCTTGGTTTTCGTCGGGCCTTCCGCCGCGACCATCCGCCTGATGGGCTCGAAATCAGCGGCGAAGGCGCTGATGGAGTCGGCCGGGGTGCCGGTCGTGCCCGGCTATCACGGCGAGGATCAGAGCATCGCGACGCTGCAAGCCGCCGCCGATCGCATCGGCTATCCGGTTCTGGTCAAGGCGTCAGCGGGCGGCGGCGGCAGAGGCATGCGCCTGGTCGCCAACGCCGAGGCGCTCGCCGAAGCGGTCGCGAGCGCCAAACGCGAAGCGTCGGCCTCGTTTGGGAATGACCAAATCCTGATCGAGCAATACATGCCCCGGCCGCGGCATATCGAAGTGCAGGTGTTCGGCGACAGCGAGGGCAACGTGGTGTCGCTGTTCGAGCGCGAATGCACGCTTCAGCGTCGGCATCAGAAGGTGGTGGAGGAGGCGCTTTCGGCATCCGTCACGGCCGAACGGCGTGCCGCGATGTCGGCTGCGGCGCGCTCCGCCGCCCAGGCCGCGGGTTATGTCGGCGCCGGGACGGTCGAATTCATCACGGATGCGGCCGGTTTTCATTTCATCGAGATGAATACGCGCCTGCAGGTCGAGCATCCCGTGACCGAGATGGTCGCCGGCATCGACCTCGTGGAGTGGCAATTGCGCGTTGCCATGGGGGAAAAGCTGCCGCTGCGGCAGGACGAGATCGCAGCCAACGGCCATGCGATGGAGGCACGTATTTATGCCGAGGACGCCGCCAAGGGGTTTCTGCCCGCGGCTGGAACCATCCGCGCATGGCGCGAGCCGGCTGGGAACGGCATCAGGATCGACACCGGCTTTCGCGCGGGCGACGCGGTCACCCCCTACTACGATGCGTTGCTGGCGAAGCTGATCGCGTGGGGAGCCGATCGGCCGCAGGCGCTCGACCGCCTGGTCGAAGCGCTCGATGCGTTCGGGATCGAAGGCGTCACCACGAATCTTGCTTTCCTCAGGGCGCTGCTGCGCCATCCGCAGGTCGTCCGGAACGAGATCGACATCGGCTTCATCGAGCGGGAACTTGCCGCGCTGACGAGGAGCGCGCCCTCGCTCGCGGCGCTCGATCTTGCCGCGGCTTGCGCCGCGGTCCTGCTGCGCGAACAGCGCGAGCAGATTTCGCAGGACGGCTCGCCCTGGGATCGGACGGACGGTTGGACGCTCGCCGGCCGCCGCAGCCGCCGCTTGAGCTTTCGAGACGGCGGCGAGCGCTACGACGCGGTGCTGTGGTACGGCCGCGACGGGTTGAGCATGGAATTCGGCGGCGCGAACGATCGCTTGCAATTTGTCCCGCGCGAGGGTGGCGTGTTCGACATGTGCCTCGGCGACGCACCCGAGCGGGTGTCCGTGGCATGGTCCGGCCGCGATCTCGATCTGACCACGCTGCGCGGTCGTCGCAAGCTGCATTGGATCGATCCATTCGTGGCGAATATTTCCGAAGCTGCGGAGACGGGGCGCATCGTTGCACCCATGCCCGGCACGGTGACGCGCATCCTCGCCGAGCCGGGCGCCGGGTTGCAGCGCGGCGCGCCCCTCATCGTGCTCGAGGCGATGAAGATGGAGCACACGCTGCGCGCGCCTGCCGACGGCCGCCTGAAGGCACTCAAATGCGCCGTCGGCGACTTCGTGCAGGAAGGAACCGAACTCGCCGATTTCGAGCCGGGGGCAGAGTAAAGTTTGAATGGCTACCAGTTATGTGATTGTCATTGCCGGGACACTTGACCCGGCCATCCATCTGCTTACGAAGTCTTGCGAAGAAGATGGACGCGCGGGTCAAGCCCGCGGGTGACGGTGTGGAGATTCACTCGGAGTACCGGGCCAACATATGGACGCACAGGTTCTCATCGTCGGAGCGGGCCCCACGGGCCTGACGCTTGCCATCGACCTCGGCCGGCGCGGGGTGCGCGCGCTGGTGATCGAGCAGAAGGAGGCCCCTCAGTTCCTACCGAAGATGGAGCGCTGCAACGCGCGCACCATGGAGATCTACCGGCGCATGGGCATCGTGGAGGAGGTTCGCGCCGCCGGGCTGCCCGCGCATTGCCCGATGGACATCTTCGTCGTGTTGTCGCTGGCGGAGCCGGCCCTGGTGCACCACGTGCATCCGTCCGTGGCGGAGGCAAGGGCGCAGATCGCAAAATCCGAGGACGGCAACCAGCCGCTCGAGCCCTATCAGCTCATCTCGCAATACACGCTCGAGCCGCTGCTGAAATCGATCGCGGAGACGTTGCCGAGCGTCACTGTGCGCTACGGGTGCGAGCTCGCGTCTTTCGAGCAGGATGAGAGCTCGGTCACGGCGCAGGTCAAGGGCAGCAACGGCGCTTTGTCCACGCTGCGCGCCGCCTATATGGTCGGCTGCGACGGCGGCGGCAGCCTGGTGCGCCGGCAACTCGGCATCGACCTCAGCGGCGAGGCCAACATCCAGCAGCTGCGGCAGGCGCTCTATCATTGCGAGGACCTTTACGAGCGCATCCTGATCGGCAAGGGGCGGCATTATCACGTCGCCGACGCCGAAGGTAGCTTCCTGATCGTCCAAGACTCGACTCGGCATTTCACCCTGCACTCCGTCGTCGAGACGGATTCCGAGATGGCCGGCATGTTCGAGCGCGTCGTTGCCATGCCGGTCAAATACGAGATGCTCTACGTCGGGCAATGGAGGATGAATCTGCTGCTCGCCGACCGCTACGGCGAGGGCCGGGTTTTTCTCGCGGGGGACGCCGTGCATCTCGTTATTCCGACCGGCGGGCTCGGCATGAATACCGGCGTCGGCGACGCCATCGATCTGTCGTGGAAGCTTGCGGCGACGCTTGCAGGATGGGGCGGGCCCAATCTGCTCGCCTCCTACGAGATCGAGCGCCGGCAGGTGGGAGCGCGCAACGTGGCGGCGTCGGGTTTTGCGACGCAGGGGGGCTCGCCGCTGATCGCCGCGGAGCCGGGCGAGGGGCCCAAGCACGATTTCATGACATACGTTGCGACCACATGGCCGGGAGCGCGGCTGCCGCATGTGTGGCTCGACGACGGCAGCGCGATGCAGGACCGCATCGGTTATGGTCATGGCTACACGCTGCTGCGTTTAGGCGGGACGAAAGCCGATACGAGCGCGTTGCGACGGGCGCTCGCCGCCATCGGCGCGACGTTGCACGTCCTCGACATCGCGGACGAGCGTCCGCGCGACGTCTACGGATATGATCTCCTGCTGGTGCGGCCGGACATGCACGTGGTCTGGCGCAGCAATGACGCTCCGGCAGAGCCGGCACAATTAGCGGCGATGGCGACCGGGCATTGAACGCAAAAGCGCGACAGTCTGCTCGTCTCCGCGTCTAACCGCGTCACACCACCAGGACAATCGACCCGGTGGTTTGGCGCGATTCGATGTCGGCGTGGGCGCGCGGCGCGTCTTGCAAGGGGTAGGTTCGGCTGATCTCGATCTTGATCTTGCCGCTGCCGACCATCGCGAACAGGTCGTGGGCCGCGGCCAGCAGTTCCGCGCGGGTGACGGTATAGTTCGAGACGCTGGGATGGGTGAGGTAGATCGAGCCGAGCGCGCCCAGCCGGCGCGGGGGCATGGGATCGGGATCGCCCGAGGCTTCGCCGAAGGACGCCATCAGCCCGCGGCGGCGAAGACATTTCAGCGAGTCCTCGAACGTCGCCTTGCCGACCGAATCGTAGACCACGGGAACGCCTTCGCCGCCGGTGATTTCGCGCACGCGCTCGGCAAAATCCTCCCGTGTGTAGACGATGGGATGATCGCAACCGTGCGCATGGGCGATTGCCGCTTTCTCGTCGTTGCTGACGGTACCTATCACTGTCGCGCCGAGATGCTTCGCCCATTGGCACATGATGAGGCCGACCCCGCCGGCGGCGGCGTGGATCAAGATCGTGTCGCCGGGACGCACCTTGTACGTGTCATGCAGGAGGCAGCGCGCCGTCATGCCGCGGATCATCATCGACGCGGCGGTGCGCTCATCGATGCCGGCGGGCAGGGCGATGACGCGCGCCGCCGGGACGATGCGGAGTTCGGCATAAGAGCCTTCCGGCATGCCGGCGCAGGCGACGCGGTCGCCGACCGAAAAGCCGCTCACGTCGGGTCCGACCGCGTCGATCACGCCCGCGCTTTCGAGACCGATGCCGGAGGGGAGCGACTTCACCGCATGCACGCCGCGCCGCATCAGCACGTCGCGATAGTTGACGGCGACCGCCACGTTGCGGATGCGCACCTGTCCGGGACCGGGGTCACCCAGCTCGACGTCTTCGAAGTGCAGCACCTCGGGGCCGCCGTGCTGATGGAAACGAAACACCTTGCTCACGACGCCAGCTCCTTCGACAGCCGTTCCATCATGTCGGCGAGATCATCGAGCGCGTTGAAGCGCGGCTGCGCCGCGATGTGCGGAGACAGCACCACGTTGTCGAATCCCAAAAGCTCGTCGTCGCGCCGGCCGGGCGCCTCGTAGAGCGGGTCGAGCGCAAAGCCGCCGAGCCGGCCCGATGTCAAAGCCTCGATCAGGGCCGCGCGGTCGACGATGTCGGCACGCGCGACATTCACCAAGAACGCGCCGGGCTTCATCTGCGCGAATTGCGCGCGCCCGATGAAGGAGCGCGTTGTCGGCCCGCCCGGCAATTGCGGCACCACCCAGTCGCTCTGCGCGAGCAATGTTTCGAGCGGCACATAGGCTGCTTCGAGCTCGCGCTCTTCCGCCGCCGGCAGCCGGGTGCGCTGGTAATAGAGAACTCGCATCCCGAACGCCGCCGCCCGGATCGCGATCTCCCGGCCGATCTCGCCCACACCGATGATGCCGAGAGTGGCGCCATTGAGCACCCGCAGGCCGGAAATGCGCGGCCAGTTCGAGTTTGGCGTGTGACGGCGGTCGAACGGCTTGTAGGGGTATCCAACTTCGCGCAGCTGCTCGACGCTGATGCGACCGGCCAGGCGATGAAGTTTCTTGGCGAGCGTGAGCATCAGCGCGATGGCAAGCTCGGCACAGGCGATATTGGCGCGGCGGCGGATAGTCAACACTTTGATGCCTTTGGCGGCGCAGGCAGCGGTATCGATGTTGCGCGGACTGAAGCCGAATTTCTGCACGACGCGCAGCTCGCTGCCGGCGGCAAGCTCCTCGTTGCCGACGCGCAGCGATTCGACCACCAGCGCGGGACTGCCGGGCAAGGCTGCGCGCATCTCGGCTCGCGTTTCGACGAGACGCACCTCGCGCGGGAAAAGCCTCCCGACGCGGGCGCGCACGCGCCTGCAGTAGCCGTCGAAATCGGATTCGTCGTGTGCGAAGAAATCGGCATAGGCGGCGGTGCGCTCGGGAGACGTGTTCGGGTCGAGCACGATGCCGACGACGCGCAGAAACCGGTCGTCTTCGACCACCAGGGCACCGTCAGCCGGCACGGGGAGAAACTCCGAAAAACTCAAGGCGCGGGCGGCTCGAGGTCGAGTTGAAGTGCCTGCAGCACGCGCGCGTTCATATTGTAGGTCCCGATGAGCACGGTCAATTCCACGATCTCCCTATCGTTGAAATGACGTTTGACCTCGGCGAAGAAGGCATCCGGCACTGCAATCTCGCGGGTCATGGTATCGGCATAGGCAAGTACGGCGCGCTCGCTCGCGGTGAAGAATTTGGAGGCGCGCCAGTCTGCGAGCGCATCGCATTCCTCGAGTGAAAGCCCGTCGGCGAGCGCCAGCGACGGCACGTGCTGGCGCAACACGTATTGCGAGTTGGCGAGATGGCCCATGCGGATGATCACGATCTCGCGCAGCCGCCCGGCAAGCGTCGTCTTCCATCGCACGGTGTTGGAATGATTGAACCAACTCTCGGCGAGCGGGGGCGCGTTGAGCAGCATGCGATAGATGTTGATCAGCCTCCCGCGCCGTCCGGCGCTGAATTTTTCGATCATATCCGCAAACTCGGGATGGTCTTGCTCTTGGATCAGGGGGACGCGAGCCATGGGTTACCTTTCACTCCATCTTGAAGCCGGTCGCCTTCATGATCGGCGTCCAGCGCGCAAGCTCCTCGCTGATGAATTGCCGCGTCGCATCGGGGCCCGAGTCGAGGATCGGCTCGAACCCTGACGCCACCAGAATGTTCTGAACGTCCGCGTCCGCCATGACCGTGCGTGTGACCTCGGCGATGCGGTCGACGGTCGGCTTGGCGACGCCGGCGGGAGCGAAGAGACCGTTGAGATTGCCGGCGATCATCCCCGGCAGTCCGGCTTCGATCGCGGTCGGAATGTCGGGCGTCGCCTTGATGCGCGTTGCCGCGTTGACGGCGAGGATGCGCACTTTGCCGGCGCGATGGAAGTCGATGAGCGGTCCCCCGACGTTCGGCGTCATCATCGGAATGTGACCGCTGGCGAGGTCGGCGACGCCGGGTGCCGAGCCCTTGTAGGGAATGTGCACGATGTCGGGCGCGCCGATGAGCTGTTTGAACAACTCGCCGGCCAGATTGGTCAGCGTGCCGGCGCCGGCCGAGCCATAGGACAGCTTGCCCGGATTGGCGCTGGCGTAGGCGATGAGCTCTAGGAGGTTGCGGGCTGGCACGGATTCATGGACCACGATCGAAGTCGGCGCGTTGCAGAGAATATAGATGCCGACGAAATCCTTGAGCGGATCATAGGGCGGGTTGTGCCTGATCGCGGGAATGAGCACCTGGGTGCTGGTATTGCCGAACAGGAAGGTGTGACCGTCCGGCTGCGCGCGGGCGACCTCGGTGGCGCCGGTCACGCCGCCTCCGCCGCCTCGGTTCTCCGTCACCACCGTGCCGAGGAACGGTTTCATCTTCTCCGCCCACAGCCGGCCGACCACGTCGGTGGCGCCACCCGGCGAGAACGGAACGACGAGCCTGACGACGCGATCGGGATAGGCAAGGCTGCGTGGGGCCGACATCGCAGCCGCCAGCGCCGCCAAGCCGCCAGTCAGCACGTCGCGTCGGTTCATGGGATATCCTCGCAGCCTTCGCGAGCGCGGGCGCGATATTGGACCGGCAATGCTCACGTCGTGGCCTCGATCATCGCGCGCAACTCCGGCGTCACCTCGGGCATGATCCCGAACCAGGCGTGAAACGCCGGCCGCGCCTGATGCAGCAACATGCCGAGCCCATTCACCGTCGGGTTGCCGCGCTTGCGCGCGGCCGCGAGCAGCGCGGTCTCGCGCGGAATGTAGATGATGTCGGACACGAGCGCGCTCACCGGCAAGGCATCGAGCGCAAGGTCGAGCGGCGGCTCGCCGACCATGCCCTGGTTGGTGGCGTTGACGAGCGTCGCCGCGCCCTTGAGCGCGACTTCGCGTTGCTCCCAACCCAGCGCCGTGATCGGGCCGCCAAATTCACCCGCCAGCGCCTTGGCCCGCGCTGGCGTGCGATTGACCAGACGAATCTCGCGGGCGCCTTGATCGATCAGGCTCACCAGCACCGCCCGCGCCCCGCCGCCGGCGCCGATCACGACGATGGGGCCGGCATCGGCGCGCCACGCAGGCTGCGTCTCGCGCACGCTTTCAATATAGCCGAAGGCGTCGTGATTCTGCCCCATGAGCGATCCATCGGCTGCGACGACGACGCAGTTCACCGCGCCGATGCGACGCGCCAGCGGATCGATCCTGTCGACGATCTCGAGCGCGGCTTCCTTGTGCGGGATGGTCAGGTTGCAGCCGGAGAAACCGAGCGCCGGCAGTGCTCGCAAGGCGGCGCGCAAATGTTCGGCCTTGATGGCCAGCGGCACGTAGGTGCCCGCAAGGCCGTACTTGGCGAGCCAATAATTGTGCAGTTTCGGCGAGCGCGAATGCATCACCGGATCGCCCATCACGCCGGCGAGCAAGAAGCGATCAGGATGGGTCATGGCAGTCGGCGCAGTGTTATGAGTGAAGAAAGTGATCTGTGCACCTACTGCACGCTGGGAACAAGCTTTTTGACGGTTTCAATCAACGCCGGCGGCGTCTGGTAAAGCGCGGCGATCAGCTGTTCCAGGTGATCGGGCGGACGGTAGGTCATATCCATCTTGAGCCGCGCCGCTTCGGCTACGAGGTCCGGGTCCCGCAGCGCCGCGGCGAATGCCTCGCGCATGATCGCCACGCGCTCGCTCGGGACGTCGGGCGGCAAAGCGTAGGGCCGGCCGAACTCGGTGCTCGAAAAAATAAACCGCATGAGCTGGCGCTGCTCGGCGGTCTTGGCGTAATCGAAGATCGACGGCACCTCGGG
>WNFI01073681.1_pt1 | contig 10577 bp, 11 predicted proteins | sample 5400471 | NCBI WGS metagenome assembly WNFI01 (sample SAMN13153348, study PRJNA577476) | soil metagenome | isolation source: 100 cm saprolite on Douglas fir-dominated hillslope | place: USA:California | collected 2013-09-17 | reverse complement strand
CTGATGATGCCGAACGTGACGGGATTCGATGTTGTGGAGGCATTGCGCGCGCAGCCCTCGACGCAGAACATTCCGATCATGGTGCTGACCGCCAAGACGTTGACCGACAGCGACATCCGCCAGCTCAATGGCCACGTGTCGACCATCCTCCGTCGCGGCTCCACGGGGGCGTCCGACCTGCTTAGCTTGTTGAAACAGGTCGTGGCCAGCATCGTGGTGCAGTGAGGTTTTGAAATGATCCTGCTCGTTGAAGACAACGAGGCGAACCAATTGCTCGCCTCATCGGTGCTCGAACTTTCGGGCTACTCGGTCGAAGTGGCCGGGGACGCGAACGAAGCCCGCGAAATTCTCAGCCGCCAGATGCCGGATCTCATTCTCATGGACATCCAGCTGCCCGGCCAGGACGGCCTCAGCTTCGTCAAAGAGCTGAGGGCCGAGTCCGCGACGGCCAACATCCCGGTGATTGCACTGACCGCGCTCGCCATGGCCGGCGACAAGGAGCGGAGCTTGGCCGCTGGATGCAATGGTTACATCTCCAAGCCGATAGACACCAGAACCTTCGCCAGCGAGGTTCGGAAGTACCTGCCCAGCACGTAGCTTGGGATCCATGGCGCGACCCCAGCTGATCCTGGTCGTCGAGGACGACGCCGCGAATCGCGACTACGCCAGCACCGTCCTCGAGGGCGAAGGATTTGAGATCGAAGCTGTGGAATCAGCCGAGCAGGCGCTCGTTGTGCTCGCCCGCCGTAAGCCAGACCTGATCCTCATGGACATCCAGCTCCCCGGCATCGACGGGCTGGAGTTGACCAGGCGCCTGAAGGCAGATCCACAGACCGAGCCGATTCCGATCGTCGCCATGACCGGTCAGACGATGCCGATCCACCAGCGCGCCGCCATGGCCGCGGGGTGCGCCGGCTTCATAGGAAAACCGGCAACTCCGACCGCCCTGACGAATGAAGTGATGGCCCACATCAAGACCGAAGGGCAATAGGCCCGGCATGGTCGTCGCTGTTTACTCCGTCAAGGGCGGCTCGGGAAAGACGACGATTCTGCTTGCACCACCAGTCCGGAGCGCTGGTGCTTCCGAGCGCGCTTCGGGTCGAGCAGTCGGAGCTGATCACATCGGATCTCGTCGACCGCACGCTCGACGTTCTGGAGAGGAACTTCACTTTCGTGGTGGTCGACCTCGGCGTCACGATGAGCGAGGTGGCGCTCAGCGTACTGGACCGCTCAGATAAGGTCTATCTGATCGTTACGCCCGAGCTGCCCGCGATCAGGGACACCGAGGCGCTGCTCAAGCTGTGGGAAAAAGTACTCAAGCTTCATGCCGGAAAGATGAGCCTGATCTTCAACCGTCCGCGGCCTCATGCACTTGCGACGCGAACGGACGCCGAGCAGGTGATACACCGCCTCATGCAGTTCGAAATTCCCTATGACGGCGAGCGCTTTGAACGCGCGACAGTGACCGGCGAGATACTCGTCATGAGAACGCCGAGCAGCCCGCCCGCCAAAATCCTGCAGCGCATCGCGAATGACGTTTTGGGCGGGCACCGTATGCAGAAGAACAAGACCGCGTCGTCGAATTAGCCCGTGTTTTGCAGGCCCGCGGCCACGCCGTTGACGGTGAGCTGAAAGACCGACTCCGCCTGCTCACGCTGCGACTTCGTCGTCTTCTTTGCTCGCAGCGCGCGCAGGGCCCTCAGCTGAAGGTGTGACAGCGCGTCGACATATGGATTGCGGAGCTCGATCGCCCACGACAAGACGCGCCGATCTTCGAGCAACCGGCGGTGTCCCGTCACCGCGAGGACACGTTCCACGGTCAAGTCGTATTCCTCGAGCACCAAGGCACTCAGGTCGGGCCGCTCTCCGAGCGCGAGGTATCGCTCGGCGATGCGCCGGTCGGTCTTCGCCAGGCTCATCTCCGCGTTGTCCAGCATCACATTGAAAAGGGGCCACGATTCATAGGCTCGGCGCAGGTCGGCAAGGGACGCCGCCGACAGGCCCGAGCCAAGTCCGTACCAACCCGGCAGGTTGAGGCGCATCTGCGACCAGGCGAAGACCCAGGGGATGGCGCGTAAGTCCTCCAGGCGGCGACCAGACGCGCGACGCGTGGGTCTCGACGCTATACGCAAACGACCCAATTCATTGATGGGGCTCACATGCATGAACCAGTCTTCAAAGCCTGGTGCTTCTACCAGCCCGCGGTACGCGGTTCGCGATGCCTCGTCGATTTGCGAGGAGACCCTGCGAAAGCGGCGTGCGGGGTCATAAGACTTGATGGTCAGCGTCGACGCTTCGAGCACGGCGGAGGCAACCTGCTCCAGGTGCCGGCGGGCGATTGCCTGGTTGCCATAGCGGGCGAAGATCACCTCGCCTTGCTCAGTCACCTTGAAGCGACCGTCGACGGAACCCGGCGCCTGCGCACGAACAGCACGGTTGGCGGGGCCCCCGCCGCGTCCCAGCGCACCGCCTCGACCGTGGAACAGCGTGAGCTTGATCTTCCGCTTGGTCGCCCATGCCGACAACGCCGACTGGGCGTTGTTCAGGGCGAGCGTGGCGGAGAGCGGGCCGGCCTCCTTGGCCGAATCCGAATAGCCCACCATCACCTCGAGCTCCCGGCCGTTGACAGCCAGCCGGTCGCGTACGTGTGGCAACGCAATGACCTCATCCATCACTTCGACCGAGCGGCCCAGGTCGTCGAGCGTCTCAAAGAGCGGGATCACGTCCAGCGCCGGCGGCTTCGGAGTGTGTCGCGCGAGCTCATAGACCGCCGCCACGTCGCGAGCGGTGCGGGTGAAGCTCACGATGTAGCGCCTGCAAGCGTCCGGCCCGAAGCGCGACTGGATCGACGCCATGACGCGGAGCGTTTCGAGCACGTCGCGGGTCATCTCTGACGGGTTTTCGGCGCCAAGTTCCGCCAGCGCTCGCGTGTGTACCGAGCTGTGCTGGCGAACTTCGAGCTCGGCTAGGTGAAATCCGAACGTCTCGGCTTGCCAGATCAAGTGCTGCATCTCTCCGTATGCGAGCCGTGGAGCTCCGGCGGCGGCAAGGGAATCGCGGACCGAACACAAGTCGTCGAGCAGCTCGCGTGGCGACCCGTAGGCGGAGTCGCGCTTCTCGGTTCGCGTGGCTCGCAACCGATCCGCGACATGAAGCAAGAACTGACGGTGAGGATCGTCCGCGCCGCGCCGTGCCAGCTCATCCAGGCGCCCGGGATCTGCGGCACGCGCAGCCGCGATGCGGCGCCGGAGTGCAGGTGATGGTGGAGTGGTCATCGCGTCCGCGGTGAGCGATCGGCCGATGCGGGTGGTCGCATTTTCAAGCGCCAGCAGAACGTGTTCAGCCTGAATCAGCATGCCCTCCGCTGTGACGTCGGAGGTCACGGACGGATTGCCGTCGCGGTCGCCGCCGACCCAGGTCCCGAAGCGCAAGAAGGCCGGCGCAAGTGGTGGGCGCCGCCCCCAATCCTTCGGCGAAAGCGCGCGGTCGAGTTCGCGATACAGCTGTGGCGTGATGCGAAACAGCGTCTCGTCAAAGACCGCCATCAACGTGCGCACCTCGTCGAGCGGCGTCACCTGCATGGTGCGCAGCTGGGCGGTACGCCACAGCGAGTCGATCTCCTCTGCGAGCCTCCGCAGTGCCTCCACGCGCTCGCCGTCCGACGCTTGAGGATCGTCCACGCGCTCGAGCTGCTCGCCGATCCTCCGAATCGCTGTCACCACCGCGCGGCGCCGAGCCTCGGTCGGGTGGGCGGTGAAGACGGGATGAATCACGAGCTCTGAGATCAGGCTTGCGAACTTCTTCCGCCCGACGCGCGAGCGGAGGCTCTTCACAGTCGCGGCCAGCGACTCCTTCATGGGCTCTGGTCCGCGGTCACGCTCCCGGATCACGCGTGCGCGATGGTGCTCCTCGGCAAGGTTCGCGAGGTGGAAGTAACAGGTAAATGCGCGCGCCACCTCCTCGGCGCGGTCCAGCGACCACGACGCAACGAGCTTTTCAGCGTTGCTCTCATATCGACCGTCTTCGCGCGCCCGAATCACGAGACGTCGCAAATCCTCGACGTCTTTGAGAAGACCTGGCCGGTAATCGGCCATGACTCGGCCCAGCAGGTCACCGAGGAGACGAATGTCGCTCCTGAGGGGAGCGGGGATCTCCTGGCGTGCGGTGTCGCGGGTTTTGGAGCGGGCCCGCGTCAAGCGTCTGTCGTGCGAGTGGGGAAGCTGATGGCGTATTCGAGCGAGTCGACGAGCGCAAGCAATGAGGCCTCGATGATGTTGCTCGAGCAGCCCACAGTCGTCCAGCGCTTTAGACCTTTGCCTGATTCGATGAGGACGCGTGTGGTCGCGGCGGTTCCGGCGTCGCCGTCGAGGATTCGCACGTTGTAATCGTGCAAGCTCACCCCGTCCAGTGCGGGAAAGCGGTCGCTGAGCGCTTTGCGAAGCGCGGCGTCAAGGGCATTGACTGGACCGTTGCCGGATGCGGCGGTGTGAAACACCGTGCCATCTACCTCGACCTTGACCGTCGCTTCGGCGTGCACCGAGCTCCCGTTCTTTCGCACCTGCGTCGTGAAGTCGGCGACTGTCCACGGCGCCACGTATCCCGGCTGCAGCCGGCGGACCAGCATCTCAAACGATGCGTCAGCAGCCTCATACGAGTAGCCGCGGTGCTCGAGCTCCTTCAGGTGCTGCACCAACCAGCGGGTCTGCGGATCGTCCCGATCCAGCTCCAGCCCGAATTCGCGTGCCTTGGCCAGGACGTTGCCGCGCCCGGAGAGCTCCGAGACGAGAACCCTCGGCTCGTTGCCTACCAAAGCGGGATCGATGTGCTGATACGCGTCTTTATGTTTGAGCACGGCCGCCACATGCTGGCCGCCTTTGTGCGCGAAAGCGCCTTGGCCGACGAACGGCTGCTGCACCGGCAGCGCAAGGTTGGCGATCTCGGCCACGGTCCTCGATAGGTCGCTAAGGCGTTCGAGAGATTTCGGCGGCAGCGCCTCAATACCCAGCTTCAATGCGAGGTTGGCTGCAACAGAAACCAGGTTGGCGTTGCCGCAGCGCTCGCCGTATCCGTTGATGGTGCCCTGCACCATGTCGGCACCGGCCATCACACCTTCCAATGTGTTGGCCACCGCGAGCTCGCAGTCGTTGTGCGTGTGAATGCCCACCCGCGCGGTGCTTTTGGTTTCAGCCAGCGCGGCGCGCACAGCTTCGACCCCACGCCTGATATCCGATGGCATGCTGCCGCCGTTGGTGTCGCACAGGACGACCCACTTGGCGCCGGCACGCGAGGCGGCAAGACAAATTTCCACGGCGTACTCCGAGTCTCGTGCATAACCATCGAAGAAATGCTCGGCGTCAAAGATGACCTCGCGTCCGAGTTTCACACCATAGGCCACCGACTCTTCGACCATGGCCAGGTTTTCGTTGTTCGTGGTTTGCAAAACCGTCGATACCTGCCACGTGTCGCTCTTGCCGACCAGCGTCCAGACCGGAGCGGCGCTCTCGACCAGGGCGGCGAGGTTGGCGTCGTCTTCGCAGGTTCCCCCGGCGCGGCGTGTTGCGCCGAATGCAGCAAGGCGCGAGTGCTGCAGGGGCTCGGCTTGCATGCGGGCAAAAAACTCTTCGTCCTTGGGGTTCGAGCCGGGGAATCCGCCCTCGACGTAATCGAATCCGAGGTCGTCGAGGGTCCGGGCAATTCGTACTTTGTCGGACGAGGAAAAGGACACGGCTGGACCCTGCGCCCCGTCACGCAAAGTTGTGTCGTACACGACGATCTTTCGCCCGGACATAAAAAGACCTCCCGACCTAGTGGCCGGGAGGTCCCACGACATGAGCGGCGTGCGCTACGTCGGGGGACCTCCCCGCTTAATCTCGATCGCAATCACGATTCCGCTGGACATGTGCGCGGAAGACTACGGCATCGCGGAGGCGAACATCATGGATTCGGCCACCAATTCACGAGGGCCGCGATAGTGGGAGGCCGACAGTCGAATGCTCCCGCCACGTGCGGTTGACCCAAGCTTGACCACGCCCGCGATGTTCCCTATTGACAAACCTCTAGGGCGGGGGTACGGTTTGCGAAATCGATTCGACAATGTCGAATCCTAGTCAGATTAGAGGGGGTTCTTGGGACATGTACTCGATGCGACAGCGGGCGTTCGCCGAAGTGCTCGGCACGGCGGCACTGGTTTTGGTCGGACCCGGTTCTGTGATCGCCACGCTTCGCCTGGCGGGAAAGGTGGCCCCCTTCACAGAAGCCGACCTCCTTGGGATCAGCTTTGCGTTCGGCTTCATCATCACTGCCCTGGTGTACGCCTTGGGGAAGGTGTCGGGATGCCACATCAACCCGGCGGTGACGTTCGCACTCGCGGTTACGAAGCGGTTTCCCTGGCGCGAGGTTCCCGTCTACTGGATCTCGCAGTATGTCGGCGCCGTCATCGGGGCGTTCGCCATCTGGGGCGTGTTCGGTCAGGACGCCGTGACTTTCGGAATGGGTCAGACGCACTTCGCCGCGGATGCATCGGGCACCTTCTTCGCGGAGGCCGCCCTGGCCGAGGCGCTTGGCACCGGCCTGCTCATCCTCGCGATCCTCGGGATCGTCGATTCCCGCTCGCCAGGTCAGCTGGCCGGCCTCGTGATCGGCGGCGCGGTGGTCGGCATCATCCTGATCTTCGGTCCAATCACCGGCGCATCGTTGAACCCGGCGCGCGCATTCGGACCCGAGCTGGTGCAGGCGTTCGCCGGCGGCACGACATTCTGGACCCAATACCTCCCGGTCTACTTCATCCCCGGTCTGGTCGGAGCGGCGGCGGCAGCGTTCGCTTACGACTACCTCGCCAACCCGCGAGTCGTCGAGAAGCCGATCAAAGAAGCCGTGACTCGTGAAGAGCCCGCGGCAGCCGGCGCTCGATAAGCCTCGGATTCATACAGGAGAGACGCAACAATGGCAGTCGGAACCAATCAGATGCGAAAGTTCCTCAACGACCCTGCACAGGTCGTCAAGGAGTCGTTGGCCGGCATGGCAGCCGCCCACCCCGACCTGCTCCGTTACGACGTCGCGAACCAGATCCTGGTCCGCAAGGGCGCGCCGAAGAAGGGCAAGGTCGGGATCATCTCCGGTGGCGGATCCGGCCATGAGCCGATGCACGGTGGGTTTGTCGGTTTGGGAATGCTTGACGCCGCTTGCCCGGGCGAGGTCTTCACCTCGCCCGTTCCCGGGCAGATGCTCGCCGCCACCAAGGCGGTAGACGGTGGTGCCGGCGTGGTGCATATCGTCAAGAACTACACAGGCGACGTGCTCAACTTCAAGATGGCCGCCGAAGAGGCCGCCGAAGAAGGCATCAAGGTCCACGCGGTCGTCATCGATGACGACGTCGCGGTGCAGGACTCGCTCTACACGGCGGGCCGGCGCGGAGTCGGTGCCACAGTCTTGGCCGAAAAGATCTCAGGCGCCGCGGCAGAAGCAGGCGCTAACGTCGAGAAGGTCACTGACCTCGTGAAGAAGGTCAACTCGCAGGCACGCTCGTTTGGCGTGGCGCTTTCCTCGTGCATTCCGCCGGCCTCAGGCAAGTTCATCTTCGACCTGCCGGAAGGGCAGATCGAGCTGGGAATCGGCATCCATGGCGAGCCCGGCCGCCGGCGGGCGCCGCTCGGAACCGCGAGCGAAGTCGTCGACGTGATTGTCGAGGCGGTGATCTCTGACCTCAAGCCGAAGCGTGGATCGAAGGTGCTCGCGTTCGTCAACGGAATGGGCGGCACGCCGCTGATCGAGCTCTACCTTCTATATGGAGAGATCGACAAGAAGCTGCGAGCAGCCGGCGTGGAGCCGGTGCGCAACCTTATCGGCAGCTACATCACCTCGCTCGAGATGGCAGGCGCGTCGCTGACGGTGCTGGAGCTCGACGAAGAGCTGACGAAGCTCTGGGACGCGCCCGTGCACACACCCGCGTTGCGCTGGGGAGTCTAAGAAGCGATAAGTTGATCAGCGCAAAGGTTATGGACGCAGCCACGATCACCTCCTGGATGCGCGAGATCGAAGCCTCCGTGCGTGCGGAGCGGGACCATCTGGTCCAGCTCGACGCGGCGATCGGGGATGGAGACCACGGCACCAACATGACCAGGGGATTCGAGGCTGTCGTCCAAGCCTTCGCTGAAGACGGCGGTTCACCGCCAGGAAAGCTGCTCATCCTCGCGGGTCGCACGCTCGTCTCCACGGTGGGAGGAGCGAGCGGTCCGCTATGGGGTTCGGCCCTTCGCGCGGGCGGCCGGGCATTAGGGGACCAACCGACTTTCGAGGCGCAGCAGCTCGTCGACGTGCTGGCCGCCGCCCTGGCGTCGGTCAAAGACCTTGGCACCGCTTCCCTGGGCGACAAGACGATGGTCGACGCGCTCGAGCCTGCTGTCGACACGCTGCGCGAGCAGGTTGCTGAGGGCGCGCCGCTCGACCGCGCGATCGACGAAGCAGCCGCGGCGGCCGAGGCAGGCATGCGCGCCACGATTCCAATCCAGGCACGCAAGGGCCGGGCTTCCTACCTGGGTGAGCGTTCGGTTGGCCACCAGGATCCTGGGGCGACTTCAACGGCGCTAATCGTGCGTGCTCTGCAGCGGGCGGTCACAAACAAGGCGTCTTGATGGGCGAGCTCGCCCTCCATGGGGTAAGCGCCGCTCCAGGAGTCACCGTCGGCAAAGCGGTCGTGCTCGATCCCATCCGCAGTAGGGCTGCGAAAACCGTGCCGCCGGCTGATCGTGCACATGAGCTGGAGCTCGCGGGTGGCGCGCTCGAGGTCGCGGCCGCCGAGCTGGAAGCGATCGCTTCCCAGCTCCGCGAGACCGGCCGAAACGAGGAGGCCGATATCGTCGAGACCGGCGTCTTGATGGCGGGAGATCCAAGTCTTGCCTCGCGGGTGGAATCGCTCATCAACGAGGGCGCACCTGCGCCTGATGCCCTGCGGCAGGCGGCGGACCAAATCTCCGAAGAGCTCTCACAGCTGCCCGACCCGATGCTCGCGCAGCGCGCGGACGACCTGCGCAGCCTGGGCCGCCGCGCGGCCGCTCGCGCAGCGGGCATCCGGCCGGGCGAAACCGGTGGCGTTCTGGTCGCGGTCACGCTTGGCCCGGCGGATGTGGCAGAGCTCGGCGCCACAGGCATCGCCCTCGCCGGTGGAGGCATCACTGCGCATGCCGCCATCGTGGCGCGGTCGCTAGGTGTGCCGATGGTGGTTGGGCTGGGACCGTCAGTGCTTGAAGTTGAGAACGGGGAAGAGGTCGTCCTCGACGGTGATCGCGGATTGCTCGTGCAACGTCCAGAGGCGGCTCGCGTTTCTGATGCCCGGAATGAAGCCGAGCGGCGGCGGTTGGCGCGACAGAGAGCGGTAGACGACCGTTTGCAAGAGGCGGTGACCAGGGATGGTCATCGCGTCTGTGTACTCGCGAACGCCTCCACCGCCGCAGAGGCCGTCGAGGGTCTGGCGCAGGGAGCCGAGGGCGTTGGTCTCGTGCGAACCGAGCTGATCTTTCTTGATTCGCCCGTGTGGCCGTCATACGAGCAACAGGTCAACTTTCTAAAACCGATATTCACCCAGCTCGTCGGCCTGACAGCGACGGTTCGCCTCTTCGATTTTGGTGGCGACAAGACGCCGCCGTTCTTGAATGGCACCCGCGCACGCGGGATTGATCTGCTTCTCGCGTCTCCTGAAGTGCTGAAGACGCAGCTGGCCGCGATCGTCGACGCCGGAGGCGCCGTCAAGCTCAGGGTGCTCGTGCCGATGGTGACCGGCGCCGACCAGTTGCGCTCGGTGCGCTCGGTGTTGGACGCCGTGCTCAAGGGCCGCCCTTCGCCGCTCCTTGGCTCGATGATCGAGACGCCGGAAGCGGCGTTGCGTGCTGACGCTATCGCAACGGAGTCCGACTTTTTCAGCATCGGCACCAACGACCTTACGCAGCTGGTTTTCGGACTTAATCGCGAACTATCGAAGAGCGCGCCCGTGACCGACGTCCGCGTGCTGCGCCTGATCGATGCGACTGCGCGCGCCGCTCGCGGCGCCGGCATTCCGGTCGATGTGTGCGGTGAGGCCGCGTCCGATCCGGTTGCGATGCCCATCCTGGTCGGGCTTGGGGTCGACGAGCTCAGCGCCGCCGCTGCGCGTGTGGGCGAGGTCCGAGAGTGGGTCAGGGGGATGAGCTACGTGGCCAGCCGTCAAGAGGCGGAGCACTTACTCCGTGAGGGAAGTCACGCAGGCCGCGAGCGCGTCTAGTGCCGCCGGGGCGTCTTCGCCTTCGGCCTGCAAGGTCAGCGTTGTGCCTCCAGTCGCTCCGATGGCCAGCACGGCGAGGATGCTTTTGCAGTCAGCAATCTTTCCGTTGGCGCCGACGCTCAAGCGCGATCGATACTTCATGGCCGTCTTGACGAACGTGGCAGCCGGACGGGCGTGGAGGGCCACCCCCATTGGTAGGGTGACCAATACGTCGTTTAGGGGTCCCAGCGAACTCACGGCCTTGACCTCTGAGTTCGTGGGTTTCTCAGAACTTGCTTGCACCGCGTGCCTCCTCTGCAGCTCGCGCCACATCCTCCAGGTCCTG
>WNFI01365260.1_pt1 | contig 10578 bp, 11 predicted proteins | sample 5400471 | NCBI WGS metagenome assembly WNFI01 (sample SAMN13153348, study PRJNA577476) | soil metagenome | isolation source: 100 cm saprolite on Douglas fir-dominated hillslope | place: USA:California | collected 2013-09-17 | reverse complement strand
TGAAAGGGCAGAGAATAAAAAATGGAACCGTGTGAGCATGGAAAATGAGATTGAACGATTGGAATCATTGGATGAGCGAAAATGGTTTGGGAGGGGACGAGGTAGTCTAGTACATGGGTAAATAAACGGACGAGTAGATATCTAGCAGACTAGCCGTGCTAGGCTGTCAGTAAGACTGTTCCAGTCTTACCTCTTCTAAACCAAAAATGAGCAGGGTAAAGAGGGGAGTCAAACGGATGACGAATGGAGAAAGGTGAGAGGGGACGAGGCAAGCAGATCAGCTTATAGCCTCGCTTCCACTTCCTTCATACCACATTCCAGTCCCCTCTCAAACCTAATATCCCCAGCAACACTACCAGGGATCAAGAATTCCTTCCAAGCCTCCTCAACATTCTTCCAAAACTCTTCCACAACACCGGGTTCAAAACACCTCGCGTCCCAACCAAGCGTCGAGTATATCCGACCCCTGAACGTGTACCCCATAAGTAACATCCCTCCCGTATTCTTTCGCGTACCAGAAAGGAGATCTACGACGTCCAATGCGGGAAAGTTGGTTGGAGCGTATACATTGTCAAGGTCCCCAAAGAGGGAGAGACCTAGAAGAGCCGCAGATGGAGGTTTCTTCTTCCCAACACCATCACCACTTGCAGAACCAGCACTCGGCGTAGGAGAAGATGGAAGAGGAGGTGGAGGTGGTGAACCCTTCATCTTCCTTTTCCTCACCTCTTCCTCATGATCATCTATCACCGCCCAATCTTTCGCCCTGGCAGCTCTCTCCTTCCCCATCACCCGATTTTGACTCGCGAATAGTGGACTCCGCAATGTCTTCCTATGCTGATCTCGGACGCTCCTCGCACGTAACCAAAACGTCTTCTCTAGCACTTTCCTCTTCTCTTCCTCGGCATTACACTTCTCGAGGGCAATACGGGGAAGGAAGCCAGGTAGAACGACGTTAAGGTAACCCAGTATTAGGAAAATACGCGAATCCAGAGGGTGAGGGTTCAACGCCGCATGTAAGTATGGCCTCAGGTTAACTGCCGTATACATCATGATTGGCATCCGCGTATTCCCGACCGCTCTCCAAATCTTGCGTTCCGCTTCGCTTACACGAGTATTACGAGGATCCGCACGAGAAGCAACGAGTCGAAGCCAGGCGAACGCCATGAGGACAAAAGTGGTATTCGTCACTGAGACGCCTTGAGATTTGCATAGGGCTAAGATGGAACGAGTGTGATGTTGCGGGACGACGAGTGTCTTGACCTTTGAGTGACGCGCGGGGGAGGAGGGCTTGATGCGTGGGAATACGTGCGCGCCCTAACCAAAAAGCAAGATAATGAAAGGACAAATCCCAACCGAAAAAATAATGAGGATCGGGACGAATCAGTCTTCGCTGATTGATCGAGCATGTTGGAATACGCACAACTGTCTTCTCCGAATTATTGAATGAAACAACTCTGTCCGCGGCCTCCTTCATCCTCCCGCCAATGCCACCCATCCTACCCTCCGCTGCACTGGGTATAGGGCTAAATCCTCCAGGCATAAATACTGCGCCCTGGTTCCTTCCCCATCTCTTCTCCCATTCCTCTTCAAACAGACGTTGTAACTCCTCTTCAGAACGTGGGATAGAAGGTAACAATGGAGAATGACCTCCGAGGAGGGAGAGAAGCTCATTCCCGATACTATGCAGCGATGCTCCGTCGGTGGTACAATGGCTGGGGAAAATAAAGATCTCATGTACCTTCTCTTCGTGAGAAGGAATGGAACGAGGGATAGTAACAAAAAGTTGACACGGTCGTTCGTTTGAAAGAATACGAGGCCCGTTACTGAACAAATTGAGAATTTGGTCGCCTGATTTATTCGTGAAAATTTCACAGTGGTTACGTGCCTCTACAACGGCCACGTCAGGGCTGGAGGGTGCTTTGTAACTGTAAGAAACCAAGGAAGTGGATCAGAAATAACTGAAATCTAGTGAATAGAATTGAGCGGAGGGACAGACACGTACACGAACCGAGCCCGATCGTACTCCTTTGGCTCCATTTCGATTGAGCATGAGTAAAGGGGGTGGCGCAGGCGGATGATGGCCCATGCGAGGTGTATCCTGCGAGGTGTGATGAAATCGGGGGCACAAATGAGCTTGAAATAGACTACAGTCATACATGAAACGAGTCAATTGGATGAACAATATTGGTGTCGGGGATGAGCTAGACGTACGAAACATATCATTTGCGCCATCAGCGCGGCTAGGGAGGTAGTACGATCTTAACAAGAAGGCGTAAATCAGACCTCAGGTTCCCAGTAAGACAATGGCACTCTCTGCGGGCCAAAGTTTTACAAACTTACAGCTCATTGGCACCCATGAAGCGTTGGAACTTGAAATGGATTTCTGGGGGCGTGGGGTTGTCATTGTTTTCATCTTCGAGGTCACGGTAGACACGGCTTGAGTTTACGTCCGTGGGTAGATGGTCACCCTCCAGTGAGGCACAGGCTGATGGGTGAAATTTACATGAAGACATAATTGGGCCTAAACGTTACGAAGCTGATGCCAAATAAATAAAGCCTGGGGAGGGAGAGGAGGCAGGTTTGGGCGAGAGACAAGTTCAAGGGAACGATGAACCGGCAGTGTCAGTAGTTCCTGGAGTTACCTAATAGGACCCGTGGAACTGCGGTCAGGACCGCATCTGCCCAGGACAGTTTTTGGTCATTCTGCACAGATAATTTGGACACCAAATGACACATATTGTTGACAATGCACCGTCAAGGGCCTGCCAGCCAGACTGAATTCGATAATTAACGTTCCACGGTTATGAGCCGTTGATATCAATACAATAGTCACAATACAATCGGCCAACTCCGCTGTAAAAGCAATGAATACTATCACTTCGGCCAACTCCTTTGAATCTGAATTACTGTTGAGCACGTGCGATGAACATAATAAATAATAATGTCAACAGGGTAACCTTGTATACTTGGTTCTTCTTTCATTGTTATTGCCCTGCCAAGCACAGCCAAGCACCCGGAGATCGACAGTCAATGGTGGCCCGTAATGGGCAAGTTGGAACGCTGAAGAAAGGTGGCATGGTACATGCAGGGCATAGAAAGACGTAAGGAGCATTGAAAAGTACGCAACGTTGTCGCAACGGGGCACGAACATACATGGTAGTGATGATACATTGAGAAATACGTAGCCGATAAAAGGGTACATACTTTAACGTCCTTGAAATATAGCAAGTTGCCTTGGACCGCACAACTTGAAGCATTCCAATGGTTGCGGACTGTTCGAGTTCGACAGCAGACGTAATGATAACTGAGGCCTTGGCACATGTAGTTCGCTGCCTTGGCAATTGTGTAGGTCGACATGGCCCGCTATGGAAGGGGACGCGTGCTTGAGCAGTGTGTCAATGATCAACTTATCCCTCCTTCCAGGCACAGACACAAGCATTTTCTAAGCAAGTGTCTCCGCAGCGCAGGCATCGTCGGCTGACAGCTGCATGCAGGATTCAGGTTCTGATTCTTATGATTTATGCAATTCGGATGATTTAGTCGGTGCCTTATGTAACTACATGTACACAGCCTCCTAAGGTCTCTGGCTTTTTACCCCCGTCTTCTCCCTCTCCTGGTAACACTTGTTGCACCCAGTCTCCTGGAATCTTCTTCGTCCTTTGCCTCTTTTTTTTTCTTAGGCGATAACCCGTCCCTCTAGTCCCCGCTCCCCGATGTCGTACAAGCCTTCCCCGTCTGCTTCCGCCTCTACAGACAATGAGATTTATCGCGATGCAGTTCCTAGCCCTAGCCCCAATCCACTGGCCAGGCAGCTGGCAGTCGATGAGAACAGCGACGAACACGAGGTCCTTGAGCCAAGTTTCAAATTTGAACGTGTAATGGGCGCTAACGAGCTGTGAGCACAGCAAGGCAAGGGTCAACTTGTATCTCGTTCTCATCCTTTCTCTAGGTCGTACTACCTCCCAAGCCGTGCCGATGGTGCCAACGACTCTTCCCGTACGTTCTGCTCCTTTTCCCTCAGGATTCTGGCTACATTCATTTCTTGTTTACGTACAGTGCAGTTCAAATTCGAGTGTGCCTCCAATTTTGTCACCCCTCGCAGGATAAATTTGGTCTGGGCCATCCTCCGTCTACTGCATCCCATTTACTCCAGCTCAATCGAGATGGAACCAGGCGAGTATGATAAGGCTCGGTTCGTGTACGTGTCCTTTTCCACTCATTTTCTTCGTGATCTCCATCTCGTCCTTCAGTTATAAGGCCCCCTACAGTCCCGCCGCAGCCATCGCAGAGGCGCGTCATCACTATCAGATTTTCGCCAATAGGACAAGTGAACAACTTATTGATATGTTCAGTAATGGACCTCGTCTACTTTCAAACGACGGATTATGTCGGCTTCTCATCACTATTCCTCCTTCCACTCCTCACCCTAATGTTGGACGTCAGATTCACGACGCTCTCTTCTGGTACAGCCACCAGAGTAATGATGGCGTATCAGCACACGGCTTCGCGAGTGAATTTTTCTCACTGCTTGGCGGTCATTCCCCGTCTTCGCCGTCCGTCCCACGTTCTGAGGACGAACTGCAAAGCATGCTTGAAGAGGAGTGGGAAAAGAGGTGGGGAAAGAGGTATGGTGCAGTGTATAGGCCTGGAGGGTTTAGACCTATACCCCTGGCGGCTGAAGGGAGGATGGGTACCGATGGTGGAAAGTTCAAAAGGGCTGCAGAAAGGGTGGCATTTCAGAATAGTCTGGAAAAAGATATCGTGAGTCATCTCGATTCTTAATTCTCTTTGTAGTGAGAAACTGATTGATTACCTCGGCCTCGGGGTTAATTTTCCGTTGTTTTAGGGCGGTCATGTGTTTCCACGCGTCAGGCCTATTCATCCAGCTCGTCGATCAAAGATTAAAACGTTCATAATCCCACAACATCATTCACGTGCCATCCTCGCTCTGTGCAAATCTCAAGGTGTAACACTAACAAATGCTATCTTTGCCCTTGTGGCATTAGCCTGGCTCCGAGTCGTCGCTTTTCGTTCAGATCCTCGTAACACTCGTCTGAGTGAAGCGGAACGAAAGCGCTGGAAGGCCCTTGGGGATGAACGGATGCCGATCATGATGTATACGGCCGTCAACCCGAGGCCGTATATGGATGAAAGGCTTGCCCATCTGGAATCCTATATCTTCGTAGCTCTAGGCTACCTCAACATCATCCTTCCTGGGTTCCTTCCCCGCCTCGCTCTCAAGGGATGTAATACGGTGGAGGAGAGGCATCAGATGTTGGAGAGGACCTTTTGGTTACGCGCAAGGAGCGTACGAGATCAGTACCAGAAGTTCATACGCAGTCCGTTGTTTGCAAGTCGTAATGTCGAGATGGCGAAGGAGAGAGCTTCCAAAGCTAAGGCTTGGGCTGTGATCGACGATCGTGAGGAAGATGCCAGAAGAAGGAAAAGAAATGGACTACCCCCACTTCCGTCACCACATTTCCCTTCTGAGAAATCTGCTTCTGCTCAAGCTGATGGAAACAAACAGAAGCAACCAAAGCACCCATCTGCGGCTCTTCTTGGCCTTTCTCTCTTTGCGAACCTTGACGCTGTGTACTTGCCGACCAATTTTCCCGCATTGGACATCGTAGATCACCATGAAGGGACGCGGAAGAACACGGGAAGCATGTTGCTTATGGGCTATACGTTCAGAGGCAAAATTTATTCCACCCTTGGTTGGGATGCGAGGTGCCTTGAACCAGGTGTTGTAGAGGAGTTTTGGGATACGTTTGAGAAGACTTTGAAGGAATTCTTGATTCCTGATGTGGAGGATGTCGTGTTTGAGAGAGGGTTGGAATGTGATGTGAGGGAGATGGTCGAGGCGAGGTTATGAGCTTTGACATTTACTCGGTTTGCTTCCCTGCTGATCTAGTACCCGGGGTAGACGCCATTATTATTATGATCGAGGTTTCCCCGTCTTTGTTATTTTTGTAGGAACCACTGCTGGTTCTTTTTTCTTCGGACCCTGGACCCTTTCGGCGCAACAACCTTTCTCCACGCGACTTTACGCGTTCAGATTTATTTATTCACGCCATACAACCATCTTTCCCTTCGGAATTATCTATCCTCATCATCATTCAACCTGCTCTTTTCTCCTGTTCTAGAGTTCGATCATTTTCGCCACCTGCATTGATTCCCCGGTATGTTGTCATGATGTCTCGTCCACATGCCCAGACCCTCTCTATGGACTTGATAGATTATTGTCGATCTCATCACTCCTTTAGTACTCCGACGTAATATAGATCATGTTCAGATTAGTGGAGGCACTTGTTCGCTTGTAAGGATTAGAAGTGCACGAGCACAAATTCGAACTCAACGTTGGGAGAAAGCCCAAAAGCATATCATTCAACACTTGCGCTTGCCGGACAGTTCATTATTTCATTGGATATAGATACATCATGAACGTCTTGGTTGAGCTAGCACCAGAAACAAGTTTATAAGGGTAACCCGCCAAGTTGGGAGTGAAAGCCACCGATGGGTAGCAATAAACCCGATCACGCTGCAATTTCCCCTAATCCCGATGGCCCTGAGGGGCCACCCAAGGTGAGGGATCAGAATTGATAAATTAAGCGATCGAACTGGATCGAAGCGTCAGCAGCTGGCGTTAAAAATAGATGGACTTTTCAATAGCGGGCATTGAAGACGGGGAGGTCTCATTGTGCCCGCCCAAGTTTGAAGAATCGATTTCACAGGGTATGAAGAGGAACAGGCCAAGTCGAAGGCATAAGCCAAGCGTACGCTAAACAGCCAAGGGCACTAAAGCCGACTTCTCGATGCGGGGCAGTACTGCCCAAGGTTGGAAAGTCGAATTGATGTGAACCGGGTGATCGGTGTACAGGAAGCTTAGATACTGAGCAACTAGGGTGGAGACGGCAGTGCCTCTACGTGCTGCCCATCCGTGAAGAATCAAATTGATTGTGTAGACTAGCAAATTCGCAGCATGGTACCCGGACGGATGCACATTTCCTTCGTGGAAGACAATGCTGTGGGGTGCTGCCCAAGATCGGAAGTAGGACCGACAGGTCAGGGTGAAGTGGCTAGGCTGGAGGTATAGGAGGCGGGAATCATAGCAACCAACTGCTAGTAGATAGTGAGTGATCCCTCTATGGGGGCAGTGCCTCAGGGCGTCGTTTCGATGGAGTGAAATGAATTGGCCGAACCAGAGGGGTAGGAAATTTGGGTTGATACAGTTAGCTAGTGGTAGTAGAGGCGTACTGATTCTTGTAGTCTCGTTTAAGTGTCTCCCAAGCTCCGAGGCTTGGTTCGCTAGTTTGGGAAGCGAATCGTGCGGAGATATGGAAGACTGGTGTGCAGCAACAAAAATACTGCAAAGTTGAACGGATATTTCAATGACTCATATGCCTCGCCGAGTAGTTGAACAAATGCCAGGTCCTGAACAAGCTTATCAACCACGACAGTCAGCTCTCTGATTTGGACAGTTAGTGAGCTATGATGCACCAGTCGAATTCCCATAGAATAATCGTTAGCACTCTAGACCAGTGATACCTACCTTGACCCCATTCAGGAAATGAAGAACTGCAATATGCTTGCCGATATGTCGGGGACACGTCAATATGGTCCGGAGTCCAGCATATTTCTTAATCAATATACGATCAACTGGACTAAGCACCCCATGGTTATGATCTGGAAGCAGAGGAGAGCCATCCTTTCATGAATCTCCACTGCTTCCACCAAATACCGCTGATAGGTGAGATCCGTACAATTAGCGCGCTCCAACATTGAATCGCGTAGTGATTGGCGTGAAATATGAATCAGTGCAGCAGTTTCATGGATGCCGGTATGCAGAGCACTGAGCCCCGCCAATGTTCACTACATAGATGATTTGAGAGACGGGGATAGAATGACGTCCACGTGGCCATCGAGAGTGACCACTCGAAGGCTATGATGGTAGTCCATCTGCCCCGGGCCCACCTCCGATGCTGTCGTCGAACCTATCTCAGACACCACCCTCAACCCTTCTTCAGATATCTACTGGGTAAACGGACCCGTGGGAATCGGCAATTCAACCATGGTACGTGCGTTAGCTGAAGATGCGAAAGATTGCAGGCTGCTGGGAGTGGGCTTCTGCTTCTCTCGCCGGGAAGGAATTATCAGATGCGCACCTTTTCATCCCACAATTACGTATTAGTCGTACTCCAAGGCGATAAAGGTCTTATAGCGGGACCCAGGTATTGCATTCACAGTACAGTTGACAGATCTTATCGTTGAGCCCCTTCGAAATATCACAAAGCCAGTGCTTGTAGTTGATGCACTTGACGAGTGCGATACTTCAGGTGCTGCCGACAGGCTCTTCCACTGTTGCTGTGCACTGCACCAAGATCTCGTCCCTGCGCCTACTTGTCACTAGTCGGCTGGGAGCGCATTTTCACCGAAGCAGCTGGCATTGTTCTTCACGAGGACATCGAGCAATCCACTGTTAACAATGATATTCGCAACATGCGTGTGGAGATGTCGAATCCGTATAGTCGGAATCCGTATATGGATCTGGATAGCCTCCACAGAGATATTCTATTACAGGCTGCAGAGGATCTTGGAAGCGTGTGCGTTGAGGATATGAAGATTGTCATCTTTCAACTTCGTCCGGAAATGCCACTTCAGATCATTGCCCGCTTTCTGGGAGGCGATGACAAAATGGTAGAGATGGCCTTGAATCGAATTCAATCCATGACTCCCGACTTTACGTAGACAGATCTGTCCAAGAAGGGCAACGAGCTCTTCGCTGCCTCGATAACTCCCCGGGCTACCATGAAGCGGATGACTGCACAGGTGCCCCACAAAGAATTTGGAAATGCGTAGCTTTGTTTAATAGGCGTGAAAACCGATTGATTCGACCAGAGATTTCTGAAGCAGACATACTCGACTGTCAGGGCGCTGTCTAGGCCGGAAGCGGATAGAAGGTTTGGAGAGGAACTATGAGGAGCAGCGAGCGACTCGTCTCGGCAATGGACCCGTATCCTCGTGGGACGAGTGCACGAAGCGAGCGGGGCAAGTGCCAGAAGACCTGAACAGCGTTAGACGAGGTGAAGAAGGTCGTCTCTCGTCTATCGCTGTCCAGGACGTACATATACAGCTTTAAGAAACGAAAAAGGGTGAAAAGGAATCAGAGAAACGGAGAAAGAGTCGAACGACGACAGTACAAGTCGATCGACATGGAAGCGGCAGCGGAGCAGGGGCGCAAAGGACAAGAGAGAAGGCAAAGGAAGAGGAAGAGGAAAATGGAAGGGAAGTGATTCGTCGTGGGGGTGACGTACGACGACGCGCGAGGGTAGTGGTTCCATTATGAGAATGCGCGGGTCTGGGAAGAGAGATTGGGTGATGGCAGGGGACACTCCTAGGAGTCGGAAAGGCGTTCTGTGACATCGACAAACTATTCGCGGATCGGCCAACCGTCTGCACCAAGACTTAAAATCTCGCTCATAGGGATCGCTTCATCATCTTCGATCCATCGAAACTGCTTCGGAAACTCTTCAGCAAGCACTCTGATGCGCTCATCAATGTTGAGCGATCGATCGCTGGCACTCCGACAGGCATCAAGAAAAACCCACTCAAACAGAGGAGCCCACTTAGATCTGAGCCATCTCCGGAGAGCATCTTGATGAATATCATCCGATTGATTTGGCACAAGGAAGCGGACGAATCTCACATTGTGAGGTGTCTCAAGCGATGTTAACCCTTCGAAGAGCCACCCAAGGAGCTTATAACAAGCTGTCGGATGCATTCCAATCGCAAAGATGCTGGGACGGTCACGGATGAACCAGTCCATACGCTTATTACTATGGAGGAATGCGGTAGGGTGTGATACGGTGCGTAAACAGGGAAAGTCCTTGTCCTCGAAGACCTTCAAGGGATCATGGCCACCCGTTATCAGCTCCAAATGATGAATAAAGCTAGTGTCACCCATTAACTTGGGTAGGATACTCATGGTCCCACCGAGTTTGAGGGAATGAAGGGAACCATGGGAGGACAGAGGTAGACATTCTAACGTCTGTGCCTCAGGAGAATACAGATGAAATCCCAGTGACCGCAAGCGCTTGAAGCCTGTTATGTATTCCACATGCTCACGGTCTCCGAAAACATCGGTGTTGATGATGTTGAGATCCACCACTTGATCACATGAGAGGCTCTGGAAGGAAAACTTGACGTCTGTCCCGCCACCGATAGTGAAAGATTCTAAGGCAGGGAACGAAGAATTACAATCCCACAACTCGACAGATGCTTGGATAGCCTCGAGATCCCCATTCAAACGTATATCGAGCGTTTTCAGGGACGGCATCGAACGGGGAAGGGGAAAGAATTCCAAGATAGGATCTAAACAACTGGAAGTGAAGTGTAGTTCACGAAGTTGATCGATGTGAGGCTTCAAGCACCTCAGCAGGTGAAGGACGGCGCTTGGATGGCTGTTGGAGGATACGTTAATGGTAAGATCCAAGGGCACCATTCCTGCTCTTCTGATGAGTTCCGTGATTAGCCAGGTGTGACTGGGTAAGAAGCCATCATTGATGATAATGTAGACCGCAC
>WNFI01695722.1_pt1 | contig 10579 bp, 9 predicted proteins | sample 5400471 | NCBI WGS metagenome assembly WNFI01 (sample SAMN13153348, study PRJNA577476) | soil metagenome | isolation source: 100 cm saprolite on Douglas fir-dominated hillslope | place: USA:California | collected 2013-09-17 | reverse complement strand
AGCGTCATGGGCAAAGGCTTCTTGCGCACCGCCGCGTCCCTTATCCAGGTCAAACAACACTTCACCGCAGGTTTGCCCGAGAACGACGTCGGCATGAACACCAAGCAAGAAAGCCAGATGTAAATCCAGCATTGCCCGTCCGCAGGCTGTCGTATTTTCATCAGGCTTCCTAGTAGGTCATTCGGTCATGCTAAGTGCCGGACCGTAGTAGTCTCTTGGAATCCTTTTCCATGCAGCCAGGTTTCATCGCGCCAGCGTCTCTTCTGCCGCTTTAGGCTTTCGGCTGCAGCTTCTTCCCCGCCATGCAGCGTCCGTGCGGAGAACTCGGGAAACTGCGGGTTGGCGCCTCAAGTTCGCCTCGACGAAGGCTTGATACAGAATCAGCTTGGCACGGTCATCGGTCAGTTGCGTTTGCCGCCACTGTTCGATCTGTCGCTGGAGTAGCTCAAAGTTGCGCTGAATCCGGTCTACTCCCACGGCAAGCGTATCAACCAGGTTGAAGCTCTTGCTGTGCTTGGCCAGCACCGGCGTAAACACACCTGCGACAATGTTTGAACGCTTGCCCAAACAAAAGCTTCGGGCATCATTTAATAGTGTGATTTCTATTTATTGTTTCAGGCAACCAGAGCTCGCCCAGGCCATAATTAGGTTCGGAATGCAGGCCAGTGGCGCAACGGTGTCAACAGCTCCGGCAGAAATCGCTTCTTTGGGCATGCCAAAAACAACACAGCTCTTTTCATCTTGCGCAATGGTACTACTGCCGGCGCGCTTCATATCGAGCATTCCGGACGCGCCATCACTTCCCATTCCCGTAAGAATGATTCCCAGAGCGTTTGTGCCAGCGGCAGAAGCGACGGAATGAAAAAGGACGTCGACACTGGGACGATGGCGCGAGACCAAGGGTCCGTCGCTCAGTTCAACATAGAAAGCTCCGCCCCGCCTTACCACAGACAAATGGCGGTTTCCCGGCGCGAGGATGGCGCGTCCTCGGGTAATTTGGTCGCCATCTCCGCCTTCCTTCACTTCGATCCGGCACAAGGCATTCAAGCGTTTAGCGAATGCTGAGGTAAATAACTCAGGCATGTGCTGGACAACCACGACGCCAGGCGCATCGGCAGACAACGTCGTGAGCACCTCTGCCAGAGCTTCGGTTCCTCCGATCGAGGCGCCTATGGCAACAATTGTCCCAGCTTGTCGCGCGGCCATCGAATGCAAACCTGAAACAGATGCCGGGCGGCTGCTTGGAAAATTGCGGAGTGGCGTCCGCTGCTTTATTTTTGCCTGCGCCGCCGCTCGGACCGTATCAACTAGCACCAAAGCGGACTCGTGAAGGAAATGGCCAACCCCAAGTTTGGGTTTGGTGAGAATGCCCAGCGCTCCTTCCTCCAGGGCCAAAAGAGCTTTCTCCGTGCCTTGTGCGACGACTCCCGAACATACCCCGCCATATCGGGCTCCTGGGAAAGAATGGCTTGCATGACCTCCCGTACCACGGCGGAGTCGTCTACGACCAGGACTTGGATTGGAGAAGGGCTGCTATGGTTTTGCATCATTCAATGGCATCATCTTTTCCGATATAAACCGTGGGGATGACGCTCCGCAAACGGTCGCTCATCGCGTGCAGGCTTTCAGCATGCCCGAGAAAGAGGTATCCATCAGGGGAAAGGAAACTGGCCAGGCGGCGCACTACCCGCTCACGGCCACGTTGATCGAAATAGATCAGAACATTCCTGCAAAAAATCATCTCGAATTTGCCCATCAAGGGATACGCCGGTTCATTCAAATTCATGCGGAAAAACCGGACAATGGAGCAAATTTCCGGCCCTGCTTTTATCTTGCCGGCCTGATCCGCAAATCCCTTAAGCATAAAGGCCTTAAGATAAGAAGAAGGAATTTCATCCACCTTTGCAGTTGGCCAGATACCGGTCCGGGCAATCTCCAGGGCCCGCGTGGATAGATCCGTAGCTATGATTTCTATTTCCCATCCGGAAGCCGCGGGGAAACGATCAAGAAGGACCATCGCCAGAGAATAGGGTTCTTGGCCAGTGGAGCACCCGGCGCTCAACACACGAATTTTACGTCCACGACGGCCTGTGGCAGCTTCCTCGGCCCACTTTGGAAAAATGACCGATTTCAACAATTCGAAGTGTTGCGGTTCGCGAAAAAAACGGGTCTCGTTGGTGGAAAGCGCATCCAGCATCTGAATGCGTTCTTCCGGAGAATTGATGACGAGAGCGTAGTATTGCTTAAACGATTTCAATCCGTGGTATCGAAGGCGTTTGGCGAGCCGGCCGGCGAGCAGCGCGATCTTGGCCTGCGAAAGCCATATGCCTGCCTCCTCATAGACGAGGTTGCGCAGCTGCAGAAATTCCTTTTCAGAAATCTCGTGCGAGAGTGCCTGAAAAGAGACAAGCGATGAGGCGGTGGAACCGGGAAGTGAATCGGCCGCTCTCGAATCGATGTTCATCGGTTGCATGATTCTGTAACTCTTTCAGGAAGACTTGAGTCAGCCAGGGTTCCAGAAAAGATTCGGAGTTTTAGCCGATACAGTTCGGCCTATGAACCAAGATATTTCCTGATCGCCGCGGCCAGCTTCTGCTCGTTGACAGGCTTCGTCAAAAAGTCGCTGCAACCGTTGGCATAAGCTTGACGGACGAACGTCTCTTCGCCGCGCATGGTCAACAAAATTATGGGAATATTTCTCGTTGTCTTGTTCTGCTTCAGCAGCCGGCATGCCTCGATCCCATTCATTCGCGGCATCTCAATATCCATCAAGATCAGGTGGGGAAGCTCGGCAATGGCCTTCTCTACTCCTTCCTGGCCATCGCAAGCGCTAGTAAGAACATAGGATTCATGACCGGCCAGGAGCATCCTGGCCGTCCGGCCCAGGTTTAGGACGGCTTCCACGGGACTGGGCGTGGGTGGTTCCTCTCCGCTGAATTCTCCCAGCTCAGCATTTTCCGCGGAGCTGGAAACCAAGCTCAGGTCGCGCAATTCCTCCGTTGTGAGAACCTTGTCGACATCCAGCAAAAGAGCGAATTTCTTCCCCGACCGCGCCATGCCGATCAGGTAGTCCATCTTGACGCTCGTCCCGAAATCCGGGACCGGCCGAATGTCATTGTGCACTAGTTCCATCACTTGGCTCACTGCATCGACAATCAGTCCCACGGTTGTTTGCTGGTCTTCGAACTGCGCGTCCACGATTACGATGCAGGTGGTCTTTCCCACCGGTTTCTGTTCCATCCCGAACTTCGTCGCCAGGTCGACGACCGGCACTACGGAGCCGCGCAGGTTAATGACTCCCCGCACCCATGGCTCCATCTTCGGCACGGTCGTGATCGTGTCATACTCGATGATCTCCCTGACTTTGAGGATGCTGATGGCGCATTCCTCGTTGACGAGGAAGAAAGTCAAGTACTGTTCTCTCTCTACAGTTTCCTTGATGGCGGTATCCATTGGCTTTCTCCCTAGAAGCGTGAAAAGTTCATTGCGTCCGCCTCTGCTTTGCCATTCGGCTTGCCTCCCACGAATGCGCTTGCATGCATGGCTTTGTGCAGCAGCTCGGATTCGCTCCAACCCACCTTTGTCCGCGGTTTCGGCTGGAAGGAACGCTCGGAGTCGCCGCTCACTTTGAAGTAGTCCATCAATTCCAGCAATGCGTCCGACTGCGACGCCAGCTCCTCCGCCGTACTGGAAAGCTCTTCGGCGGAAGAAGCGCTGCGCTGGGTCACTTGATCCACCTGCGCCATGGCTTTGTTGATCTGCACCACGCCGGCGGACTGCTCACGGGACGCCGCCGCCACTTCCTGCACTAACTCGGCGGTCTTCTGGATGGATGGAACCAGCTCATTCAGGAGCTTACCGGAGCGCTCCGCCACTTTTACACTGTCCGTGGCCAGTGAGCTGATCTCCTTGGCCGCTGACTGGCTGCGCTCCGCCAGCTTGCGCACCTCCGTAGCCACCACGGCAAAGCCCCTGCCATGCTCTCCGGCTCGGGCCGCTTCGATCGCCGCGTTCAGCGCCAGTAGATTCGTCTGATAGGCAATCTCGTCGATGATCTCAATCTTCTCCGTGATCGACTTCATGGCGTCCACCGTGTGATTCACGGCCTTGCCGCTTTCTTCGGCTTCTCGCGCCCCTTTCGCAGCAACTTGCTCCATCTGGCGACTGTTCTCAGAATTCTGCTGGATCGAGGCGCCCATCTCTTCCAGGCTACTGGTGGTCTCTTCCGCCGAAGCGGCCTGCTCGCTCGTTCCTTGCGACAACGAAGAAGAGGACGCCGCCACCTGCTGTGCCGCAACCGCAATGGCGCTCGCTCCGCCCTTTACCTCGACAATGATCTTCTCGAGCTTCACCAGGAAAGTGTTGAGCGATGTCCCCATCTGGCCGACTTCGTCGATGGACTTGACCTCCATTCGCTTGGTCAGGTCGCCGCCGCCCGCTGCCAATGTCGAAAGGTGCGCGGCCAGCGCCGTTACAGGCACAGTCACGCTGCGCGTGGCGATGTATGCCATCGCCAGGCCCGCTACTATGGCCAGCAACAGTAAGACCCGGATCATCTGCAGCGAGGAATTAGTTTCCGCAGTTACCTGGACGCGCTTCTGATCGCCTAGTTCGTTTTGGATGGTGATCAGCTTGGCCAGGGCCTTAACTGAATTCGGAGCATAAGTATTGGTCGTAGCCGCGCGGTATTCATGTGCTTCGTCATGTTTTCCAGCTTCAATCAGCTCAAACCAATGTGGGCGTGCCGCCAGGTATTTGGTGTACCAGTCATCCCATTCTTTCAGGGCCTCTTTTTCTGCCGCCGCCCGTGTGCCCTGGCTGTACGCCTTCATGTTGTCGTCGATCTGGCGCATCCACTTAGATTCATCAGTCCGAATCTTGGCGCGATCCGTGGCGCCCCAACCCTCGTAGTTGGCGATGCCGAAGCGAAGCTCCCACAATCCCCGCTCCGCATTCGACAGATGTACGGCTGATTGCAGATTTTCCGTGTACAGGCTGTCAAACTCGCCGGCCATGGTCCGGGTATAGTGCCAGCCAACTAAACCAATGCCTGCTGTAAGGGCCAGCACGATGCCGAAGCCCAAGAAAAGCCGCTTGCCGACCGAAAGGTTTGCGATCGAAATATTGTTCATTTAATCTTCCCCGCTTTGATCTTTCCACTTACTCAGTTTTGTCTTGCTGAAACTCAACCTGCTTGCGCTTCCTGCACCCGGAAGTCGCGGAGCAACGCCGGAATATCCAGGATCAGCGCTACTCGGCCATTGCCCAGGATGGCCGATCCTGATACTCCAGAAACATCTTTGAAGATGGCCGGCAGGGGCTTGATGACAGTTTGGGTCGACCCATAGAGCTCATTCACGGCCAAGCCGGCGCGGCTGGTCGCGTGTTGCACTACCACTACGCTTTGTCTTGCGCCACGTTCTCCGGGCAGCCCGAAATGGTCCTTCAGATAAATGAAAGGCAGCGGCTCGTTGCGAAGTTGTAATACTCCGTCCTTGCGGGCGCTTTCATTGTCTTCCTTCGGCAATTCCACGCATTCGATCACCTGGTCTACTGGAATCACGTAGGTCTCGTCGCCTACGCCTACGCTGAAGCCTTCGATGATGGCCAGCGTAAGCGGCAGCCGGATCCGCACTGTTGCTCCCACACCCGGCTGGCTGACGGCATGCACACTTCCGCGCAGCGCCTGGGTGTTGCGCCGGACCACATCCATGCCGACTCCGCGCCCGGACATATCGCTGACCTGGCTGGCTGTAGTGAAACCGGGCTCGAAGATCAATTGATAGATCTCCTGGTCCGATAGCTTTTGCAGCTCAGCAACCAGCCCTTTTTTCTGAGCCACCTCATTGATTTTTTGTTTATCCAGCCCTGCGCCGTCATCCTCCACCTCGATGACGATGTTTCCCCCCTCGCGTGCTGCCCGGACCGTGATCGTGCCGGTCTGAGACTTCCCGATCTTTTTACGTTTGGCAGGTGGCTCGATGCCATGGTCCAGGGCGTTGCGGATCATGTGTAACAACGGGTCCTTGAGATACTCGACTACCGAGGTGTCTACTTCGATGTCTTCTCCCTCAATGCGAAGCTGGGCCATCTTGCCCAAGGACTTGGCCATATCGCGCACAGTGCGGTTGTATTGATGGAACAGGGGCCCGATTGGTACCATACGCACCTTCAGGATTGTGTCCTGAAGCTCATAATGCAAGGCATCGGAGAAGCTGTGCGCGTCGCGGAGTTCCTCGATGTTAATTTCGCCCTTTGCCTCCAGCATCTGGACCACACGCCCGCGTGCGATCGTAAGTTCACCCACGAGATCAAGCAGACGATCCAGCTTTTCCACGTCAACACGCAACGTACGCTTCGCTTTATAGGGAGCTTCACTCATTGTTTCGGAGTCGGAAAGACGACCTTCGTTATCTCTGGCAGCTTCCTGTTTCTTCACGGTTTTTCCATTTGCATTCAAACAATGGGAAATTCTGGCAAGGATGCTCTTTGCGCCGGGGCCGGTTTCATCCTTGCCTTGGCCTGCGGCAATGACCATTTGCCGAAGAGTGTCCACCAGATCGAGCAACAACGTCACGATCTCGGGTGTGACGGACAGCTTGCCATTTCGAAGATGATCCAGCAGGTCCTCCGCCGTATGGGTAAAAGCTAAAAGACCTTCGATCTCCAACAGGCTAGCGTTGCCCTTCATGGTGTGGACGACACGGAAGATGCCCTGGATCGTCTCGCTGTCGCCGGGATGAAGCTCGAGTTCCAAAATGGACTGCTCCATCAGGCTGAGCCCATCTTCAGACTCAAGCAGAAAATTCTTCAATATGACGTCACGTTGAATTTCCATTACGAGTTCCTGATTACAGAAATGGCTACTGCGCCGGTATCGCTTTGCATCCTGATTTTGCGGCCGTTCTCACCGCCCGTGTCCCTGGCGGCAATGACAATTCCATGCCGTGACAAAGTCTGGACCGCCATGTCGATGTTGCGCAATCCGATGTGGTCTTCGCTTCCGTTTTCGGCGCGAAAAGCCTGAAACATGCACGCGCCTCCAAAAACCCTGGCTTGCAGGTCGCTGGGAAAGCTTCCATGAGCCTGGAACTGCTTGAGCAGGACATCGAGGGCGACATCCCCATAACGAGTTGATGGGACACCTGGTCCGTCCCATTGCGGCAACATGTAATGTGTTGCGCCGCCGATGGCCTGGCGGCGATCATAAAGGCACACGCCCGCACAAGAGCCCAGAATCATGGATATTTGCACAGGCTCCGCGGAAATGTGAGTCTGGCCCGGATGCAGATAGATTTCTTTATGGGGCGATGTTTTTGCCAATTCTCCTGTTTCCATAGCTCCCGTTCTCATAGCTGCACCCATTCAACAGTCTTCTGCTTTGTTTTGTTGGCCGCCAAGCAAGGCCCAGTATAGGTACAAAGTAATTTCAACAGCTCGTGGTCCCTTGCATCGAGACCGTTGCGTTGCGGAAGCAGACCGAAGAAAACGATCGCGCCTTTGGTTGCACTGTCGAGCCAAAAGCGAATGCGGGCGCTGATGCCGAGTGACGACAAGAAGGACCGGTCCTTACCCGCCGTTTCAACAAAGATTGAATCTGATGGAGCTTCTTCAATGATTCGTTTTGCATTCCGCCGAAGAGTATCGACCTGCTTTGGATTAAACTCGGCGGAACCGACAAAATCTATCTGGTCCTGGCGTTTGGACATAACCAGCAGCGCTACTTGTTCACAGCCGATCAAGTTTGAACCGATTTCAAAAATAGCATTCTCAACTATGCCTTCCCTAACCGCTTGATGCAGCGTATTCGTCGCAGAATAGAGTCTTACCAAGATCGTCTGCTTCTCGTGGTTTAGCGGCAGCTCTACTGATTGCCTCATGTACTGCAATGAGAGGCTCCCCAGATCTCTTTCCAAGTCAGCCAGGCTTGCTTGCGGTACGTTTATCGAACTCCATATTGATTCAGATTGAGGAATCATTCGTCTAGCCTTGTGCCATCAGATAGCCAGTTACAATCTCAACCAGCTCGGCGCCGTCGATTGGTTTAGTGACATAGTCGTTACAACCGCTTTCGAATCCCTGCTCAATGTTGTATGACTCGCCACGGCTAGTGACCATGATGATAGGGACTTTCCGCAAGGCCTCGTGCCTTCGTATCTCGCGGCAGGCGTCAAACCCGTCCATTCTGGGCATGACTACATCCATTAGAATCAGATTCGGCCGTTCAGCAATCGCCTTTTCAACCGCTTCTTGGCCGTCCCGCGCCAGCACCAACTCATATGGAGTGTGCTCCCTGAGCATCATCTCTTCGATAAGCAGTGTGGTACTAGAATCATCTACAAGAAGGATTTTTTTGTTAGGTTGTTGCGCTGCTTTCTTTTGCGATTCGTAATGAGTATTGCTCAAAGAACCTCCGCAAGCAGCAACTCGACAATTAGAGAAACCTCATTTATCAAGCTTTTGTGCTGGACGTGATTTTTGTGATCGTGCGGAGTAAATTAAAAGCTACAGATTACGCATCGCAAAGAATTATGCGTTTTATAGACAAACCAAAGTAATAAGAAAGAACCAAAATGGAACTCACCGAGATAATAGGTATTGTGGAACCAAAACAGGAATGAGAACCAGAATGGAGCTTGCATGGAAAGTAGGATCGGCATTGTGAGAATAACAATAGTATTCTCGCCACGCGGATACCAAGCGTTTTCTCTATGACATCTATTATTGAATGGAATTAGCATGTAGGCTCGTCTCCTGACTTTTGCGTTCAGAGCATGAGTCCAGACACATTCCCGCTGCGCTTGCCTCGCGCAGGGCGTCTTTTTAAATTCCACTTATTTATAAATTCTATTGGATTTCTACTCTGTGGTTTGGTCTAATGCGGGGCATTAATAACTGCTGTCTGCTTTGAGCTAGGGGCAATTCCTCTGGTACGCGGTTCGATTCTTCTTTTTTCGGCCTAATTCGCTGATCAAATCCCATGTGGATCAGCAAGTCTCAACTCTTAGAGAGAGGAGTTTGTATGACACTATTTAGCCGACCGTGGAATTTTGCATTTAGTTGCCGAGCTAGCCAGAAGCCAGTTCGTCAGCCGTTAGCAAGCACCAAGCGTCTATCTAGACTGACGTTGAGGTTTGCCTCTATGGCGCTGTTGCTCAACTTGACTCTAACCTCGGCCTGGGCGCAGTCGACTGCGACAGGTACCGTATCCGGACAAATCATGGACCAGACTGACGCGGCCATAGCTGGAGGGTCCGTGACTCTCATTGATACCTCCACAGGCGCTTCACGAACAACAACAGCCAACGATGTCGGCCGTTACGTTTTCGTAAACGTTGCGCCCGGGACCTACAGCGTCCGAATCACGAAAGCCGGATTTGCACAAGCGCTGATATCCAAGCTGACGGTCGAGATCGGCCAGGTAACGAACGGCAGCGCAATCCTCAAAGTTGGCACAACAACAGAGACGGTTGAGGTCACCGCCAACGGGGTGGAAATGCAAACCATGAACGCCGCGATCGGAGCCACGATCCACTTCAGCGCCATGGAGGTCCTGCCGAACCTCAGCCGTGATTCCTCCACCTTGATGACGTTGCAGCCCGCCGTAAACGCAACCGGAGAGGTTGCCGGATCCGTGCGCGATCAGAACACCTTTCAACTTGACGGTGGCCAAAACAGCAGCGACATGGACGGAACACAGAGCACCTACACTCTGAGTTTTGCCGCCAATCCCACAACCAGTAATTCCACTGGTGGTCTAACCACGGGTGTGTTGCCCGCTCCGGTCGAAAGCATTGAAGAATTCAAAGTTGCTACGACCAACCAGACCGTTGATTTCAACGGCTCATCGGGTGGGCAGATCCAGATGGTGACCAAGCGCGGAACGAATGGCTGGCACGGGGCCCTTTACGAATATTATCTGGGAAGTAACTTCTCCGCGAACACCTGGGACAATAACTCCATTGGCAAACCCTTGCCCTCCACCCACCAGAACCGTTTCGGTGGCGCCATCGGTGGCCCTATGCTGCCTTCCATTTGGGGCGGGAAAACCTATTTCTTCGCCAACTATGAAGGACGCCGCTTTCCGAACGTGGCCACCTATGAAAGATCGGTTCCTTCGGCGTTGTTGCGCGCCGGTGTCATACAAATCAAGTCGGGCTCGACGGTCACCGCCTACAATATCAACCCGACTCCGGTGACCGTGAACGGCGTTACTTACGCCCCGGCCGTTTGTGGCGGTGGTGCTTGCGATCCACGTGGAATTGGCCTGAATCCGATTATCAGGCAACTCTGGTCGCAGTTTGAACCTTTGCCCAACGATCCCACGAACACGGGTTTCGGGGACACGCTGAATACACAGGGCTTCAGTACGACCGTGGGTCTGCCACGGAATGACAACTTCGGCGTCACGCGAATCGACCACGACTTTGGCCAGAAGTGGCACTTCACAACGACCTACCACTACTACCACGTTATTGCTAGCACCACGGACCAAGTAGATGTCGGCGGCGTGATGTCGGGCGATACATTCGGTCAGGGAACGTCGCATTCTCTGCGTCCTTCGGTTGCCACGCTGATC
>WNFI01658067.1_pt1 | contig 10579 bp, 7 predicted proteins | sample 5400471 | NCBI WGS metagenome assembly WNFI01 (sample SAMN13153348, study PRJNA577476) | soil metagenome | isolation source: 100 cm saprolite on Douglas fir-dominated hillslope | place: USA:California | collected 2013-09-17 | reverse complement strand
AGCCCAGCCGTTTTACGGCTGGTGGCGACGGATGAAAATTTATCAAGCCCGCTTTAGCGGGCGACAGAGATCGATGGACTTCTGTCGCTCGCTAAAGCGGGCTTGAGATTTATTTGCCGACCAACCCAGGGTTCCGCTCGCTTCGCTCGCTGCACCCTGGGCTAAATTCTGGCGCCTGCTGCGCAGGCTCCTTGAGCGCTTGACTCAAAACATTCGTTGGGCAAAGGTAGATTTCACTAAAAACGATCTCTGGTATGAAACTCCAGTCTTCAAATTCCCGCGAACTTAAGCCCGAACAAGCTGCCGCTGCGTTCACTCTCGATCGACATCTCTCGGTCACCGCCGGTCCGGGTTCAGGGAAAACCACCGTGCTGGTTGAGCGGTATCTGCAAATTCTGCGCACTCAAAAAGTTTCCGTCGACAATATCGTGGCCATTACGTTTACGAATCGGGCCGCGAACGAAATGATCCCCAATTCATGCTGCTGGACGAGCATCAATCGGCAATGATGCTCGAAGCTGTCGTCGAAGAAGCACTCACCGATGCGATTCATCACGGCAATGAAAAGATCGTGCTGATGACGCAGGGCGCCACCCGCGCCGTGCTCGCCGCCGCGTTAGTCGAACTCTATCGCCGTTATCGCGGCGAAGGCCTGTCGCTGGAAGCAATCGAAAAGCTTTCGGCCAAAAACCACGCCGCTGAAGCTGAGTACGCCGTGGCGTTTAATGATTTGGAAGCGGCGATGGCCGATCTGATCGCGGCCCGAGGGCTGTCGCGGGACGCGGAAAGAAAGCGTGGCAAGGCTGCTCAGGAGTGGCCGGCCCTACGGCAAATCCTGTCCCGGCCGCCTACTGACGAGACGATCGCCGCCTATTGTCAATCCATCGAAGATCTCTGGGAAGCGCGACCCCGAAAAGGGAGCACGCCCGTGATTGAACGGCTCGACGAATTACTTTGGGACGCAAAATCTTCCGATCGACTGCGTGGCCGTGTGCCTTGCCTCGGGTTCGATTTGTTGGCGAAGGATTATGCGCTGGCTCTGATCAAGTTGCTGGGCGAAATCGATCGCCGTTTGGAAGTTGAAAAGCAGCGGCTCTCGGTGCTGGACTTCGACGACTTGCAGTTGCGCACCCTGCAGCTTTTGCAGCGGCCGGAAGTCCTCACTCGAGTGACAGAGCGCTATCGATTTTTCCTGGTTGACGAGTTTCAGGATACCAACGGCCTGCAACGCGATCTCATGAACCGGCTGGCACTGGGACGCAGCGCCAATCTATTCATCGTCGGCGATCGCAAACAGTCGGTCTACGGATTTCGCGGCGCGGACGTCGATGTATTCAGCGAGATGACCGCAGCCATAGTGAACGCCGGCGGCGCGGCGCAGCCGCTGCACTTAAATTTTCGCAGCCAGAAACCGCTGATCGACTCGTTCAATTTTCTGTTCGCGCGGATTTTCACGGCGCGCGCCGAAGTCCCTGCCAAAGAGTTAGGCCAACTCGGTTTTGTAGAACACGAGCCCAGCGTTGCCGAGCGAGCCGCCGAACACGAACCGCCTTTGATTGAATTGATGGTCAGTGTGCTGCCTGAGAGCAAAACGTCTGCGGCTGAATCGGAGGGAGGAACCGAAGAAAGCGATCCGTTAGGGACCCAGGAGCGAGATGCCGAACAGGTTGCCGCCCGAATTAGATCGCTGGTCAGTGGCCCAGACTTCAGTCTGGGTAACCAGGCCTCCCCAGATTCAAGTCTGGGCCACTTCAAGTATGGCGACATCGCTATTCTCCTCCGAGCTTTCACCGGAGTCTGGACGTACGAAAGCGCCTTACGCCGCGCCGGCATTCCTTATCTAACGGTGCAGGGAAAAGGCTTTTATCAGAGAGAAGAAATAACGGATCTGATTCAACTACTACGCTTTCTCGATAACACTACCGACGAGTTGGCGCTCGCCGCGGTGCTGCGTTCGCCGCTCGGTGGTATTTCCGACAACGCGCTGCTGGCCTTGCGGTGTGCGCCGCGCGTCACGGATGTTGGCAACCCTAAACCACCGTGAGATTCAGTTCATTGACGAAGCGGAACATGCGGCGCTGGATCGCATTTCACAGTGGCTGGACTTACTTATTAGGCGGCGAAATCGCTACAGCATTTCTGAGTTGCTGCGGTTCGCGGTCGCCTCGTCTGAATTCACGGTGGTGACTGCCGCCAACTTTGACGGGGCCCAGAGGGTGGCGAACGTGGAAAAGCTTTTCCGTCTGGCTGAACAATTCGAAAAATCGGGTTACCTGATTCGCGATTTCGTTCATTACGTCGAAGAGTTTGAAGCCATCGGCGGTCGCGAAAGCGAAGGCCAGATGGACGAGTCGGCCAATGTCGTGCGGCTGATGACGATTCATCAGGCCAAGGGCCTGGAGTTTCCGGTAGTCATAATTCCTGACCTGCACCGCGAGCAAAAACCGCGCGACGCCTGGTACGCCCTCGACCGTCATAAGGGTTTTAGCGTCCGCGTTCCCGATGGGCGCGGCCAGGCGGTTCGTGGATCGCTCTTCAATCAACTGCGGCAACGCGCGCGCTGGCGTGAAGAGTTCGAAAGCATGCGCCTGCTTTACGTCGCGGCCACCCGCGCGGAGGATCGTTTGATCTTTTCCGGAGCGCTCGCCCAGAAAGAACTAAAGAACCTCGCTAAGACTGAACGCGAACACTGGCTGGCCTGGATATGGCAGGCGCTCGAACTCACAGAGCATCCGCAGAGCGGTGTGCTGGCATTCGGTGAAGACGTTCAGATTCAACTGACCGTCGATCGCGAGCCGCAGACCGTAAAGTCATCAATTCAGTCTTTCCGCGACGCTGAAGAGTCTGAAGAGTTTGATTCTTCTCGATCAATGGACGAGCTGTTTCCGCTTTTGCAACCGGTACGGGCCGAGCGCGGACAGGCGCTGCGCCGGTTCAGTGTGACGCAATTAATTAACTTCGAACGGTGCACCCGACAGTATTACTTTGATCGGATGCTGCGCGCGCCGGGCGCGGAAGAGCGCGCCATCTGGAACGACGCCGAGGCACCGGAACCGCCCGCGAACCTGACGGCGACTTTGAAGGGGGCAGTGATTCATCGTTTCTGCGAAACCTTTCGCAAGGGCGATGATCCAGCGACGCGTCTGCGGACCAGTTTCAATGAAGTTGTCGCGCAACGACAATCGGAATTGGCGGGACGTGTCTTCGAAATCAATACTGAACAAGCAGTGAATGATTTGATGCCCCTGGCGCGGCACTACCTGGAGAGCGAAGTCTTTCAGCGCGTGTCTCACGCCAGCCGAGTCCATGCTGAGAGTTCGCAATTCGAATTTCGGAATCCGCAAACTTCTTCGCCCGGACTGTGGAGTGAATTGCGCTTTCGTCTGCGGCGGCCACTGGGAATTCTCACCGGCACTATCGATAAGCTTCTAATTACTACCGCGGCAAATGGCAAAGCCATCGACGTTGAAGTTATTGACTTCAAGACGAATCGGTTTAGCCGGCAAGCGGTGCCACAAAAGAACCGCGCTCGCAGCGCTGCCGTGACGACCGGAGGCCGCGGGGAGCTGAAGATTGGAAATCGTTCCCAACCCGCGCAGGGCTTGTTCGATTTTGAGAGTGTGCCGGAAAACGTCGCCGATCAAGGTTCAGGTCATGAGAGTTCAACTGATTCGGAGGTTTCTTTCACCGCCCAAGCCGAAATGCTCGCGCATGATTATCAACTTCAGATGCAGGCCTACGCGCTGGCCTTGCGCGAGCTGCTGCCACAGAGCGTCAGGGTAAACAGCCTGCGCGCCACGCTGCACTTTATCGAACCCAACCTGGAAGTAGCTCTAGCATCTGATCTCCTGGAGCACGATAACTGTGTTCGCATGATCGATGACGCGATGCTTCAGATCGCCACGCTTGATGGCACACTGGACGCGGAATCCTTTCCGCCGGTTCCCGCGACTCACTGCCGCATGTGCAATTTTCTTGAACTATGTCCGGCGGGACGAGAGTGGCTGAGGGGTGCAAAGCGATAGTGCCTTTGACGCTCCCAAACATAGAATATGAATAGCGAAGCCCGATTGAGCTGAATTTGCCAGGCTCTGCCGTCTGATGCGCGGTAAGTCTCTGACTTACCGCACGGCCGCACTAGTCTTATGGTCTCCGACCGGGTCAGAGACCCAAAGGAATCAAGTAAAGTGATTCCGGCAAGTCAAAGACTTGCCGCGCATCTGAAGTCAAAGACTTGACGCGCAGTGCGAGCCCTCTGCAAACGAACAAGAAGTTCCCTTGGCCAATTCAACCGACTTCGCGTATAAAGCTTCGCGCGGAGGTCGTCCAGACGATGGTTACTTTGAAATCCTTTGACGGCGGAGAGTTTTCCGCCTATCTCGCTTTGCCGGCCAGCGGTCACGGTCCGGGCATTGTCGTCTTGCAGGAAATTTTCGGCGTCAATCAGTACCTGCGGAGCGTTTGCGACTGGTATGCGGCGCATGGATTCGTCGCGCTCTGCCCTGATCTGTTCTGGCGACAACAGCCGGGCGTCGAGTTGACTGACAAGTCAGAAGCCGACTGGCAGAAAGCAATCGCATTCTACAACGGACTGGACGAAGCGAAAGCTGTCGAAGACGCCGCGGCCGCCGTCGAGTTTCTACGCAAGCATCCGGCATGCAGCGGTCGAGTGGGCGCGGTCGGTTTTTGTCTCGGAGGCAATCTTGTATGGCTGCTTTCAGCGCGATTCAAACCTGACTGCGCGGTTGGTTACTATGGCGTCAGCATCGAGAAGACCCTGAACGAAGCAAAGAATCTCAGCTCGCCGCTGATGCTGCACATCGCGGGGAAGGATCAGTTCTGCTCTCCGGAAGCGCAGCAGCAAATTCACCAGACTCTTGATGGAAATCCGCTGCTTACGATTCACGATTACCCTGAACAGGATCACGCGTTCGGCCGCACCGGGGGTGAACACTATGACGCGAATGCCGCGGAGTTGGCGAATTTGCGCACGCTCGAATTCTTTGTGCGCAATCTGGCGGGAGCGGGATTTGCCAGCGCGCAAAAGTCGCTCTCTGATCGTTGGGATGAACACGTCAAGTACGAATTCGCGACTCGCAACACCGAAGACACTTTGCGGACGATGGTGGCGGACGCTTACGTCAATCACGTGCCGGTTCTTACCGGCGGAATAGGTCACGATCAGCTGCGCGACTTTTACTCACAAAGTTTTATTCCCCAGATGCCGCCGGACACTTCCATGACTCCGGTGTCGCGTACCATCGGTGTCGATCAAGTGGTTGATGAGATGGTTTTTGAATTTACGCACACGATAAAAATGGACTGGATGTTGCCCGGCGTGGCGCCTACTGGGAAGCATGTGAAGATTCCCCTGGTCGTGATTGTTCACTTTCGCGACGGCAAGCTGGCGCACGAACATATCTACTGGGATCAGGCATCTGTGCTGGCGCAGCTAGGTTTGATCGAGACAGCAAAGCTTCCCGTGGCTGGTGTTGAGACCGCCGAGAAAGTACTTGATCCAGATTTACCGGCGAATGAATTGATGAAGCGGTGACTAACGTTATCGACGATGCGCGTCCCCGGTGCTATCCTCTGTGGAGAAGATCGAGGAGTGAAGGGATTTCTATGGTACAGAGTCTGACAATTAGCGAAGCGCGGTTGAAACTGGAAGCATTGGTGAAGCGAATCAATTTGAAGAAGGACTACGTGATCCTGGAGAAAGATGGCATTCCCGTCGCCGGGATAATGGATATCGACGAGTTCGAAGACTATCTCGAACTTCAGGATCCGAAAGTTGAGCGTCACATCAAGAAGAGCACGAAAGATTTTCTCGCCGGAAGGAGCAGACCTGCGCGTGAATTTCTGGCAGAGCTAAAAACAGGCAAAAAGAGGAATGGTAAGCGCAAGAAATGACACCGGCCTTCAACGTTCGGACCTCATCGCACTTTGAACGGCTTGCTACGGCTCAGCTAAAAAAACACGCCGACTTCGCTCCTTTGCTCGACAGAGCAATTAGGATTCTTCAAATCGATCCATACAATCAAAGCCGCAGTAATGCAATTAAGAAACTGACTGGGCCGCAGACCGAAGGCCGATGGCGACTACGGCTGGGCCGGTGGCGATTTCGTTATGACATCGCCGGGCAGACAGTAGAATTGAAGTATTGCGGCCTCCGTCGAGAAGACACATACCGCTGAGTTAGACCTGGTGCAGCTTGCAAATCAATAAGAGTACTTACAAGGACTCTCAACCCCTCGTCAGCCGTCTGCGTCGCGATCTCGGCACTGTCGAATCGTACGCCGCGCTGATTGGAATTCTGATCGGCGCCGGCATCTTTAAAGTAACCAGCGACGCCTGGTCCCTCACCGGCCCCAGTGTGGTTCTTGGCTATGTCGTGCTGATGCCGGCGATTCTCGCCACCTCGATTCCCTATGCAGCGTTTATTTCCACGCCGCTCGGACGCGAGCCCGGCGGTGAATACCTGCACATCTCGCGCACACTTGGCGGGTACGCTCTGGCGTACGTCGGTGCCTGGCTAAAAATCATCGCCTACATTGGAGCGGGTGCTTATCTGGCGAGCGCCCTGGCGGATTACCTGATTGAACTTACCGGCCGGCGTTTCACCGGAGAGTTGCTTCACCAATCCCTCGCCGTTGCCAGCTTAATTTTCTTCTACCTTATAAACGTGATCGGCGTGCGTTGGTTTGGCCACATACAGGTAACGATGTGTGCCGTCCTGGGACTGTCAATTTTGGTGCTTGTACTCCCCGGCTTGTTCGCGATTCACGGGTCGAACTATTCACCGTTCATCACTCATGGAGCGAGCGGGTTCGCGGCCAGTTTGATACCACTTTTCTTTTCCTACGCGGGCTTTGAAGCGTTGGCCCAGACGGCGGGAGAGACGAAGGACAGCACGCGCCGGCTGCCGATGGTTTTTCTTAAAGGCATTAGTGCGGCCGCCCTGATTTTCGTTTTGATGTCGCTGGTGGCGTTTGGGGTGCTGCCGGGAGCGCGCCTGCAGGCGAGCAATGCGCCAATGACTGAAGTCGCCGCGGTCTATCTTCCCTGGGGTGCGGCGGCGCTGGTTACGATCGGGGCCATCATGGCCATCACGACTTCTCTAAATCCAACCCTGATCGTTCCGTCGCGGCTGGCAATTATCTTTGTCGAAGACGGGCTGGCGCCGCGTTGGCTCGGGTTCATTAATCCACGGACGGCAACACCGGTGCGGGCCTTGACTCTCACGCTGGCCGCCAGCGCCTTGCTGGTAATCAGCAAACAGCTCTCGCTGGCTTTAACGATAGCGGTGTTCGCTCTCTTTCTGCTTTACTTCCTGCACAGTCTGACTTTTCTCTTGCTACCGCGGCGGAATCCGCAGCTTTACAAACAGATCAGCGTGGGAATTCCGGTTTGGCTGCAACATGGAGCGGCATTGCTCTCGGTGCTGTCGATGGGTTTGTTAATTGTCGTGCAGGTATCGCAGGATGCGCATACACTATTGACGCAGAGTCTGAGTGAGAGGATTACAAAACATTCGCTTACCAGCCTTGAACTGGCGTTGGTGTGGTCGTTAATTGGCGCGGCGCTGTATGGTCTCGCGCGATGGCGAAGAGGTAGCGCAATTTGGTAACTTCCGCGCAGCCCAATGGAAATTCAGGGACACAGAATTCTAATTACCGGCGCCGGCCGAGGTCTTGGCCGGGCGCTGGTCTTTGCCTGCGCCAAAGCCGGCGCGCGCGAGATCCTTGCCGGGGCGCGCAAGCCTGAAGACATGGCAGACTTAAAGGACGAAGCGTTGGCGATTGGCGCGCCGATCATTCCGATTAAGCTCGACGTTACTGTCGAAACAGATGTGCGTGCGGCCGCTCAGCTCGGTTTCGTGGACATTCTGATCAACAACGCCGGGATAGCCGGCTACGGAAATCCCCTGAACATGAATCATAAAAATGCAGTGCGAGAAATGGATGTAAATTATTTCGGCGCGTTGCGCATGGCCCGCGCCCTGGCTCCGGCGATGATCGAAAGCGGCGAGGGAATGATTGTGAATGTGGCCACGGCCTTTGCCAAAGTGAACCTGCCGATTGTTGGCACTTACTGCGCCTCGAAAGCGGCGCTGCTCTCGCTCGGCCAGGCTTTGCGTGCGTATCTGTCTGACAAAGGGGTGCATGTGATGACGGTAATGCCGACCACGATCGACACCGACATGAGTAAAGGCGCCGACGTGCCCAAGATGACGACCGAGTTCGTGGCCGGTGAAATCCTGCGGCACATTCGCGCAGAAACCATCGATCCACCGATAGGTGAAGAGGCTGAAGGAATTCTCAACGGACTGTTGAAAGATCCATCCGCGATGGAAAAAATGTTCGCGCAGATTCGCGCGTAGGTTTCGGGTGCGCCTGCCCAAGTTTCAGGCTGGGGAGATAATCATGAGAAGAATATTTTCGATTCTGATCTTCGTGATCTTTCTGTCGGTGGCGATTTATTTCGGTTCGCCCGTCGGTAATTCCCAAACCCCACAGAGTTATCCCCTGGTTTGCCGGGGCACGCCCAACGCGATCATATCTTCGAATCATGAGACGCGGCGGCTAATGATGAAATTCATAAAGGGAACTGCTCCGGCTGATTCAGGACTGGCCCCCGGCGAATGTTCATGGACGGATCGCGGGCTGTTACCGGCAGAGCCCGATCTGATAACCCAGGCCGTGCCGGAGGGAGCTGACGACCGGCCCGAGTATCAATGGGCTTCCGAGTTACGTGAGCCGAATACCTACTGGATATTCGATGTTTACAACGACCGCCAGGGCCAATTGGTAGTCACGGGGTCGCGCCGGAAATCAACGGGCGCGCCCCCTGCTGTCACTCCGGGAATCCGCACAGCGGATGTCGAATCCAATGTAAATCCCTCTGCGTCAAATACACCGGCAGTTACTGGTGAGACCGAGGCAAAGGGCTCACCAAATAGCAGTGGGTTAATTACCTGGACTTACTACCGGATGCAACGGCCAGCGGCGATTGAGCAAATGTTACGCGCGGCGCGTGAAGGAAAGGCGCCAGCCGACATTGTGCCGGGAATGAATGTGACGACGTCAGAGTCAGCTAAGGCTAAGGACCAAGCCTTGCCACGGCCCAACACAAACACCGCACAGAGCGTTGCGCGATCAGGAAGTACACGGGGCGCTGACGGCACGATGATGAACCCGTTGGAGGTCGAACACACTCCGGCCAAACTCGAAATGGGGGATGTCTGGGACGGCGGCATTCTACAACGCTCAGTTTTCTTCACCGCGCCTACGGATGGCGATGTGCAGGTCAAGCTGCCGCCAGGCACGCCTTTCCGAATCGGGAAGCTGCTTGCTTATGACGGCACTGCTGAGGATGAACAGGCTGATGAGCGTACCGCGGCTCGATTTGCCTCAGCGGATCAGGAAGTGACGGTCAAGCCACGCGTAGTAGCGGTGCGCGATCTAAATTCAGGCGGGCGCGCTGTTAGGCTTAGAACACTGGGAGTTTCGGGCGTCACCGATTCTCCACCTTTTACGCTCCATGCCAAGTCCGGGCAGCAGATGAAAGTGATTTTGGCGTTTGAGCCGCGTCTGACAAACCGCGACTGGGCCGGCTCGTATGATACGAAGGTCAACATTCAGGGTGTGGGATGGCGCTTCAGCGTACCGGCGCACGCCGTCTTCAAAGGCGCGAACTTTGGACCATGGATATCAGTTCACGACCCCGACGTGGATGTGATCGTGTCGACCGGTTCGAAAATCGAAGTGAATGTTCCGATTAAGATGATCAACGGAGGCCCGGCTGAGAGTTGCACCGTGGCGCCTGAAATTTTACCGAAAGGTGTGACGATGAAACCCTTGAATCTCTCACTAGCCGAGAATTCGAACACGCCGGCGTTTCTGCGTTTCGTCCTCGACACCAGTTATCCAGACGGAGCGGCCACTGCTCCCGGCCAGGACGTCGTCGTTCGACTCGACTGGAAGGGCGGTTCGAAGCTGACCAACCTCACGCTGAATCTGTTTTCCTACTTTCATCACTGGGGATGGAATGGAGAAGTGAACGGATTGAGCGTAGCTTATGACATGAGTATCTATAGCGACGGGAAATTCGTTTTCTTTTACCTTGCAGCCAACGATAATCTGGTCCTCGATCGCGATTTTGCCTTTCGCTTCTATGTGAACGATGTTGAGTTGGCTAATGTCGCTGGTACTGTCGACCGGAATTCCGTAGTAGCGAAAAGCTTCGGCTGGGTGCAGGGCTATATCCGAGACAACTACCCATCCATCGTTCGCGGAGAGCCGCACCACTGGATCAAGGTAAAATCTCGCTTGTAGCGCCGCCGGCCACAGTCGGTTGGGCGTCTTATGATTAAATTAACCTTAAATCGCCGCCGGGAAGAATTTCCCACGCTCGCCTCCGGCATACACCTCCTGAGTCACAGCCTCGGTCCCGTGCCACGCGCGTCGCGAGAGTCAATGCTAGCTTATTACGAGGCGTGGGAACATCACACCAGTGAAGACGCGTGGGCTGCAAGCTGGTGGGAAATGTCAGCTCGCGTCGGCGATCGCATCGCCGG
>WNFI01365038.1_pt1 | contig 10579 bp, 7 predicted proteins | sample 5400471 | NCBI WGS metagenome assembly WNFI01 (sample SAMN13153348, study PRJNA577476) | soil metagenome | isolation source: 100 cm saprolite on Douglas fir-dominated hillslope | place: USA:California | collected 2013-09-17 | reverse complement strand
GCAGCAAACGCAGCGCGCGGCTGCGACGGATTTTCGTAGCGGCGGAGATTGCCCTGGCCGTGGTGGTGCTCATCTCCACAACGTTGCTGGTGAAGAGTTTCTTTATTTCCGTACGCTCTAGCCCCGGATATAATCCCGCGAACGTAATGGTGGCGCAACTTGCGCTGCCGAAGACGAAGTATGCGCAAGAGTGGAGCCTGCGAAACTTCAGTGACGATTTGCTGACGCGCATCCATGCGTTGCCACAAGTGGTTTCTGTCGGGGCAGCGAGTTCCGTGCCCTACGGTGCTTTTGGTCAAGCGGTCGAAGTGCAAGCAGTGGGGAAGCCCGCCCCGCAGCCCGGAGAAAGACGCGGCGCGCGATTCACGGCCGTGTCCACGAATTATTTTTCAGCGATGCAGATTGGACTCGTCAAGGGGCGCTTATTCAATTCCGCCGATGAGCAGAGCAATTCACCGTCTGTGATTATCAACCAAACGTTTGCGCGGCAATTCTGGCCGGATGAGGATCCCCTGGGGCAAAAACTTCAATTTGGTGAGCGTCATACCGTCTGCACGATTGTAGGCGTCGTAAACGACATCAAAATGTATTACGTGCGGGAGCGCCCCGAGCGGCAGATGTACGTTCCCCTGGCGCAATTCCCTTCCGGGACACTCGGATTCGTGGTGCGTACAGCTGGCGATTCCACGGCCATGGCCACGGCCATCCGTGACACGATTTGGGCCGTGGACCGCGACCAGCCGGTCTCTTCGGTTGAGCCGCTCGAGACGTTGATGATCGTTCAGGATGCAGGCAACCGCGTGGTGACCAAGCTGATGGTCTTCTTCGGCGCACTGGCCTTGTTTTTGGGAGCGATCGGGATCTACGGCGTGATGTCGCATGTGGTCTCGCAGCAAATGCATGAGATCGGAATCCGTATGGCGATGGGCGCAAGTCCGGCGCAGGTGATGCGTATGGTCATCGGCCGGGGATTGAATCTGGCGTCGATCGGCATCGCGGTGGGAGTGTTCGGCGCTCTGGGAGCGACGAGATCGCTAGCAACACAGCTGTACCAGGTCACGCCAAACGATCCCCTGACGTTTATTGGGGTGCCGATTCTGTTTGCCGCAGTCGCCGCGGGGGCGTGCTACGTGCCCGCGCGGCGAGGGATGCGCGTGGACCCGCTGGTAGCCTTGCGCTACGAGTGAAGCTCTTGAGAACCGCGATCGATGAGTGCCTTCCTGCTGCACCGAAGGGGAGCTTCGCGGCTTACTCCTGCCTACAACCCCGCGATCACTTCAATTTCCACCAGTGCATCCTTCGGCAACAACGCAAGCTTCTCTTTCGATGTGCAGTAGCCTTCATCGCTTTTTGGTTATGGCCTCCTCTCTAAGTTTCACAGACGATTGGACGTGCGGCGCGCATTGGAATGACGGTTCCTGCTATTTGCCGGCACCAGCACGCCATGCTAACTTTACGACTATGAGTAAGAATTTGCTTTGCCTGTTCGCTGTCCTGGGCGTCGTCACTGGCCACAGCGTCCCGGCAAGCGCGGACGAATTTCAGGACGCCCTTGCCAAGGCGGCACGCACTTCTACTCTCACGGCGCCGGGCGCCAAACCTTTTCATCTCAAGCTTTCCGCGGCGGATACCCGCGGCAACTCTTCCGAAATTAGGGCCGAACTCGAACTATGGTGGGCTGCAACCGATAAATGGCGCCGTGAAGTAAAATCTCCCGTCTTCACGCAAACCGCCGTGCACGACGGCGCGCGCTATTCCGAAACGAACTCTTCTGACTATCTCCCGTTTTGGCTCCACGAGTTGATCCAGGAATCCGTCGATCCCATTCCTAAGGCGCAGCTCAAAGACATCGATGTGGATTGGAGCAAATCCGGTTGTGGGAAATGGGAAACGGAGTATGCGAAAGAAGCGGAAAAAATCTCCGTCTATAACAGCGTCTGTTTCAACTCGAACGGCACGGCGCGAGAAATCATTACGCAACCGCTTGGAGTAGTCTTCGCTGACTACAAATCGTTTAGCGGGAAGGAGGTCGCGCGTTCTCTCACCGTTTGGCCCGCGGGCAGCTCAGAAGTTAAAGCCAAAGTCACTTTGCTCGAACCGTTGAAACCGGACGATTCACTCTTCGCGATCCCTGGCGACACCGACTTCCCCTCGCGCTTGCGGTTTCTCTCTGTTCCTGAAAGCGCACTGCAACCAGGCACGCAAGCCAACGCCATGCCCGCTTGGCCGGCCGTCCATAATTTTCCCGCTACGGGACTCATCACCGTCAACGTCAAGATTGGCCGCGACGGAACCATCCGTGAAATCGGCTCGCCAATTTCTCGGAACGTGGTCGTCAACGATGTTGCCGTGGCGCAGATAAAGAACTGGAAGTTCAAGCCCTACTTGGTCGACGGATTTCCCGTCCAGGTAATCACCAATATCACCCTCCATTTTGAAGCTAAAATGGAACTTCTCGGCGCGAATGGAAAGTCCTACCCAGCAGAGCCCTTTTTGTCGCACATCAAAAAATCACGCGAACTCAGCGACCCGCGAACCGAAGGAAGCTCTCCCTTTCATCTTCACGCCACCTTCCAGATGGCACCGAACCAGAGCGGAACTTATGATGAAACGTGGCTCTCGCCTGCGAAGTGGCGTCGCGAAATCCAGCTCGGCTCTGTCACTCTGCTGGCAACTCAAAATGGCAACGAGGCCTACCACAAAAGCAAGGGCACCGACTCTACGTCCAAGGAACTCGACTACCTGATAGACCTTATGTATGGCCACTTTCCCCGACTCGACTCTTTCCAGGAAGGCGACTGGGGACAGTCGGCAGTGAATCTCGGTGGCATGAACATGGTGCGCGTCGCGCGAGGTCAAGTCGATGCGGAGAATCAGCCCATCACCGGCCAAGCCTATTGGTTTGACTTTGCCGGGTATCTGCGCGCCGATTTCGTGCAACCTAGGGTAACTGTCTACTCCAGTTTTGTAGCCTGGAATCGAAAACAGATTCCTCGCCGCGCCGAAGTCTCCGAAAACGGCACTCGCCGCGTGCTCATTGACATTGACAAGATTGAACCTGCAAGGGAGGTTTCCGATTCTCTGCTGGTCCTCGAAGGAGTAAAACCAGAAATCCTCGGTGCTCCGAACGACGATCAGTCATCCGACCTCGTGCTTCCCAAACCAATCCTCAGGGTTCCTCCCGAACATCCCGCCTTTGGCAATGGCACGGTCCTGGTGGATGTCGTGCTCGATGCCCACGGGCACGTCGTGGACGCCAAAATCAAGCAAAGTGCCGGTGAAGTCCTTGATAAAGCGGCACTCAAAGCCGCCATGCAGTGGGAGTTCACCCCCATGATTATCAAGGGTGTTGCGGGTCCCGGCTCCGCCACCCTTCGCTTCGATTTTTGAGGGCCACGAAAGTCACTCTCGCTTACAAACCCGCGATCACTTCAATCTCCACGAGCGCATCCTTTGGCAATCGCGACACCTGCACCGTCGAACGCGCTGGCGGCGCGGACGTGAAATACTTGGCGTACACTTCGTTCATGGCTGCAAACTCGTTCATATCGTTCAGAAAAACCGTCGTCTTCACCACATGATGCATATTCGAGCCGGCCGCCTCCAGTATCCCCTTCACGTTTTCGAGCACTCGTTCCGTCTGCTGGCGAATGTCCGCTCCCGTCATCTCCCCGGACTTTGGGTCCAGCGCCACCTGCCCCGAGACGTACAATAATCCATTCGTCCGGATGGCCTGCGAATAAGGTCCGATGGGTTTTGGGCCCCGGTCGGTCAGAATCACGTCTCTCATGGTGCGGTATCCTTTCCAGATTGAGCCGTCGCCGCGGCGGGTTCTTGGTAGCGCGCACGAAACTCTTCGGGAACTCCCGGGCGCTTCATCCACATCCTTACAAACTCTGCGGTATTCTGGTGCGTCTGCTCCTCGAACGCAGCAATCAGATCATTCAGTTCGAACCCGCGCTCCTTGCGAGCATACAACATGTGGTGGATCGCCTTTCGAAACACTTCCTTCCCATAGCGGTCCTGCAATGCATAGAAAAACAGGAAACTCTTGGCTCGCACCACGGTTGCCTCTTCCCGACGGCGCGCTTCGGCTGTCTCCGGAATAATTCTTAGAGCGCGGCGAATCGTTTCCGTGCGCGTGTCCGATCCGAGCGCGGCTTCCCGCCCGATCGCCGTAGCAAAGGCCGGAAGCGCCGATAGCGGAGGTTCCTGTTCGTAGAATCCCGGGTTTTGTGCGTACCCCAGCCAGCTTGCGGCCAGTGACGGAGCGGCAGCAGCTGCCAGTTTCGGCATGCCGCCGCTCAGGTCCACCATCAAAGTATCCAGCGAAACCGTTTCAGCAGAGAGAGGCTCCTTCTCCTCCCCTAATAGCTCCGCCGTCGTGGCATTCAGATTCGTGAAACACCCATCCACGCGCGGACACTCCACAATCCAGGTTATGGAAGTGTCTTTGCTGCGCGCCCCAAACGCGGAATCGTACGCTTCCATTGTTCGAGCCAGCGCCTCGCTCACGCCGCGCAACCCTGCGGCCTCCTGCGTCTTGCGCGTCCACAAAATAATCGTTTCTTTGCCATCGCCGATTTGCGTTGAGGCGTAGAGTCCCGCAATCACAAAGGGATAATGGTCCTTCCGACCTTGACTCGCGAGAACGATTATTTCTCCATTCCTAAGCGAACTCTTCGCTTGCTTGCCGCTGGTGTGTACCAGAAATCCTTCCGGCACCTGCACGCTCAAATCCCATTTTTTCGGCGGCACGCCGCCGGTGGCAAATAGGCCTCGCGCGGGCAGCAATTCCGGGCTCCATCCTTCCGCCGGTAGAAAAAATGCCTCGCTGGAAAAACTCAAGGCCGTTTCGCCTGCGGTCGGCGGCAAATACTCGATGGAGAGATGCAGAGTATGGCGTGCCGACACCGTCCACGGCTGAGGAAGAGGAATCACCGCGTTTCGCGAATGTTCGGTCGAAATCCCTGTCGTGACTGCAGTTGCGTCCCAGGTGGCACGGGGCTCATCAAAATGAAAACGCCGCCGCCCCGGTAACCGCAACTCCAGTTCGTTGATCGGCTGGTTGCCGGTATTCTTCAGCAAGTACTCCCCCTCAATTCGGATGCGCGGCTCCGGCGCCGCGGCGAAGTGCACGCCGACCTGCTGTCTCTCGATGGTGTAACCTGGGCCGAGTGGCGCAACGCACCCGCCCGCAAGCGCTGCCACCTCCGGCGCCATCACCAAAAGCCAACGCGCATGCAGTCGTATGCGCAAAGCAATTTATTGTATCGGGGAAGAGTCAGAAGCAAAAGCGGTCCACTATTTTTTCCAACCTGCTGCTGCGTTCCAATTTGGCGAGGATCGCCGGTTTCAGAAAAGTGTTGAAAAGTCGAATTGGCAACGCCGCGCTACCTGCGCCGCCCGTGAACCCGCTGGAATCCGGTTCCCGAGTGATTGCGCGTAGCCTCGCGAAACGTCGCTTCTTTGTCCGCTTGCGCATCAGTCATTCCTTGATTGATGCGCTCGAGAATCTGCTTTTCCGTGAGTCCGGTATTTTTCAGGCGGCCGATTTCCGCGCTGCCCATGGTGCGCTGGCCCCTTAATCTGCGGTGCAAAATCAAATCGACGGCGGAATCGGAGAGCCCCACCAACCGCAACATGACGGCATCGCCGCTCATGCTATCCAGCTGATCCGTTTTCGCGATTTCCAGGATAACCGGCTCGCTGTATCCCGCCCGCGCCAGGTTAATTGCGGAATCGGCGCTCGCGAACTGATGCTGGTGCTGGTGCGCGCCGCTAATCAGAGTTACGCAAGCATCATCGGAAATTCCGGCTTGTTTAAGTTTTACGAGTTGCCCGACTTCTACATCGGCGGTGTTCAGGGTTTTTAGTTGTTCGACGTTACTGGACCACATGCCCGCTTGGTCGAGCGGGCGATAATCCGTGAGCGGATGTTTGTCGCATCCGCTCGTCCGGAGGAGGACCGCAAACCCGAGAAGCATGAGCTTGGACCGCATGATTCCATTGTAGCGGGGATAACTTCGAAGGCCGGAAAGTGTGCTGTGCGGGATACCCGTACGAAAGGACAGGGTGCAGAAACCGAGCGAATCGCCAAGGGGAAAAAGGAATATTGATTAGTGGCGCATTTTGTGCGGTGCAAATAGCCGTCGAGAAAAACAAATTTTCGGTATCGGCTACTTTTGCAAAAAGAGAATTGCGTGCGGCGATCATTTCAGTGGCTGGGCTGGTAGACGCGCTCGACGCCGAAAACGCCGGAAATTTTCTTGATGTTGACGAGGATAGTCTCGAGCTGGCGCTTGTCGGCGATTTCAAGGTTGGCGTCAATGCGCGCGTTGGTGCGCTCCGGGCGGCTTTCGAGGTTATGAATGTTGGAACCAGCGCTGCTGATGACGGCGGTGATTTCGGCAAGAAGGCCGGCGCGGTCGCGTGCGCGGATGGTGAGCTGGACGGGGAATTTGGCTTCAGACCCACCGCCCCATTCCACGGCGATGCGGCGTTCGGTCTGGTACATCAAATTTTGCACGTTGGGACACTGGCGAGTGTGGACGGCGACGCCACGGCCCCGCGTGATGTAGCCGACGATTTCATCGCCCGGAATGGGGTTGCAGCATTTGGCGCGGTAAACGAGTAGGTCGTCGTGACCTTTGACGACGAGCGGAGCTTCGCCGAAACCCAGCATGCGTTTAACGGTTTTGACGAGGGTAGGCTTGGCGTCGATGGTTTCGGATTCGGCCGTTTTTTCCGGTTCACCGAGAACCCGCGTCAGGACCTGGCGGGCGGAATATTTTCCGAATCCGACGGCAGCATAAAGATCTTCTACTTTGGAAAGGCCGTAGTCGTTGACGAGTTTGAGGACGTCCGCTTCTGGAATTTTCTTGAGGCTGCGGCCAAAATGACGCGCTTCGTTTTCGAGCAGGCGCTTGCCCATTTCTGTAGCTTCTTCGCGTTCCTGCTCGTTGATCCAGTGGCGGATTTTGCTTTTCGCCGAAGAGGATTTAACAAAACTGAGCCAATCGCGGCTGGGGTGGTGGCCCTTTTGCGTGAGGATTTCCACGACATCGCCGCTGTTAATTTCATGGCGCAGCGAAACCATCTGGCCGTTCACTTTCGCACCGACGCACTGGTGGCCGACTTCGGTGTGAACCATATAGGCGAAATCGACGGGTGTGGCGCCGCGCGGAAGTTCGAGCACGCGGCCCTTCGGCGTGAACGCGTAGACTTCGACCGGCGCGAGATCCACTTTCAGCGTGGAGAGAAATTCTCCGGGTTCCTGCAGTTCCTGCGACCATTCGATGAGCTGGCGCATCCAGGTGATGCGCTGGTCGTCATCTTCGGAGGCCGGCTTTCCGGATTTGTATTTCCAGTGGGCGGCCACGCCTTCTTCCGCGATGCGATGCATTTCCTGCGTGCGGATTTGCACCTCGAAGGGCTGGCTGCTGTGGAGAACGGTGCTATGCAGCGACTGATAAAGATTCGGGCGCGCAATGGCGATGTAGTCCTTGAAGCGGCCGGGGACAGGACGCCAGATGTGGTGGACCACGCCGAGCGCCGCGTAACAATTGCGCTCTGAATCGGTGATAACGCGCACGGCGAGGAGATCGTAGACCTGGGCAAGACCAATTTCCTGCCGCACGATTTTGCGGTGAACGGAGTACAAACCCTTTACGCGAGATTCGAGTTCGGCGGGAATACCGGCTTCGACGAGTTTGGTCTGGATGGTGGCCTGGACTTCCTCAAGAAATTTCTTGTGGAAAGGCGCCTTATCGCTGATTTCTTTTTGCAAGGCAAAGAAAGCTTCCGGCTCCAGATGGCGGAAGGCTAGATCTTCTAGTTCACCACGCACCACGCTCATTCCAAGGCGAAGCGCGATGGGTGCGTAAATGTCCAGCGTTTCGCGCGAGATGCGCTGCTGCTTTTCGGGTTCGAGATATTCGAGCGTGCGCATGTTGTGCAGGCGGTCGGCCAGCTTGACGAGAACGACGCGGACGTCGTTCACCATGGCCAGCAGCATCTTGCGGACGTTTTCGGCTTGGCGCGCTTCGGGCGCCATCATCTTGAGGCGGCCGATTTTGGTTACGCCTTCGACGAGATGGGCGACCTCGGCGCCGAAGCGCTCCTCGATGCGGGAAACGGGATACTCGGTGTCTTCGATGGCGTCATGAAGAATCGCGGCGGTGAGGGTAGTAGCGTCGAGGCGCATGTCCGCGAGAATGTGCGCGACTTCGAGCAGATGGGTCAAATAAGGATCGCCGGAGCTGCGGAACTGGTCGTGGTGGCGCTCGGTGGCAATTTCGTAGGCGCGGCGGAGCATCCAGGGATCCTCGGAAGGACGGTTCTTGCGGAGCTTCTCGATCAGTTCCTCGAAGCGAGCGTCGAGCTGGCGAGCGGCGCGGTCGCGGTTGAAGGTCAGGGGGATTTTGTCAGGAGACGGCATGGTTTAGTTTACGCCGGAAAGGGCGCCTCCGGGGAGAGGTGATGGGCGGTGATCCGCGTTCCGTGGCGCGGAGTAGGGCCCCCCACCCCCGCCCAGGTGTTGCCTCCTTGTCCAAGGTGTCACCCTTGTGGAGGCGCTCAAAAAACGGGTAGGACTCGAGGCGGAGCATTTGCGCCAGCCACATGACAACCCAGTCAGTTCATCTGGGTCATGACGAGCTATCAGTGGTTGCAGCGCTGCAAGACTTCGAATCAGTGCTTTCAGCTTCGCGATTTGCGATTCGGGTAAACGGGTTTTGGCGCCGCATGGAAAGGCAAGTATATAGTGGAAGGCTGAATACCCTGCGGGGCAGCTTTGGCTCTTCATTTTATAAGGATTTTGCGGCGGCAAATCCGACTCTCGGCGTCAGACTTGAGCAACCATCTGGCGTGCCGGCACTTGACCACGCTGGAGTTGCAAGTGGCGCGAGGCCAGCGGACGGCGCCGGATTGGGCTGCGCCGGACATGAAGGTGATTCAGGAACTGGGGCTGCGGCATGAAAAAGCGTATCTCGCCTATCTGGCTGCGCAGGGACTCACAGTCGAGAACCTGGGGCACATCAATCACCAAGAAGAGGACCGGCTATTAGCGGAAACGCTGGCGCTGATGGAACGTGGCGCGGAAGTGATCGCACAAGGGGCCTTGAGCGACGGGGAATGGTTTGGGCGGCCGGACGTGCTGCGACGGGTTGCGAAGCCGAGCACGCGGTGGGCGTGGTCGTACGAAGTGGCGGACACGAAGCTGGCGCGAGAAACGAAAGCGACGACGATCCTGCAACTCTCGCTGTACTCGGATTTGCTGAAGCAAATTCAAGGGACGTTGCCGGAGTTTTTGTGGGTGGTGCCGCCGGGCGAGGGGTACGCCTGCGAAAAATACCCGGTTCTGGAGTATGCGGCGTATTACCGGCATGTGCGAAAACGATTGCTAAAAGCGGTCGGTGAGCGTGCGCGCAAGGAAACGTACCCGGAGCCAGTGGACCACTGCAATGTGTGCCGATGGTTCAAGGAGTGCGATCAGCGGCGGCGGGCGGATGATCATTTGTCCCTGGTGGCGGGAATCCGGCGTCAACAACGGGATCAATTTGAAGCGTGGAATGCGGAGACGATGGCGAAGCTGGCGGCGCTGCCGATGCCGCTGAAGGAAAGGCCTAAGCACGGGTCCAAAGCGGGATATGAGCGCGTGCGGGAGCAGGCGCGGGTGCAAGTGGAAGGGCGCACAGAAAAGAAGCTGAAGCATGAGTTGCTTTTACCAGTGGCGGAAGGAATGGGGTTTTGCCGTTTGCCGGAGCCTTCGGCGGACGATGTGTTCGTGGATTTGGAAGGCGACCCGTTTGCAGGGGAGCAAGGACTGCAATACCTGTTTGGTTTTGTGTTTCAAAACGCGGGCGGAAAGTGGACTTACGAAAAGAAGTGGGCATTGAATCGTGAGGAGGAGAAAAAGGGATTTGAGTGGCTGGTGGATGAAATCACGCAACGACGGGCGGCGAATCCGAAGATGCATGTATACCACTTCGGAGCGTACGAGCCGGGTGCGCTGAAGCGATTGATGGGAATGTACGGGACGCGGGAAGACGAAATCGACAGATTGCTGCGCGCGGGGGCCCTAGTCGATCTGCATCAAGCCTACAAGCAAGGAATGCTGGCCAGCGTGGAAGAGTATTCGCTGAAAAAAGTGGAAGCATTTTACGGATTCGAGCGGAAGACACTCTTGGAGACATCCCGGGGAGCAATGCGGTACGTGGAGCACCGGCTGGAACTGGGGTGGGGAAACGAAGAGATGCCGGGGTGGGTGCGCGAGGCGATGGAGGGATACAACAGCGAGGATTGCCTTTCGGCGTCGAAGCTAAGGGACTGGCTGGAGGCAGAACGGAAAACTTTGGAGGAAGGCGGAGCGAGCGTGCCGCGGTTCGCGGACAGGGATGAGAAAGCGTCTGAAGAAACGGAGAAGCAGAAAACACGAATAGCAAAATTAGTTGAACAGCTCACGAAGAACATACCTGCCGATCGTAAGGAGCACACGAAGGAGCAGCAAGCGCAGTGGCTACTAGCGCAGCTACTCGATTGGCACCGGCGAGATGCTAAACCCAAAGCTTGGCGCTAT
>WNFI01364927.1_pt1 | contig 10580 bp, 7 predicted proteins | sample 5400471 | NCBI WGS metagenome assembly WNFI01 (sample SAMN13153348, study PRJNA577476) | soil metagenome | isolation source: 100 cm saprolite on Douglas fir-dominated hillslope | place: USA:California | collected 2013-09-17 | reverse complement strand
AGAACCGTCTGTTTTCTCGGCTATAAGTGCTTTGATTTCCGCTGCAGTGAAACTCGGCTTGGTAGAGACCTCGAACAGGTTCTGTAACACGTTCAAGACAGCTCCGGTTGCCCTCTTCGCAGTTGCCAGGGTTTGGGGTTCTGCGACTTCTTCAAAAGTTCTTATCGTTGGCAAGAAATAATCTTCATGGGAAGAAACGGTCCGTGCGGCGATGAAGTGGCCGCGCTTAAGCTGCTCAAATAGATCAGGAAAGCCCTTTAATTTCAGCAGTATCGACTTGCGGGGCGTAGGCTGAAGCTGGTCGACGTAACGAGTCAGGACCTCTCGCAAAACATCTCTCAGTTGACCCGCAATTGGGTGAGGTTGTGAACTCATACAATCAATGCCTAGTATAGCCGGAAGGTACCCTAAGCTTCCGCTGTTCTTTTTCTCTTCCCTCGCGACGCGCAAACGTGGATGCCCTCTCCGTCGTAACGCGACTATCGGCGTTAGGCACGATGAGAAAAATGGCGGAACTTTTACGTGTTCTTCATGCGTGTTTAACAGGTCGGATTTTTACTTCTTGTCGGCAGTAGAATCTGCCGAGGAGTTCAAAATGAACGCATCGCAAATGCAGGCAAATATCCGTTTGGCGGTAACCAGTCTTTAGTTTTGCTCTCAACTTCGGCGGCGCGGGCGTGAATGATAACAACGGCGCTACCGGCGATTCGCGCACGGGCGGCCACCACATCATGTCAGTTGCTGAGTCTATGAAGCGCGGGCTGCGTCCGGCTTTTGTGATCACCCAGGCCTGCGCCCATTCCGCTCCCACCAGCGGTAACGAATTTAAAGTGGTGAACTGGCTCCGCGCCGCCGCCATCATGGCCCAGATTGATCCTGTGGCGAAAGGCTACCTGACGGTGGATGAGCGTGGAAACTTCCGTTTGCCCGCGTTGCGGCAACTGGGGAGCATCAATCTGCTCAACGCCACTCCGTCCCAGACCAACCTGCTGGCAGAGTACACGCTGCACAATCTTTCTGATGCTGACTTTACCTACTCCGGGCCTGCAGTCGGAACGGTGGAAGTGCTGTTGCAACAGTTGGCCCCAAGCTTCGGCTTCAATCCCGCCGATACCGCCAATTACAACAACAAATTTCGGAACCCGGTGCTGAGCTTCTCTTCCGCTGAACGCTTGCTGATTCTCTACAGCCAGAAAGGCCTTGATGGCGTAAGAGCACAACTGCAGGAACTGCGCGAGCACGGAGTCATCTGAGCAGATTGTAGGAGTGGCCGTTCGGAGGCTCCGTAAGATTGATGTGAACGATACACCGTGTCCCAAGTTCCATCACCCACGAACACTCAGACCAAGGCGCAATGTATTTCCAACCTGGGGAAAGGCGGTCGTAAACAAACTGATGAACTGGTTTGATGGGCGAACCTATTTATCGTTGCAAAATAGTACAATGAAGGACTTCGGTTTCCCGACGCACGGTGGAGAGTGGCTATGGCAAATACCGCCGGCGGTACAGGTCGGATCCAAAAAAGCCTGGATCCGGTGGCACGGCGTATTCTCTTTGAACGCAACCTCAGCGACCAGTTCAATGAGGAACTTCCGCATCTTTGCCAGGTTGATTTTGCCCATGTGCTGATGCTGTCGGAGCAAAATATCATTGAATCCAACGCGGCCAGGCAGGTCATGCGCGCCATCCGCCGGCTTATTGAGCAAGAGTTCGCTCCGCTGCGGTCACGTCCGACCCCGCGCGGCCTTTTCTTGCTGTATGAAACCTATCTGATCGAAACCGAAGGAGCGCACGCGGGGGGACTCCTGCAGACCGGCCGGTCGCGCAACGATCTGAACGCGACCCTGCTGCGAATGCGCCTTCGAAAGCCTTTGCTGGATTTCGCAAACGCGGCGTTGCGGCTTCAGGCAGTGCTGATGCGCCAAGCCGGCTCTTACACGCATACAGTCATGCCGGCATACACACACGGTCAGGCAGCCGAGCCAATTACCTATGGACACTACCTTGCAGGAGTTGCCGAGGCGCTCACGCGGGACATTACGGGATTGATCGACGCAACCGAAGAGATGAACGTTTGCCCGCTGGGAGCCGGCGCTGTGGCCGGGACTTCCCTTCCCATTGATACCGCCAGGACGGCGAATTTGCTTGGGTTTTCCAGTTCGTGCAGGAATTCGGTAGACGCGGTTGCGTCACGCGACGTGCCACTGCGCCTGCTTGCAGCCATGGCCATCTACGGAGCCACGTTGAGCCGCATCGCTACTGACATGAATCAATGGCTTACCGCGGAGTTTCAGTTGTTCTCCTTACCGGACCAGATGGTAGGCTCAAGCTCCGCTATGCCGCAGAAACGCAATCCCTTTCTTCTGGAGCATGTACAAGGGCGCACGGCATCAGCGTTGGGCGCCTTTACTCATGCTCTCGCCGCGACGCGTAATGCGCCTTTTAGCAACGCAATTGCCGTGGGAACTGAATCATTGCGGCCACTCTGGGGCGCCTTGCGCGACATGACTGATGCATCCACACTCTTGCGCCTGGTAATCCGGTACGCCCAGCCATGCCCCGAGCGCATGATGGAGAGAGCGTCCCGGGGATTCACAAACGCAACCGCAGTAGCCATTCAGCTTATTAAAGAAAAGCAAATGGACTTTCGGTCTGCGCATCACCGGGTGGGGCAAATGGTCTCGGAAGCAATTGCAAGAGACTTGAAGTCACTCGATGAGCTGTGCAGTGCCAATGGAACTGGAATGAATATTGATTTGTCGACCATGGACCCTGAAACGTGCGTCGATAGAAACAAATACGGCGGCGGCCCCGCACCAGAGACACTACAAGCGACCTTGCGCACATTACGAGAGAGTTGGCTAGAGCAGCATCGCACGCTCAAAGAGCGTGCCAGTCGATGGCAATCAGCCCAGGTCCGATTGGCGCAGGCAGTGGAAGGTTTCTGCCATGTGTGAGCCTGAGCCATAGTGAGAGCGCCGTACATATATATAAGGATGAGTCTTGTGGTGGCGGCTTTAGGAGCTTAGGGCCGGGCAGGAGAGGGACGGCTGGAGCCGTTGTGGCCGGAATAAGAGTTACGTGGAGAGGAAAAATCTAGAATTGCAGTCGAACCAGAGGGCACTGCCGGGCTATGAAATCTGAAGTGGATTCTCTGCGACTATTTAGAGAAGCTATGCCAGCGTTCCCGCCTCGCAAGCGGCGACCTCACGGCATGGCCCAGTTTTCAGAATCTGGGTAATCACGCGGATCGCGTCTTCAATCTCCGCCGGAGTAATGCCGTAGTGAGTCACTGCCCGGATCCGGCCATATTTAAAATCGCACAAGCGGATTCCCTCCTCCCAGGCAGCCGCAATAAAGCTCTCTGGAGTGAACCGTTCGTCTGTGACCCGAAGTACTACAGTATTTGTCTGGACACTTTCCATGTCGAGTTGCAGTCCTGACAGGCCGTCCAGAGCTTCCGCCAGCCGGCGAGCATTTCTATGGTCTTCTTGTAAACGCTCAACCATCTGGTCCAGCGCAACAATCCCAGCAGCAGCAATAATGCCCGCCTGCCGCATGTTTCCACCCAGCATCCGGCGCTTTTGCCGCACTTGTTCGATAAACGCGCGGCTTCCTGCCACAACCGATCCGATAGGAGCGGCAAGGCCCTTGGACAGGCAGAATTGGACGGAGTCAGCGCTACGAACAATCTCTTGAACATCTGTATTGAGTTGAATGGCCGCATTGAAAATCCGCGCACCATCCAGATGAAACATGGAGCCTTGAGAGTGCACCAGGTCTGCCGCCTCTTGTAGATAGTCCGGTTGCAGTACGACTCCCCCGCACAGATTGTGGGGATTTTCCAGGCACAACAAAGTGGGGCGCAGCGCCCCGGCCTTTTCGACAAATTGCGCGGCAATGTCCGCAAGCGCCACTTGCCCGTCTGTGGCGGTCGGCAAGGGCAGGTACTTTACACCCAGTCGCGCGGCCAATCCTTCGTCTTCATAGACCAAGATGTCAGACTGGTCCCCTACCAGGGCCACGCTGTCTTCACCAGCGCAATGCGCCAGGATCGAGGCAAGATTTGCCATGGTCCCGCTCGGCATCAGGCACGCAGCTTCTTTAGCCAGCTTGCGCGCTGTCAGTTCCTCAAGGCGGATAACAGTTGGATCTTCCCGATAGCCGTCATCGCCCAGTTCAGCCTGCGAAATAGCGACGAGCATGGCCGGCGGCGGTAGCGTAAACGTATCACTGCGAAGTTCAACGATTCGACGAATATTTGTCATGTATTCCAGTCCGAGTGCGCTGTTGCCACGACCGCTCTCATTGCAAAAGGATTTCTTTTTCACCAAACAGGCGTTCAGCACCGATGCCTCGCTGCTGGCAATACTCAATGAGGCGGTTTGACTCAACGATGGGCCGTGAGTCGCCCGTGTATTTGATGCTCATGATGTAGTTAAGCCACGGTTCTTGTCCCATGGCATACACATACGCTTGCTTGCATCGGAACTGGTCTACGATACTGCGCGCCTGCTCAAAATTTGAACCGGAGAGGCGCCGTGACTCGTCCATGCTGCGCTCCAACCGCTGCGTTAGCAGAGGCCCGTAGAGCCAACTGAGAGGAGCGCCGTCACACTCCATTCCCAGAAATATGGCATCTACATCGCCTACTTCACGATGCAGATGCTCATAGAGCTTCGGTTCGATGTTGCAGGAATCGGCGGCAAAAAGAAGAGAATGCGGACCAGCTTTCACAAGATAGGCCAGCTTGGTGCCGATGTTGAGGTCAGAATGCTCGCCGATAAATGGCAAACCCGTAATCGAAACCCCTCGGTCTTTGAATTCTTCCATTTCGTCCATACCAACAACATTGTTGAAGCCGGCGTTCTTCAACAACAACTCCAGGGAAGGGTCCTGCAAAGCTCCGCTCGACGAGCGGGGAACAATCAGGCATTTGATCTTGTTTCGGATCTGAAGCAGTGTCTCAAATAAGACGTGGTCCTGATGATTGTGCGTAATCATTACGTAGTCAATCACGTCGGGAATGTCACCGTATGTATAGCGCGAAATATCGCTTTCATAGGTATAGCTGAGGACCGGATCAAACATCATGCTGACGCCGCCGGTTTCAATCAAGATGCACGCATGGCCAAAATACCGCCAGCGCACGCCACTACCGGTATACGGCTGGTACGGCTGAGGTGGCTCTTCGGTGAGAAACGAGCGCAGGAGTTTATTGGCGCTGCCATTTCCATTGAGTCCCAACATTTCCTTCATTTCCCCAAACCGCATTGGACTGGATTTGGCCTGGAACAACCGGTCCACAGCGGGGGAGTCGAATGGAATCCGCAGGTCCACAAGGTTTTCGTTTTCCAATCGCGGCGTACTCAGCACAAAAGGACGGTCATCTCGCGTGGTCAAGGAAAGCATCAGGCTTTGTGCCGAGCGGTCATAGTACTTTGAGCGGTAAAACAAAGACTCAATCAATCTGAAGGAAGGATGATTGTTCAGGTCATAAACCAATTCCACATAGCCTTTGAGAATCTCCGGAACTTCCGCGTAAAGCGGCTGCAAAGAATATCCTTTTGCCTTGGCGCGCAGGCAGGTATCAAGGTCCTGCAAGGCCTTGGATAGTTCCAGCAGATGCGACCGCTCGGCTTTGGTGCGGTCCCGCAGGGCTTTGATCTCATCGACTCGCTTGCCGCCATAATCAACAAAAGGGCCACCGAGCATCTTAGGGTTCTTCACAGCACTTGCGTGCACCTGCGGCGTGGTGATATAGGAATCCATAATCTTCAGGTGCCGTTCTGTAAGATTGCGGGCCGCGGTGGCCGGTGGCAGCAGATGCGACCATGCGTACCATCGGTCAATCAATGGCTCTACTTGCACATTCTGTTTGAGGTATAACGGCTCGTCAGACATAAAAATCGCCTTTCAGTTTTGATAAACAGCTGGTTCTTTCTTCGCCGTCAAGAGATCAAGTGCCCGGTTCAATTCATTCGCCACAGCCGTTATTAACTGCGTCTTTGATTCGTGAATAAAAAAGTGGTCTCCAGCGAAGATGCTCAAAGAAAAAGAAGCGGTTGTGTGTTTTTTCCATCCACTCATCTGCTCTGGCGTGGTGCCCGGATCGTGGGCTCCGACAAATGCCTTGATTGGACAGTCGAGTGGCTGCTCCTCACGATAACGGTATGCCTGCACTACTTCAAAATCAGCCCGCAGGACGGGCAGTAACAGTTCCAGGGCTTCTGCGTCGGCCAGGATCTCCTCAGGTGTCCCATTGAGCCTGCGCAAAACTTCAATGAACTCTGCCCTGGGAAGTTCGTAGTCCCTCTTGTGATCAATCAGATCGGGAGAGCGCCATGCGGATACCAGCAACTGGATTGGCGCAGGGCCGTTCACCGCGCGCAGACGCCGGGCCAGCTCAAAGCTAATCAGCGCACCCATGCTGTGGCCAAAAAACGCAAATGGGCGATCCAGGTAAGGCAACATCTCCCGCGCGAGCTCTCGCAGTAAAGATTCCAGACTGCTGATTGGAGCTTCCTGAATTCTGACGCTACGCCCAGGAAGATGCAGCGGACATACCTCAATGCCATCAGGCATCATCTGCTGCCACCCGCGATAGATTGCGCTACTACCTCCAGCATACGGAAAGCAGAAAAGCCGCAAGACAGAATTATGATTACGTGGATGGCTTGGCAGCCACAATGAATTGCTCATCTGAATTTCGTTCCTCGCGAGACGCGACGTCCCATCAGCTAAGTACAGCCCACCCCGCCCGCGTGGCGCCCTCTTCTATACTCGACGAGGCCGCCGTTCGCTTAAACTCGACCTGCAACATCGCCCGCGCCCTCTCTGCGATCTCCGCCGCCTCCTCCTCAGAGCCAGCGCAGGAAACAACGTGGCCGATTCGATCGCGAAAATCATGGTGCAGCTTGAAGTCAGTTCCGGCCTTTATGTAAAGACGCACATCAGCGACGTCCGGCATCGCAGCCACGGCCGTCACATTTTTGACTTCAGAAATTACGCCCTCAGAAGCCGGGCAGAGAAAACGTATACTGGCATGGCGACGCTGGGTTGTGGTTACATCAGGATCAATTCCACCAACCAGTGAAATGGTTTCTTGAATCATGTCGACACCAGTGGCCAGACGTACCAGTTCGGGAATAAATCCACCCGCTAATCGGGGATTGATCTCCATGATCGCGAAACCATCGTGGCTATTGCGAAACTCCACATGCAGCGGTCCCCACGTCATTCCCACAGCCCTAACCGCGCGTTCCAACTGTTCTCTCACTCGCACATAAGGTTGTATTGTGGTCGCGGGGAAATCGTGTCCAGTCTCAACGAAGAATGGTTCTTCAGAAACATGTTTGCGCGTGATGCCAAGCACGCGTGCATTCAGCATCTCAGCCGAAAATTCAGGCCAGGGGACATATTCCTCCACCAGAATCTCCTGCGGCACCGGAATGCCTCGCTCATTTTTCGATACCGCCAGCAGTTCGCGCGCGTGATTCGCCACTTCCTCCTGGGAGCGGCAGAGTTTCACTCCGATGCTCCCTGTACCTATGGTAGGTTTGATCACCACGGGCAGCGGAACGTGATCAAGTGCATTCACGGCTTCTGAGACAGAGACCGCGCGTTGAAACGCGGGCACACCCACACCCGCACGTTCAAGACAGTCTATTTGCAACGCTTTGTTTCGGCAGATTCGAACCGCGCTCAAATCAGGTCCACTGAGCCCATAGTGCTCGGCCAACTGGACCGCGGTTTCAATGAAGTATTCTGAGCTGCTGTAAATGCCACGAATAACGTGCCTGTGAGACAAGCCGTCAATGCAGCGTTTGAGTCCTTGCAAATTGTTGTAGCAAGGTATGGAAATCGCCTGGATGGAGTCTTCGAGCAAATAAGGGTAACGGGCAGGATCTTCCGCAAGCAGTATTGGCGTATAGCCCAGGGTGCGTGCTGCCGCTGCAAAATGTCTCCCGGTTCCGCTCGTGTTGCTCTCGATTAGTAAGATGACGTCCATGATGATTCGAGTATTCGTTTAGCCTTGAGGTCTCTTCGAAGGCGCAAGCCGCGGCACTGCAAAAAGTCCAGCGCCACGGCTGTCACCATCAGGACCCAAAGTTAGAAGTTAGTCTGAAGCGTTTGCCATGGCCACCTCTGTGACATCAGCAGGGCTGGTCTCTGCATCCAGCGGAACAAGCTGGAACCAATCACCATAGGACCGGTTTACGCCGGACGTGACTGCATGAAAAACGCCGCTGATTTGTTCCATCACCGGAGTTTGCCCCGAACCAATTTGTTTGCCGTCCACATCCTTGATCTTCACGATCTCAACGGCGGTACCAGTAAAGAAGGCCTCGTCGGCAGCGAACAGGTCTTCTTTTGTTAGAGTGCGTATTTCCACCGCAATTCCCAGGTCCTGCGCAATCCTTATCACTGAAGCTCTGGTCACACCGAGCAGGATCGAGGATGTCTCATCATTGGTGAGCAGCTTGCCGTTCTTCACCAAAAAGATATTCTCGGCCGGCCCCTCGGCAAGATTGCCGGATGCGTCCAGCAAAAGCGCTTCATCACACCCATTCATGAGAGCGTGCCGCACGGAAAGCAGTGAACTCAAGTATTGCCCGCATCCTTTTGCCGTGGACGGCAACATGGAGTGGTGGATTTTCTTCCAGGGCGAAATCGCTACGCGGACGCCCGCGCGAACCCGCTCTTCCGGCAGATTGATTTTCCATGGCCAGGCGATGATGGCGGTCTCAACCGGACGATGCATGAGTGAGATGCCAGAGCCAAACCAGCACAGCGGCCGGATATAGTTGCTATGCTGGCCCCCGGAGTTTGCCTTCACGACTTGGAGGGTGGCATCGACTAACGCTTGCTTCGAATAGGGAATCTGCAGGCTGTAAATTTCGGCCGACTGGAAAAGCCTGTCGATGTGTGAATCGAGCCGGAAGATTCCTGTTCTACCGTCAACAGTCTTATACGAACGAATGCCTTCAAAGACGCCCATTCCATAGTTGAGTCCGTGGGTAGAAACGTTTGTCGTGGCGTCCTGCCAGGGTACGAGTTCTCCATTGAGCCATACCCAATTGGACCCTGCAAACGAAATGTCTTGTTTTATCATAGCGACCTGCCTTTCACGGTTTGTATTGTTGGGTGGGTTATTAAAGCGAGATGTCCCTGGCACAAAGAATCACTGAACGCAGATTCTCTGACCGCGCTTTTGTTGCGAATTTTCTGGATATGGGGGAGTGCCGCTAGAACGGCGACTGTCTAGTCTCTGCGCAGGTTGATGATGGGGCTGATCTGAAGCGCGCGTAAAGCAGGTATCAGACTTGCGATCACCACCACGACCGCGAGCAAAAGGGATGTCCCGCCGAATGTCACGGGATCGTTAGGGCTGATTCCAACCAGCAAGCTCTTGATGGCATTGCTGACGGCAAAGGCGCAAAGCAACCCGATAACAATCCCGATCGCCACCAATCCGAGTCCCTGCTTAAGAATCATGCTCAAAATGTCGCTACGTTGTGCACCCATGGCCATGCGGATGCCGATCTCCTTGGTGCGCTGGCCCACGCTATAAGAGACAAGCCCGTAAACGCCGATCACCGCCAACAGCAATCCGAGGAACCCAAGCCCCGCTGCCATGCTGGCGCCCAGTTGGAAAGCAAAGAACCCGTTGAGCCCGTTCAATGCGTCTTTCATCGTTCGCAACTCAAGCACCGGCAAATCAGGGGCCATTGAGCTAATCATCTGCTGGACCCGTGGAAGCATAACTTCCGGCAGAACAGTGGTGCGTACCTGCAATGTCCTCACCGAGACATATTGCTGGTTCACTGGACGAAAGAAGTACGGGTCCTCGTCATCAGAGGGCCCCAGATATTTTCCGTCGCGGGTCACGCCGACCACTTGCAAGAATGGTCCCGTCGCGCTACCCAGTGCGAACCGCTTGCCCAGAGGGTCCTCATTAGGCCAGTAGCGCTTTGCCATCGTCTGGTTTACCACCGCCACCAGGGGAGCACTCTGATTGTCAGACTCAACGAACTGCCGGCCTTGCACCAGAGGAACTCTCAAATTATCAAAGTAGGTAACATCCACGGTGTTGTAAAAGACCTCAGGCGGCCGCTTGTTCTTTTCGACTTCACGCCCTTCTACGTAAACATCAGCGGATTCGTGAACGAACCCGAACGGGACGGAAAAACTGAGGCTGGCTGATTGCACTCCAGGCAATTCACGAACACGGGACTCCAACTCCAGATAGAACGCCTTGCCATGTACCTCGTCATAACCAATCTGATGAGGATCCATAGTCACGTTGATCAGGTGGTCAGGGTCGAAGCCCAGGTCCATATGCTGAGCTGCCTGCAAACTTCGCAGGAACAACCCGGCGATGAGCAGGAGCACCAAAGAGGTTGCCACCTGACCCACTACCAGCACGGCACGAAATCGGTTGTGCCACTTTCCCGAGGACCCGCTCCTGCCTCCCTGGTTCAACACCTCGCTCACGTTGACCTTGGCCGCCCGCAATGCTGGAGTAATTCCCACCAGTAACCCGGTGGCCAATGCCAGAGTGAGCGCGTAGGCAAACA
>WNFI01198745.1_pt1 | contig 10580 bp, 7 predicted proteins | sample 5400471 | NCBI WGS metagenome assembly WNFI01 (sample SAMN13153348, study PRJNA577476) | soil metagenome | isolation source: 100 cm saprolite on Douglas fir-dominated hillslope | place: USA:California | collected 2013-09-17 | reverse complement strand
CCTGCTCGTAGGTCGGGATAATCAGGACTCGCTTACTCTGCAGAGCAACATCAACCTTCGATCCGATCTTTGCGACTCGGCCAACACCCTCCGCGCCTACTGAGGATGGGAAGGCTGGCCGGACGCCGTACGTGCCGCGGACAAACAGAAAGTCTGATGGATTGAGCGGGGCCGCTTCCATCGAGATGAGAACATCCTCCTGACCAAGAGGCGGTTCGGAGACCGTGTTGAGTTCGATGACCTCTGAAGGTTCGCCGTGAGCTATGAGTTGCAACTGCCGCATAAGAAAACTCCTTTCGTTCGAAAAAGTTTACGGTTTGGCCGCGCGCCGCCCACGGCGCAAGGCTGCCTTCTTCACACGCCTGTGGAACCGGCTTGTTGGAACACTGTGAGCCTCCACCCCTGATATTCGCCGTACAAGCAAAAATGATCCAGGAGTACTACCGCCAGATGCGAAAGTTTGGGTGCAACATCCTGGCCGTGATTCAGCGGTACGACATCATCAAAGAATCGGCCGTCAGAGGCGCTATGATCGGTAACTCGAAGATATTATCTACCGTTGAATTCAGCCACGCTTGGCACTTATAAGCGGTTGGATCTGAAGCCCTAAAGAAGCCCAAAAATCGACGCCCCCCCGCTACTTCTTCATCAACAGTCCTGAGATATTTGTCTGGTGATCAACGCGCTACTGGAGCTAGGCTATCGATCCGCGATGCCTCAGTTACTTCTTATGGTCGCGGTCGCCGTGTTGCTTCACCCTCTCTTAGGGTCGCCTTTCCAGCCGTTGTCATTATCACGACCGTGGTTCTAACTGGACCCGGGCTTTCCCAACTTTTGTCGCAGACGAACGACGAGAATAGGTCTGCTGTTTTCAGGATCGCGTTATAGGACAGGCTAAGAGCACAACTGAGCAGATTCGTGCTCCTATAGGTCGATCACGGAAGCCATAGATTTATCACGCACAACAGGTTTTTGCGGTTTATCTGATCGGCAAGGATTCCAGCAGGAAAGGTGAATAGGAAAAAGGGCAGCGCAGCTGCAAATGGAATCAACGAAAGCAAAACCGGATCCCTGGACAGCGAATTCATTACCCAGGTGGCGGCGTTATCGTGAGCCGCAATGCAGATCCCGGAGATCGCGCTAGTAATCAACAGCCGTCTAAAGGCCGGGTACCGCAGTGCTGTCCAGTTGGAGCCCATGAGCAGGGTCAGGGATCAGATTAGCGGTTCCCCGTTTGAGAATTGGCGCGAGCAGAGTTCGCGGCGCCGCTAGCATCGCACCGATAGAGAAAGGGGCCCTGTGAGGTAAAAACAACCGAGATTTCTCGGCCCAACGACCGAAACCCGCGGGCAACCGGCGCTGGGACCGAGGATTCGTTTGGCTTTCCGAGCCGGTAGTTGGATAGAAACAGTTTCATAATAAACTTCGTTGTTGGCCGGATTCCGGGCTTTCAAACGAGCTACAGAGGATTCTAGAAACGAAAGTTTCAGAAAATCGGGAAAAAAGGTGGGCGATCAGGGGGGATGGCTCTACTACTTCCGGAAAATGTCTTCTTCCCAACCGCCGCAATTTTGGTAAGGTTCTAGCCCGGTAAACGCAGACGCCTTGAGATCGAGCGATAGTTCTGGTGCCGGAAAGGGAGGCCAATTCCGGACGACCTGCTGGGACGCAGTCCTGCTTTCCGCGCAAAGCGAGGCACCGGGCTCAGATCATGCCCGCGAGGAACTAACCACGGCGGAAGGCCGGCTAAGGCCATGAGTGCGGAGGAAAAACCTATCTGCCAGACTTGCGGGGCCGTAGTCTCCCCTCACGTCCAATTCTGTCCGGTCTGCGCATTACGGGGTGCACTTGGAAGCGACGAGACTGCCACCGAACCGTCCAAGCCGGCGGATCCGGCAACACGGTTTGGGCAGTATGAAATTTTGAGGCATGAAGATGGATCGCTCTTCGAGTTAGGTCGTGGCGCCATGGGCATTACCTACAAGGCTTTTGATGTCGATCTCCGCCGTTTTGCTGCTCTAAAGGTCGTCAGCCCACGCTACCTGGCCGATGAGGCGGCCCGATCCCGATTTTTGCGGGAAGCTCGCGCCGCAGGCAGTGTGCGCCATCCAAATGTTGCCTCGGTGTTCCAACTCGGGACGAGTGACGAAAAATATTCCTATGCAATGGAGTTTGTCGAGGGAGAGACTCTCGCGAGTCTCATCAAACGTTCTACCTGCCTCGATGTTAAGCTGGCACTGGAAATCGTCGCGCAGGTTGCGGCGGGATTAGGCGCAATCCATAAACGGAGTCTGGTTCATCGTGATATTAAGCCGAGCAATATTATGGTTAGCTCGGCAGCAGATGGCGCTGTGTCAGTAAAGGTTATCGATCTGGGGCTGGCCAAGACGCTGACCGAGTCGGAATCTCAAGCGGCTATATCAATGCCGGGAGCTTTTGCCGGAACGCCCGAGTTCGCTAGCCCGGAACAATTCGCGGGAACCGATGTCGATATCCGCTCTGACCTTTATTCACTCGGCATCACACTCTGGCAGATGCTGACTGGCCAACCACCGTTTCGAGGAGCTCCGAATGTGGTGATGCACGAGCACTTGAACAGCCCTCTGCCCCTGGAGAAACTTCGAGAGGTTTCCCGGCCGGTCGTCGCATTGGTTGAGGTCCTGCTCCGGAAAGACGCAGCACGGAGATTTCAAACCCCAGCCGAACTATCAAAGGTGCTCCCAACCGTTATTGAAGCGGTCGAAACGGGGCAATCGGTTAGGAAGACGATCAGAGTCTTCGTCTCGTGGAGTAGCGACGTCCAGAGCGAACGAAATCTGGCAAACCGAATCGTCCGCTCCATTGCCGGCGAGTTCGATCTGCTAGTGTCTGACTCCGGTTCCGATTTTCAACGCCTAACCGAGGTTGATCCCCATTCGGAAAATGCTGGGATCGAAACGGTCGAAGACCAAGAACATCAAAAATTCGCGCTTTGTCTCCAATTTTGGGACTACGCAGCGCAAGGCGAGATCAGGCAGCTCCCGGACCCCGGAAACTTTGATTTAGTGGTTTGCCTTTTAGGGAATCAAACAGGCCCCCCGGTCCACCCTGATTTAAGACTGCCAGATGGTAGGGTCCCGGCTTCCGGCGCAGAATACGAAATCGCTTGGGCAGCCGAACATGCCGGCAGAAATCATGGTCTGCCGGTTCTGAGAGTTTATCGCAACCAGTCAAAGCTGGCAGTCCCGTTGGAGCCGGCAGAAGATAATGAGGCTATTGGGAAGGAATCGGATTCAAAACGCGATTTCCTGGCGGAATGGGAAGACAAGCAGAAAGGCACGACTGACTTTAATCGGTACAAAACTTTAGAAGAATTTGAGGAACAATTCCGGAGCCATTTTCGCGATTTTGTAGCGGACCAGATCAAGCAGGACACCGGAGCAAACCTGCCGGAAAGAAGAGTACGCCGATGGAAATCGAGTCCGTTTCGGGGGCTCAATGTTTTCGATTTCGAGCACGCGCCAATCTTCTTTGGAAGAGCTAAAGCCATTGGAGAGGTGTTGGAAGCCTTAGACCAGCAGCGGAAAGCGTGGCGCCATCTTGTACTTATCGTCGGGGCGAGCGGCTCCGGCAAGAGTTCGTTAGTCCGAGCGGGCGTTCTCCCTGCATTAATCCAGCCAGGCACAATTGAAGGGATCGGCCTCTGGCGCCGCGCGGTGACTCGGCCCGGAGCGGGCGGAAGCGGGGGCGATTGTTTCGACGCCCTGGCAAATGCGCTTCTCGACCCGGCTGCCCTACCCGGGTTGGAAAATCCGGAGTCGACTAACGCTGTCCAGGATTTAGCCGCTGAACTGCGAGATAATCCCGAGGCCGTTGCGCTTCGGGTTCGAGATGCACTCGATAGCGCCGCCCGAGAATGGAAGATGCAACGGGCTATTTATCTGCGGGCGAGAAATGAGAAATCGCGGAGCTCGGGAACCATGACGGTCCCGGGACTCACTGTACCACACCGGGAAGAACCTGAACTTCCCAAGGCTCGCCTGGCGTTAGTGGTCGATCAGTTGGAAGAACTATTCACAAGCGGTTTTTCAACGGACATTCAGGAAAAATATGTCTCTACAATCGCCGGGTTAGTACACAGCGGACGGGTCTTCATTCTAGCAACTCTGCGCAGCGATTTTTATTCGTCTTATCAACAATTCCCTGAGCTGACCGAATTGGCTCGACCAAGTGGAAAGGTCGATCTGCGACCGCCCACGGCCTATGAGATCGGCAACATGATCCGCCTACCGGCCGAAGCTGCAGGCCTTCAATTCGAACTAGATCACAAAAGCGGCCAGCGATTGGATGAAGGGTTACGCGATGCGGCGTCGACCACTCCGGAATCTTTGCCCTTGCTCCAGCACGTTTTGTCGCTGCTCTATGATAAGCAGCTTGAACGCGGCGATGGCCTACTGCGTTGGTCGGATTATCGCGACCTCGGTGAATTGAAGGGAGCGCTGGCCAAATATGCGGAGACAGTTTTCGCGACGTTAGAACCAAGCGAACAACTCGCCTTTCCGTTGGTGATGCGACACCTAGTTACTCTGGGACAAGGCGAGGAAGAAGCGCCTGGCCGCAGAACCGCCCCCTACTGTGAATTTGTTGCTGGCGATGGTGGAAATGAAAAGTCAGACGCGAAAGGCTTCGTTGATCTCTTCATTGCCAAACGCCTTTTTATTGCAGCCACTGATCCACACGGCGAGGTCAATGTGAGCGTCGCTCACGAAGCTTTACTGCGCGAATGGCAACGAATTAGAGAATGGCTGGCGGAGAACCGCGATTTCCTGAGGATGCGCGATCGGCTCGATTCGAGTTTAAAGCTGTGGCTAGGTCGTGGGAAACAGAAAGATGATTTGTTGGGCCCGGGATTGCCGTTAGCGGAAGGAGAAAAGCTCCTTAAAGACTTCGAACCATCATTGAGCCAGGCGCAGACGGATTACGTCGGGGCGAGTGTTGCTGAACAGAAGCGAAAACACGGGATCCGAGAACGGATCCGTTATGGTGTGATGGCCGCTATTACCGCGGCCCTGATCATAGCGGTCATTTTCGGGATCGCGGCCGATCAATCAGCCAAGCGAGCGGCAATTGCCCGTGACCAGGCGCAAAAATTGGTCAACTTTATGACCGTTGACCTTCGCGACAAATTGAAACCGATTGGGCGATTAGATTTGTTGAACGACGTAAATGAACGAGTGCAGGCCTACTACGACCGCCTTTCAAGCGGCGACGACAGCCCGGAGATTCAGCGACAACACAGCATTGCGCTCGTCAACTACGGCGACGTCCTTTTCGATCAAGGAGCAACAGCAAAGGCACTAACACTTTATCAGGCCGCCTTGGTGATCAGACAAAAGCTTGCTGATCTGGAAAAGGGCAATCCAGATATCCAGGCTGATTTAGCAGCAGTGTACCAGCAAATTGGTAATGTCTTTGAATCGCAAGGTAATGTCAGCGAAGCATTGAGGAACTACGAGAGTGCACGCGACATTAGACAGAAACTTGTTGAACTATCACCAAAGAATACGGAGTGGCAGCTCCAGCTAGTGCGAAGCCTAGAGAAAGTTGGACTTAATCTTAAAGCTCAACGGGATTTAACGAGCGCGTTGCAAAACTACCGTAAATCACTCGATATTGCCAGGAACCTAGTTGCACAAGATCCCAAAAATTCGCAATTCCAGAGTGCAAATTGGCTTCTAAACGTCCGGCTCGGCGAGGCGTCAGACGCCAGTGGTGATCCCGATGGTGCCCTAAAGTGCTATCGCGAGTCACTATCGGTTGCTCAAGCCCTTAATGCCCAAGATCCAGATAACACGGAATGGCAACGCGATATAGGAGTAAGCGAGGAACAGATCGGCGAAATATTGACTACCAAAGGAGATTTGATAGGAGCGCTAGACAGTTATAAAAGGTCTTCCGATGTCCGCAACAAGTTATTTAAACACGATAATACTAACGCACTTTGGGAAGAGGACTTGGCTATTAGCGATGAGGATCTCGGCAACATTCTTAATACGGAGGGCGATTTAGAGCATGCCTTGGAAAGCTACCGAGAATCTCTGTCTCATCGTGAAACATTGGCCGAACGAGACCCTAAAAACGCTGGCGCGCAGCGCGATCTGGAGATAAGCGCTGCTGAGATTGGCTCTGTTTTGCTGACGCGCGGCGACTTTCTTGGAGCCTGGGAAAACTGTACTAACGCGCTCCAAATCGCGGGCAAGCTTGCCGAAACAGATCAAAATAACAAGCAGTGCCAGGAAGACCTTGCGGAAGTTTCCGAAAGAGCGGGGGATATCCTAAAGGCTCAAGGGAACTTCCCCGAGGCACTTAAGATGTACCAAAATGCAATGTCAATCCGAACAAACTTGGTTTCGCGAGACGCAAGGTGGCAAATGGAGGTGGCTAAGAATGAGGAGGAGATTGCGGACGTACTGATTTCGGAAAGAGAATACGAGCGGGCATTCGAGCTTAGTAGCAGCGCTGTGAAACGCGGCGAACTCATGTCTGCCCAAGACCAAGATGACACAGGCGTTCTCAGCAATTTAGCCGCGAGCTACGAAAAATTGGGCGAGACACTAGTCGGACAAGGAAAACCGGGCGAGGCGCTGTCAAATTTCCGAAACTCGCTTCGGATATTCGACAATTTGCTGAGTGAACATCCTAATCATGCCGATTGGGAATCTGGAATGGCATTTACTTGTCTTCAAATTTCGGACGCCCTTCGACTGACTCCAGGCGCAGCGCAGACGGACATCCGCACAAACTTGACGCGAGCGCGGGATATCTTACTTCGCAAGAAACAACGCTTTGATTAGGGGTTGTTGATGAGGACCGCCTAAACGTAGTCGAAGATGCGCTCCGCCACTCTGAGGGGAACTAGGGCTTATACTTACATTGCCGATTTTTTGGCAGCCTCACCATCGTCAGTACAGAATCTCAAAACGGGATCCACCCCAGCAATTGATTTCGCGGGTTTCATCGATCGTCGATCCGTATTAACGCGTCTCGAAAGGCCGCTGGGATTTTGCGTCAGCGTGTACTGCTTGAGGCCTAGGCTAGTTAAATCTTCGCTGAGCCTTTTCCATAATCTCTTGGAAGTTCTTTCCAACGAACCCCTGCACGTAAGGATAAGTCTTATTGCCCTCAGCTCTCAAATAGAATACATCGCGGACATCCGTCCCCGTCTTCATTGAAAGATACAGACCGTAACTTACGATCGTGATTATACTAGTTTCAGCGCCTTGACTGCACGCCTCGAAGATATGGAGGTTGATCACGAGGGGCGTGAGCTACAAACGTAACGTTTCTTTCGAATCTAACGGTTGATTGGCGGACCTTCTTTTCATGCCACTTAAAACGCAGTCGAGGAGGTACCCCGCTATTTCTGAGGCGCAATAGTACAAGCTGCAAAAAATCTGTATTTCCTTCTAGTAGGTATTATTTTCTGCTATGGCGACCGGTGGTACCGTATCTTATCGCCATGACCACAGAAGCAGTAAACGGGGTTTCCCTTAGCGGTCGGACTAATCCCTGATCCAGTGTTAACGCTTCGGGTGAAGTCGTGTTGACTGCAAGGACCATCTGGAGAGGCTTTTATCCGGTTCAAGCGACCCAAATCTTCAGGAGTCCTTTTCCATAGGTCTTGGTTCGGCTTGATGACTTCGTGCACGTAAAGATAAGTCGCATTACCCTTCTTTCCTAGAACGAAAGTGTCAGTGACTTTGTCTAAACCCTCGGTGAAAGACAGACTAGCGGTAGCTGGTTGTCCAAGAGTGTCGTTTACGGGCGCAAACTCCCCCTCTTTAGCCGGTAAGAGGCGCCCTTTATCGCAATCCGCACCGGAAGCACAAATAACCATAAGAAGTCCGGACAGAATTAAAGCGGTATTTTTCATAGTACTGGCCTTAGCAAAGCTGTTAGGAAGTGTAAATTCTAAACTGCTGATTAGAGTGAGCTGGTCCAACTCGTTTGCTTCATTCTTTGCGACGACGGTTACCAAAGCCGAGTTTTCAATCCGAATCGCCGGGATTTCATGATCAGAGACTTTCCATTTTGCAGATCGAAGGCGACGCCGTCCGCCGGGGAGCGATCCGTTATACCAGGTTTGAAAAATCCATCGGTTCGCAGATGTTCTCCGCGATCAAGTCGCCGTTTAATCTCTTGGGCAGCCAGCCCATAGACAAAACCGACACGGGCCTTTTCGCGATCTGCTAAGAAGCGATTTGCGAAGAGGCGATTGCCCGATAGGGGTCACGCCTTAGCAAACAACATTTTCTCCACGCGTTTTACCTTTCTCGCCAAGGCTTTATCGGTTTCCAAACGTTTAGCCAAGCGGCGAATCGCCATCACAGCTTTCGCCACTAGCGCTAACGTCAAGGCTAATCTGTTGCTTGTGCTTGTTAAGGCGTGACCCCTATCTCCTTTACTCCCAGATTGATCCATTGAATTCACCGGCTGGACCGGTGATGAAGGTCGATTGGCCTTCCGCTGAAAATGCAGCCGCGATGAGCGCGGCCCCAGTGCACAATACCGCTGTGACTCGCATAGCGAACTTCTCTCTTGCCTGTGTCTACTGACACTTCGATCCTGTTCCGCCATACCTCCGCTTGCTCCGTCAAATCTGAGGCGCCGCTGATCAGAATGTTGTTTTCCTTACTTACTTCCATTTTTTCCGCCAGAGCTCGCTCCGAAATCATTTCGATTCAAACTCAGGCGGCCGTTCTCAATAATATTTTACTAATTTTTGTATAAATCGAAAAATGAGTCCCGCCTCGGAACCACTGTAGTGCCCCTTCCTATTCTAATCGAATGTTCAAAGCCTATGCGTCTTTGCTCCTTAGCCGTTTGACCAAAATGGACTTCATAAATTCCTAGATGCTCAATAGACCATTCATTTATGTAACTCTTCTCTTTCGCGCGGTTTCAATATTTCAACATTTGTTTCGCTCGAAGCCGGAATAGTTGCTTTCGGAACCTTTTTTGTTGTCAGCTGACAACTTTCTCGGATCACTGACCTTCTGAATCGGATAGCGACTCAACTTGAACTCCGACAGCTACTTAAAATGCAGCTGCTCCAAGTCCCCGGGAGCCGAAATGGATTCCTGGCACGTCTACACGTTACCTATTCACGAGCGAATGTCGTTGACTGCTAACATTCCAACAGATAGAAGCGAGCCTGCAGTTCTTGAAGAAGTTCACGCAATTAATTCGCTGCTTTGGAACCGGCTTGTCGCCAAAGCAAAGATTTCAACAGTTTGTCGTGGAGGAAGAGAGATTCGTTATGTCCCAATTCAATCGTTGGTATCCTAATTGCGCGCTCAAGAGAAGCGCGGTGAGAGTAATGGCGTTTTGGTTTTTCGGCTTTTCTTTCTGCCTTTACGCGACTGCGCAGGAGGCACCTTTGAGTACGACTCAAGCGGTACGTGCGCCGCTCGATGCCACCGTTTTTACGACATACTCCCAAAGTACTGATAAGACTACGATTTATTGGGATGTCAGTGGCCACACGAAGCTAACCTACGGCTCCTATGGCGGGGGAAGTTTGGGCCCCTTTGGTAAGATCGGTGGTCTGATAGAGGGAACTCCACACGAAGACCTTAACACAAAGACGGTGACCCGTGAAATTTACGTCCTGGACCTCGCTGCTGGGAGCCAGGGCACGGGAGTCGCGCTATCTGTCTATGTCAAGAAAGACCGGATGAGTGCCTCCTATGACAAGGTGACCGCTGAATTGGCCCAGGTAATCACGCTCCCGCTGATTGGCGGCAGCGCGGCATCGGCCTTCATGGCAGGAAATGAGCGTTTCCTTTACGTCGGAACGAATCAAGGTCCGGACGTGGTGCGTATCGCGAAGCGCAATCTCGCCGTCGTCCAAGTCCCTTATGGGGTTTCTCCTCAGGTCGTTACCGGCATCACCGCTAATTCATACGGATACGTCAGCTTGATTTATACTTATTCCTTTGGCATCTTAAGTGAGACCCTTGTGATAGGTCCGGATGGGACCTGGGTATCCGCTAATGGCGGCGCCACATTCACGTTGAATCCGATCCAACAAACGTTTCCAGCCTGGGTCCAATAGCGCCGTCTGAAGGCCGCGCTGACACGCCACTACAAAAACTCCGTTCTGCGTGGACTTGACCGAGACACTGATACCGATCGGACCGATAAGCTCGTCGCAGCAGAGAAGCTGGTCCGATTGAGGGCCTGCATATAGTTGAGAGCCGAGAGTAACTACTCAGTCCTCTACCCGACGGTGCCGTCTTTTCTGTGGTGTAAGGCAATAGAATTCGCTTCGGCATCCTCACACTGACTAAATTGGGCCTTCGGTAGGAGGTACTAAAACCTTGCCACCGAATTGGGCCACACGACTGGCGTGTTCTTCCAGGCAAGTTTTCGTGTTGGCAGACCAGGAGTTAGATAAGATTTTTGTGACTTTATTATCCTGGCGTCGATTAGGAAAGGGCGGCTCTACTCCAAAGAGACCGTAGAACCCACTTCTCGGAACTTGCATGCTTCCTCGAGCGAGATCACGCCAGCGGCGGCTTCACGCACTGCTTTCTCGA
>WNFI01067416.1_pt1 | contig 10580 bp, 13 predicted proteins | sample 5400471 | NCBI WGS metagenome assembly WNFI01 (sample SAMN13153348, study PRJNA577476) | soil metagenome | isolation source: 100 cm saprolite on Douglas fir-dominated hillslope | place: USA:California | collected 2013-09-17 | reverse complement strand
TAATTGCAACGCCTGGTGCCTCATGGACCTCTCGGCGTATTTTTCAAAAAAGGCATATAATTTTTTCAGTTTGGCGAACTCTCGCTTTAGCCCTCGGTTGGAACACCGGCCGAGTTCTTCGGTACGACACCGCGGTGGAATTTCCGCGGCGCGGACACGTCGCCGGGCATGGCCGATTCTTACAATCCATTCATCGTCTAGACTGGTATCGGATCATATTGGCGTCGAACCGCAGCGCGGCGGGACGCCGGTCGCCCCTGCATCGATGGCGGAGCTCCGCTGTTCCTCCGTTCCGTTACGCGATTGCCCGGCCGTAGATCTCCCGAATTCATCCGTCAGGTAAGGTACCGCCATGGCGAACACCGAGATTCACCCCTATCAAGTTATGCTTCTGCGCGGTCCACAGCAGCCATGCGGACGCCTGGTCACATGCTGACCAAGGTCGAGTCCAGCAGCATCGTGGCCACCGCCGGCAGCTCGGGCCATATCCTTGTCGTAGATGACGATCCGGCGGTCCGGCACCTGATCTCGGATTATTTCGGGCAGCACGGCTTCCAGACCGTCTCGGCGATGAGCCGCTCGGCGGTGGCCCGTCAATTGGCTGGCGGGGACACCAGCGCGATCATTCTCGACCTGCACTTCGGCCAGGACAATAGGCTCGATCTGCTCCGTGAGATTCGTTCCAGTTCGAACGTCCCGGTCATTCTGACAGGTCGTTCGCCCGACGAAGTTGACTGTGTGGTCGGCCTAGAACTCGGTGCTGACGACTACCTCACCAATCCGTTCGGTATCCGCGAATTGTATGCCCGGTTCCGCGCCGTGCTGCGACGCCGTGTGAACGGACGGTCGTCGCACACCCGCGACTTCGAGCGGGGCGGATACAAGTTCAGCGCAAGGCGCCGGTGATGCGCAATGGATGGTAATCCGGACGCGGACATCTGCGATGACGTGTTGCCGTTGCAGAGCGAACTCGTCATTCGCAAGCAGTATGCGAGCTGTTTCTTCGGGACATCGCTTGCCGCCACGCTCGTTTCCCTGCGGGTCGACACCGTGGTGTTTATTGGCTGTTCGACCAGCGGCTGCATCCGCGCCAGCGCGGTCGACGCCACCCAGCACGGCTTCCGCACCATCGTGATCCGCGAATGTGTTGGCGATCGGCATTCCGGGCCGCATGAAGCTAACCTGTTCGATATAAACAGCAAGTACGGCGACGTGATCGCTAAGAGCGAAGCAATCGCCCATTTCCGCAATCATGAGGCCGTTTTAAAGCGAGGTGACGCCGGGAGGCGATGATGCGCCGCGTCGGCGCGGTCCTTGCATAAGAGAACAGGAGCGGCCGTACCGGCGCCGCTTCCTTGCAAACCAAAGGAGACAGTCTTGGCTCGCTTGAACAATGTTTGTGCTTTCGCGCTCGGTTGTGCTGTCCTGATCGGCCCGCTCGTCACCAGCGGATCGGTTCTCGCGGCCGATGCCGCGCGCATCGGCATCATTTCCCCGGTGACCGGGCCTGTTGCGCTGGATGGGGAATCGTTTCGCAACGGAGCCAAGTTGGCGGCACAGCAGATCAACGCGGCCGGGGGCTTGATCGGTGCTCCGCTTGAGTTGTTGATTGAAGACGGCGAATGCAAGCCGAACGTCTCGGCCAACGCCGCGCAGAAACTTTTGGTCCGGGATCAGGTCCCGGTTCTGCTCGGCGCGCATTGCAGTCCGGCTACCGCTGCGGTGATGCCGATCGCTGAACGGCAGAAGGTGCCTTTCGTGACCGGGATTTCCAGTGCGCCCAGTCTGACGCAAACACGACACCAGTATTTTTTCCGTCTCCCGCCGACGGAAGAGATGACAGCAAAGGCCGCGGTTCCGTTCTACCTGAGCCGGCTGGGCTTCAAATCGGTCGCGTTCGTCGCGCTGAATGACGAATGGGGCCGTCAGGCCGCCGAGGTCAATGGCGCGCTGTTTCAGACCAAAGGCGTCAAGGTCGTGTCGACCGACTACTTCCTGCCCGGTGAGTCCGAATTCGGCGCCACCTTGACGACAATCAAGGCGGCCGCGCCGGACGCCATTTTTGTCGCCGCGAATGCGCGAGAAGCGATCATCATCGCGAAGAAAGTCGAGGAGCTCGGCCTGAAACAGCAACGCCTCGGCGTCGGCGCATGGCCGACCAATACGTTCATCACGCAGGCCGGTCCGGCGGGTGCCGGATGGACGGTCATTTCACAATATGTCCCGGGCATCGATACCAACCGAAATCGAAAGTTCGTCGATGCATACCAGCAGGCTTACCATGCGCCGCCCGACAAATACGCTGTCTCCGGCTTCGATGCGGTCACGGTGATTGCCGACGCGATCCGGCGCGCCGGCAAGACCGAGCCAGCCGCGATCACGAAAGCGCTCGAAGCATCGGACCTGGATGTCGTTCAAGGACACGTGTCCTTTGACGAGAAGCATCAGGCCTACACCAACGCGGTGATCAGCGAGAACGAACGCAAGTTTCCAAAGTTCTTTCGATCGTGCCGACCAAGCCCCAGTGAATTGATCTTGGGCGGCCACCGGTCAAGGGGCGGCCGACCATCCTTAAGCGTCCGGATCATGCGAAAAGCCATCGACATCCATTCTCATTACGTCTCGCCCGAATTGATCAAGGAGGCGTCGCGCAACGGCGCCAAGTATGGCGTCTCGATCGAGCAGGCCGCAGGCGGCGCCCAATGCTTGCAGTTCAGTCGCGGCGCGCGACTGCGGCCGTTCTTTGCGGAGCTGTATGATCTGCAAGTTCGTGTCCCGGGCCTTCGTGCCAGCGGGGTCGAGCGGCAGGTTCTCTCCACCTGGACCGACATGGCGGGGGATGTTCTTGACGCAAGCGAAGCTGCCAGATGGGCCCGGCTGCAGAACGAGACGCTGGCGGACGCGGCGAACCGCCGGCCGGAACCCTTCACGGCCATGGGCACGCTGCCGTTGCAGAATGTCGCGGCTGCCTGTGTCGAGCTTGATTATGCCGTGCAGCACCTCGGCATGCGTTCGATCGAGCTTTCAACGAACATCAACGGCTGCGATCTCGACGGAGCGGAATTCCGTGCGCTGTGAAAACGCATCCGGGATCTCGACGTTTTCGTGTTGCTCCATCCCGGCTTTGTCACCATCGCGCCAAACCGACTCGGCAACTACTTCCTGAACAATCTGATCGGCTTTCCGACCGACACGACCATAGCGGCCGTGCGATTGCTGTTCAGCGGGTTGATGGATGAGTTGCCCGGTCTGAAGATCTGCCTCGCGCATGCCGGCGGTTTCCTCCCCTATCAGATCGGCCGGATGGATCGAGGCTATGCTGCGCATCCGGCATGTCGCTCGGGCGGCTCCAGTCTCCCGTCGTCGCTGCTACAGGCCTTCTTCTTCGATACGATCACGCATGGTGATGCGGCGCTGAAGTTCCTCTTCGATACGATCGACGCCGGACGAATTGTGTATGGAAGCGATTATCCCTTCGAGATGCTCGATCCCGCCGGGCCGTCCCGAATAGAGAACCTGACTGGCTTGTCAGCTGGGCAAAAGTCGGCGGCACTGTTCGATACGGCGGCGGCTGGGCTCGGTCTCGCGTCCGGGGAAGCTGCGACGTAAAGGAGGCTCCGCATGAAGCGCAATATCCGCATCGGGGTGACCGGAGCCGGACTCGGCGGAGCGACGTTGGGCGGTCTGCTACAGCAATCTTTCAGAGGCGCCGAAGGCGGGATGAAAAAACGTTTCGAGCTTCCAGGACAGGCTGCTGTGAGGCGCGCACGCCCCGAGGGGCATCTTGTCGCAGCCTCAACATTTGGTGGCGAACTGCAGCACCTGTCGACTTGCACCGATATCCGCCAGGCACTGTGAGGGCTGCGAGATGGTGCTGTTCAGTCAGTTGCTGGCGAATGGCATCGTCATCGGAGCCACGTACGCCCTCGTTGCCATCGGCCTGACGCTGATATTCGGGATGATGCGGGTCGTGAATTTTGCTCACGGCGAATTCTACATGCTCGGCGGCTATATTGCCGTAACCGCGGCGCGGTCTTTCGGGCTCAGCTTGTTTGCCGCGATCCCGCTGGCGATGCTGGCGGTGGCGATCCTTGGCTTCGCCTTCGAGCGCTTGTTGCTCCGGCGGCTGCGCAGCGCGGATCTCTTGAGCACAGCTATCCTGACGATCGGTCTGTCGATCGCGGTGCAGAATCTTGCTCTGCAGATCTGGGGGCCGAAGCCGGCTCAGGTCGCCGACCCGTTCTCAGGATACGTCGTCTCGTTCGGCGGGATAGAAATTACGGCTCTTAGACTCTTCACGCTCGCGATCGCCGTCGTCATCATGCTCACGCTCGCGATCGTGCTCAAATACACCAAGCTCGGCCGCACCCTTCGTGCGACGTTTCAGGCCCGCGAATCGGCGGCTTTGCAGGGCATCGATGTCGACCGGGTGTTCGGTCTTGTGTTCGCGATCGGTGTCGGTCTCGCGGCCGCGGCCGGCGCGATGCTGAGCGCGGTCTTTGTCGTTTCCACTGACATGGGAAATCTCGCCAATCTGAAATCGTTCGCCGTGGTCATCCTGGGCGGCCTGGGTAATGTTTCCGGTGCCGTGGTCGCCGGCTTCCTGCTGGGGATCGCAGAGAGCCTGACCGCCGGCTACGTTTCGACCGGTTACAAGGACGGCATCAGCTTCCTGATCCTGATCGTGGTGCTCCTCGTGCGACCCAATGGCCTTTTCGGTCGTGAGGAGGTCGAAGGATGAACCCGCCCGTAGCAAGCGTTCACGTGTATCGGGATCGGACCCTCGGCATGGGCGCAAAGGCACTTGGGCTCGCCGCTCTCGTGACCTTTCTGATCATTTTTTCCGTGCTTGCGGACGACTATGTCCTCCACCTTGCCATCCTGAGCGGCGTTGCGGTCATTCTGGCGTCGAGCCTCAATCTGCTCGCCGGTTATGCCGGGAGGCTGTCGCTCGGGCACGCGGCGTTCTACGGGATCGGTGCTTATGCCTCGACCCTTGTAAACCAGAAACTCGGTCTGCCGGTTTTGCTTTCGATGGCGCTGGCCGGTCCCATCACGGCGCTCGTTGCTCTCATCGTCGGGCCGGTGATGCTGCGCCTGCGCGGCGCGCATTTCATTATCGTCACGCTGAGTTTCTCGGTCGTTATCCAATTGGTCGTCGTCAACTGGATCTGGTTGACCAACGGGCCCACAGGCATCTTCGGTATCGATTATCCCACCATCTTCGGCTATGCGCTCGCCGACAAACGGCCTTACTTCTATCTGGTCGCCGTATGCGACTGCATCGTCTTGCTGGGTCTGTGGTTTATCGTGAACTCACGCGTGGGGCGGGCATTGATCGCGTTGCGTGAGCACGAACAACTCGCCACCTCGATCGGTGTTTCGCCGCGTTATTATTTCCTGCTCACGCTCGTTCTGGCCGCCGGCCTTGCGGGTTGGGCGGGGGCACTCTACGCGCATTATGTGGGGGTTATCACGCCGGACCTGCTCGGCTTCGATGTGATGGTATCCATGCTCGTCATGGTGGTCGTCGGCGGCAAGGGAACGTTGATCGGGCCCGTGCTCGGCGCGCTGCTCGTCACCTACGTTCCCGAACAATTACGCTTCCTCACTGACTACCGATTGACTTTGTTCGGTCTACTGTTGACGGCCTGTGTTCTGGCTTTCCCCGACGGTATCGTGTCGCTTGGCGCCCGGCTGAGGTTTCGATTCTCCCGATGACGGTGCTTGCAAACGATCGCTTGCTTGAGGTCGAGAAGCTCCGAAAGCAGTTCGGCGGCATTGTCGCCGTGCGAGACGTCGATTTCGAGGTTCGCAGCGGCGAGATCATGGGGTTGATCGGTCCGAACGGCGCTGGAAAGACCACGTTGTTCAAGATGATCACCGGTTTCCTGCGTCCGACCTCCGGGCGCGTTTTGTTCGAGGGCGAACCACTTGCAAAGGTGCCGCCGCATCAGCGTGCGAGACGCGGGATCGTGTGTACCTTCCAACGTACCGCCATCTTCTCGGACGTGTCGGTGCTAGAAGCCACGAGGATGGGTCAGTACCGCGTCACCAATTCCATCGCCTTGGGTTCCAACCCGCGTCTCTTGTTGCTCGACGAGCCCGCGGCGGGGCTCAATCCAAGCGAGTCCGAGGCGCTCGTCCAAATCCTGCAGGGTTTGAAGTCGCAGGGAATGTCGATCGTGCTTGTCGAGCATGACATGAGCGTGGTCATGAGCACGTGCGAGAGGATCGTGGTCATCGCGTCGGGCGCGAAGATCGCGGAGGGCGGTCCGGAGGAGATCAGAAGCAACGAGGCGGTGATAGAAGCGTATCTGGGGGCCCATCATGCTTCGGCTTGAGAACGTCGGCGCGTCCTATGGGAAATCTCCCGTCCTGCAGGGAATAGACCTACACGTAGCCGAGGGCGAGTTCGTGACGCTCATCGGGGCCAATGGCGCTGGAAAGACCACGACGCTGCGATCGATCTCGGGGATCATTCCGTCGCGCACCGGACGAATCTTCTTTTGCGGCGAAGAGATCACCTCGGCTCCGGCGGGAGCGATTGTTCGCGCCGGGTTGACGCATTCGCCCGAAGGACGCGGCATCTTCCCGATGATGACCGTGTACGAGAATCTTCAGGTCGGTGGCCATTCGCTGAGGTCCCCCAACGATGTCCGAGCCGGCATCGATCTGGTTTTCGAATATTTTCCCCAGCTGCTCGAACGCCGTGATCAGCTTGCGGGCCATCTCTCCGGCGGCGAACAGCAGATGCTGGCCATCGGTCGGGCCTTGATGCCGCGCCCGAAATTGTTACTGCTCGACGAACCGTCGCTTGGTTTGTCGCCGCTGCTGGTGGAGCAGGTGGTAGCAATCGTTTCCCGTCTGCACAAGGACGGGCTGGCCGTTCTGCTCGTCGAGCAGAACGCCCGCCTTGCGCTTTCGATCGCCGACCGCGGCTACGTTCTTGAAACCGGACGCATCGTTCATCAAGGTCGAGGCTGCGACCTTCTTCACGATCCTGTCGTCGTCGATGCATATCTCGGCGGGCAAAAACGGCCGTATCATTAGCCGCAGACCGACGTCGCGCTAGTGTAAATTCGCCGGCGCTCATCGCGAGCGAGGTGAGAACAGCAAGAAGCACTGCCTCGGTCATCTACCCGAGGCTTTGGAAACCCGGACTTGGGAAAAGCCATCTGCGGCTACATGCAGGCCCTCGCCGAGGATATGATCGCCGCCGTGAGACCGGAGGAACTGGTGCCAGGTCAGCGTCCAAGCGGCTAGTCGCCAGGGGTGCTTGTCGAACTGCGTTCGCCCCGGCGCCTCGCGATTACCTTGGCGCCTGTGGGTGGCGAAATGTTAGTCAAGCAGCGATCGGAGTCTGAAACAGACCACGGCAATGTTGCCGCCAAGCGTGACGATCAAGCGAGGCAGGAGCAGCTGAGGATGCGCCGGCGCATTGCGCGGGCGTCGTGCCACCGAGCGAGCGGTGGACGCGATACGCGTTGTAATAGTCCTCGTATTCCTTCAGCGCGCAGGTTGGCGAGCCAACGGTGAAAGCGAAAGAGCGGATCGTGATCGGTACTGAGGTATTTCGGTTTGGGTTGCCCGGCGGTGGCGCAATTGAACATGCGGCACACCGGCACGCCATCAATGCATGCGGGGGCGATGCCAAACCCGATGATGCGACGAGTGAAGACGTCCATGACCAGCATCACCCAATGGCTGCGCAAAAGGATGGATTCAACGCGGAACAGATCGACACTCCAGACGCTGTCCTTCGCGTGAGCGATGAGTGTCAGCCAGGACGGACCATCGGCACCCGGCTCGGGTCGAAAGTGTTTGGCAAGCACGCGGCGCACGACATCTTTGTCGATCTCGATGCCAAAGGCGTGAGCGATCTGCTGGGCGATGCGGACACAACCGAACTTCGGATTGCGGTGCTTCATCTCGACGATGGCCGCGATGAGTTGCGCGGAAGGGCCTTTCGGGCCAGGCTTTCGTCTTCGGCATGAAGAGGAGAACAGCAGACGGTATTTTCGATGGACTAACGCCTTGTGGAACTTGAATAGCGTAGCTGGCTTGAGACTCGCGGATAGCTTCGGGATGCGATGTGGGCTCACGAAGAGGGTGGTCAGCCCGACCACAAGGCGATCGAGCGTGGTGAGATTCGGCGCACGCTGTCGGGAGCGATTGCTGATCAGGAGTTGATGCTTGAGCAAGAGAGACTCAGCTGCGACCCGGCGCACGCCGCCCGGGCCGAGGAATTTCGCGAGGGTAACGAGCAGATGGATCGCCACAAGGAGCAGATCGCGCATGAGTTGAAAATTATCACGCCGGCCAATCTGCACAAGACTGCACCTTAGCGGCCATTCACGCCAAAATTCACCAATTCGCCACCCACAGGCTTGGTCGCCACCATCACCCGGACCGCGCCCGTCGGGCCGATCACGCGCCAGCTTTCAACGCACGCAGAACCGTCATCAAAGTCTTTGCGTCCGCGCCGCGGCCGACCCGGATTGTTATGCCGTCGATCTCGACCTCGATCGCTCCAGCACTGGCATCGACTTTGCCACGCGGCAGCCGCTGTTGTGGAACAGCAGACGATCCCGCATCCACGACCGCAGGCACGAACTGCAGCCTGTCTGCCTCAGAACTTCCTGCCTCAGATTCTCTTAATTGACGTCGCCAGCCAAACAACTTCTGCGGCGATAGTCCATGGCGTCGAGCCACAGCACAGACCGAGTCTCCGCTCGTCGCGATCTCGGCAACAATCCGGGCCTTGTCTTCAGCACGCCATGTCCGCCGCCGCCCGGCACCGGTGAACACTTCCAGCCGGCGGACCGGCTCCGTGATAGCTCTATGTTCAGTGTCCATTCTAAGCCCAACGGTCAAAACCAGGCCGCAGACTCGCAGATCAGGACATCATCCGGAAGGTGAGCGCAGAACATCGCTTACGCTCTCATGTCGGTCCGGCCGGGTTTATGCAGGCGTTCGACCTCGGCCTTCAGTGATAGATAGCGAGCTTCGAACACGTTCCTGCCAACCAACAGTTTCACGTATTGCGGCCGAGCATCGGATGACGCCGTGACCGGCGTGAGGTTGGCGACGAAGGAGCATTGAGCATGTTCGTGAGCAGCGCCGATTTCAATCGTGCTGACTGGCCATTACTTAAATATGGGTCGATCAACTTATTCTTCTCAAAAAGCATTTTCGAAGAGACAAAAAGGCAGTTGCAAGCACTGGAATACGAAGTGGCAGATATATTGTACGATTCAGTTGAAGACTTTCGTCTCGCGTTGACAGACATGCTTCAATGACAGGAACAGTTCGGCTATTCACCGTGGAATGGCAACCTGAACGCTCTGGCTGATGCCTTTGACAGTTTTCCGTTTTCTCCTTCAAAGGCGGCAGCAATTTGCGTCACCAACTATGATCAGCTCAATCGGGATGATGCAAGATTGGCTCGCGTCTTTTTGGATATCATCGAACACCAGTCGAGAAACCATCTCCTGTACGGCTGTCGGCTCGTCGCGTTGATTCAGACCAATGACCCGAGCCTGTCCATCGAAAATCTTGGGGCGCGGTCAGCCCACTGGAACCAAAAGGAGTGGCTCCTAAAGGATAGAGGGCTGGCATGAGAGCGGCCGCAGCGAGCTTTTGGGGCCCGACATTGAGACGAAAAGTGCCTTTCACCGATTTGGCGGCTGGTGACACGACTGTTGGGTCTATCCCAACAGGTGATGCTCGTCGACACCGGCGGAGAGGAGTGCGTCACGCTGCAGGTCCCGCACCTGACGGTCGCCCTCGGTGGAGACGCGCATGTAGCCGACCAGCATGTGCGGAAAACCCCAACTGGGAGGTTCCCGCACAGTGCCCCATCCCGACAGGGTTTGTCGTGCAGTTTTCTGGCGATAATTGGCCGTCGACAGGCGCCGCGGACCGCCTGACGGGATCCCATCTCACCCATCGGACAATCGGAAGCGCGACTGCCTCGAAAGGACGACACCATAACTACAAATGAAACACAAAAGTGATTTATCATTCTTGAAAAAAATGGAGGCTTCTAAATCCTGCTCCCAGGCATGCGGCATGCATGTATAATTCCTGATCGAGGAGTCGTATTATTGAAGGGGTTTCCTTTGCGAATACTGTGAGACATGTCACCGTACTGGGAAACAACTGATTCAAGCGGGTGTGCCGACGGCACCATCAAGTGAATGAGCTTGGATGGCAGAAGGCGGTCGATTTGGTAATGAGGGCTATGATCACCGACAAGCTGAAGAGCTATGGCTCGGCCAAGCGTGAGATCATGCCCGGGGTCGAGCATCCTCAGCACAAGGGCCTCAACAACCGCCCAGACTGTCCTAATCTGCGCCGACATCACCGGCCTGGCCATCGCTGCCTGACCGGCTGCCCCAACCCAACCCGCGGCGCCCGACCCAACAACTTGACGGTGCCCTGCGAACCTACTCACAAGACCACCTGGAGATTTCCGAATGGATTTGAGATTGCAAGGGAAGCGTGCGCTGGTCACGGGTAGCAGCATCGGCTTGGGAGAGGCGATCGCGCGGGCTCTTGCTGCAGAGGGTGTGGCA
>WNFI01210779.1_pt1 | contig 10581 bp, 9 predicted proteins | sample 5400471 | NCBI WGS metagenome assembly WNFI01 (sample SAMN13153348, study PRJNA577476) | soil metagenome | isolation source: 100 cm saprolite on Douglas fir-dominated hillslope | place: USA:California | collected 2013-09-17 | reverse complement strand
ACGACGGGGATGGTGCTGCTGATCGCGTGCGCAAATATCGCCAATCTTTTGCTGGCGCGAGCGACAGGCCGGCAGAAGGAAATTGCGGTGCGGCTGGCGATGGGGGCAACGCGCGGGCGCATCGTCGCGCAGTTACTCATCGAAACGCTTTCACTTTCGGCGCTGGGTGGGATTTTGGGATTGGCGCTGGCGTTCTGGGGGGACAAGGCGCTGATGGCGATTTATCTGCCGTCGGAGTCGAACGAGTTGAATATCTCCACGGCGCCGGATTTGCGGATTTTGTTCTTTACGCTGGCGGTGACCGTGATTACCGGAGTGATTTTTGGTTTGGCGCCGGCGCTGCAGGCGACGAAGCCGGACGTCGGCAAGACGCTGAAAGATGAAGCAGGCGCCGTGGTTCGCGGAGGGCACGGCCGGCTGCGGAGCGCGCTGGTGGTCACGCAAGTGGCGCTGTCCTTGTTGCTGCTGATTGGCGCTGGACTGTTCCTGCGCAGCCTGAGAAATCTGAGCAGCCTGGGTCCGGGATTTCGCGCGGAGCGGCTGGTGGGATTCAATATCGATCCATCGCTGAATGGCTACACACCGGAGCGACTCAATAATTTTTATCAACAATTGACCGACAACCTGAACGCGATACCCGGTGTGAAATCGGTGGCCGTGGCGTCTATGCGCATCATGGAAAACAATGAGTGGGACAGCGGGATGACGGCGGAAGGGTATTCACCGACAAAGCCGGACGACCATCCGCAGGCGTATATGAACCAGATTGGCCCAGGATACTTCGCAACGCTGGGCGTGCCGATTGTCGCGGGGCGGGATTTTCGTTTGACCGATAACCGCGTGATCAAACGAGCCAATGTGACAGACGATTTTGACACCATGCCGACTACCGTGATCATCAACGAAAAATTTGCGCAGCGATTTTTCGCGGGGCGCAGTCCGGTGGGCATGCATTTGGGATTTGGAACCGATCCCGGAACGCACACGGAGATGGAAATTATCGGGGTGGTCAAAGACATCAAGTACACGAATTTGCGGGATGAGATTCCAATACAAGCTTACGTGCCGTACATGAACAGCCCGTATTTGGGTGGCATGACGATCTACGTGCGGACTGGTGGAGAGCCGAATCAGTTGATGTCCAGCGTGCGCGCGAAGATGCGAGAGATGGATGCGAACCTGCCGATTTATGCGATGCGCACGATGGAGGAGCAGATAAGCAATTCACTGTCGACGGAGCGGATGATTGCGAGCTTGTCGACCGTGTTTGGATTTGTGGCCACGGTGCTGGCGATTATCGGATTGTACGGCGTGATGTCGTACAGCGTGGCGCAGCGTACGCGGGAGATTGGGATTCGAGTGGCCCTCGGAGCGGAGCAGGGGAAAGTGATCTGGATGGTGATGCGCGATGTGCTGCTGCTGATTGCGATCGGCGTCGGTATAGGCGTGCCGGGGGCGTTGGCGCTCACGCGGGTGGTGAAGAGCCAGCTTTATGGTTTGCAGGCGCATGATCCGTGGACGTTCTGGCCGGTTGAGATTAGGTGCTCGATTTCCGCGAGGGGAGCGATGTGGCCGCGCGCGCCGATTCCGGTGCAGTTGAGGGCGGCGGCGGCGCAGGCGAATTCGAGTTGGTGCTGCAGCGGCCAGCCTTGCAGCAATCCAAAAATAAAACCAGCGTGGAAGATGTCGCCTGCGCCGGTGGTGTCGACGGTGTCGACGCGAAAGGCGGGCGCGTAGTGGAAGTACGCGCCGTCGTAGGCCAGGACGCCTTCGGGGCCGAGAGTAGCGGCGGTGAGGCGCGCGCCGTAGCGGCTGCGTACGGCGGGGAGCGATTTGCGCAAATCGGATTCGCCGGAGATGCGGCCGGGAATGTCGCGGCTGGTGATCAGGTAATCGATCAGCGGGAGAAGGGCGTCGACGCCGGGGTAGAGTTCGTCGAGATCGGCGATGACGGGGATGCCTGCGGAACGCGCCCAGGTGGCGGCGATGGTTGCGGCGGGGGTGTCGTGGCCGTCGAGGTGGAGCGCGCGGGCTTCGAGGATCCACTCGCGATGCAGGTCGCTGGGTTGGAGAGCGAGGCGGTCGTCGCGCTTCCAGAGGACGGTGCGTTCGCCGGCGTCGTCGACGAGGATGAAGGCTTGCTGGCTGGGGCAGCCTGGCGCGGTGAGGAGATGCGTTTCGACGTCGAGGCGCGCGAATTCGGCGCGGTGCAGGGCGGCGGCGGGATCGTCGCCGACTTTGCCGACATAGCGAGTCCGGAGCCCCCAGGATTGGCAGGCCACCATGGCGGTCGCGACTTGGCCGCCCGGAAGGACGTTGGCGGAGCGGAATTCCACTTTGGACCCAGCGGCGGGGAACTGGTGAACGGGAATGAGTGTGTCGGTGGCGTTGAGGCCGACACCAACGACGTCGACTTTGGAGATGGGCATTTGCCGGGGCCAAATGTAAAGGAACTGCCGCGCGATGCAAAGAGAAATGCGGCAACGGGCCGGCCTTGGATTGCCCGCCTTATCTGGACTTTGGCCGCCAAACATATTGGGGACGCATTCTGCGCTGGCCTAACTTGGAATACACCTCAGTCCCATCGGGATTGATATCGACGTCTATGAGATCGTAGATGTCAATAATCTTGTCCAATGACCACCTCACCATTTGCCCGTCAGAGTTTAGGTACGGGGTCGCATATTCTTGCCACTGCAGCTTAAGGCGCTTCTTGGCATCTTCGAAGGAAGAAGCGCGGACTAGGACGAAACGGTCCTCAGTCCCCTGGTTCCCCAACCTCGCGTCTTCAACTTGGATTACTACGAATGCGCGCACGCAATACCATGTCAATGGCGACTTGGACGAAACCCGGCGACGATGTCCCTCGATGCGCATAACATAAATAGATCTAACTCCTGGCGCCTCAGTAAGCGCAGAGACTTCGCGTGCGGTGCCCTGCACCGTCAGTGTGGAAGGAAGCTGCGACCAGCGCCGGGCCTTTCTGTGTGTCACAATGCCGTTTTTTTCTAGAAATGACATCTCCGGATGAAGGCGATGTAACCTTTGGATCCACCGATCCACTCGAGCAGCCATGTAAGGCAGGCGCTTTGTGGGCTTGAGTTTCCGAACCCCAGGGGTCAGGTCATACGTGCCGAAGTTCACTAAGGCATGAACCTTTCGATTGGCAAGTCGACGGAACGAGGTCAGCGTCAACCCGAAATTTTCAAGGCCCATCACAGGCACGTTCCCTCCTTCGCGCCAAATTCAGCGTTGTCATTGATATTAAATATCATCCTATCACCACCGGATTCAGCTTCGGCCCAGACCCGTATTTCGAATAACACGGAGAGATCGAAAACTTAGATCGCGGGAAAACTCAGCCGAAAATGGTTGTGGCACAGTCAGTGAAAGCGGGTTGTGCGATGCAGGGTAACGCCGCAAACGAGCAGTAGAGTAAGCGTGGCGGCGCTCAAGATTAGAGCCGGTGCCCAGTTGAGTGGGATTTGCGGGAGGCGGGCGGTCGCGCCTAAATATACGAAGATGGCGGTGACGGCCGCTACGAGCAGCCAGTCGATCGCTGTGCGCGAAGGCTTTGCTTCGCTGGCGGCTTGGCGGCCGTCCATGCGCGCTTCGACATAGTCCCTTTCGACGTTGTAACGGTGGCTCTCGCGATGCGCGGCTTGCTTCCAGCGGGTTTGCTCGGAGCTGGAGGCGGAAGAAAACGCGATGGCGGCCACTCCGGCCATCATCAGCAAAGAGCCGCCGATCACTTGCGCGTAGACGGAGTGACTGCGGCCGTGCAGCTCGCCGAAGACGAGCGTGCCCCAGAGCAGCCCCCATAGTTGGTTAGTGTTGCTGAGGGGAATGCCGCGGCTGATGCCCACGTATTTTGCGGCGTACTGCTGAAAGAGGTCCCCGATAACCCAGACGAAGCCGCCGAGCATGAGCCAGAAGAGAACATCGCGCGCGCTTTGCAACTCGCGCAAGAGCGGCGTTACGCCGAGATAGCTGACAGCGAGCGCGGACATCATGCCGAGCTCGCCGAACGTGAAAAAAGTGACGAAGGAAAGCGGATTCATGCCGGTGAGGTAGGCCTTGCGGTAGGGGATGTACATCGTGCCCCAGAGAACGCCTGCGCCGAGCGCAGCCCAAACTCCGCGAAGCGAATGCGCGGCGGGAGCTTGGGCTGACGAAGCAATGGCCAGCAGTGCCGCACCCACGCACATCACTAGCGCGCCGCCAAGAACGCCGAGCCAGCGGCGCCAGCCTGCTTGGCGCAATTCGTTGAAGAAGAGAAAACCCCAGAGAATGCCGAGCAGGCTATTGGAGTTCCACAGTGGAAACGCGATGCTCAGGCCGATATCGCGGATGGCGAAGATGGTCATGGTGTTGGCGACAGCCCAGAGGCATCCAGCCAGCAAAGCCCAGATGATTAGGTGAGGTGCGCGGCGGACGTCGGCGCGCACGGAGGAAGTGCCGAGGATGAGCGCGGGGACGCTCCAGCGGGCAAGAAAAACGCCGACGACCATGATGAGCGAAATCACTAGTGGAGAAAGGCCGATGGAAACGAGTTTGGTGGGAGCTTCTGCAGCGCCGAGCCACGCGCCTGCGGTGAATCCTGACAGAATCCCGAGCAGTTGCAACTTGCGCGCGCGCGAAGCGTCTCGGGTCGGCGATTCGATGGTTTGAGTTAGCGTGGATGCCATAGCGGCTCAGTGAAGGAACGTCAGCAGAACAAGTCCGCCGATCAGGACCGCGACGGGCACCCAGAAATGGATGTCGGTCAGAACGCTCGCGAGCGTGCTTTGCCGTGGCGTAATTTCGTTGGGCATGCGGCCTTTCTGAAAGGAAGCGCCGCTATGCTAGGACAATTCGGGCGTTTAATCCAATCAGATCGTGAAAAACGGAGCGCCACTGCTCTAGCGGGGCCAGACACCGGCGGTGAAGCTGCGGATGGTCGTGAAGTGGAGATTTTCGTAGAGCCGGACCGCGGAGCGGTTTTGCGAGGTCACGGTCAGAGTCAATTCGCGGAACTTCATGGCGCGCAGGGCTTCCGCGGAAGTTTGCATGAGCATGCGGCCAAGTCCGTGCCCTTGATAGCCGGGCAGGACGCAGATTTGCGTGGTGTGGCCGACGCCGGGGGAGACTTCGCTGGTGAGCACAGCGGCGATGAGTTCGTCGCTGCCGGGCTGGCGGAGAACGAAGGAGGCGGTGGGCACGAATTGGCCGCAGCCGGGAAGAAGAATAATGTTCTTGAGGAAGCGCAGAGCTCCGCCTCGGCTGCGGTACTGATCGTTGATCTCGCCGTCCACGTGACTGGCATAGGACAAGTAAATCAATTTCGCGCAAGGCTCGAAGAAGCGATCGTTCCAGCGGTCGAGGCGCATGCCTGCGGAGGCGCCGCCATGTGTTTCTGAATTTTTCTGCAAATCGAGGAGCATGAATTGCCGCGTATAAAGTTTGAAACCTTGCTCGCGCAGCGGGTTGTCGACCGGGCCGCCGAAGGGCATGAGTTGCGCTTCGATGCGCGAAAGCTGCGGGAGCGCGCGCATGGAAAAGAGCATTTCCTCGAGAAGGCGGCGGCCGATATCGGCCTGGGCGAAGCGGGGGGAAACGTAGAGGCCGCCGATCAGTCCTTTTTGCTCCTCGAGAACATAAAAGGAATAACCGGCGGCGGAGCCATTTTCAAATGCGACGCAGCCGCAGAGCGCGTGTGCTTCCAGAAAACGTTTGATGAGGTCGAGCGCGCCGCGATAGTCCCAGTGCAGCTCGTCGTGCCAGTGTCGCGCTTCTTCCTCGAGCAGCGGCTCAAGCTGGCGGACGCTGGTTTGGCGAAGGTCGAGGATATTCATGGGCGGCGCGGGGCGCAGCAAGATTTCGAGTGAGGGATTAAAAACGGCGCAATGCGCCAGCCCAGTGGCGCAGGTCACGCATGTCTATTCTTGACGAGTTCCGGTTTCCGTCGCGTTGGTACACAAAAATAGGGATGGCCGTTTTGGCAATGCTGTTTTTTGCCGTGGTGGCCACGTCGGCGATTGCCGGATTTTTGGTGTACCGCATCGTTAAGCCGCAGCGCTCCAGCAGCGAAATCAACATGGACAGTTTTCCGGGGCGACCCGACGCGGTGAAATTTTCGGTGCCGGGACCGGGGCAGCGCGAAGGCTGGTTCTTCCCGGGGCTGGTGGGAGCGCCGACGATTGTGCTGTGCCATGGCTACGGCTCAAGCCGCGGCGAGTTGCTGACGCTGGTTTCCGCGCTGCAGGATCACCAATACAACGTGTTCGTCTTTGATTTCGTCGCCCATGGGGGAAATGACGGGATTACCTCGTTCGGTTATCACGAAGCGGACGAAGTGCGCGCGGCGATTGATGAACTCGCCAGACGCAACGACGTGAACCCTGACCATTTCGGATTGTGGGGCTATAACCTGGGCGCGTACGCGGCGCTGCGCGAGGCGGAAGGGGATAAGCGCGTGCGCGTGCTGATTCTGGACTCGGTCTACGATTCGCCGGAGGAAATGGTGAAGATCGGGGTGGAGAAAGAAGGACTCGCGGGAATTCCGTTGATGGCGCGGTCCGCGGAAATGAGCTTCGGTTGGATCAATCACAAATATCACGGGGAGAGGCCATTGAGCTGGAAGTTCGATACGCTGGCGGGCGTGCCGAAATTGTTTATCGAGGCCGCGGATGACCCGGAGCTGGCGGGCATTACGCAGAAAATGTTCAAGAACGCGCCGGAGCCGAAGGAGCAGGTGACGATTCCGCATGGGAATTTCGTGAATATGGAAGATGCGGACAAGCGCGCGTACGAGAACCGCATCGTAAGCTATTTTTTACTGCGACTTCCTGCCACTGGACGCATAAGCCGGTAGCGCCTCTGGTCCCCTGCACAGAACAGCGGCAGGAAACACGAGATGCTGCTGGCATGCATAACCCTCATCTTGCAATTTTGATTGTCCTTTCCACGAACTAAAGACAACACCGCGCGTACCGCTGGTCCACTCTGGTATTTCACGGCGCACATAGAAATTCAACCCGTAATGTATTCCGCGGGGCACGTCGTAAACAAGGACATCCGCGAAAGTTAGAGATTGCACGTCGGTGTGGCTCGCGGTGATCACACCTCTGGCGGAAAACTGGGGATCTACCGAAGCCAGCCCGCTCGAGAGATTCCAGGTGGCGAGGAGTATGCCAAGCTGAAGCGCGCACAAACATGTAACAGGGCGGCGAAGTAGAGCAAGAACACCTCCTAAGATTCCAGCGATCAGAAGTGGAAACCATACGTTCGTGGTCCACGGCGCAGGAATAATGTCCGTCCCGAGGGCACGATGAGCAGCAAATCGCTCGACGGCAATGGCTACGAGGACAGATGTGATTGCAAATGTTGCAGCAAGGAGTCTTTTGTCAGGCCGCTTCGCCACAAGTGCACTCGTGGTGTTCGCGAGCAACCAAGCCAGAGGAGGCACAGCGGGCAAAATGTAGCCAGGTAGCTTGGATCGCGAAATCGTGAAGAAGAGGACAGGGAATAGTCCAAAACTGAGAAAAAAGCCATTCAGTGGCGAACGCGAACGGGAGTCTACTAGCGCTGCCAATATTCCGACGGTCCAAGGCAGAAAGGCAGCCAGTAAGATGGGTAGGTAAAACCAAAACGGTTGGATGTGCTGGAATTCGGGAGTTAGGTAACGCTTGAAGTTGTGTTCGATGATGAAGATGCGGAAGAAATCGGGGTTGCGGCGGGCGCAGAGGATGTACCAGGGCAGAGCCGTCACGCAGAACGTGGCGATTGCGGCTGGATGAAGGAGACGGAGGATATCGCGCGGGCGCTTGGTGAAAATCGCCCAGAGAATGACGGCGCCGCCACAAAGAATTATCGCAGCGGGGCCTTTGGCGAGGACGGCAAGACCGAGAGAAAAACCGAAGAGGAGGGAAATAAAGGAGGTGGAGGAAGTAAACGAGGTAAAGGAAGTAAGGGGCGGCGAAGCAGGAGTGGTGGCTAGGCTTCCCGTCGACTCGGTTGCGGCTGCGTCATTGGGTGAAAGCGGCGGCAAGCCGCCGCACTCCAAAGGTAGCCGCAGGAGGACCGCAGCGCAGACCATGGCGATCGTCAACATGGCGCTGAAGGGCATGTCCGTTGCGGCGGCATGAGAAAAGCCAACCATGCCGACGGTGGTCGGAAGTAGAAGCAATAGCCAGCGCGCGGTGTCGGCTCCATAGACGCGCCACGCGAGCCAAGCCAGCGCCAATGTCGCGAGCAATGCGGAAATCGCGCTCGGCAGGCGGGCCGCTGCTTCGCTCACGCCAAAAAGTTTGAAGCAAATCGCGGCACTCCAATAGTAGAGCGGCGGCTTCTCGAACCAGGGCTTGCCGTAGAGGCGCGGGGTGACCCAGTCGCCAGTCTCCGCCATGTCGCGCGCGATCCACGCATAGCGCGGCTCGTCCGGGCCGACAAATCCGATGGCTCCGAGATGGCTGAAATAGCAGACGTAAAGGGTGGCGACGATCAGCGCGGCCCAGCCGATGCGCGCTGCGAGTCTGTTTGCGTTTTTCGGTGGAGCAATGTCAGTGGCGGTGGTCACGAAAGAGTGAGTCTAGCATTGGTGCGGGTGAACGTCAGCGCGTAGGATACTTGGTTTGAAGCATCACGATATAACGGAGGCGGATGAAGGAGTGGCTTGAGTACGCCGCAGTCTGGGCGATTTTGAAAGCGTTTGGGATTTTACCGCGAAGCGTGGCACGCCGCTTAGCGGTGATGGTGGCGCGACTTTTGTATGCGATGCTGCCGCGATTGCGGCGAACGGCAGAATTCAATCTGCGGGTGGCTTTTCCAGAGTGGGATGAGGGGCGGCGGCGAGGCGTCATCCGTGGCATGGTGCGGAATCTGGGATGGCTGGCCGCGGAGTTTGCTCGCTTTCCGCGGTACACGCGAGAAAATATCGAGAAGGTCGTGATTCTCGAGGGGCACGAGAATTTTCTGAATGGGCAGCGTCGCGGAAAAGGCGTGCTGTACCTTACCGGGCACATCGGCGCGTGGGAGCTGTCGTCGTTTGCGCACGCGCTCTATGGCTTTCCGCTGCACTACATGGCGCGGCCGCTGGACAATGCGCGTGTCGATGGGCTGGTGAATCGCTATCGACGCTTGTCGGACAACCAGCCTATTTTCAAGAATGAGTCCGCGCGCGCTCTTCTGAAGATTTTGAAGGAGGCGGGAACGGTAGGGATTCTGGCGGACCAGAACACCATGCCGGGAGAAGGCGTGTTCGTGGATTTCTTCGGCAAGTCCGCGTGCACGACGACGGGAATCGCACGAGTCGCGCTTCACACGGAAGCCGCGGTAGTGCCAGGATATGCGTATTGGGATGACGGCATCGGAAAATATCGGCTGCGGTTTGAGCCGGCGGTGGAATTGGTTCGAACGGGAGACAGCGAGCGGGACGTCTTCGTGAATACGCAGAAATTTGCGAAGGTGATCGAGGAGATTATTCGGAAGCATCCGGAGCAATGGGTGTGGGTGCATGCGCGATGGAAGACGCGGCCCAAGGGCGAAGCGGAGCTTTACTGAGTAGGGAGAGATGTCACCACAGAGGTCACAGATCCCACAGAGAAGAGAATTCGCGGAGAGTTGACCATGACGAAGACGGCTGGGGAATTGGCGGCGGCGACTGGAGCGGAGCTAAAGGGTGACCGAGACTTCGAGGTGCGGGGCGTGGCAGCGCCGGAGCGCGCCGGTGCGCACGACTTGATTTACGTCGAAGCTGAGAAGCATGCAGAGCGTGCGTCGACATCCGCCGCAGCCTGCGTGATCGCGGGCGAGGGCGTGAACATTGCAGGGAAAACAATCCTGCGGCACCCGCAGCCGAAGGTAGCCTTTGCGAAGGCCGCAGCCGCACTGCTGGAACGCGGCCCGATTGCCGTGGGTATTCAAGCGACCGCGATCGTGGCGCCATTGGCGCGCGTCGGAAAAAACGTCAGCATCGGCCCGTACGCGGTGATTGGCGAGGACACGCACATTGGCGACGGCACCCAGATCGGTGCGCATTGTGTCATCGGCGCGGGATGCTGGATAGGCGAAAAGTGCCGCATTCATCCACGCGTGACGTTGTATGCAGGCGCGCGGGTAGGTCATCGCGTCGAAATTCACGTGGGGACAGTGATTGGCGCGGATGGTTTTGGTTATGTCTACGGCGATGGCCGCTACTGGAAATTTCCGCAGGTGGGCATCGTCGAAATCGGCGATGACGTTGAGATCGGTGCGAACTCGACCATCGATCGCGGCTCGCTGGACGACACGCGCATCGCCGAAGGCGTGAAGATCGATAACCTTGTGCACGTGGGGCACAACGTGCAGATCGGCGCGCACACGGTGATTGCCGCGCAGACCGGCATTTCCGGTTCGAGCTTGCTGGGACATCATGTGGTGGTCGGCGGGCAGGTGGGAATCGCGGATCACTGTACTTTGGAGGACGGCGCCATCGCAGGCGCGCAAGCAGGCATTCCCACCGGTAAAACGATTCGCGCGGGGCAAACGGTTTGGGGCACACCGGCGCGTGAGATCGGCAAATTCAAAGAAGCGTATGCTTGGTATGCGCGTCTTCCGGAGCTT
>WNFI01687598.1_pt1 | contig 10582 bp, 9 predicted proteins | sample 5400471 | NCBI WGS metagenome assembly WNFI01 (sample SAMN13153348, study PRJNA577476) | soil metagenome | isolation source: 100 cm saprolite on Douglas fir-dominated hillslope | place: USA:California | collected 2013-09-17 | reverse complement strand
TTGGCCATCATGCTCCAAGCAAAAGGGCTCGTGCTGGTAGACGTTAAATACCGAAAACCGTACCGCTTTCCGTCAGTTCGATATATCCTTGCGTCTCGCGCATGACGTGCTCTCTCAGACATTGAACAAATTCGATTGAGAACGTCGCCCAATCCCGCGACGTAAGCGAGTTTAACGTTGTAAGATTGTGTTAATCGCCTGCTGGAAGCGTGTATCGATGGACGCATCCGGTGTGAGCGGAGTCTTCAGCTGTAGAGGCCGGCGGGTGCACGACGTGTGCACCGGGAGGTCAACAAAAATCTTTGCGGCCAACGTGAGCAAGCTCGGTTGAAGTAAGAAGCGTGAGGTCGGGCAGGTGCACGATAAGAAATTTCCGAGGGAGGGAAGGACAGGCGAGGAAGCACCTCGGTCGCAGATGGAAGCGTCAAAAAGAGCCGCGCAGGTCGGCGCCGACCGGACCATCAACGTGGCAAGCGGGGCGGAGCCTGCCGGTTATGCCTCCAATAAGGGCGATTTTCGACGTGCATTTCGAGGCGTCCGTCAATGAGCGGGCGATCCGTCCGGACCTCGACTTTTTGAGGCCCGCGCGGCGTGCTGCTGCAGCGGGGGCTTTGGGGGCTACATCTCCGTTCCCCGGAGTATCGTGGTCGAAGTGCGCGGCACGTCCACTTTCACGAGAGTTCGGTCTCGCCGTCGATCTCATCAACCGGCGCCCGATCGACATGATGGGCTCGACGACGTGTAAACGGCCTTCGAGCTTGCCGGTGACCACAGCCGCTCGATAAAGGTGCAGTTGAGCTTCTGACAGTCGGTGGTCGACCGTGAAGAACTGAGATTTCAGGCCGGGATGAGCTGCAGTTCGAGGCTGAACCGATCGAGGATTTCGAATCGTCTCCACTTTGGGATCGAATCATGGCTGCCCCCGCCAAATGGAAAGGCTGACTGACGATGCACGTAACCAAGGCGATCAAGCATTATGGCAACTTCATTCGTGGCGACCAACGCAACCTGCCTGATCCACTGTCCCCGCCTTCCATTTGATCGCATGCGAAGCGACTTGATCGTTCAGCTGATCATTCTTCGCAATCGAGTCGATATTCAAAGCGCCGACATACCTATCGGTGCGATCAATTGTACCATTTGGATTACCGAGCCAAATCTCACTGAGGCTCTGTTTGGTGTCGATGCGTTCGCCGAGGGTCACGTATCACAGAGCGACTTACATAATTCAACAACATCAAACTCGCTTACATCGCAAAATTGCGCGACGTTCTTAATCGAATTTGTTCGATGCCTCGCGCGACACTTGTACGTGCAACTGGTCTTCGAGCTCGATCGGCGCTTACGAAAGCAACAGGAGAACATCATGACGTGATTCAAGGTTGTTGCTTTGGCGTTGTTGTCGGCGACGGCCAGTACGCCAGCAAAGCGTCGCGGCGATAGTCCGGACGGCCCACGGCCTGTCCCAAATTAGCGAATTCGAGTGAAGAAGGCACATGCGCAATGGCCAGTCTGTATTCCACAAACGCCGCGGCCAGCAGTGACCCTCACGGTTCGATCCGCAGCGAAGACGGTCTGCTCGACCTCAAGCTCGCACGGCCCTGCGTCCTTTGCGGAAGGGACGATGCGACCAATCCCGAACAGCTCTTCGCCGGCGGCTATGCAGCCTGCTTTGAGAACGCACTCCTTTATGTCACCTGGGATGCCGGCCACCGCTCTTCCGACGACGATATCGCCGCCGTCGCAGTCCTGATCGAAATGAGACAGGAGGCTTCGTGTTGGTCGCCGCGCTTGCAGTGACCATCGCCGGCATCGACCAATGCGCCGCTGAACGGCCTGCGCAGGGTGTTCATGCCATCCGCCGGTCTCGAATGCGATCCGGGGCAATATCAATGTGGCGATCTCCGCCTCGGTCGCGCGCTTTCATCCAGCTCCTCGGAAGAAAGCCAAGAGAATAAGAGAGATAACGAAAATGAAAAACTGGGATACGCAAAAGACTAGCCTGGCGGAACGCCTCGCCGACGGACGCAGATACGCGTCGGGCAAGACTGCCGAGTCCGTAGATCTATCGAATTTTCTGCAAGCGGTGATTCGGTCTGGCGACCGCGTCTGTCTGGAAGGCGACAACCAGAAACAAGCGGACGTTCTCGCCGCTGCGCTCGCCAACATCGATCCCGCCAAGGTCCATGATCTTCACATGATCCAGTACGCCGCTGCTGAGCTGTGAGCTCTGAGGAGCAGAACATGGGCATCGTTCGATTTGCGCTGAGATTTCCGCACACATTCTACGTGGTCGCCGCTCTCATCCTGTTTCTAGGCGTCGCCGCGATCCGCTCGATGCCAACAGACATCTTTCCCGAAATCGATATTCCTGTGGTGACGGTGATCTGGCAGTTCACCGGTCTCACCACGAAGGAAATGGAGCAGCGCGTCAGCACCTATAGTCAATATTCCATCAGCACGAGCGTCAACGGCATCAAGAACATGGAGGCGCAGACTCTGAACGGTTTGTCGATCCAGAAGATCTACTTCCAGCCGGGCGTCAGTGTCGACCTCGCCATCGCGCAAATCGTTTCCGCGACTAACAGCATTCGCGCCTTGTTGCCACCGGGTATCGAGCCGCCGTACATCCTGCAATTCAACGCCTCAAGCGTTCCCGTGCTGCAGCTCAGTCTCAGTTCCGATAGCCTCAACGAGCAGCAACTCTACGACTACTCAATGCGGTCAATACCCAGAATCTGACCCTGCCGTCGGGAACGGTGAAGATGGGAGATACCCAATATACGGTGCGAACCAACGCGACACCGGCATCGATCAACGACCTCAATATGATGCCGGTCAAATTCGTCAACGGCGCGACCATCTTGCTGAAAGACGTCGCTCAGGTCCGCGACGGATCGATGGTCCAGCAGAACATCGTGCGCGACAATGGCCGCCGCTCGGTTTTGCTCAGCGTCATCAAGAACGGCAATGCCTCCACGCTTGCAGTCGTCAACGGCGTGAAGAAGGCCATCGAGGTCGCGCGGGGGACGGCGCCGGCCGGCCTGAAGATCAGTGAACTGTTCGATCAATCAGTGTTTGTGACGTCTTCGGTCAAGGGCGTGCTGCGAGAAGGCGCCATTGCCGTCGGTCTCACCGCGCTGATGATATTGATCTTCTTGGGCTCATGGCGCTCGACCGTAGTTGTAATTATTTCGATTCCGCTGGCGATCCTGTCGTCGCTGATTCTGCTGTATTTTCTCGGCGAGACGATCAACACCATGACGCTGGGCGGCTTTGCCCTTGCCGTCGGCATCCTGGTCGACAATTCAACGGTGACCATCGAGAACACCTACCGTCTGCTGACCGAGGAGCACATGCCGCTTCCGGCGGCAACGCTCCACGGCGCCGCTGAAATCGCAATGCCGACCCTGGTATCGACGTTAGCCATCAGCTGCGTGTTTACCTCGGTGATCTTCCTTGACGGCCCGGCAAAATACCTGTTCACGCCGCTCGGCCTTGCGGTGGTGTTTGCGATGCTCGCGTCCTACGGATTGTCGCGAACATTGACGCCGATCACCATCGGCCTGCTGCTGAAGGGCGAGCACCAACTCACTCATGATGGCGCCCCGGCGAGCCGGCTCGCCCGGTTCTCCGCGGCTTTCGACCGTGGCTTCGAGCAGTTACGAGCCGGCTATAGCAAATTGCTGACGACGCTACTGCGCCGCCGGTTCATCGTTCCAGTGGTCGCTATTCTCATGCTCGGCCTAGGCGCGACCATGTTGTCTCTGGTCGGTCGTGATTTCTTTCCTGTGATTGACGGCGGCCAGATCCAGCTTCACGTCCGCGCGCCCGCCGGGACCCGGATCGAATCCACCGAGCGGATTTTCCAGGCTGTTGAGGACAAGGTCCGGGAGGTCGTCCCTGAAAGCGACCGCGAACTGATTGTCGATAACATCGGGTTGCCGGCGCGGCCCATTAACCTTGCATTCTCCGACGGCTCGACCATCGGCATCAATGACGGCGTCATCCTGGTGGCGCTTAGGGAAGGCCACAAGCCGACGGACGGCTACATTCGCAAGCTGCGCGAGGTGCTGCCAAAGGCATTCCCCGAAGACACCTTCTATTTCCAGGCCGCCGACATCGTGACGCAGATCCTGAACTTCGGGCTTCCGGCGCAGATCGACGTCCGCACGGTCGGCTACGGGACCAACAACCTGGAGGTCGCAAAGCAGCTGCGGCAGCGCATTGCCGCTATTCCGGGGATTGTCGACGCCCACCTGCAGCAGGAAGTCGATGGCCCGGCATTCTATGCGATGATCGATCGTATTCGGGCCGCCCAGCTCGGCCTCAATGCCAGCACGGTGGCCACCAATATCAATGTCAGCCTTAGCTCGTCGGAACAGGTGTCGCCGAATTTCTGGACCGATCCGACCTCGGGGATTCCATATTACCTGGCGGTTCAGACGCCGGAATACCGGGTTAACTCGATCAATGCCCTTATGAACACGCCGGTTTCGAGCTCGATGGCGGTCGGCGGCCAAATTGTGCCGGGGATGCTCAGCAACGTTGCGACGTTCAAACGAGGCATTGTCCCAACCAACTCCAACCAGACCAACATCCAGCCGGTGTTCGATGTCTATGCCGGCGTGCAAGGCCGTGATCTCGGCAGTGTAGCGGCAGACATCAACAAAGTGACGGCGCAGTTGCAGGAGGAGCTGGAACCCGGCAATTCGATTCAGGTAGTCGGCCAGATCCAGAGCATGAACGGCTCTTTCCACAATCTTGGCATCGGGCTGCTGTTTGCTGCGGTCTTCGTCTATCTGCTGATGGTTGTGAACTACCAGACCTTTGGCGATCCGTTGGTCGTGATCCTGGCGCTGCCGGCGACGCTATGCGGCATCGTCACGATGCTGTTCATGACGGGCACTACGCTGAACGTGCCGTCCCTAATGGGAGCGATCATGGCGGTCGGCGTCGCCTCGGCGAATTCGATTCTGCTCGTGACTTTCGCGCGCGAGCAGCAATTGAAAGGACACTCTGCCTTTGAGTCAGCGCTGAGCGCGGGCTACACCCGAATCCGTCCCGTGCTGATGACCGCCGCCGCAATGATCGTCGGCATGATTCCGATGGCGATCGGCGGCGCAGGCGAGGAACAGAACGCCGCGCTGGCTCGCGCCGTCATCGGCGGTCTCTTGTTTGCGACGCCAACAACATTGCTGATCGTGCCTTACCTGTTCGCCATGCTGCGCAAGGGCAACGACGGAAAGCGTTACCATGGGGTATTCGAGGAGGTTCCAGAATGAGCGAGGTTCGTGAACGTCCAAAAAATGAAGACGTTCAGGATCAGCCTGATCCTCAAATCGATCGCGTTGTTGAGCTACCGAAAGATGGGCGCAAGCGACGGCGGCGTTTCCGAGCCGCGCTACTCGGCGGAGGCACGCTGTTGTTGCTCGTGGGTGGGCTTGGAATAGGAGGATGGCGCCACTACGAGGCAGAGCTCGCCGTCGCAGCTACTGCACAACAGAGCCGGACGCTCGTTCCAGATGTTAGGGTAGCCTCGGTCCGCGCCGCCGACAGTCAAATCACCATCTCCTTGCCAGCGACAACGCTGGCCTTTGAGGCGGCCAATGTTTTCGCGCGCACCAGCGGGTACATCGAAAAGCGCTATGTCGATATCGGCGATCGAGTCAAGGCCGGCGCCTTGTTGGCGGACATTACTGCCCCCGAGCTTGACCACCAGATTGCGCAGGCCAAGGCGACGCTGGCGCAGGATCAGGCGAGCTTGCAGCAGACGCAGGCAAGCCGCGATCTCGCAGACGTCACAAATGGGCGTGACAGCAAACTGGTCAGGCAGGGATGGCTGACCCTTCAGCAGGGTGACAACGATCGCCTGACGCTGGCGGCGCAGAAAGCTGCGGTGGGAGTGGCTCAGTCGAATATTGCCGCCCAGGAAGCTCAGATTCGAATACTCGAACAAGAGAAGGCGTATCAGCGCGTCGTGGCGCCGTTCGACGGCGTGATCACTCAGCGTAATATTGACAACGGCAGCCTGGTGCAGTCCGGGTCGACCTTCATGTTCACGTTGATGCACCCGGATGTGATCCGTACCCAGGTGTACGTGCCGCAGGACGAGGCTTTCGGGCTTGGGCCCGGCGTTGACGCGGTGGTCCGTGTCCCCGAGATTCCGGGTCGCACCTTTCCTGGCAAGGTCACGCGCATCGCGTCCGCGTTGCAGCCTGGCAGCCGGACGCTGCTGACCGAGATCGACGTCCCCAATCCGGATGGCGCGCTTAGTCCGGGGATCTATTGCACTATCGAGTTGTTCATCCCTCGCAAGACACCATCAATGATCATCCCTTCCGACGCAGTCGTGTTCGATCGGGCCGGCCTACATGTCGCCGTTGTCGAGAAAGGCAGCGCCCATCTTAAGAAGATCGCCATCGTGCGTGACTTCGGCACCGAGGTCGAAGTGCACGACGGTGTCAAACCAGGTGACCAAGTCATCCTCAACCCGATGGTGAATCTGGTGGAGGGAAGCAAGGTCGCGGTGCGCAAGGCGCAGGCAGGCTAGATCGAAGGACGCAATCCGAATGCGATGTTCGCTGTCTACGGCAGCCGCCTTGCTATTAGGTTGCAACGCCAGCCTAGCGCAGGTCTCCACCATGGGCACAACCGCCATGGGAGTTCCAACGACCCCGGGAGTGATCGTCACATCTCCACTCACCGGCCCGGGTCCATTTTCGGCGACAACCCAACCGGGCACTCCCGTTACGACGTTGGCCCCGGTGCCGTTGGCCTCCAACCCCGCAACGCCGGGAACATTCGTGAGTTGTGCGACGCCGATACCGCAAATCGTATCTGGAAGTCCGGCCGTACCGATCACTTCCATGTCGGCAATAGGCGGTGCAACTGCGACGATAGCACCGACTTCGGCAGCGACGATGCCGGCGTCGACCACGATGATGCCAGCGACGCCATTGGGGACCATTCTGACGCCTATCGGCGTCAGCTCGAGCGGGACCGTAGCGCCAGCGCCCCCGGTCGGCAGCCAACCGACCGTTGTATGCAGCTCTGAGCCAGGGGGTCCGCCGATGACCGGGGCGGTCTTGCCGCTGTCGACCCCCGAAATTCCGAACGACACTCCACCAGGCACGATTCGGTCGGCAATCACGGAGTTCGCCACCACCAGCATCGAGCCGAACCTTGCAGTCGTGCCTACACCGAATTCGACCGCATGCGGCCAGAGCAAGCGAGCATACAGCCGAATTGGATCGCAGGCATTTCCATCGGAGCCGTCAACGCGGCGATCATCGCTGGAAATCCGCCGAATTCAAGGGTGGATCGACTACGGCAATTCTGGAGGTCGGTGACGTCGGACGCGTCGTCGCATTGGTGCGATCTCGGCTTCCACAAAGAGAGGACAAAATGCCAAAAAAGCGATGAAGACGTTTTCACTTTTGATACCACTCGCTTCGCGCAATGCCGAAAGCCGCCCGTCGTCGCGGTGAGTCATAGTTCGGAGCCAGAGAATTGCAAATAGTTTCGCGATGGGTGAGGCTCGGACGATGCCGAAATTGCTCCTGATCGAGGATGACAGCGACATCGCTGAAATAATTACAACCGAACTGGCTGGTTTCGGTTTTCAAGTCGAGTGGGCGGCGGATGGAATCGAAGGCCTCGACAAGGCACGCTCATTGCGGCCCGATGCCATGATCGTCGACCGGTTATTGCCGGGAATGGATGGCCTTGCGGTTATCGAAGCACTGCGGAAAGATCAGGTGCGCACTCCCGTCCTTGTGGTGAGTGCACTCGACGCGGTAGACGAACGTGTTTGCGGATTGCAGATGGGCGCGGACGATTATCTCACCAAACCCTTCGCTATTGTAGAGATCGTTGCGCGAATAGACGTGCTGCTACGCCGCTCCGCAGAATCGCGCAAGACAGTGCTTCGACTCGGGCCACTGGAACTCGATTTGATCGAGCGCACCGTTAAGCGAGGGGATCGCGTAGTCGATTTGCTGCCCCGTGAATTTCGCTTGCTTGAATATATGATGCATCACAGCGATCGGTTACTGACGCGGGCGGCACTGCTTGAGGAAGTTTGGCATTACAATTTCGCTCGAGCGAGTAATGTTGTCGACGTGCATATGGGTCACCTGCGGCACAAAGTGGACAGGCCTGACGAAACCCAAATGATCCATAATGTTCGTGGGGCAGGGTTCATTCTTCGCGCAAGGCCTTAGCGCTCGGATGGCCGGGAGCGTTGCCTCGCTGTTAACGTCAAGTAAAACGTACAGCTGACGAGAGCCGATGCGTCCACTGCAATTGGTACGCTCGAATACGCTTCATTGGAATTTTTGCGAATGAACATGGAAGAGCATTGGCGCGGGGGCTGCCGTGATGCGGAGATTAGGTCGCGACAATATCCGCCGGACCTTATCCGGTCCGGTGTAGGCGGGTGCTGGTCCATCGTTGACTGCTGTCAATCCCGGGCGCAGCGGCTGGCTCGGTCCATTTCCCCTCGGCGGGTTCAGTCCCCTGCAGTCGGACACGTTGTCCGCTGTCGCACGACGGCTCGGGGCCACACCCATGCAGGTCGCACTCGCCTGGTTGCCTCGCGGTGCGCCCAACGTCCTGCTGATCCCCGGCACTTGCGACTTTCCATATACGTTCCAAAGTCTGTGACACGCCGGTCCGGCTCCGACAGGCAAATCAGGCCGCTGCAATACGTGGATTTTTTGATTGCTGGAACGTGGAGTGGGACCAGACACAGCGTCGCGCACCGTGACCGAATTCCCGCGTTTTGGTTGAAATTCTTTCGAGCGCCGTGTGAAAACATCCGATCGCAGATGCAAAAAGGGAGCAAAGATGAAAAGGCCTTTGACGTTGGGTGTCGCGGCAATCTCCTGCGCAGCCTTTTTCCCTGCTACAGCGCCGGCTGCGGCAAAGGACTACGAGTACTGCCGCAGAGACATTACCTCATACATGCTACAGTGCGGCTTCGACACATTGGCGCAGTGCCAGGAGATGTCGTTCGGGCGCGGCGTCGATTGCTTCCGGAATCCGTCGCTCGGCAGCGCCGCCGACGCGTACGTCTACGCGCCGGGTGTCCGCAAGACGTACGCCTACGCACCGCATCGCCCGAAATAGCAAGGGGAGCACGCAGTCGTGATCGAGACGAAGATCAGCGGCAGTCCAAGCGACGCACGCCAGCTGTAGGCTAAGATGCTCGGCGCTTTGCTACAACTTTGCGGAAGTCCGTCGCAAGCTCGCCGTAGTAACGGGAAAGCTCCTTATAGATTGCCCGCTCGCGTACGACGGGCGCCCTTTTGAGCCGCTTTCTCGCAATCGGCCGCTTTGCTCTCGTACTTTTCCAGTTTAGTTTGAAGATCACTCAGCAAGACGCCACTCCAGGCAACACTACACTGCTGTACATGTTGTCCGGCGCGCGAGCGATATGGCAGTTCAGGACGGATCCAGAGGGTATCCCTGCGCAAAACCGAACAAGTGGTGAGCTGCGACATACGCAAAAGATGAGTGCCACTCTTTCCCTGCACACGCAGCCGGATCGCACACAGCCGGATCGCTCGGCGAGCCGATGAGCAGACAGTTGCCGCGGGCTTGCCGGTAAATATGTTGCGTACGTCGTTACGTTGGGCTCGGCCGCCCAGGAATCACGCATTAATCATGCCTGCTCATCACGCATGCTTCGGCTCCTCCTCTTTTGAATGGGATCTGGCCTATGACGCTGCTGACGTAGCGAGGGGGCGAATTTGATCGCTGACAGAATGGCCGTGACCACGAGAACGGTCGGCTGATCGACGCAACAATATGACAGTCCAGCGATAGCGTGATAAAGAGCCACAAGCCTCGCGAATCGAATTGCGGTCTTGCGCGCCACGGCCGCAGCAATGGTGGATGCACCCTTTAGCTCTACAGAGCGTTTGGTGTGTCCTCGACCGCAATCGTAGGATTGGTGGATGGACATTGCGATCACCTCAGGCTGGATATTTGGCGCCCAAAGATCATTCGGTCCAATATTTTCGGGTGGTGACCGTGATAGCTTTCACAACTTGCCTCGGGGAGGTGCCTTCGAGTGCGATAAGTGATGTCGCCCAGCTGTGTTTGGGCAGTTGATGGCTCTCGGCCTTGCGCGACTTGGATTGCGGATTGAGATGCCACCGCTTTGGATCGTTGGTCGACAGCCGGATGAGAGTTTGATGGCCGCTCGCTGGCACGCCATTCAGAACGCTCCACGAACTTTGAAATTTAGTACGTCTTAGAGCGCGGTGAGCTCGCAGGAGTTGGAGCCGTTTTTTGCAGCGAGCAGGATCTCTCTCATCTGCTTGATCACCGGCGGGTCGAGCGCCTCGATTTTTGCAGCGATAAAATCTGATCGTCGTGTCCCGGATTATTTCGCGAGCTGCGCGACACCCTGCCCGAAAGACACGTTGGAGGCCGGACCGACCTCGAAGAGCATGACGAAGAGGTCGTCGGTCGAAGGTGCCGACATCCCATTGGGCTGCGCCTGATTAAGCAGCGCAACGCTCTATTCTCCCGCGCCCAGATTCTTGCGCGGGTTAAGGACGGCCTTTGGATT
>WNFI01049350.1_pt1 | contig 10582 bp, 7 predicted proteins | sample 5400471 | NCBI WGS metagenome assembly WNFI01 (sample SAMN13153348, study PRJNA577476) | soil metagenome | isolation source: 100 cm saprolite on Douglas fir-dominated hillslope | place: USA:California | collected 2013-09-17 | reverse complement strand
TCCACCCGGCGTACGCGTGAGGTCATACGGGTTGAGCGTCTGGCCGCCGAGCGAGCTGACGGTGGTGCCCGAGCGCGCCAGCTCGTGCAGGTTGGTCTTGCCAAGGATCAGTGCGCCCGCCTCGCGCAGCTTTGCGACGATGAAGGCGTCCGACTGCGGCTGCGCCCCAACGAAGGCGAGCGACCCGCCCGTCGTGGGCATGTCCTTCGTGTTCATGTTGTCCTTGACCACCACCGGGATGCCGTGCAGCGGGCCGCGGACGCCCTTCGCGGCGCGCTCCTTGTCGAGAGCATCGGCCTCTTCGAGCGCGTGCGGGTTGACGAGCAGGAAGGCGTTCAGCTTCGGCCCAGTCTTGTCGTAGCGAGCGATGCGATCCAGGTAGTGCTGCGTGAGCGCGCGCGAGGTCAGCGCGCCGGAGGCCATGGCCACCTGGAGCTCCGCGATGGTTGCTTCTTCGATCTGGACGGGCTTCGCTGAGACTTCTGCCGTCGATCGCGACGCTGCATGGCTGCACGCACAGAGCACAAGCAGCGCGGCGGAGAAGAAGATGGAGGGAGCGAGTGGAGCCGGGGCGCGGGAGGCGAAAGTGGGCATTCCTCGTCCTCTCTCCCATTGCGGCGGCGCTGTCAATCCAAGGGTTGCGCCGACCCGTACTTTAATGCTGTTTTCCTACTTTAATGTTGTTTTCCCCCGGCGCTGAGGAAGCGCTCCGCGTCGATGGCGGCCATGCACCCCGTGCCCGCCGCGGTCACGGCCTGCCGGTACACCGGATCGGCCGCGTCGCCCGCGGCGAAGACGCCCGGCACACTGGTGCGCGTGCTCCCCGGCAGCACCTTGATATAGCCGACGGAGTCCATCTCGAGCTGTTTGGCGAAGAGCTGCGTGTTGGGCGAGTGGCCGATGGCGATGAACAGCCCCTGTAGCTTCAGCTCCTTCGTCTCGCCGGTCTTGAGATTCTTCGTTCGCACGCCGTGCACGCCGGTCTGCTTGTCGCCGAGGATCTCTTCCACGGCCTGGTTCAGCTCCCAGGCGATCTTGGGATTGGCCCGCGCGCGATCGACCATCACCTTGCTGGCGCGGAAGTCCTCGCGCCGGTGAATGATCGTCACCTTGCTGCACATCTTGGTGAGGAAGATGGCTTCCTCCATCGCGGTGTCGCCGCCGCCGACGACGCCCACTTCCTTGTTGCGGAAGAAGAAGCCGTCGCAGGTGGCGCACGCCGAGACGCCGTGGCCGGAGAGCAGCTTCTCCGAGGGGATATCGAGCCACTTGGCAGAGGCCCCGGTGGAGATGATCAACGTTTCGGCGAGCATCTCCTGATCGCCGTCCCCGATGACGCGAAAGGGGCGCTTGGCGAGGTCGACTTTGCTGGCGACGCCGTCGATGAGCCGGGTGCCGAAGCGCTCCGCCTGCTCGCGAAACAGCTCCATCATCTCCGGGCCCAGGACCCCCTTGGGGAAGCCGGGGTAGTTCTCCACGTCGGTGGTGATGGTGAGCTGCCCGCCGGGCTGCAGGCCGGTGTAGAGCACCGGCTTCAGGTTCGCGCGCGCGGCGTAGATGGCGGCGGTGTACCCGGCGGGGCCGGAGCCGACGATGATGACTTGGTGACGCTCCACGATCTCTCCTTGGACAGCGGACCCGACCGATCACGGCGGGGTCCGTTTGGATGCCGCAGCGGCGCGCGGGTTGTACCAGTACACCAGCCCGCCGCGTTGTAGCGCAGTCTGCGGGAAGGGGCAGCAGCCGACCAAAATCGCGCAGGGGCGGTCGCCATCTGTTACAGTTTGGCTGTGATGGAGCCTTCCCAGCTCAAGAAGATTCCGCTGTTCGCGAATCTGACTCCCGACCACCTCGGCAAGGTGGCGGCGATCGCAGAGGAACGGCAGTTCAAGGCGAACGACCGCGTCTTCCAGGAGGGCGAGGTCGGCACCGAGATGTACATCATCGGGCAGGGAAAGATCCGCATCTCCAAGATGGTGCCGGGCGTCGGCGAGGAGGCGCTCGCCATCCTCGAGCCGGGCAGCTACTTCGGCGAGATGGCCCTGATCGACGACACGCCACGGTCGGCGGACGCCACCGCGCACCTCGCCTGCACGCTGTACGTGATCCAGAAGGCCGACCTGGAAGAGCTGATGTTCCTGCACAAGGACCTGGCGTACGAGCTGCTCTGGACCTTCGTGCGCACGCTCTCGGCGCGGCTGCGCGAGACCAACGACAAGATCAAGGCGTTCTTCGCGCTCTCGGCGCGGTTCTAGCAGCGCCGCGCGTCCCGAAACGCTCCCCGCCGCGTGCCGTTCCGGCGCCGGCGCCTGACCGCTCCGCTCGATCGGCCGCTGGCACGCGCGCTGCACAAGCGCCGCGGCATGGACGGGGCGCGCAATTTCGACGAGGGGATCGCCGCGCTGGGCGAGCACGAGCTGCTCGCGGCTGTGCTCGACGGCGGCAGGGCCTCGCGGGCGGTGGCCGACCGGCTGCTCGAGAACGGTCTTGCTTCATTGCGCTCCCTGCGCGCGGAGGAGCTGCGGCGAGAGCACGGGCTGCGCGAGGACCGCGCGCGGCGGCTGGTCGCCGCGCTCGAGCTGGGAAGGCGCGCGGTGCTGGCCGAGGCGCCCGAGCGCATGCGCCTGCTCCACCCGGGGCAGTTGGTGCAGCGGCTGTGGCCCAGGCTCGCGCACCTGCGGCACGAGGAGTTCTGGGTGCTGTTGCTCTCGGCGCGGCACGAGGAGCTGCGTGCAGTGCGGCTCTCCGCGGGTGGGCTCTCGGTCTGCTCGGTGCTTCCGCGCGAGGCGTTCGCGCCGGCGCTGATCCACGGCGCGAGCGCGGTCGCGTTCGCGCACAACCATCCCTCGGGCGACCCCACGCCGTCGGGCGAGGACCTGCGGCTGCAGCTCGTGCTCGAGGAGGGCGCGCGCATCCTCGGCATCGAGCTGGTCGATCACCTGGTGGTCGCCGAGCGCGGCGCCCACAGCGCGCAGGGCGGCTTCCTGCCCCGGCCCTCGAAGGCCGGAGCTCCGCCCGACGGACCCTTCGCCTGACCGGGTTCCCCTGAGGTACACATGTCCGAGATGATCGCATCCCCCGCCTCTCCCGCCGCCTCGGTCGACCTTGCGCAGGCGCTGCAGCGGCACTTCGGCTACCAGCGCTTCCGCCCCGGGCAGGAGGCCATCGTCCGCTCGGTGCTCGAGGGGCGGCCCACCATCGCCATCCTGCCCACCGGCGGCGGCAAGAGCCTCTGCTTTCAGCTGCCGGCACTCCTGTTGCCGGGCACCACAGTCGTGGCCTCGCCGCTCGTCGCGCTGATGAAAGACCAGGTCGACCAGCTCTGTGCGCGCGGCATCGCCGCCACCTTCATCAACAGCTCGCTGTCCGAGTCGGAGCGCCAGGAACGGCAGGCGCAGGTTCGCCGGGGAGCGTACCGGCTGGTCTACGTTGCGCCGGAGCGGTTCCGCTCCTCTTCATTCCTGCAGTGCCTCGCTTCGCAGCGCATCCCGCTCCTCGCCATCGACGAGGCGCACTGCATCTCCGCTTGGGGTCACGACTTCCGCCCCGACTACCAGCGCCTCGCGCAGGCCCGTTTGCAGATCAACGCCGAGCGGGTCCTGGCGCTGACCGCCACCGCCACCGCCGAGGTGCGAAGGGACATCGCGCAGGCGCTGCAGCTCGACAAGCCGCGCGTCTTCGTCGCCGGATTCGATCGGCCGAACCTCTTCATCGAGATCTCCAAGGCCAGCGGCGACAAGGACAAGCTGGGCCGCCTGCTCGCGCTCGCGCGCCGCGGCGGCCAGGGCCTCGTCTATGCGGCTACGCGGCGCAACGTGGAAAAGATCGTCGCTGCGCTGCGCGGGCACGCCGTCGACGCGATCGGCTACCACGCCGGCATGGAGGACGGGGAGCGCACCGCGGTGCAGGACCGCTATCTGCGCGGCGAGGCGCAGGTGATCGTCGCCACCAACGCCTTCGGCATGGGGGTGGACAAGCCCGACATCCGCTTCGTCTCCCACTTCGACGTCCCGCGTTCGGTGGAGGCGTACTACCAGGAGATCGGCCGCGCAGGCCGCGACGGCGAGCCGAGCCTTGCGCTGTTGCTGTTCAACTTCGCCGACGTAATGCTGCAGCGGCGGCTCATCGACAGCGGGCGCGCCTCGGAGAAGGTGGTGCGGGCGGTCTGGGACGCGGCGGTGCGGCTCGGCCGCGGCACCCACGCAGGCCTCGCCCGGGCGGCGGGGGTCGAGGACGCGGAGGTATCGGCCGCGGTTCGCATGCTCGAGAGCGCCGGGCACCTCGACCGCTCGCGCGTGCGCGGGCCTACCGCTCAGTTCGCGGTGCTCACCCGCGAGGTCGCGGGCGACGCGCTGGAGATCGACTTCGACCTGCTCACCCAGCGGGTGGAGCGCGAGCGCAAGATGCTCGACCGGATGGTGCGGCTCGCCGACACCTCCGGCTGCCGCCGCGTCAACCTGCTTCGCTACTTCGGCGACGCCGATGTGCCCCAGGGCTGCACCGCCTGCGACAACTGCGTGGGTCCGCGCGCGCCGGAGGCGGCGCCGCTCGGGGCGGTGCGCAGCGGAGGGCGCGCACCGCGCTCCGGCCGGCAGGGGCAGAGCTCGGCTCAGGGGTCCGGCGACGGGCAGCCGGAGGCGCCGTACGATGAGCAGATCTACGCCGCACTCAAGGCGCTGCGAACGGAGATCGCGCGCGAGTCGCGCGTGCCGCCCTATGTCGTCTTCCACGACGCGACGCTGCGGGAGCTGTCGCGAGCGCTGCCCGCGAACGAGCGCGAATTCCTCGGGGTGAAGGGTGCGGGCCCGGCGCGCTGGAAGACCTACGGTGCCCGCGTACTTGCGGTCACTGGCCCCGCCGCGGAGCGGCGCGATAGCGCTTCCACACAGGCGGAGCAGCCTGCTGGCGGACCCTCGACACAGCCAACCTATCCGCCGGCACCGCGCGAGCGCGATGGCCTGCTGAGCGACGCGCACCGCGCCCGCCGGCCGGAAAAGCGGCCGCTGACGCTGGAGGAAGCGCACCGGGCCCCGCGGCCGCCAGAGGAGACGGGCAGGCGGGCCGCTGCAGCTCCGCCGTGGCTCGCCGAGGGTCCTCCTCCCTTCGACGATGCCGGGGCTGCGGCCGAGGCGCCCGCTCGCGGCGGCGAGGGCGTGCTGGCGGCGGCGCGCGACGGCGCGAGCCTCGCTGAGATCGCGCGGCGCACCGGAAAGGCCGAGGCCGAAGTGGCTTCGGTTCTCGCGCAGGCGCGGACGCGGGGAACCGCGCTCGATCTGGAGCGGCTCCTGGGCCGCGACCGGCTCGCCTCGATCCGCGCGGCCGCGACCGGCTGCGACGGCGACCTGGTCGCCGTCCGGCGCAAGCTACCCTTCACCGCGCCCCTCGCGGAGATCCGGCTCGCGCTGCTCTAAGCGGCGGGTTCGTCCGCGCTGACAAGCCCCGCGGAAGATGACTTTCGGCGTGCGACGAGGTCCGCGGCCGCTCCCGGCCACTCTGGAAACCCAAACGCAAATCCGCCGCCGAGCAGGCGCCCCGGCACGACGCGCCTGCTCTTGAGCAAGAGCTCTGTGTCCGACCGCAGAAAGAACGCGCCCACCTCGGTCATCCACGCTGCAGCTGGCAGATGCGCGCGCCGGCCTGCCGCCCGTCGCAAGCCGGCCATGAAGTCGCGCTGTGGCAGCGGGTTCGGTGAAGCCAGATTGACAGGTCCCTCGAAATCCTCTCGCTCGAGAAGGACCTCGACGGCCCGGGCGAAATCGCGCTCGTGGATCCAGGAGACGTATTGGCGGCCACCTGCGATTGCGCCGCCGAGGCCGAGTCGCGCCATCCGGAAGAGCACGTCGAAGATCCCGCCGCGGTCAGGGCTCATCACCATGGCTGTCCGGAGCGCGACCTTCCGGGTTCGGGGCGTGTTCGCGTCCTGCTGCGCGCGTTCCCACGCCTTTGCGATCTCGATGCTGAACCGCCAGTAGCCCGGCGCATCGGGCTCGCTGCCTCCGATGCGTCCCGACGCCTCGTCGTTCGGCACGTCGAACGAGTGCGCATAGATGGTCGCCGTGCTCATCTGTAGCCAAGTGCGGGGTGGGCGGGCTGCTCGCTCGATCGCGAGCCCGACTGCGCGCGTCGAGTCCACGCGCGATGCAAACATCTCGGTCAGGTTCTTCCCCGTGTAGCGGCAGTTCACGCTTCGTCCAGCGAGGTTGATCACGGCGCCGGCGCCGTCGAGCTCGCCGGCCCATGCCCCGACCGTGCGGCCATCCCATTTCACGAATCGGGCGCCGTCCGTCGAAGGAGGTGCGTGCCGCCCAAGGACGACGATCTCATGGCCTCCAAGCGCACGGGCCAGAGCTCGCCCCGCCGCCGCGGCCGTCAGCCCGGAACCACCGCGCAGGGTGTCGCGATGCGCAGGCGGCTGTACGGCACGGCGATCGAGCTGATCGCCAGGCAGGGCTACGACTCCACGACCCTGCGCGACATCGCGGCAAGAGCCGGCGTCAGCCCCACGCTGCTCTACAAGTATTTTCCCAACAAGCGCGCGGTCGTTCTCGCGCTCTACGACGAGCTCTCGGCCGCGTACGCGGAGCGCGCCGAGCGGCTCCAGCCGGGCCGCTGGCGCGACCGCTTCCTGTTCGCCCTGAAGACGAGCCTCGGCGTGCTCGGGCCCAACCGGGAAACCATCTCTGCGCTCGTCCCCGTCCTGATCGGCGACCGCCATGAAGGCGTGTTCTCCGAGAATGCGGCTTTCTCCCGGCTTCGGGTTCAAGGCGTGTTCGAGGAAGCCGTGACCTTTGCAACGGACGCGCTCGACCCGGACACATCGCAGTCGCTGGGGCGCCTCCTCTACATCGTGCACCTGGCCGTCATCCTATGGTGGCTGCTCGACAAGAGCCCGGGGCAGCGCGCGACGGCCGGCCTCATCTCGCTGCTCGAACGACTCCTGCCCATGGCGGCCGTCGCCCTGCGGCTTCCGCGGACGCGGCGCCTCGTGGTCGCGGCTGATGCGCTGTGCCGCGAGGCGCTCTTTGGCGAGCCGGGCGGACTGGAGCCGCACGCATGAGTGGTCGCGCGGATCCCTTTTCGACCGCAATGCCACCCGCGATCGGCGCAGTCCAATTCGACGGCGGCAAGACAATCTGGCTCTGGGGAATGGTGGTTTCTGGAACGGCGTTTGGTCTGCCATCCCTGAGCGCGAGGACTCTCCTCTTGTCCACGCTGCTCGCCTTCGTCACGCTGTGCGTTGGCCATTCGGTCGGGCTCCATCGCGGCGTGATTCATCGAACCTACCAGACGGATCCGCTTGTGCGCGGGGCGCTGATCTACCTGTTCGTGCTGAGCGGCCTCGGGGGTCCGCTCTCCTGGGTGCGGCTGCACGCAGCTCGGGACTTCTGGCAGAACCGGCTCGACTGCCCGCCATACTTCGCCTACGACCACTCCGTCGCGCGAGACTTCCTCTGGAACCTCCACCTCAGGTTCGTGCCAGCAGACGACCGAGCCGATTCCCGACTTGCCAGCGACATCCTGCGAGACCCCTGGCTCCGGTTCCTCGAGCGAACCTGGCCCCTGCACGTCCTCCTGCTCGCCATTGCAATCGGGTTCTTCATGGGGCCCGAGGCAATCGCCGTCAGCGTCTGCGCTCGCACGGCCGCAGGAATCCTCGGGCACTGGGCGGTGGGCTATGCCGCACATGCCGTGGGAGAGCGCCCCTTCATCGTCTCAGGCGCGAAGGAGAGCGGCACCAATCTCCGAATCGCCGGCATCCTTTCGTTTGGCGAGGGATTCCACAACAACCATCACGCGCACCCGAGCTCGGCCCGGATGGGCATGCGGTGGTGGGAGATCGACGCTGGCTGGGCGGTCGTGCGTGCGTTGGAGATGCTGCATCTTGTGAGGCACGTGAAGGCCTGGCATCGGACGGATTCCGGAGAATCGATCAGCCAGACCAGCAGCGCCGCAGCTGCGCGGCGGCATTTTGCTCTAGAAGGGGATGTCGTCTTCGCCGCCGCCCTTGCCGGACCCCGCGCCGCCAGCCGCGGGAGCGGCCTGGTTCTCGTCGAATCCGGGCGGGGGGGGCCCGAAGTCCTCGCCGCCGCCGCCGCCGCCGCGCCCGCCGCCGCGGCCCTGGCCAGCGCCTCGCTCACCGCCGGCGAGGAAGAGGACCTGGTTGGCGACGATCTCGGTGGTGTACTGCTTGGCGCCTTCCTTGTTGGTCCACTCGCGGGTCTGTAGGCGGCCCTCGATGTAGACCTGCCGGCCCTTGCTCAGGTACTCGCCGCACAGTTCGGCGACCTTGCCCCAGACGACGATGCGGTGCCACTCGGTCCGCTCTTGCTTCTGCCCCTGCTTGTCGGTCCAGGCCTCGTTGGTGGCGATGTTGAAGTTGGCCACCGCCTGCCCGCCCGGCGTGTAGCGGACCTCGGGATCCTTCCCCAGGTTTCCGATGAGCATGACCTTGTTGAGACCGCTGCCTGCCATGGTTTGCCTCGCTGACCTGTGTTCGGCGACCGTAGCACAGGGGGCCGACACTACAAGGCGAGTTCGAGCCCGCCCGGCATCGCGGCGCGCGCGCAGCGGACGATGCGCCGCGCCGAGCGGGAACTCGTCCCGGGACGAGTCGGGTTTGAGCGGCTCGTCAGGGAACGACGGGCGCGACCTCTGCCGCGGCGGACGCTGGAGCCCTGGACTGAAAGGCCCCGGCGGCAGGCGTCGAAGCGGCTGCGGCGGCAGGGGAGACCACCGGCGGAGGCGATGCGGCGGCCGCGACGGGCAGCTTCACGCGCGCGCGGCGCGACCGCTTTTTCTGCGGCGGGGCGGCGGACGCGGCAGCAGCGTCCGCTCCGGCCGTGGGCACGGGTGCGGACGCGGACGAGCTCCCCGACGGAGGATCGCCGCGCGCTGGGGAGGGCCCCGCGTCGTCTGCCGCCGAGGTCGCCGCGGCCGGCGATGACGACGGAGTCGGCGCCGCCGCGGCGCCAGTCGCTAGCGACGCGCTCGAGACCGGCAGGGCCGGAGTTGTCGCCGCCGCGGTGGCCGGTGCAGGCGAGCATGGCGCCGACGAGGGCGTAGCCCGGCAACCTTCGAGAGCGAGCGAATCGGCCCTGGCCGCGGCCGGCTTGGATGGGTTGGCCGGCGCCGGCGAGGCCGCCGCGGGCGATGGGCCGGGCGTCGCCGCGGAGGCAGGGACCAGGGCCGGGCTGGGCGGCCGGGAGGTGGCGACGCCCAACGCCTTCGCGGCGGCGGGGGGCGAGGCAGACGCGGCGGCAGGAGCAGCCGCTGGCGCCGGGGCAGGGGACGCGGCGGCGGCTGAGGGAGCGGGCTTGGGGGCGGCGGCAGGGGAGGAAGCCGGCCCTGCGGCGACCGTTGCGCTCGCGGGCGCCCCACCGTGCTCGAGCAACGCTAGCCACTGACCCGAGAGGGCCGGGTCGATCCTCCCGCGCGCGGCGTTGTCGCGCAGCGCCTGCGCGAGAGCGAACTTCTGCGGGTCAGTCCCAGCCTGCGCGAGGCCGATGGCGATCAGCTCCACGACGGCGCGGGCCTGCGCTTGCGGCGCCCCGCGCAGGGCCGAGACGATCTCGTCGGGCGCCGCATCCCCCACGTCGATCAGACCCTCGCTGAGCGCGTGCTCGAGCGCCTCGTCGTGCTCGGCGCCGCGCGCGAGCGGGGCCACCACCAGGATGCGCGCCAGCGCCTCGCCGCTTCCCTCGGCGGCGAGATCCAGGAGCGAGGGCACGACCGGCAGCTGCAGCGCCAGCTCCCGGCCGAGCGCACGCAGCCGCACCCACAGGTCGGCCGAGACCGGCATCGCTTCGAGCAGCGCGCCGCCGCCCGCGTCGGGGTCGCTGCGGTAGAGCGCCTCGGCCACCACCACGCGCAGCAGCGGATCGCGCTCGGTCCGCAGCGCCGAGCGCAGGAAGGGAAGGTTTTTCTTGTCCGGCCGCTGCGAGAGCGCGGCGTAGGTGGCGAGCCGCGCCTTGAGCTCGGCGGGCGGCGCATCCTGCGCTGGCTGCGGGCCGAAGCCGAGCAGCACCGCCTCGCGCGCCGAGGGCTCCGGGCCGCCCATCGCGGCGAGAATGCCGCCGAAGCGGTCGATGCCGGAGACGACCGGGTTGGAACGGCCGCTCCAGTCGTTCACCAAGATGGAGAAGACGAAGCGCTCGCCGCCCAGCGACTGCACGTACCCGGACAGCGCGGTGACCTTGTCCAGCGTGCCGGTCTTCGCGCGCAGCCTCCCCGCGGCGTCGGTGCCCTCCATGCGCAGCCGCATGGTGCCGTCGCGCGCGGCGATGCCGAGGGAGCTGACGAACTCCGCCGCCACCGGGAACTTCTTCCACACCGCGACGAGCAGCGTGGTCAGCTGCTGCGCGGAGAAGCGGTTGGTGTCGTTGAGCCCGCTGCCGTTCCTGAGCTGGTAGGTCCCGCGCGGCAGGCCCAGCTCGGCGAGCAGGTCCTGCGCCACGTCGAGCCCCTTCACCCAGGTGCCGGGCACTCCGCGCAGCTCCGCGCCGAGCGTCTTGACCAGCATCTCGGCGATGAAGTTGGAGGAGACCTTGTTCATGTCGCGGACCACCTCCGCGAGCTCGGGCGA
>WNFI01003628.1_pt2 | contig 10583 bp, 10 predicted proteins | sample 5400471 | NCBI WGS metagenome assembly WNFI01 (sample SAMN13153348, study PRJNA577476) | soil metagenome | isolation source: 100 cm saprolite on Douglas fir-dominated hillslope | place: USA:California | collected 2013-09-17 | reverse complement strand
TCCTCGCGCATCCAGTCTTCCATCTCTTTGCGGATGATCCCGCCCTTGGGATGCCAAAAAATCAGCCCTGGCCCAGCCAATTCTTGAATGGAAAACAGATCGAGCTGCTGCCCCAGCGCGCGGTGATCGCGCTTCTTGGCCTCTTCCAGCTGATTGAAATATTGGTCGAGATCTTTCTTATTGAAAAACGACGTGCCGTAAATACGCTGGAGTTGCTGATTCTTTTCGTCGCCCAGCCAGTACGCGCCCGCAATGTTCAGCAGCTTGAACGCCTTGATCTTTCCCGTCGAAGGAATGTGCGGGCCGCGGCAGAAATCAGTGAATTTGCCGTTGCGGTAGATCGAAATTTTTTCATCGGGCTTGGTGAACTGCTCGATGAAGTGCACCTTCATGAAGTCGCCGTCTTTTTTGAACTCGTCCAGCCCCTGGTCGCGAGGCAGAAATTCGCGCGTGAAGGGAACATTTTGCTGCACCAGTTCCTGCATTTTCTTTTCGATCTTTTCAAGATCGTCGGGCGTGAAAGCAGTGGGACGATAGAAGTCGTAGAAGAATCCGGTGTCGGTCGGCGGGCCGTGGCCCAGCTTGGTCTCAGGAAACAGTTCGAGCACCGCCGCCGCCAGCAAATGCGCCGACGAATGCCGGTAAACTTCCAACGCCTCGGAATCGCAATCCTTGAGCAGGCGCAGATCGGTATCTTTTTCGAGTGGCTTGGTCAAGTCGATGAGATCGCCATCGGCTTTCGCGACGAGTGCGGCGTCGGCCAGCCGCAGGCTGATGGACTTCGCGATGTCGAGCGCGGTGGTGCCTGCGGGAACTTCCTTCACGCTCCCGTCGGGGAGCTTCACATGAATGCTGTCTGCCATAAGGTTGGGGCTGCGTGTTCCGAATCTTTAAGTTTATGGGAGCAAGGAAGGAGGGTCAAACCGAAGGCGGAGCCGGTGGTTTCTTGCGGACGGCGGTGGTTGCGCTGTCTTCCTGAGCTCAGCAAAAGGATTTGTACCACTGATTGCCGAAGATATCTTTCACGGCACCGACGCGGTCGCCATAGGGTTGATCGGCGGGTTCGTGGATCGACGTCGCCCCCGCGGCGATGGCGCGCTGATAGACCGCATCGGAATTCGGCACGTAGAGGTAATACATCGACTTCATGGGCTGATAGGGGCCGTGAGCTTCGCCCATTTCTAGCTGAGTATCGCCGATCTTCAGCGTGGTGTGGTGCATGACGCCAAAGGGATCGGTGTAGCGGCCCGTCTCTTCAGCGCCAAAGGCACGCTTCAGGAAGTTGATGACGGGCTCAGCGCGCAGCGGATGCATGTAGGCCTGAATCGTCGGCGCGCCTTCCGACTTGTAGTCGTCGCTCTCGCCTTTGAAAGTCGCAACGTACCAGTGGTTGCCGGCGGCGTCGATCACACTGGCGGTGCGTTCGCCATATTCCTGATCCGCAGGCTCCTGTAGCGAAGTTGCGCCCGCCTGCAACGCTCGCTGATACGTGGCGTCGCAGTCGCGAACATAAACGTGGAAGGATCCGAGGACGGGGTCGCCTTTCCAAGCTACGCCTTCTCCTCCGCCGCCAATCATTAGCATGGAGTCTTCGATCTTGAGTTCGTAGTGATAGCCGCCTGCCGCGCCTACGGAGCGGAATTTTTCCTCGGCTGCGAAAGTCTTCTTAAGGAACTCGACTACGCCGACGGAATCCTGTGCGACCAGATACGGCGTGACCGTGCGGTAGCCGCGGGGGATAGGATCGACGCCGGGTAATTTATCCTTCTCGGGCATCTGCCCACTTTCGGGCCCGGTTGTCATCCCTTGCATGCGGCGATGCATTTCTTCTACCGACATTTCTTCTGTCACCGTGGACATACTCCATGTGTAACCAAAGGGATCGAGGAAGGTGCCTTCGCGGCGGCCATAGAACTGGTCACGGATGGGCAGGATGGTTTTCATGCCAGCGGCGACAGCGCGTGCCGCGAAAGAATCCACGTCGGCGACTTGCAAAGAGAGATGGATAGGGGAATGGCCCATGGTTTCGGCGCTGAAGCGGCCACCTTCGGGCCACTCATCGGCCAGCAGGATGGTCGAATCGCCGACGCGAAGTTCGGCGTGAGGAATGCCGGTTGGGGTTTCGAAGCGCATGATTTCTTCGGCACCAAAGGCTGCCTTGTAGAACTCAATGGCTTTAGCTGTGTCTTTGAATACGATTCTTGGGGCCGCGGTGGTGCGAACGGCGACGACGGGCTCAGCTACGGTCGACATAGTTTTTCTCCCTGCTTTTTTCTTGTCTTCTCTTTTTTCGAGCAGTTCAGATTTCAGTCTGGCCTTAAATTCGCTCCGGGGCAGGCTGCGCAGATCGGTGGCGATGCTGAGCAGTGGGGCAACGTCCGCGCCTAGCTTGGGTGCATTGCCGTCAGCGCGCGTGAGCAATACGTCCACGGCCCGGTTCAGTTGCTCGATCTGCTTGACGTTGCTGTTGCCCGGATTCTGAGAGCGCTTAGGCATCGGCACCCTCCATGCGCGCCCGCAGGCTGGTAAGGGCTCGGAACTGGAGCTGCTTCACCGCACCTTCGGTCTTGCGAATTGCTTGCGCTACTTCCTTGATACTTTTTTCTTCCACAAAACGAAGGACCACTACGCGCCGCTGCTCGGCAGGCAAAGTATCGACCAGGCGAAACAACGTGGCGCGACGCTCGACTTCTTCGATCTGCGCCGGACTCGCTTGTGCCGACTCAATCTGGTCTGGATCGTCAACCTCGCGGCTGGAGCGCTGCCAGCGATCGGAAATCAAGTTGGCGGCAATCCGAAACAGCCAAGCCGCGAACGGAATGCCGCGCCACTCAAATCGTTTCAAGTTCGCCAGGGCGTGATGAAAAACCTCTGCGGTCAGGTCTTCGGTCTCGGTCCGGTTCCCGACGCGGCGCACGACGTAGGCGTAGACACGCTCGAAGTTGATCTCGTAAAGCTCGGCAAAGCGGGCGGGATCCTGCTGTGCAGCTTCGATCAGAAGCCGCTCGTCCGCTTCTTTCTTCAGAGCCTTCAACGAATTCTCCGTGCTTTGGTCTTACGTATAGGGTAACGGTTCGGGAAAGAAAAAGGTTACGGGAAGTTCGGCTGATTTTTGAGAAACCGTGGATCAAGCATCGTAGATAAATTGTCTAAACTTGCCCCCAAGACGAAGAATATGGGCTAGAATTTTGTTCCTTATGCACGCTATCAAGAGTTTGGTTCGCCTCACGGCAGTTTTCTGCCTCGCGATTTGCGTCTGCGCTCTTGCGCAATCGCCGGCTTCCACACCGACAACCGCGAAGCCAGAGGAATACAAACTCGAGCCGACCACCACCGGCAACGCTCCTTATCCGCTTCAGGCACGGGAGGGAAAGATCGAGGGCGACGTTATCGCAATGATGGCGATCTCTGAGACGGGGGAGGTAAGCAACGTTCACATCGTCAAGGGCGATCCTACGCTTGGCAAAGCTGTCGAAGAAACCGTCGGTCAGTGGAAATTCAAGCCGATCATGAAAGGCGACAAAGCAATTCCCGTGATCGGTAGCGTTATGTTCAAATTTGACTTGGGCAATACTGCTCAGGCGGAAAACGGCGTTCCCGGTGAGGTGAGACCGGCGACCGACCGTCCGACGAGGGTGCGGGTTTCTTCCGGGGTTGCTGCGGGGTTGCTTCTGAGTAAGCCGGCCCCGATCTATCCAGACGATGCTAAACGGTCTCACATCCAGGGCCCAGTATTTTTGCATGCAGTCATTGGTCGAGAGGGGAACGTTTCGCAGTTGGACTTGATCTCGGGCCCACCGGAACTGGTTCCGGCCGCAATGGAAGCTGTGAAACGGTGGCGCTATAAGCCATATTTGTTTATGGGAACCCCGGTCGAAGTGGACTCCCAAATATTGGTAAACTTCACTCTCAGCAGATAATGTGACAGGCCATTCCGCTACAGTGTGCCGCTCCAACGGTCTCACTCTCCGTCGTACAGGCTTTCCATCTTTTCCTTCACTTCGTTCGAAACAGCTTCCAGATCGCGAAGAGTCTTCCCAGTCGTCGAGATCGGCTGCCCCACCCGCATCTCCAGCGGGCGTGACTTGATGTGATACGTGTTCATGGGCAGCAGTTCGTAGGTGCCGACTAGCGCCACAGGGACGATATCGACTTGCGCCTTAATGGCCAGAAAAAATGCGCCGGAGAGAAATGGCTTGATCTCGCCGTCGGGAGTGCGGCCGCCTTCGGGGAAGATCACGAGAGGCAGGCCGGATTTCAATCCCTTCAACGCCGCGCGGATGCTGCTGATGGAATGCGAAGGATTTTGCTGATCGATGCAGACCTGCCCGGAGCGCTTAAGCTGCCATCCCACCACGGGATACGCCAGCAGTTCTTTCTTGAAGGCAATACGGAATTGGAACGGAAGATAAACGTAGAGAACCGGGATGTCGAGCGCCGAGGCGTGATTGACCGCGTAGACATGCGGCTTGGAAGTGTCGATGCGATCGAGCCCTGTGACTTTAACGGGCGAAAGAATCGTCTTCATGATCAGCCAGGACCATGCGTAAGAAAACCAATGCAGGCGGCGGCCGGTGCGATCGAACATGCCGCCCGGGATGGCGAGGATCCCCATGAACAGCGTGTAGAACCAGATGAGCGGATCGAAGATTAAGTAGGAGCGCAGGCGGGAGAGCCAACCGTGGTGGAGGCCAGGGATGGCATGCGGCGTGGCCTTAGGGACGAGGGACGGCGGGATTCGGCTTTCTTCGGCTTCGGGAGTTTCGATTTGATCAAGCGATGGATTCACGTCCGGCACAGCTCCATTTTAGGTGAAAGTTGGCGGTAGCGGTGCATGCATTGGGGAGCATTTCGCAACGTCGAGCTTTCCCAACCTCTGAAGTCGCCCCGAAATCTCTAGCTTGAGCGCAATATGCGCATGGCTTCGCCAACTAGGTAGATGGAACCGGTCACTACCATGACGGCGTAGGGCGTTGCGATTGCGCGGGCGCGGTTCAGCGCGGCTGCCGCGTCGTTCGCCACTTCAATTTCGGCGCCGGTACGGCTGCCGGCTTGCTGGATCTCCTCAGGCGACGCGGAGCGCGGGTTATCCGCTCGCGTGGCAATCACGCGATCCGCCAGCGGAAATAGAATCTCCGTTATCTCCGAGATTGCCTTGTCGCGCATCGCCGCGAAAACAAAGATCAGCGGACGGTCGTCGTAGCGCTCCGAAAGGGCGGAGCGCAGGGCCCACGCGCCCGCAGGATTGTGGGCCACATCAAGCACGGTCTCGGGCCAGCCGGGCCGTGCGGAAATCACTTCGAAGCGTCCGGGCCAGCGTGCGGCGCGGATTCCCCGTTCGATAGAAGCTGGCGAGATCGCTGGAAATTTCAGGTTGCTCAATTCTTCCGCCGCCGCAACGGCGAGCGCCACATTGCGCAATTGATGCCGGCCAACGAGTTGAGTCTCGACGACAATCTGTTCCCCCATCACCTGCAACGGATAACGGTAGACGTGCGCGCCTTTGTCACTTTGGCTAATTGTTTTCTCCGCGCTCTCTGCGTGCTCGGCGGTAGAAGGTTTTCTCTCGGTGCCCGGCACGAGATACCCAGCACTCCCCGGCGAAACCGGCGGAACATATTGCACAGCGCTAACGCCACGTACGCCCAGATCGAGGATCGTGTTTCCGATCACGTCATTCGCTTCGGGCTGTTGCGGTAGCGTCACAACGATTCCACCCGAGCGAATGATGCCGACTTTCTCGCGCGCGATCTCGCCCACAGTGTTGCCGAGGAATTTCTGATGGTCGAGCGAAATGTCGGTGATGACACTGAGCAGCGGCTCGACTACATTGGTGGCGTCGAGACGTCCGCCCATGCCAACTTCGAGGACGGCGATCTGAACTTTCTGGAGGGAAAAGTGAGCGAAGGCAATGGCGGTCATCATTTCGAAAAAGCTGGGATGCCAGGGCAATTCGCCGGTCTTCACTAATTTTTCAGCTATCCGATCAACTTCGCCATGCAGATGCGCGAAGGCGTCGTCGCTGATTTCTTCTCCGTTAATGCGGATGCGCTCGTTGATGCGAATCAGATGAGGAGAGGTATAGAGGGCGGTCTTCAATCCGGAGGTCTGAAGAATGGAGGCCAGCGTCGCGGCAGTCGAGCCTTTGCCGTTTGTCCCGGCAATTAGAACGCTGGCGAATGTCCGCTCAGGATGATCCATCGCCCCCAGCAGCACGCGCATGTGGGCGAGATCGAATTTATTCGATGGCATCTGGGCGAGTTCGTGGCCCAGGGCGAACATGCTCGCGAGTGCGGTTTCGTAGGACAATGGGGCGTTTCAGCCGTCGGCTACCGCTGTCGGCTTGAGACTCCAGATTACCAGCCTCGTGGCGAGGATCCCAAGCGGCTGTAAGCCGTCGAATTATGCGCTGGCGGCGCCCGCCATAAAGTCCAAAGCGCGGGCGATGTAAGGTTTGAGCTCCTTGCGGGTAACCACGGCATCGAGCATGCCGTGTTGCAGCAGGAATTCGCTGCGCTGAAAGCCGGCGGGCAACTTTTGGCGGATCGTCTGCTCGATCACGCGAGGGCCGGCGAAGCCGATCAGGGCTCCGGGTTCGGCGATGTTTAAGTCCCCCAGCATGGCGAAGGACGCCGTCACGCCGCCGGTGGTGGGATCAGTTAGTAGTGAGATGTAGGGAACTTTGGCTTTGTCCAGCCGCGCCAGCGCCGCGGAGACTTTGGCAAGCTGCATCAAGCTGATGACACCTTCCATCATGCGGGCGCCGCCGGAAGCCGAAACGATAATCAGCGGTGTGCGGGTCTCGGCGGCCCGCTCTACAGCGCGGGTAATCGCTTCGCCGACAACCGCACCCATGCTGCCGCCGATGAATGCGTACTCCATCACGCTGGCGATCACAGGGCGTCCCTGCAGTTTGCCGGTGGCGTTGATGACGGCGTCTTTCAGGCCGGTGTCATGCTGGGCCTGCCGCAGACGCGACGAATAAGGCTTCAAATCAACGAACTTCAAGGGATCGGTCGAGGACAGGTTTCCATCGAAAATATCGTACTGGCCGTCGTCGAGGAGTTGGGCGAGCCGGGTGCGGGCGTCGATCCGGAAGTGCTTTTCACACTTCGGGCAGACGTTCATATTATCTTCCAGATCTTTTTTCCAAATGATCTGGCGGCAGCCTTCACACTTCACCCACAGCCCTTCGGTGCGGACTTTTTTTTCGCCCGAGGTGTCGAGTTCTCCGGATTCGCGTTTAAACCAAGCCATATTAGTCGCGAGCGCCGAGTCCCTGGTCCGAGCCACCCCATCGGGTTCCCGGTACTCAGTACTCGCTACTCAGTACTCGATTCCCCGCTGCGCCATCACGCCTTTTTCGTAGGCGTGTTTTACCTGGCGCATTTCGGTTACGGTATCGGCCACCTCGATGAGGCTGGGATGAGCATTACGTCCCGTCAGTATGACATGGACCATCTCCGGTTTCTTGCTCAAGCTCTCGACTACTTTCGCGGGATCGAGCATGCCGTAGCTTATGGCATAGTTGATCTCGTCGAGCACAACCAGGTCCCACTCGCCCGACTGGATCGCCTTTTCGGCCTCGGCCCAGGCGTCTTCGACCATGCGCACATCTTCCGGGTCGGGCTTTTCGGCGCCAACCTTCACGAAGCCGCGGCCCATCTGCTTCATAATGAACTTGTCGCCGAAGGCTTGCACGGCGTCGAGCTCGCCATAATGCCATGAGCCCTTGAGGAACTGCAGCATCAATACCCGCATGCCTTGGCCGACTGCGCGCAGAGCCGTCCCCATGGCGGCCGTGGTCTTGCCCTTGCCCGGGCCGGTATTCACGATGATGAGGCCACGACGGATATCAGCCATGCTGCGACTTGGACGTTTGATTCTACTAGAAGTGCCCTATTCCAGTATGTGACGAATTCACGAATGCGATTGAGACAAGACGGGCACTTGCTGTCCGATACTGGACAGTCGAGTCCGGATTAGCACGCAATCGCGGCTCTGCTGATCGGCACCATCCTATCAATTCAATGGTTTAGATTGCGCTCCACATGGAACCGCAGTTGCACCAAATACGCCAGGGAAATTTTATTGATATCGAGATAATGTTCGGGCTCGGGCATTTTTCCACGGAACTCTTGCATCCAAGGTTGCGTAGCTCGGTCAGGCGGATCTCTGTCCCCTCGCGAATTGCGGAGGTCTCATGATAGTCAACAAGTGTGCCCTGTTATTGTTGTTTCTTGTCGCGCTCTCGGTCTCTCTTTTTGCGGCGCAGCACGTAGCCATCCATCCCCAATCCGCGCTGGATTTGGGCGACCAGCAGACCATTAAAGAGATCGTGGATATGGAGCGCCTCGCCAAAGAGGCTAGCCTTCACCGTGACGCCGACTTTTCCCAGCGGACTCTCGCCGAAGACTATGTGGCGATCACTCCGCTCGGGCAGGTGACCACAAAGCAGGACTCAGTTTCAGCGCGCAAGAGTGGCCAGCTTCGCTACGATACGATCAACGTCAGCGACATGGTGGTGCGCATCTATGGCGACACGGCTGTGGTGACGGCTCGCGCCGACGTGAAAGGCCATCAGCTCGGCGAGGACTTCAGCGGTCCGTATCGCTACACCCGGGTGTGGATTCGCCGCGCCGGACACTGGCAGACGGTGAGCTATCAGGCGACCGTCACCCAATAAGGCATTCCTGACGACGGTTGAGATTCGAGTGTAGAATCCGCCGTAAGGAGCACTCCGGAACTCGTCCCCGGAACCCAACCCATGAATGCCGCCGTCTTGCACGCTCTCGGCGAGGCTCCACGCTGCGAGGAGTTTCCCAATCCCGTCCTGGGCGAGGGAGAAGTTCTGGTCGAGGTCCGCGCCGCGGCATTGAAACCCGTCGATAAGCAGATGGCCAGCGGCGCGCACTACGCCAGCTTCCGCCAGTTGCCCGCAGTGTGCGGGAGCGACGGCGTGGGCGTTCTTGAAGACGGCGCACGGATCTTCTTCGCGATGCCACGCGCGCCCTATGGCGCGATGGCCCAGCGTACGGTTGTGGCACGTCCCCGATGCTTTCCGTTGCCGGACGAGGTTGACGACGACATGGCCGCGGCAGTTATGAATCCGGGCCTTTCCGCTTGGGGAGCGCTCGCTTGGCGCGCGCAGATGGCTCCGGGCGAGACGGTTCTGGTTTTGGGCGCGACGGGCGTTACAGGTAAACTTGCGATTCAGACCGCCAAGCTGCTGGGCGCCATACGGGTCATCGCGGCCGGGCGTAATGAGAAGATTCTTTCGACTCTGCACGATCTGGGCGCGGATGCCACGATCTGCCTCGATCAACCTCGTGAGAATTTGATTGCGGATTTTTCGCGCGAAGCCGGCGATGCTGGGTTTGACATCATCCTGGACTACGTTTGGGGAGCGCCGACGGAAGCGCTGCTGGCCGCAATCACGCGCAAAGACATTCGATGCCATGAAACGGCTTTTAGAGCGCGTGGCGCGGGGTCAATTGCGCGTCGAAACCGAGCGCGTACCGCTAGGGGATATCGAATCCGCATGGCAGCACGAGTCGTCGGGGCGCAGAATTGTTGTCGTCCCATAAGTGCCATTTAGGTTTTCAACGGGAGAGTATGAACCGCAATCGTCACTTCGAACGAACAGCCTTCGTTGTCGCGCGACCGCTGTTTGTCTCGGTTCTGATTCTCCTTTTCCTGGCAACTGCATTGCCCTTCGCATTTGGGCAGCAAGCGAAGCTTTCCCTGGAGAAGAAGCGGCGCATTGAAGCGGCGGTTTCCGCGTTCATGGCCACGACTCGCGTCCCGGGAGTTTCCGTGGGAGTCGTGGAAAATGGCGAATACGAATGGGGCAACGGTTTCGGCTTCGCAGATCTTGAGAACAACGTGCCGGCCAGCGAGCAGACGCTGTTTCGCCTGGCGTCAATTTCGAAACCGCTGACCGCGACCGCTGCCATGGAACTGTGGGAGCGCGGGCAACTCGACCTCGACGCTCCGGTGCAGAAGTATTGTCCGGCGTTTCCGCAAAAGCCGTGGCCGATTTCGACTCGCCAGGTCATGGGTCATCTGGCTGGCATTCGGCATTACAAGTCGGGATCGCAGGATGACCCCGAGGTAGGCAACACCAAGCATTTTGACGATCCGATTAAGGCTGGACTCGACTTCTTCGAGAACGATGCGCTGCTGTCGCAGCCGGGCTCACAGTTTCATTACTCAACTCACGGATACACACTAGTCGGCTGCGTGATTGAAGGGGCGTCGGGGGCGAAGTATGTCGACTTCGTGCGGCAGAATGTTTTCACTCCGGCTGGCATGGAGCATACTCGGGTAGACGATCGCTTCGCGATCATCCCTTACCGGACGAGGTTCTATCAGAAATCCAAAACGGGCGGGGCGGAGAATGCCGACTTACTCGACTCCAGCTACAAGATTCCAGGAGGCGGATGGCTCTCTTCGGCGGAAGACATGGGGCGATTCGAAGCGGCGATGATGGGCGATAAACTCGTTCGCCGCGCCACCCGCGACTTGATGTAGACGCCGCTCAAGCCTTCCGATGGATCGAACAACCACTACGGGTTGGGATG
>WNFI01689585.1_pt1 | contig 10584 bp, 10 predicted proteins | sample 5400471 | NCBI WGS metagenome assembly WNFI01 (sample SAMN13153348, study PRJNA577476) | soil metagenome | isolation source: 100 cm saprolite on Douglas fir-dominated hillslope | place: USA:California | collected 2013-09-17 | reverse complement strand
TCTCAGCAGGGCCCGCCCGGAGGCGAGCCCATTGCTCGGGGGATTGCCCCGTTACAATGCGCACATACGCGTCGGTCTCCCGCGGCAGGCCACGTCGGCCGGCAAGCCAGCCGCGAACCCGCCCGGGTCCCGCATTGTAGGCGGCTGCCGCAAGCCCGAGGTTTCCGAATTCGCGCCGCAGGTCGCGCAGGAGCTTTGCGGAGTGGGCGATTGCTTCGATTGGATCAAAGGGGTCGGCAAGACCGCGCGCGCTCGCGGTCGCTGGCATGAACTGCGCCACGCCTTGCGCGCCTGCGCGGCTTACGGCCGTCGGATCGAAGCGGCTCTCCTGCCAGATCAGCCGGGCGAAGAAATCGACCGGCAGGTCATTTTCTGCCGCTGCCGCCGCGAGCACATCACAGATGCGCACGACCGAGGCCGCACCGTTTGACGGGGTCGCGGATGGGGATTGGGTTCCTTCAACCGGAGGGACTTGATCGCCTTCGCCTGCGCTCGCCTGCCCGACGCGTTGGCTCGGCAGCCCCAGCATGAGCGTAGCGACAAGCAACATGACAGAGAAGAAAGCGGATGCGAGGAGGCCATGCATGCGCGTCTCCGTGGAGACCCCGGCGCCGCCGAGCAAACTGCGGATACCCAAGCCGGCGATACGCCTCAGGCATCAGGGGGGTATCTCGGCCCCTTAACTCCGGTCAGGCCTTCATCCTTTCTCTCCGAGCCGACGAACTTATCGAATGACAGTCGATTTTACTACGGCGACATCGGGCCCTCATGGCAGCCGCATCAGCGCGTAGCCCGGATGGAGCCTAAAGCGGCGTTCACGCGCGTCTTCGACGCGCTATGGCGACATCCGGGTTCTGCTCGCCCAACCGACCTCGCATGCAGCATCCCGGATTTCGCCATAGCGTCCCGAAGGGCGTTCACGCCCGTCCATAGCCCGCGAAGACGGGCGTAAACGCCCTTTGGCGGCGAACAACAAGCCGGGACGATGCAAGCGGAAGCTCTCAGCGAGGTTGTCACATGTATCGAATATGGGTCCCCGATCTGGATTCTCCCTCATATTTCGTCGCTATCGCGGCCGTTGAGCTCGGCTTTTTCAAACAAGAAGGTATTGACATCGAATTTATCCACAACACGAACAAAGGTCCTGAGCTCATGCGCGAAGGGAAACTGGACTTTATCGCCGGGCCTGCTTTCGCGGGCACGCGGGCGTTTCCCGCCTGGAAAGGGATAAAACTGCTGTGCGCCCTGTCGCAGTATTCGTATTGGTTCATGGCGGTGCGCTCGACCCTCGATGTCAAGCGCGGAGATCTCCAGGCCATCAAGGGACTTCGGATCTCCGCCGCCCCGGCGTGGCCAGAAATGTCGCTACGGTACATGCTAGCCGACGCCGGCATCGATCTCGAACGAGACAACGTTAGGATTGTTCCTCCACCACCCCCCTACGGGGACAAGGGCTTCATGGCGAGGAACGGCGTCGATTCGATCATACAGAACACGGCGGACGCCTACTGGGGCAACGGGATGAGAGTTGCCATCGGCGAACGCCTCGGTATCGCAAAATTGCATCTCGATCTTAGACGCGGAGATGGTCCTCCGGGCGCGCGGCACTACAATTTTGCGGCGCTCACGGCGCACGAGCGCATCACTAGTGAACATCGGGAGGTGGCAGCGGGCGCGATACGGGCGATCGTAAAGGCGCAGAAGACGCTGAAAGCAGATCCATCGATTTCGACCGAAGTCGGCCAAAGGTTATTTCCAGCCGATGAGGCTGAATTGATAGCCGGCCTCATCGAACGTGACGCTCGGTTTTACGACGCCGAAATAACCCACGACGCCGTCAATGGTCTGATGAATTTTGCGAGGGCCTATGGCTTGATCAAAGATGCCGTGCCTTATGAAGACTTGGTCGCGACTCCGTTCAGTCATTTGTGGAAGGAATGAATACCGTCTTCTACCACGCGGCAGTACGCTCGCCTCGTGTCGGAATGGATTCAATGCAGGTGATGATCCGCAACATGGCGCAACTTGTCCGGATTGCGGGTGACGTAAATTGCAACGATCTTGTCGTTCTCGACCTGCAGCGCGGTGGTTTGCAGCGTATCGTCCTGCTCGACGGTGACGAAACCCGGCAAGCCATTGATGAAGCCGTAGCGCACGAGTCGCGACATGTGCTGGGCAAAGATCGACGCCAGTGCAACATGGACCTGCATGACGTTATCGAGCCCGACGGTCGGCTGCGTGGCCGCCCGCGCCTTGCCGCCACCGTCGGCATAAGCGGTGATATCCGCCGCGAGCAGCGATCGTAACTGTTGCATGTCGCCACTGCGGGAAGCCGAGAAGAACGCAGCGGCGAGCTCAAGGCCGCGTTCCCTGGGCATTTGAAAGCGTGGCCGCGCCGCGCGAACGTGACTTCGCGCGCGGCTGGCAAGCTGCCGGCACGCCGTGGGCTCGCGATCGATGGTCTCGGCGATTTCCTCGAAGCCGACGCCGAACACGTCGTGAAGAAGAAAGGCGGCGCGTTCCAAGGGTGACAGGCGCTCGAGCGCCATCATCAGCGGCAGCGTGATATCATCGATCTCGTCGTTCGCGGTCTCGACCACCGGCTCCGGTAGCCAAGGCCCGATATAGGTCTCGCGCCGGTGCCGCGCGGATTTCAAGTGGTCGAGGCAAAGACGCGTCACGACGCGGCGCAAGAAGGCTTCCGGCTCGCGCACCGCGTCGCGATCGGTCTCGAGCCAGCGGATAAACGCGTCCTGGACCACATCCTCCGCGTCCGCGACCGATCCCAGCATCCGGTAGGCGATGCGGGTCAATTTCGGCCGCAGCGGATCGAACACGGCAGCGGCGTCGTGACCGGAAGCTGCCGTCATCACGCCGCCTCGCGCTTCTTGACGGGATGAACGGCGCGGAAGCCGACTTGGATGCGGCCAGGCATCGAGCAGGTAAAGACGCTCCTCGCTCTCGCCACGCTTGCGGGCAGCGGCCGTGTGCATGTGGAGGCACACCGCGCAGCCGTTGATTTGCGAGGCGCGGATCTCCACCAGTTCCATCAGGCTCTCCTCCAGGCCAGTCTGGAGGATGCCCTTGCCGAAATCGAGCCACTTTTGCATAGGCGCCGGTGCGGCGGCGAACGGGTTCAGTCTGGGTGTCACGGCCATCTCCTTCGTCCGGGCCAATCCTGAGAACAAGACGAAACGGGCCAGCCCGGTGTGACACGCGGCCAAGATTTTTTTGCGTCGCTCGCAGCTACTGCTTTTACCCCCTCGGGACGCTCGTTGCGGACCACTTGCTTTTCGCTCACGTCACATTTGGCCGCTCCCCCTCGTCTAGAGCGCAAACAGCCTCTCCGAGATGGATCGTCGCAATGTGCAAGATCGAGCAAGTTCACTCCGGCACAGCTTGTATCTGACGTCAGTCCGAGCAATCGGATCGACGGCAGAACAAGCTGGAGCCGATGTGTCGGGGACCCGCGATGCAGCTCACCGGCGTTGACGGCAATGCCCTTACCTCAGCTGGGCTGGTGCAGGATCCTGCTGAGAAGTTGAGGCGCCGCGCAACGCTGGCTGACGCCACGAATGAGCAAAGCGTGGTTCGATCGTCTGCTTTGGGAGCCAGGCGGACATGTGCCAGCGATCGCTAAGCCCCTGCGGAAAAAAGACGGGGCGTGGAGAGCCTGGCGCCGGGTGAAATTAATCAGAACAGCTTCTGCCGGACCTTGGGGTCCTGGGTGGTCGCTATGCCGGGTTGCCGCCAGCGCTGTTCCGATACCGCAACGTCCGAAGCTTTCGTCCTGCTCGCGAGTTCCGCATCACGTGGCCCCACGGACCTCGAGCCCGTCAATGCCATTGCGATAAGTGCGGTCGCGAAGATCGCCCCCACGATGGCATTTGCTTTGAGCCATCGATCGAATGTGCGCTGGTCCTCCCGGGACAGCCCCCTATAGTAAGAAACTATGCCGCCTTTTCCCATGACACCCCGCTCCGTCTGGTGGGCCGTTGAAAGGAAATCCCGCGGAGCGTGAGCCGCCGGTCACTCGCCTGCGGTTCGAAGCTCCTCGGAATCAAAGGCCGAAGGCGCAGAATTCCATCCCGGAACAGCGCGTCGTATCGCGACGAAAAAACCGCCTGACGGAGCGAATCAACCTAGCCATCACAGTTCTCCCTCAATCTGGCGAATTCAAAACGCATCCCATGCTTCCATGGGAAGGCTTTTGCCGTGCCTGACCATGATCTCGAACGGCGAGATCGGTGTTGCTGCCGCTGCCGCCTCGGCGGTCGCGATCGCCGCTTTCGGTTCGGGCGCACCGAAGTCCCAGCCGGCGATGATCATCGTCGTTCCAGCCACGACGCAGACCGCGGCGACAAGAGTTATTCTGCGCATTGCCAATCTCCTTCCTCGACCAGTTTCCACTTGCCGTAACGCCGACAAACGGGAGTTCTATTCCCCCGATCTCCCGTGAATCGGTGTCTTCCAACTGGCGCATGATGAACCTGGGGCAGCAACGCGACCTGTGAGCTACTTCACAGTTGAAAATATTTTTTCCGGTGGCTCGGGAAATTTGGCGCGCGCAAGCTGCGGAATCTCTAGCCGTCTTGCCCAAAGCGGCGGCAGTGATGCCGAAGCGCTATAGCTAAATACTATAAGACGGTCATATGACCGCGGGATTTGGACGAGGGCGCGATCGTTTCTGATTGACTGCGCCGTCGGAGCGACTCAAGGACGCCTGTTACCTTCTCCTGAATTGCAGTCTGTTTGGCGGCTTGCGTCCCGACGAGCGGGCCGAGGTCGTTGCTCTTGCGCGTGTGCGGACGTTTAACGCCGGCGAAACCGTCTTCGCAATCGGCTCTCCCGGCGACCAGATGATGGCTCTGCTCAGCGGAACCATCCGCATCAGCGTGCCGTCCTCAGGAGGCAAAGAGTTGCTGCTGGCAGTGATTCAGCCCGGCGAGGTATTCGGCGAGCTTGCGGTTTTAGACGGCAAAGAGCGATCTGCAGACGCTGTTGCGGAGACTGCATGCACTGTAGCGATTCTGGACCGGCGTGAGATTCTCCCGTTCTTCGAACGAAACCCATCCGCCTGGCCCAGCCTCGTCAAAGTCTTGTGTCAGCGATTGCGGCACACCAATCAAGTGTTCGCCGAAGTCGCATTGCTCGAGCTTCCCGTGCGATTGGCGAAGGCGATGCTGCGGGTCTTGAATTGGGAGGCCGATTCTGCGGCTGCGGAACCGGCAAAAATTCGGTTCAGTCAACGCGAACTGGCAAACATGCTGGGTGGCTCGCGCGAGAGCGTCAATAAGTGCCTTCGCAATTGGCAGCGTACCGGAGTCGTTCGCATTTCAGGAGGTTCGATCATCATTTCCGATCGACGCGCGCTCGAAAACATAGCAGAGCCAGCCTAACGCGAAATTTGCCGGTATAGTTTTGACACCATCCAAGCGCAGGCCCTCAAGCAACGGCACGCGCTCGTGCATGGAAAACCGGCATTTGCCGAAGAACTGAGCAATTCATCCCGTGAGCCCCTGGCGAGGCGAGCGTCAGCGGCATTGCTTGGGTTTCTCGCTCTCAAAGCCTGCCGGTCGATGGAATTTGCTGAGGTTGCTCAGGCTTTTGCACCGTGGTTCGGCCCGGCGGCCGATTGCCGCCCAAGCAATCCTGCACCCTGGTCTGGCACCCGGCTTGCACTGAATCAACCCGAACTCGATCAGCAAGAGGCTCACAATGTCTGCGAATATTTTGAGCTTTGGGCGCATCCGCTCGTTGGCGGCGGCGATGGCCGTCGTAATCGTGGGGTCGACCGCGGCGTCTGCGGCCGACAAGGTGACGTTTCTCACGAGCTGGTTCGCACAGGCCGAGCACGGCGGCTTCTATCAAGCCAAGGCGGCCGGGCTTTACGAGAAGGCTGGGCTCGATGTCACGCTCAAGATGGGCGGCCCGCAGGTCAACGGCATGCAACTCCTGCTGGCCGGCGAGACCGACTTCATGATGGGCTACGATCTCCAGGTCCTCAAGATGCTGGAGCAAGGCCTCCCGGTCATCACCGTCGCGACGTCGTTCCAGTTCGATCTGCAAGGAATCATGGCCCACGATCACGTGGCGGGCCTCGGCGACCTCAAGGACAAGACGATCCTGGTGGCGACCCCCGGCCGCACCACGTGGTGGCCGTGGCTCAAGGCGAAATTCAAGTACACCGACGAACAGACCAAGCCTTATACCTTCAATCTGCAGCCCTTCTTCGCGGATAAGAACGTGGTCCAGCAGTCCTACCCGTCATCGGAGCCGTTTCAGGCCAAGCAGCAGGGCGTGCCGGTCAAGTTCTTCCTGTTCGCGCGGGACGGCTATCCGCCCTACGGCACGACCATGGTCACGACGCGCGGCTTCGTCGACACAAAACCGGACGTCACCGCGCGCTTCGTGAAGGCATCGCTCGAAGGGTGGAAGAGTTACCTCAGCAATCCGGCGCCGGCGAACGCGCTCATCAAGGCCGACAATCCGAAGATGAGCGACGAGCAGATCGCCTTCGGCATCGAGCAGTTGAAGGCGCTCAAGGTGCTGGACAGCGGCGATGCGCAGACGATGGGGATCGGAATCATCACGCAAGCCCGTTGGAACGCGACCTACGACTTCATGGTTTCCGCCGGGCTGCTCAAGCCCGAGGTCGACTGGAAGCAAGGCTTTACCGACCGGTTCGTCAAAACCCTCAAGCTCTCGATGTAAGCGGTCGTGTTGGCGCCCAACACCGCGCTGTCGGCGGAAGCGGATAAACGCGCCGGAGCGGGGGCGCCGGTGGTCGAGATCTTGTCCGCGGACAAGGTCTTTCCCGACGGCACGCGCGCGCTCGCCGCGATCGATCTGACCGTCGCGAGCAACGAATTCCTCACCCTGATCGGTCCCTCGGGCTGCGGCAAAAGCACGCTGCTCAAGCTCATCGCCAATCTGCTCGAGCCGACCGAAGGCCGCATCCTGTGGTGGTCGGGCGGCTTCGACAAGGTCGGCACCCGCGGACGATCGATCGCCTTCGTCTTCCAGGATCCGACGCTCATGCCATGGGCGCGCGTGGAGGCGAACGTGCGTCTCCCGCTCGATCTCGCCCGCATGTCGGCCGCCCAATCGCGCCGGCGCGTGGCCGACGCGCTCTCCCGCGTGGGACTTGAAGGATTTGCCCGCCATTATCCGCGGCAGTTGTCCGGCGGGATGAAAATGCGGGTGTCGATCGCGCGCAGCCTGGTCGTCGAACCCAACCTCCTTCTTATGGACGAGCCGTTCGGCGCGCTCGACGAGTTCACTCGCAATCGGCTCGACGCCGATCTTGTTCGCCTGTGGTGGGAACGCAAGCTGACGACCGTATTCGTCACCCACTCGATCTATGAAGCGGTGTTTCTGTCGACGCGCGTGATCATCATGGGCGCGCAACCCGGCCGTATTTGCAAGGTCATGGCGATCGACGAGCCGCATCCGCGCGATGAAAGTTTTCGCAACTCTCCGCGTTTTGCCGAGCACTGCCGCGCCCTGTCGGCTCTGCTCACCGAAGTCTCCGTGGAGCAGATGCGCTCATAGCAAGGAATGCGCGGTGCGCCCGCTTGCCCAGTCCGAAACCTTCATGACCGTCGCCGCGCCCTTGGCGGTCGGCGTGCTCGCGGTCGCGCTATGGGAGATCGCCTGCCGCGCTTTCAACGTGCCGATCTTTCTCCTCCCGAAACCGAGCGATATCGCAGCCACGCTCGCCAGCGACTGGCCCACGCTGCTGGCGGCGCTCGGCATGACGCTGCGTATTGCCTTGCAGGCGTTCTTCGCGGCGATTGTGATCGGCACGCTGATCGCGTTCCTGTTCGTGCAGAGCCGAGCCATCGAGATGAGCTTCTTTCCCTACGCGGTTCTGCTGCAAGTGACGCCCATCGTGGCGATCGCGCCGTTAATCATCATCCTGGTCAAGAACACGCAGGTCGCCTTGACCGTATGCGCGACCGTGGTGGCGTTGTTTCCGATCATATCCAACACCACGCTCGGATTGCGCAGCGTCGATCCGGGCCTGGTGAACCTCTTCCGCATGAGCCGCGCGGGACGCATGCAGACGCTGTGGCGACTGCGCATCCCGAGCGCGCTGCCGTATTTCTTCGGCGGATTGCGGATTTCCAGCGGCCTCGCGCTGATCGGCGCGGTGGTCGCCGAATTCGTCGCCGGCACCGGAGGACGCAGCGCAGGCTTGGCCTATGAAATCCTCCAATCGGGCTTTCAGCTCGATATCCCGCGCATGTTCGCCGCGCTCTTTCTCATCACCCTGGCTGGCGTGGGCCTGTTCACCGTAATGGTGGGGCTGTCCAAGCTGGCGCTCGGCGCCTGGCACGAAAGCGAGGTGGGAGCCGACGCATGACCTCCATGCTCATCCAGGGCGCGCAAGGAATCTTCACCGGATTGCGCGGCGAGGCGATGCGCGCGAGCGGTGCGATTCGCATCCGCGATGGACGCATCTCGGCGGTCGGCGCGCTCGAACCGGCGCCGGGCGAGCGCCTCATCGACGCCAGCGGCTGCGTGATCTATCCCGGCCTCGTCTCGACGCATCATCATCTCTTCCAGTGCGTCCTTAAAGGCGTGCGTGCCGGCATCGACGTCCCGCTGCTCGCTTGGCTGCGCGCAGTGCCCTATTCCTACTGGCACAAGATCGACGAGGAGGCGCTGCGCACGGCCGCGCGAATCGGACTCGTGGAGCTGCTTCTCTCGGGGACCACAACGGCCGCCGATCACCATTATCTTTATGCCGAAAGCTATCGTTTCGACCCGTCGCATGTGATTTTCGAGGTGGCGCAAGAGCTCGGAATACGTCTCGTCTTCTGTCGCGGCGGCGCGACCAAGGCGCGCACGTTCGACACCCCGGATCTCATCCCGACGCCGGCCGAGCCGCTCGACCGAATGATCAAATCGGTCGAAGCGTGCGCGCAGCGCTATCACGACCCCTCGCCGGACGGCATGCGCCGCGTCGCATTCGCTCCGACGACGCCGCCCTGGTCGCTCGAGGCTGAGGAGCTCAAGGTCGTCGCGTCCGCCGCCCGTCGCATGGGCCTGCGCATCCATGGTCATTTGTCCGAGACTTCGGCCGACGTGGATTTCTGTCTCGCCAATTTCGGCAAGCGGCCGGTCCAGTGGATGGCGGATCACGATTATCTCGGCGGCGACGTCTGGCTGGCGCACCTCGTTCACCTGGACGACGAGGAGATCCGCATTCTCGCCGAAACCGGCACCGGGATGGCGCACTGTCCGCAATCGAATTGCCGGCTCGGCTCGGGAATTGCGCCGGCGGAAAGGCTCGCGGCGCTGGGAGGCGCGGTCTCGCTCGCGGTCGACGGCGCGGCCTCAAACGAGTCCGCCGACATGATCAGTGAAATGCACAGCGCTTGGCACACGCACCGGGCCGTCAAGGGCGCCGTTGCGCGGGCGACGCCCACCTGCGGCATCTGATCGTCGGCGGCCGCATCGTCGTAAGCGATGGTACAATTCCTGGAATTGACCTTGCGCAGCTTCGCCATGACGCCGCGCGCGTCGTGACGCGTCTGGCATCGTGAGCCCACGGGAGGGAAGCATCCATGCTCTGCACCAAACAACAGGTCCTCCGCCGTTTCTGGTATGCGACCGTGCCGATCGACATGCTCGCGGATGGGCCGAAGCCGTTTGTCCTGCTCGGCGAGAAAATCGTCATGTTCCTCGATGGCGAGGGAAAACCGGCAGCGCTTGCCGACCGCTGCTGCCATCGCACCGCCAAGCTGTCGAAAGGCTGGAGCAACAAGGGCCATATCACCTGCGGCTACCACGGCTGGACCTACGACCGCACCGGCAAGCTCGTACGCATCCCGCAGTTGTCGCCCGATCAGCCGCTGCCCGACGCGCGCGTCAAGGCTTTCCACTGCGACACGCGCTATGGATACGTGTGGGTTTCGCTCGAGGACCCCTTGCTGCCGATCCCCGACCTTCCGCAGGACCGCGATCCATCCTACCGGCGCATCCATCAGTTCTACGATCGCTGGAACACCGCACCGCTGCGAATGATGGAGAATTCATTCGACAACTCGCACTTCTCCTTCGTTCACAAATCGACCTTCGGGCAGCTCGATCAGCCCAAGCCGGAAAAATACGAGCTCGTGGAAACCGATTACGGCTTCCAAGCCGAAACGATCGTTCCCATCAACAATCCACCGGCCGCCTTTCGCGTGACCGGCACGAGCGAGCCCGTCACCAAGCGTCACATGCGCAACGCCTGGTTCATGCCGTTCTGCCGGACGCTCGATATCGAATACCCTTCCGGACTGCGGCATATCATTTTCAATTCGGCAACCCCCATCGACGACGGCAGCATCCAGCTGGTGCAAATCCTGTTCCGCAACGATCGAGAAGAGGACTGTTCCACGCAGGAACTGATCGACTGGGACGCGGCCATCATCGAAGAGGATCGCGAGATATTGGAGTCCACCGACCCCGACGCCATCGTCGACGTCACCCGCAAGATCGAGATGCACATGCCCTCGGATCGGCCGGGACTCATCATGCGCAAGCGCCTGCTCGCGTTGCTGGAAACGCATGGCGAGAGGGAGATGTCCC
>WNFI01364482.1_pt1 | contig 10584 bp, 10 predicted proteins | sample 5400471 | NCBI WGS metagenome assembly WNFI01 (sample SAMN13153348, study PRJNA577476) | soil metagenome | isolation source: 100 cm saprolite on Douglas fir-dominated hillslope | place: USA:California | collected 2013-09-17 | reverse complement strand
GGGGAAAGTGGTTGGGTTTACGGGGCGCATCCTGCCTCAGTTAGATAGAGGCGATATGGGGAAATATGTGAACAGTCCCGAAACGCCGATCTTCCAGAAGTCCCGCCTGCTCTATGGATACTGGAAGAGCAAAGAGGGCGTGCGCGAGGCAAAGTCGGCATTCCTGGTTGAAGGCCAAATGGACTTTTTGATGAGCTGGCAATCGGGTGTAAAGAACGTGATCGCGAGTTCCGGTACGGCACTCACCGCGGATCATCTCCGCGCCATTCATCGCCTCGCGGAAGAACTCGTGATCAGTTTTGATAATGATACCGCCGGGTCGGATGCCGCAGAGCGTGGGATAGATCTTGCCGAGGCGAACGACTTCAGCGTGAAGGTGGCAACGTTCAAGGATTTCAAGGATGCGGCGGATGCCGCGCAAGCGGATCCGGAAAATGTAAAAAAGGCGATTGCCGCCGCTATTCCCGCGCCGCAATTTTATTTCGAAAAATATCTTCCAAAAGATTTGATGGAGCTAAAAAGTCGCGACGGCCTAAAAAAATTGCGTGCAGTCCTTTCGAAGCTAAAGAATATCGCGAGTCCCGTTGAGCGAGGGTTCTGGTTCAAGGAGCTCGCCACGCGCACCGGGGTTGCGGAGCAAACGTTGCAGGAAGAATCGGAAAAGGCGAACGCCGTTGGCATTCCGGTAGCGGCCGCCAAGGACGAAGAAATCGCAAAACGCCAGATCTCCCGTCAACAGCTTATTGTGGAAGAACTTCTTGCCGCCGCGCTCGCGAAAAATAATTTTGAAATACTTGATGATTGCGAGACGTTTTTTCTTCCGGCACAAAAGGAGATATTGCGGATACTCGCGAGCGGCAAACGAGGGAGTGAGGATCCCTCACTTGACGAAGTGGTCGCGCTCATCGTGCTTCGCGCATCGGGCGATCTCTCCGAAGAAGAGATAAATAAACTCAAGGCGGAACTTGGAAAAGAATATTACAAGGAACGCCGGCAGATGCTTTCGCTCGCCATTAAAAATGCAGAAGCAAGGGGAAATGACGCGGAGATGAAGGCCGCGCTTGAAGAAATGAGCAAGCTACCCGTAACGAACGAAACGCCGTAGAAGCCCCATACCACTTGCCAAAACGTAAGAAATAAGCAATAATGAGGTATTAATAAACGCCTCATGAAGCGCAAGCTGAAGAAACCTAAAAATTCCAAGCGATTGGTGAAGTCCAAAAAGCATGTCTTAAAAAAGAAGGTAAAGAAAGCGGCGGCCAAGGCAAAGAAGGCAAAGCCGGCCAAGCCGCTCACCAAGCTTGAGAAAGCCCTAAAAGTTCACGCCTCCGAAATCAACGAGCTGATCGATCGCGGTCGGCCGCGCGGATTTGTGACCGACAACGAGATCCTCTATTACTTCCCGAAGATCGAAGACAACGTCGGACTCTTGGACGAGATCTATGACCGCTTGGAAAAAGCGGGTATTAAAGTTATCGAAACAAGCGCGCTCATAGATTTTTCGAAAGATGAGAACGAAAAGAATTTTGACGATTCAATGGCATTTGAAGGCGATGTGCCGGATGCCGTGCAGATGTATCTAAAGGAAATCGGAAAGACACCGCTGCTTACCAAAGATGAAGAGCGCGAGCTTGCCAAGCGTGCGGAAAAAGGTGAAGAGGAAGCACGCCAGCGATTGATGAAAGCGAACCTGCGCCTTGTGGTCTCCATTGCAAAACGATACGTGAACCGCACGCCGCATCTGAGTATTCTGGATCTTATCCAAGAGGGGAACATCGGTCTCTCCCGCGCGGTGGAAAAATTTGACTACCGCCGCGGATTCAAGTTTTCCACGTACGCCACGTGGTGGATCCGCCAGGCGATCACGCGCGCCTTGGCCGACCAATCGCGCACCGTTCGTATTCCGGTCCATATGGTGGAAACGATCTCAAAGTATACACAGGTGCGGCGCCAGCTCATACAGGAATTGGGTCGCGATCCGCTCGCCGAAGAGATCGCCGCCGAGATGGGCATAGAAGTAGACAAAGTGCGCCACATTCAAAAGATCTCTCAAGAAGTGCTCTCCATCGAAACTCCCATTGGCGACGAAGAGGATTCAACGCTTTCGGACTTCATTCCCGACGAAAAGAATTCCACACCGTCACAGCTCACCGCCCGCGCGATGCTCCGCGATCTTATTAAAGAGATAATGATAGATCTCACCGAGCGCGAGCAACAGATACTTAAGATGCGGTTCGGTTTGGATGACGGCATCAGCCACACGCTTGAAGAAGTAGGAAAAGCATTCGGCGTCACGCGCGAACGCATAAGACAGATTGAAGCAAAGGCACTTGAAAAGATCCGTGAGCACGGCAAAGCGCCGGCACTGGAGGGATTCGAGAATTTGGCATAAACGAAAATAAAACAGCACCGACGGTAGGTGCTGTTCTTTATCTTTATCTTACAGGAGAGTCTTATCTCAGGAGGTCTTTCTCCAGCGTCTAGCTTCTTCAATGAGCTCGGGAGCGTGCCTCCGGAAAATACGGTCCATCATTTCGTGGATCAGGTTCATTGAGCGGAAAAACGATTCCCACTCCTTGAGGTCGCGCTGACATCGCGTGCAATGGAGCAGATGATGTTTTGCGGCCCTCCGCTCTTTCGGCGAAAGTTTGGACCCCCTTGTGACGTGTGGTGGTCTTACGGTCTCCGCAGCATGGTTTGCAAGGAATTTTTGCATGGCGAAGCATATACCTCGCCGCCCTCTTCCGAGCAGTTTTCTTTCCTTGGGCATGGTGCCCTCCTTGTTATGTGAGTATGTGAAAATTCCAAACTTATTCTATCCTATAAAACTGGAAAAAAACAAGGTCGTCAATTACAATGAATTTATATGGACTCCCAGAGAATACGCCAGAGTTTTTTAGAATTTTTTAAGGCGCGGGGGCACGCGGTCGTGCCATCCTCATCGCTCATTCCCGATGATCCATCGGTGCTCCTCACGACTGCGGGCATGCAACAGTTCAAAAAATATTACACGGGCGAGCGTGACACCGTCGCCGATTTTGGCAGCAAAAATACTGCCTCCGTCCAAAAATCATTCCGCACTTCTGACATTGACGAAGTAGGGGACGATACCCATCTCACATTTTTCGAAATGCTTGGAAATTTTTCGTTCGGCGGTTATTGGAAAAAAGAAGCAATCTCGTTTGCGCACGAATTCATTACCAAAGAATTAAAGATTCCTATTTCCTACGTTACGGTATTTCAAGGTTCAGAAGTGGTGTCGAAGGATGACGAGTCAAAAAAGATCTGGAACGAGCTCGGCGTTACGGACGTCCGCGAGGAGGGAATGGAGGATGTTTTTTGGGGCCCTACGGGAACCTCCGGTCCTTGCGGTCCTACGACCGAGATTTATTGCAAAAGCGCGGACGGGAAGGACGTGGAGATATGGAACATCGTATTTAACGAGTATTTTTGTGATGGCTCACGGGAAGAATTACTAAGCGGGAAAGCTAAGTTGAAGCCACTGGAAACCAAAGGTATTGATACCGGCATGGGGTTGGAACGCCTGGCGATGATCGCACAAGGAAAGAAGACGATCTTCGATACGGATCTTTTTATGCCGCTCATTTCGGTATTGCCGACGGCAGGACAGGGCATCGATCTCCGCACGCAGAAAATTTTTGCCGATCACGTTCGCGCATTTTCGTTTTTAATATCGGATGGCGTGGTGCCCTCGAACAAAGGAGCGGGCTATATTCTCCGGCGTCTCATGCGTCGCGTGATCGTCCAGAATTCTTTGATGAGCGAGCATAGAAACAACCAACTCATCCTTGAGATGATTGGGGAGTGCGTTCAAACGTATAAAGAGGCTTATCCGGAGTTGGACGATAAAAGGATCATAGAGGTTTTCACTGACGAATCCCAAAAGTTCCAGAAGACAATGATGACGGGTTTGCGGGAGCTTGGAAAGATCGACTCCGTTGACGCGAAGACCGCCTTCACGCTTTACGAATCATACGGCCTGCCATACGAAGTGATAAAAGAATTGGGTGGCGCAAAAGCAAAAGATCTTGCGCGCGAAGCGTTTGATGAAGAATTCAAAAAGCATCAAGAGATCTCGCGCGCCGGTTCAGAGAAAAAATTTGGCGGTCACGGTTTGATTTTGGATACTGGAGAGCTCAAAGCGGGCAACGAAGAAGAGCTTAAGAAAGTTTTAAGACTCCATACTGCCACACATTTACTCCAAGGTGCGTTGCGCGAAGTACTTGGTCCCGAAGTGCATCAAGCCGGATCGGACATCACACCTGAGCGCGCGCGTTTCGATTTTTCGTTCCCGCGCAAGATGACACCGGAAGAAATAAAGAAAGTCGAGGAAGTGGTGAACGCAAAAATAAAAGAGGATCTGCCGGTAGATTTCAAGGAGATGCCAAAGTCCGAAGCGGAAAAACTGGGTGCCCTGCACTTCTTCAAGGAAAAATATCCTGATCCAGTGAAGGTCTATTATATTGGCCGCGACATTGCGACCGCATGGAGCAAGGAATTCTGCGGGGGACCGCACGTGACGCATACCGGCGAGATCGGACATTTCCGGATTGCTAAAGAAGAGGCGGTAGGCGCGGGCATCCGGCGCGTCCGCGGAGTGGTTGATTAAAGATTTTCGCTGACCGCCGAGCGGTGGACGTACGGGGAGTTGAACCCCGCGAACCCCAATTGTCAGGTCGGAGTCGGCACCGTGCTACGCCCACCGCGCGAAGATTATAGTGAACACGGATTAAATATTTCTTAAAAGAAATTTGACGACAATAGGCGATCCGCTATAATACCTGTGTTGTCAGGTCGGAGCGGTGCGTGTTCGAACTCTACAAAAGACCCCAGCGATGGGGTCTTTTGTTCCATTGTGCGCCCTTTCTTTTCCCGTGCAGCTTTCTTTTTTGTGCTAAACTGAAATCGTGAAGCTGCGAAATATTTTGCGCCCGCGGGAGAAGTTTTTAATATTGGAGATCGCAAAGACGGGAACAAACGGGTCATATTTAAGCGTGGATGAAGATCGGAAGATCATATTTGAAAAAATAGTGCGCGACCTGGACCTCAAAAAATTTTTGAAGTCGCCGGTGAGAAAAGTTGGGCAGAAATCATGGGAAGGAAAACGATTGTGGAAACCCCGCTGGCAAGTGATCGTCGCCGCGGACCCGTCCGTCGCGACCACGATTCCGATCCCGCTGGAATTGTCGCGTGAACACGGAAATATCAAGATGAAGTTGAACATCGCGGAGCTTGAGAACCTTATCGCTCAAGCGATGGCGAAAATATTCAATGGTTGCCGGAGTGAGGCGGCAAAGCGCCTTCAAATAAACGATCTTGACGCGGTGCTCGTCGGCGCGAAAGCAAAACATTTCAAGATCGATGATAAGGCGGTCACGAATCCGGCTGGTTTTCCCGGTAAAAAAATATCGCTTCTCCTTGAGCTCACGTTCACTACGCGGGATATTTTTGAAAATCTGAAGCCCTACTTTAATTCAACGGAAGATTTCTTTTTTACCGAATCGCCGCAAGCTCAACTCACGTCGCTCTCGCGCGTGCGTAAATTGCCACTTAATCTTTTGGTAATGAAGGACGAAGGCGCGTCACTTTTTATTTTAGAAAAAGCAAAGGATGAATATGCCATACTCTATCGTGAGGCGCTTGATTGGTCGCCAAAATCGATCTTTCGAGCGATCACAGAAGGGCTCGCGGTAAACGAAAAAACAGCAAAAGAGGTATATGGGTACTATCACAAAAAGGGAATGTCGCAGGCGGCGGAAAGGGTGTTTAACAAAACACTCCAGCCGGCCTTGGGAGCGCTTCTCGAACAGATCGGGAAAGCGAGCGTAACCGGAAGTGTTTACATCGATGCTCCGCACCCCTTGCCGCTCACACTCCCATACCGCCACGGCGCGGCCCACCTTGAGGAACAGCCGATCGGTGAGGTGCTCGCGAAGCTGGGATTTACCGCTGACATGGAAGGTTTGGATGGCCGAAAAAATGACGCTTACCGACCCCTCTTATATTTTTTGGAGGCCTACTTTGACAGGAGCAACTCCGACATCAATCAAAAATTACGGCGTCGGCTCCACTGGCTCGCGTCATAACGCCGTGTGCTATAATCTCTATATTCCGTAATCATGAAAAAAATAGTTATTGACAAGGAAGAAGGAATCGCCGAAGTCATTGACCGGGTACTTGCGGAAGCAGATCCGGACATCGCGCTCGTCATTCCAAAAGGGTCCACGCTCGGAAGATCCGTGAAGAATTTTCATCTTTTGAAGCGCGAAGCCGAAGGCGCCGGAAAAACCGTGGTTGTTGAATCGGTGGACGATACCATTTTAGCGTTCGCAAAACAGAGCGGACTGGAAAGTAGCCATCCATTGTGGCGTGGCGTGCAGACGAGTGAGGGAGGAATGTCCGATATTGTTCCGGTAAGTCGTGTGGAACGGCGCAGTACTGAAATAGAAACGGAAACCGAAAAGGCCACGCGCGGAAAACGAAAGAAAAAAGTAGAATCGGTGAAGCTTACGGTACGATCGGAAGAGGAGGAAGTATCCGCGGAGCCCAACGTCACCACCGAAGACGAAGCAGAGGAAGAAGCACAGGAAGAGGTGGAGAGGAATGAATGGACGCCGGGCCGCGGCATATCACGTAAATCGGTTTGGATAGGCGTTGCGGCGATCGCCGCCGTGCTTGCCGTACTTGGAATAATGACATGGTCATTCGGTCGCGTGGGGATCGCTATTAATTTTAAAAAGACGCCCTGGAGTTACAACAGCGCCTTTCTTGCTGATAAATCCGTTTCCAAAGCGAACGCGGCGAATAACGTGATCCCCGCACAGGTCTTTTCTACGCAAAAAAATACCACGCAGTCGTTCCCCGCGTCCGGCAACGCAAATGTTTCGGTGAAGGCGCAGGGGACGATCACCATTTACAATGCCTACAGTTCGGCGGCGCAGCAGCTTGTTGCGACCACGCGGTTTGTGACGCCTGATGGAAAACTTTTCCGCCTGGTAAATACCGTGACGGTGCCCGGTGCCTCGGTCACGAACGGCCAGATCGTTCCCTCTTCTATTGACGCGGCGGTGGTGGCCGACCAACCGGGGCCGGCGTATAACGTGGGCGCGGTTCCGAAACTCAACATCCCCGGATTTCAAGGTTCGCCGAAATACGACGCTTTTTACGGCGCGTTTGCGGCGGGAACAACCGGCGGTTTTGTCGGAAAGCGAGCGGTACCGACCGCAGGGGATATAGCGAGCGCAAAGGATAAAATTTCGTCCATGTTACAAACGAATTTAAAGAGCGATCTTACGACGAGTTATCCTAATAGTTTCAAAATTCTGGATGGCGCGACGAGCGTGCAGGTGACGAAGCTCACGGTGAACTCCGCAACCGACGATAAAGGCAACTTTACGGTAACGGGGGAGGCAACACTCCAAGCAATCGGTTTTGATGAAGCAGCGTTCAAAACATTTCTGCTTTCGCTCGCGCAAGGTCAGAAACCGAATTCTGTGTGGAGCGCGCTTACCCTTACCTATAGCGGCGTGAAGCCGGATTTTACCAAAGGAAAACTGAACTTCTCCGTTAACGCGCAGGGAACGCTTGAGCCCGCGTTCTCCGCGGACGACTTCAGGACGAGCATTGAGGGAAAGAGCATTGGCGAGGCTCGCGCGGCGATCGTGGCACTGCCCGACCTTGCGGACGGCAAGATCTCTGTTTGGCCTATGTGGCTTTGGAGCGTACCTGGAAACCCCAGTAAGATCGAGGTTAATGCCAATTAGCGCCGGAGGGGTCGGTTTGACAAGGAATGCAGATATCCGCTATAATCGTTCCGTTGCGCGAACTATGAGGATCTGCCTCTTTTTTATTTCTGAACAATGGAATTAGCAAAAGAAGGAAGGGTACTTGAAGCCCTCCCGGGTTTGCTGTTTAGAGTTCAATTCGCGGGCGCGGAAGAACCGATTCTTGCGCATCTCGCGGGAAAAATGAAGATCCACAATATCCGTGTCCTTGCGGGAGATCGGGTGCTCGTTGAAATGAGCCCGGACGGAACGCGGGGCAGGATCGTGCGGCGCTTATAACATCATGAAAGTACGAAGTTCGGTAAAAAAAATGTGCGCGAACTGCCAGGTGGTCAAACGCCGCGGCAGAATTTATATTCTGTGCAAGAATCCTAAACACAAACAACGACAAGGCTAACATGCGTATCTTCGGCGTAAATCTTCCCGACAATAAAAAAGTGGAAATCTCGCTCACCTACCTCTATGGCATGGGGCGGACTTTGAGTCAGAGGACGCTCGTTGCCGCAAAGATCGACGGCAATAAGCGCGCGAAGGATATTACCGCCGAAGAGCTCGCCCGCATCCAGGCATTTATAGAAAAGAATTTTCCGGTGGAAGGCGAATTGCGCCAGCGCATCAAGGCGAACATCAATCATTTAAAAGAATTGCAGACATACCGCGGCACGCGGCACATGCGCCGTCTCCCCGTACGTGGCCAGCGAACCCGCACCAATTCACGCACCGTTCGCGGCAATGTCCGTAAGACGGCGGGTAGCGGTAAGAGAAAAGTTGATCTTAAATAATCGTTAAGTAATTGTTAAAACAATGGGAAAGAAAAAAGTAACAACCGAAGGGGAGGCGCCAAAGGACAAGGCGGTGGCTTCGAATGCGGCGGCAAAAGCCCCAGCGGCAGCAGCGCCTGCAGCGGCCACGGCCGTAAAGGCACCATCCAAGCGAAAAAAAGTGGAGCAGGGGAAAGTCTACGTGAACGCTTCTTATAACAACACGACGATCACGGTGACCGATATGACCGGAAACGTTCTGGTGTGGGCATCCGCGGGATCGCTCGGCTTCTCCGGCCCCAAGAAGGCCACTCCTTTTGCATCATCCAAAGTGATCGCCGCGATCGCCGAAAAGATACAGAATTCCGGCCCGCATGACATAAGCGTGATCGTCAAAGGTATCGGTTCCGGCCGCGATTCGGCCATCCGGTCGCTCATCACTCACGGATTCAATATTCTTTCCATTAAAGACGCTACCCCGGTCGCCCATAATGGTCCGCGACCGCCCAAAGTAAGACGCGTGTAAATTATATATACCAATGATAGGTCCTAAAGAAAAAAGAGAACGGGCACTCGGCGAACGCCTTGGATTAAAAGGTGATCGTGCCTTGTCGTCCAAATCAGCGCTCGTACGCAAACCGTACAAACCGGGCGTTCATGGTCCGCGCGGACGCAACCGCCCGCTTTCCGAGTTCGGTCTTCAGATGCGCGAGAAAAGCAAATTCAAACTTACGTACGGCATTGATGAACGGAATCTAAAGCGACTCTTCAAGATGGCGACGGTCGCCAAGGGCGCCTCGGGCGCCAAGATGCTGGAATTTTTGGAACGGCGCTTGGACAACGTGGTGTTCCGATTGGGATTTGCTCCCACCCGCCTCGCGGCGCGCCAGCTCGTAGTGCACGGTCATATAGCGGTGAATAAAAAGAAAGTGAACTCCCCCGGCTATATGGTTCGGATAGGGGAGGCGATCGGCGTTTCGGATGGTTCGGAAGCGAAGGGTGCGATCACGAAGCGCAAAGAGATCATGGCAAAGTACGAACCTCCGGCGTGGCTGTCGTTGGACGGTGAGAAGATGGAAGGGAAAATGATCTCACCGCCATCCACTCCCGACATTCCGTTTGAGATAAACTTATTGGTCGAATCATTCTCTAGATAACATAAATATCATTAATACTTTATAAAAAAAATGGAATACGCATATTTAAGCTCAACAGTTTCCATAAAGACCGTTTCCGAGGACGCGAAGAACGGGGTTTTTGAGATTGAAGGATTATTCGCGGGCTATGGGCTCACGATGGGCAATGCCATCCGCCGGGCGCTTCTTTCGTCGCTTCCGGGAGCGGCCGTGACCGAAATAAAAATAAAGAACGTGCCGCACGAGTTCTCCACCATGCCTGGTCTTAAGGAGGATATTGTGGAATTGGCGCTCAACTTCAAAAAGCTCCGCTTCCGTTTGCATGTTGATGAGCCGCAGGTGCTTTCGCTGAAGGGTAAGGGCGACAGTGTGCTTACCGCCGGTGACATTGAACTGAATTCCAACGTGGAGATCATTAATCCTGAGCAGGTGCTCGCGACACTTACCGCAAAAGATGCCGATCTCGATATTGAAATAAAAGTGGAGCGTGGTTTGGGTTATGTTCCGGTGGAAGCTCGCAAGTCCGAAGGACGCTTGGCGATCGGCACGATCGCGATCGACGCGATCTTCACTCCCGTGGATCGCGTGAATTACACAGTGGAAGATATGCGCGTAGGGGATCGCACCGACTATAACCGTTTGCGGTTGGAGATTATGACGGATGGAACGATCAGCCCATCTTCGGCGCTCCACAAGGCAACAAACATTTTGAAGGATCACTTCGAAAAGGTAGCAGCCGTCACGGTGGGTGAGTTTGAAGGAGCAAAAGCAGCCCCTGCAGAAAAGAAAGCGGCGAAGAAAACCAAGAAAGCGGCTGCGTAAACTGTATTTATAGAAAACCATGCGTCACTTAAAGAAAGGTAAAAAATTCAATCGCAAGCG
>WNFI01133733.1_pt1 | contig 10584 bp, 17 predicted proteins | sample 5400471 | NCBI WGS metagenome assembly WNFI01 (sample SAMN13153348, study PRJNA577476) | soil metagenome | isolation source: 100 cm saprolite on Douglas fir-dominated hillslope | place: USA:California | collected 2013-09-17 | reverse complement strand
AGATGAGTAGGGAGAACCAATCGGAGTACGACGACCGAGCGAAGTCGCGAGGTTAGGGTTGATCGGGTTGGGCAGCGGGCGCGTGGGCATTGGGCTCGCTGGCATAGGGGCATTGGAGGTACGGCGAGCACGAAGGAATTTGAAAGGGACCGTACAGGAGACACGTTGCTTGCTGTCGGGTTGGGAGTAGAGCCACGTAGCAGTAAGAACGACGCTCGCGCCGACGATGAATGAAGCCGTGATGCGGAAATGGAAGAGCCCAACCGAGACGAGAAACGATATCACAATTGACAGAGAAGTGGCAAAGCCCTTCATGATGTTGTCGGCGTATTTGATCACAAGGGCTGTAATAAGTCCTCCCAGGACCTGTGTGATGACGGTCGCCCAGGCCCATGGAGTAAAATTCGCAAACAGGTGTGTAATCGAGGGGACACTGTGCGCGGGGGCATCGGGAGAATGTGAAGGCGCCATGATAATGGGAACGAGGGCGGGGAGCAGTGAGAAGAGGGAAAGTTGCACGTTGCGCACCCAGAGGTCTGCGGTAGAATTCTTGAGCACCATCTCGAAGTACACACCGGCTAGCCCAGACGTGAAGCAGGCCGCAGCAACTGCAAGGAAGCCCTTGAAGGGCACCATGGTGTGAACATCAGCAGATAACCCATCTGGTTGACTCTTGGCGACATTGCATTGGATTTGGACAAGACCAACACCAATTGCAAGGAAAAATAGGGCCAACCACTTAAGGGGAGAAAGCTTACGGCGAAGCAGGACGACGGAGAAAGCGGCAGTGGTGAGGATTTTCATCTGATAGGAGACTTGGAAGGTAGCGGCTTCCAAATTAGCAGCGGCAACGAACTGAAGATTATTTTGAATAACTGTTCGCAAGAAGCGTCAAGGAGGTTATATAAATAGATTGAGGCATAGCTGACCGTAGAGTATAGCAGGGATGGACAACTTCCAACAGTCGGGCCGAAAAACCTCCTTTCCGACGATCCTACACCGCTCTAGGAAAACTGTGGGATTGAGCGGAGAACTCGCCAGGTGGCTCGAAAGCGGGGAAGGAAGGACGAAAGCATGCTGTGAGGAGTTTGGGCGTACGCGGATCAATGCGATAAGCAGTGATATGAGGCCCTTAAGGAGTTCTGTTGCAAGAACTGCGGATGCTGCGGAATATGCACGCGATGGGGGCATCGAAACGCGAGAGTAGTGCATGAGCAATGAAAGTGTGGCATTCTGAACTGCTAAGGTGACCAAACTGGGAAGAGAATGTCAGAGTTGTTTGGTCAAAGGACCGACTGTAGCCTCCGCCCACAACGTAGAAATGTCAGGGGCGAGACAAAGGGGAAGACATACGAAATGTATTTGAGGGGCATGCCACAGAGGGTGGGCACAGTAGTAGGTGCTGGGGCAGGTTGCTCTGCGCGGTCCTTATCGGTAACAGCATCGAAATGGATGGATTTTGAGGGGAGTTTTCCGTTCCAGAACAGAACCTTAGAGTCTGAATGAGCCATTTGAGAGAAGAATGAGACGCCGTTGAGATCTTGTTCTGGGAAAGTACGGTATCTCTGAACGGACAAGTCTCGGACGGGGAAAAAGAGAGAAAGGGAAAGGGGGGCGAAGGTCTAAGCGACGGTCAGAGCGACAACGGTGAGGAACAGGGCCGCTCCGATTGCTCATTTTTTCCATCAAATATCGCCATTCCAACCCCGTGGGAATCATTCCCCTTGATACGCATGACGTCACTTTCGGACCAGCTTCTTAAACTGCTTCACCAGTGCTTTCGCATCTGTGGCGACCTGCAAGAGAATCAATCCAACAATCTTTTCCCGGGACTGGTTTGTCTGTCCCCCACCTTTTCCTGTTTGCGCAACCCTTCTATGTCTGTTTTTACCTTCCGCAGCACCTGGCGGTGTGCCTGACTGCGCTTATTGCCGGTGGCTTCAACTACCCGGTTTGTCGCATGGCTGTCAGAGGGGCTCCAAAAATAGGCAGACGACTTACTGAGTTTACTGACCCTGTTCACCTCCTCTTTACGCTCGATCCCACTAAAGTCGACGACCCTCGTTTGGTTCATTTTACTCTTCGTGGAATTGAGACGGTTGAATGGCTTGTTCATATAATAGTACTCACACGTTGGGCGTTCCATGCTTGGGCGGCGTTGACGACCGCCTGTGCGCTGATGCATTCTGCGTCTCGCGTGTCGAGGGTGTCTATCTCCAATTTGGCTCTGGTCATTACGTCAGCTCATAAGTCCCTAACTCAGCACGGAGATACGCGCATATATGCGGTCATCTCTTCAACCATTGCATTAGCATGCCCACGAAACTCGGCAGCGAGCATCGCAAACTGTCGCTTTAGGTTGGCTTGAGATGCTTTGCGAGCCTCCTCTATAGTGATGATAATGGTCTTGAGTTTCATTCGCACTATTCAAACACTATTAGTCTCACACTTACGATGACTCTGCTGAAGGGCAAGCAAATATTCCACGCTATCACTAATCGGAGAGCCAATCGTCAGTAGAAGAATGAGAGTGAAAATGACACACATATCTTTTTCCTCATCATCGGAAAAATCTGTACTATTTGCAATCTCTTCGAGTCCGTCGGCCAGTGGCCGCTCTGAAGACGCCAGCTTTGCAGCTATGAGCTTGATCAGTAGGAATTTCTAAAAGTACGTGCATAAAACTCACCAGATATGATCTGTTTATTTGGCATGCTTTAGTCTCCGCGAGGTTCTAGTAGAACGTGCAGTGGAACGTTCAGTGGAGCAGGAACACACGCGTTTGAATCATATGATCAGAAAAGGTGATCACGTGAGCAGGATTGCACACTTGCCGGCCCTAAACGAATGGCCAATGACTATGAAGGGACGCCCGCGAGATTTTCTTCTACATCTTTTAACAACTGGAGGCACTGTTATACCACATGTTCGACTGGCCATGCGTTATGCGCAAGTCAGATCGTTCATCATCAGCAGCCTCAGAATGACTGATGCGCTCTTTGGCTGTGCATCCTGGAATGGCTGCGCTCACAACGGGCCTTCCAAATGGGTGGTGCAGTCACCTGGCGACACCAACAACAAACAACAGAGGCGAACGAAATAAGTCCTTTTTTTGTGCCTTATCATATCCTTATATGCATTAAATACAATCATATCTCGTTCATTCTGTTACAGTACTCGTGCTTCATTGTTTTCGTACACGCATCCACAAACATGGCCCACTGGCTGTGCCTATAAAGTCCCTAAGACTGACAACTTGAAGAAAATGGCCCGGGCACATGTGCGTGCCGCTCTGAATGAACAAAACTAGTGTATGTCTGGAAGAATGCCGCATGCCAACCACAATATTCGAGTGGGAGCGACAAGGACCCGGACTCTCAGATCTCTGGTAGGCCATGATATGTTTTTCGGTTGGGTTGCAGGTCCGCTGAAGAGCCGAGATGCTGTTTACTTGAGTCCGACGGGTGGATTGTTAGAGAAGCCGGCTGCGTCGGGTATGTGCTTGGGTCCGAAGGGTCCTGGGGAGCCCAATAATTAGATCAATCACGGTCTTGTACGCCTGCAGGTGGCCAGGCGGAAAAAAGACAAACATAAAGTTTCGGTGTTCCGATGTCCATTGGGTAACCCACCACTCCCATGTCGCTTCCTTGCCCGCTGAAGTATTCCGCAGAGGGCGCATAGCGACGCCAGCGGCGAATTGTGAACCGTGTCACCAAACCAGCGATCAGGGCCACCCCGACGACGCCCCCGACGATGCCCCCCGCGATAGCGCCAGCATTCGAGTTACTCTTGGAGGACGACGGTACGGGTGAGGATGTCTTGGACGAAATAATAGACTGGTTGCTGGTCGAGCTCGGGACATTGGAAGCGCTGCCAGTAACTTCGGGCGAATCTGTGACAAGGCCAATGATACATAAAAGACGCGGTTCACTTAAGTTGGCGTGTATACACACCCCCAACACTCTGCGCAAATGATGCATTCCAGAAGTCCTGCGGGCGCGATGAGAAAAAATTGCGTAGGAAGAGAGGGTGGTGAGAGGATCTTACTGCAGTTGGTCCAAGGTACGCCCAATATGGTACTCGTGTCTCCGCTGGGATGGGTTCAGGAAAGCTGAAGGATAGATTGAGCTCAGAAGCTAGTAGAGATGACGTGTAATTTACGTTCCGGGGGCCGCAACGGAGGTGCAATTGTGCGACCATGTAGAAAAGCTAATGGCATATTGGTACTATATTTCGGCGTCCAGAGCCGAGGGCTATCAGAATAAATCGACGCACGCAGTCCATGGCTCTCCCTGTGGGAGCAAGGGAGAGATAGAAAATACTGCTCAGGTCGATTAAACCCCATACAAGGCTTATGGTCGGCAGAGCAGTGTACTGACCGCCATTGTTACACACCGCCGCTAGGTACGCCACGACTAGGCATGGACTCTGCTCCAGAGAATTGTATGACTAGGCGTGAATGAGGGCGGACGGGCGTTTATATCAGGAATTCAGCAACTAGCCAAGTGTAACTCACCCACGCATAACTACCAGTGGAGCCTGAGCAATTTGGCGCACTGACCTGTGCACGAGCCGCGCCTACTATGAGGAGGGCCAAGAAGGCAGCGAAGAGCAGGTCAAACATTGTGCAATGGTTATCTGATGATCGTACGTAACGAAAGAGAGGGCTCGACCCGTAAAATAGGCTGGGATGGGCTCTTATATATTTCCAGAGTGCCGTATACAGCCACCGAAGAAACACCTCGTCTTATGATCATGATGTCTCATCATCCATCATTGAGAAGACGGGAAGTGCCCAGTCATGGGAACCGCGAAGGCCGATTTGGAGCCATTTCTTTAGGACTTCTATTAGGCAGACGGTAAATGGTATCCGAGCATGTCGTGGTAAATTCAGCAAGATTCGTGAAAACAAAAGCAAGACAATAATCATTCCATGGGCCGGGAGATATCAAGTCTATACGAAGGGCGTTCGAAGAGTTGGCCGACTGCGGTTGATAGAAGCTGAGTTGGCCGAACAAGCCGAGCAGGCTGGGCCACATGTGATTAACTCCATTTGGCAAACCATTTGTAATTCCGGCCGCGACGGCCCGGCGCCGGTATCAGACAATTCTCGGCTTGCTCTGCTCAAAACCGCGAGGAGCGTCACTGTCTGGATGTCTTCAGCACCCTTGTCTTCCCTCCCATCCTACAACGGCCTATCCAACTCGCGCATCCAGTCTCTCTACTCGGATATATCTAGACAGAAACATTCCAATTCAACAAGTTACAACGCTAACATCGCTTGGTGGCATACGACGCTGCAGGCTATTGTCTCCCGTGGTTGGCTACCCAATGCACCAGAGAGGCTCATTCTCCATGCGGAACAGAGCCTCTTGGAAACTTTGAGATATGAACGCGTTGGAAAGCCTCTTTGTTTGGGCAGTGTTATTGTAGGTTGCTTCACATGTTCGACGGAGATGTGTAGCCGACCATCATTCTTGCTAACGAAGACTGAGCTAGTCGACTCCCGTGATGCAGTGCCTCTACAACAGTTTTTAACCATGTCACGGTCAGTACACGATCCTGGCTGGTTGTCGTACCGGATCGCTGCGTTTGTCGTCGGAAAGCCGCTGCAGTGGGCACTTCATCAGCTCAACCTTAACAGCTCAGAAGATGAGAGTGACACGGAAAGGTGGAATCGCATCAAAGGGGACTACGTTCTTGTTGGTGTGGTTGAGCGCGCAGCAGATGCCGTACTCGCTCTGCAGCGCGCACGAGGTGTGAGCCTGGCCGACACCCTGTACAATTTCGATTCGTTCCGGGCGACATTTGCCTCCTCCGCCCTTCCCGGGGCCACGCTTTCCGATAAGGATCTACTTGTTCTCGTGAAGTTTTTAGAGCGTGACAGAAGGGTGGTGTTTACCGAGAAAGAGGTACGTCGCAGCGACTCTTGTCAGGACTCAACACTTATTGTTCTCAGGTAATCAAGTTCATTGTTCCAGCCAGCTCGGCTGGTACTACTACACCTGAAGTCACAGCAATCGATCGTGGTATCTTAGAGCTCAAAACCGCCATCGCCAACCTCTCAACGCAGATAGATCATATTACCGAAAAGATTAACTCGTGAATACATCCTTCTTACTTATCTGGACGTTTCATAATTTCTGAGATCCTTGATGCTAGTTGCAAGACCAAAGCAGTGGCTGCCATCCGCCAACAGCACAAATTGCTCGCGCTGTCCTATCTTCGCTCTCGTAAGCAGTTTGAGGATGTACTCTCGCAACGTCTCGGCTCTCTCGAGATTCTGCAAAGCACTCTCTTGCGTATCGAGGGTGCTGCGGAGAACATCCAGGTAACTTCCCCCCCCCCTCCATCGACTTGCCGTTCCTGCGCTTACTCATTGCCCACGTTCCCCTAATAGATTGTGAAGACGTACGAGAGTAGCACTGCCACGCTCCGCGCGCTGCTGGCGCACCCATCACTCGACCGTGATGCTGTAGAGCGCACGTTCGATGCGCTAGCTGACGCTAACGCAGATGCGCGGGAGCTCGACGAAGCGGTGCGCTCAGGTATAGATGTGGGACTCGGCATGAACGTGTCACCGGATGAGGATGAGATTAAAGCCGAGCTTGCAGCACTCGAGGCAGAAGCAAGATTCGACGCACGCATGAAGGAGAATCCGCAGCAGCCTATACAGATGGCGGCGACCAGCGTTGAGTGTGTTTTCGACGCGGCCCAACATAGTTCGGAGCACACGAGCCCACGAGATGCGAGCGTACCAGATCGCAGACCTGAGCAGGTGCTTGCTGAATGATGTTCAGATCCAACGAAGTATCGTAGACCCTGTGACCTGAGGGAGGCGTAGATTGCCCGCTGGTCTAAGTTACTGTAGTGCAGTTGAGTGGGGTTATGATCTGAACGCCGTCGGCGCGACCCGGGACACCTTCGTCATGTGGCGAGCCGATACAGTAGTAAGCGACCTCAGTACCAGCGGGTTGACTTAGTAGCGAGCCGTACGGTGACCACATTCCATTCCTCGCTACAGTAAATCACACGCGCATGCTCAGACTTTCCGCCCACTTTACTTCTCGTCATTACCCGGTACCCACGGGTATATTACTAACGAGCTTTTGGTCTTTCGTATAACGAAAGAAATGGTGAGATACCAGACGGTTCCCTTTACACCACGCAACCTTATATTGAGAATAAAGCACATTTTCGAGAAATAAAAGTATAACGTCATCCAGCATCATAGTACATACGCTTTCTCATTCCATCATTGTCCACTGCCATCACGACAAACCCCAAAACTACGGAAACAAAGACCATTCCGTCGCCTGCGCGTTCAACGCGTAGAATAATGTCGATGATAGTCCGATGAGTTGGGAGTTTTTCAACCGGCAATAGTAGGTACTCATGTTTTTCCCTTGCGGTCCTCCACATTATCATCGGCGCCAATTTTTTGCGACTTGTCGCTGGCAGGATGCGAGCCACAGTGGTTCATCTGCGACATTGGATACTCCCCACACGCTGTGTCGGTGTGTACCGTCACTTCCAATCTATGTAGGACGGAGGTATCTTTATTCCTCCACACCAAACGGCTACTCTGAGTATTTTGAAGACCACTCGTGTCTGGTGCACTAAGATGACATAGATAACAGTGAGTGCGGAGAAGAATCGAATGGAAAAATATCATACCTGTTGCTAGCAGTGGGGAAGGAAGCAAAATGTTGCAGAGAGCGATGTATCCGAGTTGCAGCGATTACCATCGTAACAATCGAAGGATACAAGAACAACTGCGTTTGAAAGACGCATGAGAAATCGCATCCGCCATCAGTAGCACAAGAATAAAGTACCATATCTAGAGTCACTGATATTTGGAGCCAAGACAAGTTCGATCAATATGACTGAGATCGGAGAGGAAACAAAGACTACCGTTTTTATTCAAAATCAGGAGCACCTGCGATGTAAGACGATGATAAGAAAAAAAACGTAGGTATTAAGGTACAACTAATCTAGGCAGACTTACTGCTTGCGGAAGTTCTGCGACAATGACAATTGCGAGCCAAATGACACCCTCAAATCGTCAAATGCAGTAAGTTGACAACATCTAAGCCAAAATGAATCACCAATGCCCCACCTGTTTCCAAAGGAATTGCCAAAGCTCATAAGAACTGCTACCACGACGGCAAAGGCGTAACAAGCCAGCGAGCATGATGAGTAGTAGAACGACGTTGGTGACAAGCAAGCTGATGGCAGTGGGCTTGCCGGAGGCCTCGATGTTGGTAACTACACAAGACATTGCCACAGGCACCCATACAGCGCGAATCTGCTGATTAATGAGGCAAGAAGCCCGATGATTGAAGAGATAATTTACCCGAATGGAACCTGATATCAACCATGTTCGTCGTGTCTCATCGTGATAAAGATACGGGCAGGAAACCCACCTTGTAACAGGAATGACAAATTGGTCACCCATACAGCGCCTGCGATAGCCACAATTACTTTATTCCTATTCCAAATGGCGAAGCTAGAGTGGTCCATAAGCACATATTTTGGGAAGATAGTTGTCGCACAGAAGCGTTGAAAGCTTACATGCGGAGCACGATCAATAGCGAAGCCGAGCCTTGGGCCAAGAAGTTAAAACCCTAGGGACAAGAGATCGGGAGGAAGCACTCTTTCTTAGGAGTTCCTAGGATGTCACGAGAGCCAGAGGGATGCTCACCCAGGCAGTCGAGATCATGGCCTTGGGATCGTGGCAAGTCAGTGCGCGCAAGAAAAGTGGATGAGGAATAGTGCACGCACCTGACAGCCGATTGGAGATGTAACGTTGACGGTGATCAGGGTAACAATTGCGTTCCCGAGGACGGCCCAGCGTGTAATTAAGTAAATCTATCGGAGAGACAATTAGGGAAAATCAAAGTAGAGGGTTATCGTCACGGACCCATATTGTCCATCGATAGGGTTGACGTCCTCGAATGACATCCCACTCGTAGCCAAGACTGCTGACAAACTCCCAACTGCCAGTTCAAAGTTGGGAAATGACATGAGTTCGCGATATCCCAGAACAATAGTGACTACTAGAGGACCCACATGTAAATACCAACCATGATAAGCGCCACTTTAAAGGGCACCGCTGTCAGAAGACGCGCTCAGTGGTTCTTCCAAGCTCCAGAGCTAGGCTGAAATGGTGTACACACCGGAATTGTTGCTCACTTGCGCAGTGGAATCACGGAGAGCGATCATCCTAAAAAAGTTACTAGCAGGCAAGCCTTGACGTAGCCAGACAGGGGAGTTAGATTGGGTCTTGAGTCTTAAAACACGCCACCATGTACATCGTGCTAGACATATGTATGCTCGACCCTCCGGCTTTTCCTCCCAGGCGAGCACAGTAATGATCGAAAATTGTAGAGTGTAACTTGATTTGGACAAAGACCGCAGGACGCAATCATGATGGTGATGGTGTGCCTAGCAAGACCCCAGCCGATCGGGAGAATGAAGATGAGATGTCTGTGTCGGGAGAAACCGGCATTGAGCGGTGTCTCTTGACCCGGCGAGGCAGGCGCGTCCTTCGTGCTCACTGTCACCCCTCAGCGTACTCAGTCACCGTTCGTTGCGCGTACACAATCATTGAACACAGTCCTTTTCTGCGGTCACCTCTGTAACACCTTCGGGTCGTGTGGAGACAACGGTATTCAGTACCACCGCGACATTTACTACATTACCACTGGCACCCAAAATAGCGACGGCTTGAATCGCCTGCCAGTGGTTGGGCACAAAATACACCGCGTAGATGCGCATTATTATGCAACGAGGGTGGACCACAACACGATCTGGGGCCCAAATTTCAAAGCAAGAGGCCGCGACCCCCCTCCCCCAAAATTTTTTGGTGTCTCGGCGTCTCAGGCTGTCTTAGAAAGTTACAGTAAGTTGATGAGACTTGATCGCTCGAATTGAGGTTCGTGCTTCACAGCGTAGTCTAAGTGGGTCTTCTTGACATATGTCCAGTTACTTTGGTGCATGCCGAGTTTTTTTAGAAGCTGTAGTCACCACCTATACTGTACTGTCTTCTGTGGGATCGCACTCGCGTTGTACCGGCCATCCATCAGTCCTCCAAAGGAAATTGCCCTGAGCTCCATCGACCTCCTCGATAATCACCAGATCTAAAAATGGACGGCCACCCGGCCCAAAATACACATCTTTCTTGCACTGGCATATATACAGTCAGCAGTACATATACAAGTGAGAAGAGTGCACCTTCGCACGAGTCCTTCGCGTCGACGAAGATGTTCTTCGTACCCGGCATGTAGAATATCGGGTTCGGGACATCCGCTATATATCCTGTTATGTCAAACCTCTAGTCAGCCTGAGATATGTGGGGGTAACATGTACCAAAGCCACTGCTCATGCCGCGCTTCATGATCCTTCATCACGATGACTTGCTTACTCTTCCATGCGTGTTTAGCTAACTGATTATCTCGTGGCGCTATTGTACAGGTAATCGTGTTATCTACTACAGAATCTCTAATACATTGACTGAACGCTATTGTACAGCGTTCATTGTTATCCTATCTCGCCGCGCTTCAGCATCGCGTACATGCTCAG
>WNFI01048587.1_pt1 | contig 10584 bp, 9 predicted proteins | sample 5400471 | NCBI WGS metagenome assembly WNFI01 (sample SAMN13153348, study PRJNA577476) | soil metagenome | isolation source: 100 cm saprolite on Douglas fir-dominated hillslope | place: USA:California | collected 2013-09-17 | reverse complement strand
AACAATTTTTACTGGACCGCTCCCGACGGCACCATCCGATATTTCCCGATAACCACCAGCACCAACACTAGCTGCCACTCGGCTAGCGGCAGTGCCTCTGCGCAAGATGCGAGCGGGTATTTCATGTCGGTCACGAACGGTAGCACCGTCAGCTCGGTGGTTGCGCCCGACGGAACTCAGGTTTATCCCACCGTCAAAGATACGAACGGTAATTACTATTCGAAAGACTCCAATGGTAACATTATCGACACGCTAGGACGGAAGCCTCTGATTGTGACACTCAACTGCAACAACAATACCAATCAGATCTGTTATGACGTTCGCAATTCCCAGGGAGGCACGTCGCGGTGGACAGTCACCACGGCCACAATTTCTGTGCACACCGCATTTAACATGCCGTATACAACAGAGTATTCAGGCACCCAGACCATAATTCAGAAGGTGCAGCTTCCGGATGGCACGTACTACCAATTTGGCTACGATTCAGGAACGACATCCGGGCACTACGGCGAAGTAACTAGTGTAACCCTCCCGACCGGTGGACAGGCTACATATACTTACGCCGTCTTTCAAGATGCTAACAGCGACGTGAGCCACTGGGTCTCGCAGACAGCTTTAGGGAGCGGCACCTGGACTTACAGTCCCGGAAGCGTGGACACCACAAACAAGACGCAAACCGTGACAGTAACCAAGCCGTCGGGTGATTACAAGGTATATTCCTACAGCCTGAATAACGGCGGGTGGATGAATTGGCTTACATACTACCAAGCTGGCAACAGCAATCCGTTGATGACTGTCAATGATACCTGGGACGTTTCCGTTCCCTGCACTTATCCCTGCACAGGGAGCGGGTCCGTATACGTCAGGAAACTTGGCGAAACTGTCACGACCGGCAGCGTTACTCGTCAAACAACATACTCTTATGCGGGTACTGTCGACTCATTTCCGGCAACCGTCAAAGAATGGACGCTTCGGGAAGCCTAACGTCCATACCGGGTATCGTCCAGCACGACGCGGCCTACGATTCAATCGGGGTGACTATTCGTGGTAATCGGACAAGCGTTCAGCAGTGGACCGGCGGAACAAGTTACCTAACCACGGGTACGATGACCTACGACACAACCGGTCAGATGATCACCGCAAAGGATCAAAACAATAATCTGACCACGCTCAGCTACACGGATTGCTATGCGAATGACAATGGCTCAAATCCGCCAGCCGCCTATACTCAATCGCCTCAGACCAATGCTTTCGTTACAACTGCGGCCCTTCCCATCAATGGCCCATTGAAAGAGTGCTATTATTTTGGTACGGGCAAAATCGCATATACCAAGGATGAGAATAACGCCACAACGTATAACCACTTCCAGGACTTAGATGATCGTCAAACCACTGAGTATTTTCCAATTGGCTGGGCATTGAACAACTATACTTCGACAACCCAATTGGATAGGTATTTGGGAATCCAGGACACGACCCCATCCACAGGTTGCGCCTCCTGCAAACACTACCAGATGCTCTTCGATAATCTGGGAAGGGCAGCGAATGGAATTCTGGTGAGCGATCCCGATGGCCAGACCACGGTAAAAACCGATTACGACTCGAACGGCAGAGGGGTGGACACAAGTCATCCCTATCGCACGACGAGCGATCCCACTTATGGTTTTGAGACGGTCAGATACGACGGCCTCGACCGGCCCACACAGATTACCCATCAAGATGGAACCGTAAGAATGACCTTTTACGACAGGAACGTGGCGGCTGTCGGAGGTCTGACTACACAGCGGTGTCCTAGCGGAACATGCGCTCTCGGGTACCCGACGTTAACAATGGACGAGGCCGGGAAAATCGTGGAGGTTTGGAAGGATGCCTTCGGCAAGACGGTCGAAGTGGACGAGCCCGCGGCGAATGCAAGCACCGGCGGGAGCGGCACCGGCACGGGCACGATTACATTCAGTGGGAGTGAGGGAAGCACGCAGGTGTCTTATCAATGTGGACCAAACACGTGCTATTACACTGTATATGACGGTGGAAACTTTACCGCCACCGTTGGCGGAGACACTGAGTCGGTTACCTACGGCAATGGCAGTACCTCAGCTTCATTAGCCAGCGCTCTAGCGGGCGCCTTTAACTCAGATCCAGCTTCGCCCGCAACCGCGACTGCCAGCGGAAGCACGGTCACGCTCACATCAAAATTCAATTATTCGCTATCTGTGGTGCTGACCGGATGGAATTCGTCCTATTTCCCTCAGCCTTCTTTCAGCGCCACTGCGTCGGGCCCGAACCTGACCGGTGGTACAACGCCGCAACTGTCGTCGCCTACGGTTACTTATTATCTGTACGGCCCCCTCGAAACCTTGACCCAAGTGACAGTTCTTGGAAGCCAGGAGTGTAACCGGACCTACGCTTATGACACGCTCTACAGGATGATTTCGGCCACAGCGCCGGAGGCCGGAAACGGGGCCTGTTCCAATTCCACTCATACCACGAGTTTTTACTACACAACGTCTGGTGGGGCGCTATGCAGCGGAAACGCTAGCTCCGTTTGCCGACGTACAGATGGAAGAAACATCACAACGACGTACACCTATGATGCGCTGAACCGGCTTACCGGAATGAGCTACAGTGATGGCAGCACGCCCAGCGTTACCTATTCGTACGACCAGACCAGCTACAACGGCCTGACCATTACCAACGGTTTGGGGCGGCGTACCGGCATGAGCGACGGTTCCGGCACGACCTCCTGGAGTTACGATCTGAACGGGAACATCCTCACCGAGAAGCGCACGATTTCGGGGATAACCAAGACAATCTCCTACGCATACAACCAAGACAATTCTCTCAAATCCCTCATATACCCGAGCGGACGCGTTATCAACTTCACGGTGAACAACGCAGAGCGCACGACATCGGCGATTGACAGCAACGGCACGCAGTACGCAATCGCTCCAAGCAGCGGGGCAATGTACGCGCCGACTGGAGCACTGTCGTCCGCGGTGTACGGCAAGGGAGGCAGTTTCACTGGCCTTACGGAAAGCAGGTCCTACAATAACCGCCTGCAAATAACCGGGATCACAGCTTCTTCTACGGGAGGCACCGCGCTGAATTTGGCCTTGGGCTTTACGAACGCTAACCACGCCAACAACAACGGCGAGATTACTTCAGTCACCAACAATGTGGACACGGGACGGAGCCAGAACTTTGTATACGACGATCTGAGCCGCCTCACCTCCGCGCTAAGCCAAGCCATATCCGGTCCTGATTGCTGGGGCCAAAGCTTCACGCTCGACGCCGTGGCGAACCTCACCGCCGTGACCGTCAGCCAGTGCTCATCGTATTCGTTCAACGCCGCAGTAAATGGCAACAACCAGTTCAGCACCGGTTACACCTACGATGGCGCCGGAAACCTGACTAACGACGCCTCGTACACATACACTTACAATGCCGAGAACGAGATCACTTCAGCTAATGGCGTGACATACACCTATGACGGGAACGGCATCAGAGTCAAGAAGTCCAATGGCACCCTGTACTGGCGAGCAATAGGTGGTAGCGTTATTGCGGAAACCAATCTGAGCGGAACAAATGTTAACGAGTACGTGTTCTTTGGGGGCCGCCGTGTGGCGAGGCGCGATTCCGGCGGCAGCCTCTATTATTACCAAGTTGATCACCTCGGCTCGACTCGCGCTATTACGAATTCGAGTGGAACTCCCTGCTACGACGCCGATTACACGCCGTTCGGCCAAGAACTGGCGCACACGAATAGTTGTGCACAGAACTACAAATTCGCCGGTTACGAGCGCGATTCGGAGACCGGCCTAGACTATGCGATCAACCGCTACTACAATTCGCGGATTGGCCGGTTTATGAGCGCCGATCCGCTCGGGTCAACGAATCGGTATGCCTATGCGCTGAATAACCCGTTGTCTCTCGTTGATCCTTTAGGCCTATCCAACTGTGGAACTACTTCAGGCAGTGGCCCGCTCAGGGGATGCGATCCCGGCGATCCCAGCATTAGCGGAAATGATCCTTGGACCGAGAGCGGCCAACGGGACTTAGCCGGTATGTTGGGAGGAAGGGGAATCGGGCTTGGCGGCTGTGACCAATTCTGCGTGCTCGAAGGGGGAGACCCAAACATTACGGAACGGTTTAATGACAATTGGTCGCCGTGGACATACCAATTTACGGGGTCAGAGACAGTCCCTTGTAACGGCGTCGTCGGGACCTTTTGCTCCCAGCCAATATCGAGACCTTTTGATACATGGAACGACTATGCAAATTGGCTCACGGATGAAGCCGCTCGGTTCGGAGCACTTAATGCGCTGTTGTCACAAGCAGAAGGAGTGGCGACGTCACTCGGCCTTTCGCTCGAAAGCGTTCTGGCGGCTCGGCGCGAACTTCATGGTGGAAACTGGAATTTTTTCTTGCCCGGTGTGGCGCACCCTTCTGATTGCGCAGCTGGAGTGGGCGGTGATCGATGCGGCACATTTCCGTCCCTTCATTTCACTGTGAACAGACAGGGTTATCCTACAGGATTTGTACATCTCGATAGTGCCAACGCAAACTTCCCATTGCCCCTATTCGGCATTGGGGACGTCGTGCATCTAGCAGTGGACGTTATCCTCGGCAATACTATCTATGCGTCGGGGATTCCATGATGACGCGGGTTTGGGTCACAATCGGCTTGCTGCTGGCGTCGGCTGATATTTCGACTCACAAGCCGTGTCCGGCACCATTGTGGACTGCTGATCTTGTCTCGAAGTATCACTTGGAACCATTTGTAGTACCCAAACATCCGAGGAATGCAACGCCCCCTGTATGGCAGACCCAGCGGGGGATCACTTTTACGTCGCCGGAAAGGTTGGTGATCTACCAGGTTGTAGAGAGCAAGAATTTGACCCAATTGGCACCAAGGGATGTTAGTGGAGGCGGTGGGAAATTCACTCTGCGGGCGCTGTTCCTCGACGCGCGAGATGGCAATGGAGTGCATGAGGCCACTTGGAGCACCAGCGCCTTGGATTATTCCCAGGTCTACGCAACCCATGATGGGCGTTTTCTGGTAAGGACTGGTCGTATGCTGCGGTCATATTCTCCTGATTTTCACGAAATCGCATCCAGATCCCTACCGAATAACACAGGAAACTTACTAGACAGCGTTATTGTCGTGCCTCCAGGTAAAGTTGTCTTTACCGAGCAAGAGTGGTTTAGAGGTGTCTATAGGCCATCGCGTCACGAAAAGAACCTAATCGATGCGGATACGCTCAATGACATTCCAAATCCATCGCCGGCCGATGTGGCGCTATGGACGGACGCCGACGATCGGTTTCCCGAATTGACCGGACATCGACCCAGACGGCTGACCTTCGAGGAGGAAGTAGAAGAAAGCAAGCACTTTCACGATTGCGCGGCTTCTGCATTTGTAGGACCTCCGCAGAGAACATACGACCCCCGAGCGTGCAGACAACTGAATTTGTTCAGCTCTGATGGCCGCCCGTGGTGGCATCTGGAGTTCAGTAACGAGGCCCCTTATCGTGAAATCAACGGGCACACACTTGCGGTCAATTTAGCTCACTACCGTGTCGACCCTTTCGACCTCGGTCTCGCGCCCAAGCCTCTCCAGATCGTCATTTATGATCTAGCACAAAAGACCGAGAAATGTTCCATTGACCTTACAAAAATGCGCTCCGATGAAACCTATAACTTCGCTGTATCACCAGATGGACTCGTTGCTGTGCGCCTGGGCAACAAGCTTAGTGTGTACAAGCCATGATTTGGGGAGTTTGAGACTCTGAGGTGCACCTGCATTTCAGTGCCCGTAGTAAGACACTCTCGCAGTTGTGGCGAATGATAGCAACTTTGCGCCTCCCTGTTGACCTAATGGAATGGACCCATCCGGGATGATTGTTAGCTCAGTCCAGGAATTTGTCGTATGCTCAAGTGAGCGGAAACAGGGGGGCAGGTCAATTTCACATTGCGGCAAAGGGGGAGTCCATCAGGGGCGAAACCGAGACGATCCGGTGAACTGACCAACATGAGTTCTCACTTCGGCGCGCTGAAACCGGATCAACGAAGAAATGTAACAGGATGGGCTGTTTGCGCCATTGCATGTCTGATTTACACTCCGTCGCTGTTTTCGGAATTCATTCGAGACGACCACTGGCAGATCGTCAACAACCCTCAAGTTCAATCCTGGGATTACCTGCCTCGATTGTTTTCGACTCACCTTTGGAGTCATTTGGGAACCGAGTACGCGGTCCACTTCTACCGCCCCTTATTCTCCGCGTGGATGCTGGTGGTGAACACAATCGGCGGCTTGTCTCCTACTTGGTGGCATTTTTCGAGCATCTTTTTGCACGTCGTCACGACCTTTGCGGTATACAAACTCTGCGATAACCTTGTGCAAAACAGAGTGGCTGCCCTATTTGCCGCATCGCTGTTTGCGGTTCACCCGATCCATGTGGATGCCGTCTCCTGGGTATCCGCAAGCAATGAGATTCTGTTCACGTTGCTCGCCTTGGGCGCAATCATGGTTCTGCTTACTCCTGATGCAAACATTCCGCTGACTCCGTTCCGGCTCGCGGCAAGTACGGCTCTATACGCTGCTGCACTTCTAACCAAAGAAACGGCTGTTGCTTTATTACCCCTGCCTCTGCTGATTGTGCTTCTCAGGGGCGGGCAGCGCGGACAAGTGGCTAAGGCTAGCTACTGGTACATCTCCGTCACGATTGGGTACTTTGCAATCCGCTGGTGGGCACTTCAACGCATCGGTATTGAAGAGAGCAAGCACAGTTGGCAACAGGTGTTGCTGAGCAGCTCGTCTGTGGTTGCGTTCTATTTAAAGAAATTATTGTTTCCGATTCGCCTAAGCGCGTTCTATGTGAATCCGATCATTTCCTCGCCAACGATCAGCATGTGGTTAACAGCAGCCGGACTTTTAATGGCTGCTGCCTTGCTCAGTTGGGTTGCGCTCCGCCATTCGCCCCTAGTTGGTGTGGGTGCAGCAATTATCATCTTCCCGCTATTGCCAGCGCTATTCGCCCTTCGTATCTACGATCAAGGGGACATGACCCACGACCGGTATCTTTACCTTCCGTCGGTGGGCTTGTCCCTGTCATTTGGGCTGCTTGTGCGGTGGTTGTGGCCTGGCCCTAAGCCAGTCAGAGTGATTCTGGTGATGGCGAGTACAACGCTTCTTGTTGCATTTGGTTATCTGACAATCCAGCAACAAAAGTTCTACAAGAACGATGAAGTTTTTTTCCAGCGAGCCATCGATCTCGATCCTACGAATGTATTCGTCATTGATTGCCTCGGAGCGCTCTATCTGCAGGATGGAGAGGCGGATCGGGCGATGAAAGAGTTCAGAATGGCCTGGCAGCTCGCACCGAGTGATGCAGGCGCAACTTATCACCTTGTTCTGGGGCGAGCGAGGTGCTTCAGGAATTGAACCAGCTAGACCCCAAATTTCCAGCGCTCCACCGGACGTTTGGCATCGTCTTTCAGCGCGAGGGAAGGCTTACTGAAGCGCAGCTTGAATACCATAGAGAGTTTCAGGTTTCAGGGGACATGCAGGCAGAGCGGCAAGCAATCGCGATGGAACGGTTGCTGTCCTCGCCTCCGCGATTCGCCAAAACGGACCAATGAGTATTGCGTGAGAACCGACCAAGCCGCACTGGGTCAATGGAGAATGGCTAGCGCGGGACTACACCGAAATTCACGGCGGGCAGACGGTCAAGCTCTTCAGCGAGCACAACGGAAGATTCCTTACGCCGCAGACTCTCTCGAGTGTCATTTGGCGGCATTTCCTGCATCCGGAAGACAAATCCCTGTCTCCTGATGGAGGACGCTGCGACGCCTATACCAGGGGACTATTGTAGCGGCGGCCAGTTCAAGCAATGACGCCTCTCATTTTTATCGGGAAAGAAATTGAGCGAAGATCTCAACTTGTTCTCTTGATCGACTGTTACTTTCCCCTTTCCATTTATCGTTCATATTTGGCCTCCTGACTGAAACTACTGAGGAGGGATTTTTAATAGCTAAATCGCCGCTGCTCCGCCTCCTCGCCGCTTTCTTTCTCCGAAACCGGCGAAGTAAACGCCTGATTTTCACTATATCGCGTCACGATATTTTTTCGCTTTACTTCTCGGAGAGAGCAGGTATGGTAGCCCATTCGCCAATACGGCGGAATGGAGGAAAAAACGTGACGTTAGCTCAACTAATCGACCAAATGAGCGTAGAGCGTGCCCATGCAGCCGCTTACCTGCACAAACTGGATTCCGCACTGGCGGCCCTCACCAAGGCCACGGTGGCCGCGGCCACTGCGCCCAATGCAGGAACTGGGAGGGTATGGACTCCCGAGCAGAAACTGAAACTCAGCGTGGCTCTAAAGAAACGTTGGGCCGCGAAAAAGCGCCAGGCCAAAGGGTAAAGCACTGGCCCCCAGCGGTACGAGTGCTTACCAGTTTGCATTAGGAGAGAAATATCTATGCCGCATCGGATTCACGACTACCCCGAAGTGGTGGGCAAAACTGTGGCAAAGGTCACTGTCACCAATGAGTCAGATTGGCGCAACATCACGGTCAAGTTCACCGACAACACGGCCATTCACTTCGGCATTCGTCCTTTCGTTCAAATAGAGCCGGAGCATGTGGACTGGTCAACGGGGAATGGGAAGATTCTGCGGAGCTACCCCTTCGTTCACGAGAAGGAGGGGTGATGAAAAACAAACCCGTGATCTGCACCACGTTAATGATTGAAGTGCTGGGTCCGAAGGACGCTAGCGTCAAGCGGATCAGGTTCGTGGAAGACATTCTCCGTGGCTGCATTCGCACCCTCGACAAAGATTTCCGAACGAGCCGCATACCACAGATGAAGGGTTTCTCCCTCAAGCCAGAGCCACTGCGACGGCGGAAAGGCAAACGTGGCAAGAAGTAAAAAGTCGTTGCGAAGGACCAAAGCGTTCGCGCGAGAGTTTGCATGGTGGCAGAAGACCTTCGGAGCCGTTGTGAAGGAGCAGCGCCTGGAGGCAAAGCTCTCCCGGCGCGAGTTGGCGAAGAGAGCGAAGTTCAGTGTCTCTACCCTGGTTCACATCGAACAGGGTCATGGCAATCCCACGCTAAACAGCATGGAGAATCTTGCGATTGCTCTGGGTACCCGCCTGAGCCGCTTGTTTGAGTTGACTCAGAATCGGGAGGGGCGATGAGGAAGCGCAAGCTCATCCTGTGGGACACGTTCTACGTCGAGCTACGCGGTCCTCGCGAATTAGAGAAGGATCGCACGGCCAACCGTCATGTGAATCAGTTGATGGCCGCGTTTGCGCACGCGGCTAGGGAATGTCTAAGAGAACGTCGGAAGAGATCGGCTGTCTTGAAGAGGTTCCGCATGAAGGTTGAGGGATGAGCGGGATGGGGTTCGCTTCGGGCGACTCCGAGTGCCCGTCGAGCGTTCAGGGGATCCGGGGATGACCCGCTAGCGTAGTGCTATTCAAATTCCGTTGATTTGACTGAGGTCATCTACGCCCCATCCGGGTGAGTGCTGGCGACAATAGCACTGAGTGAGGAGATACTCGGTGAGTAGCATCGAGCCCTGATTTTGACTTCCTCTCCTTTTCACTCATCCTCGCCTCCTTCGGGAAATGTGTTGCGATCATAGAGACCAGCTTGGGCCGCTGCGCGCGATATCCGATCAAGAGCAGCCGCGCGCTCCTTATCGCGCATTTCGGCGTATGCCAATACATCGTGCAAATACACACAGCGCTCATCGCCAGTGTAGTGCTGTGGCATCGCACCCGAATCGATCAACTTATCGAAAAAATCTCGCGACACCGCTAGAATCTCGACCGCGCGCTGAATCGTGATGGACTGATCGTCTCGCAACACAGAAAAAGCTCTTCTCAGAGTCTCCCAGATCAGGCAGCCCTTTGTCATTTCCCAAAACTATTGAGCACTCGAAATACTCGCAATAGTCGATATACGCGAAACGTCTGCCCTGAGATAGCGCGTGGACAAAATAGAACGCGCAATCCGGGCGCCTTCATGTATGATGCGGCGGTCACGTGGCGTGACCTGTTTTCGCCACGCAACCCTTTTCAGAAATATCTTCCGTCTCACTGGTGCTCTGTATGCGAGTGCAAGAGCGCATATCGACTGAGAACGGCCCCATTCGGGTAGCACAGTATGTGCGCATGTCAACGGAACACCAGCAATACTCCATTGATAACCAATCTGACTGGAACAGACGCTACGCCGGTGCGCATGGAATGGCGGTTGTACGGACGTACTCGGATGTAAAGAGCGGCGTAAGTCTTCGGGATGGCCTTCGACAGTTGCTTTACGACGTGGAGACTGGCAAAGCAGACTACAGCATCGTTTTGGTTTATGACGTTAGCCGCTGGGGGCGGTTTCAGGATGTAGATGAGAGCGCTTACTACGAGTATCGATGCAAGCGTGCCGGAGTTGCTGTCCACTATTGTGCGGAGCAGTTCGAAAATGACGGTGGCCTCCTCTCTTCTCTTCTTAAAAGCATTAAGCGCTCGATGGCTGGCGAATATAGTCGTGAATTATCAGTGAAGGTCTTCGCGGGACAGTG
>WNFI01604290.1_pt1 | contig 10585 bp, 11 predicted proteins | sample 5400471 | NCBI WGS metagenome assembly WNFI01 (sample SAMN13153348, study PRJNA577476) | soil metagenome | isolation source: 100 cm saprolite on Douglas fir-dominated hillslope | place: USA:California | collected 2013-09-17 | reverse complement strand
CTGAGAAACGGTCCGACATGACTGTCATTTACCGGATGAGGGCCGCTGCAGCTCCTTCAGCGACCACCGTTTTCCGCGCGCCGCTGAATGTGGAAATTGGTCCCGACCAGGAGTGGCACTGGGCGATCGTGCAGGCCCGGGGATATCCTCCGCAGTCTCCGGCTGGGCCGATTCCTCCGCCGCAAGACCCGGCACAGTCCGTCTTAGCTCCAAGCCGGGACCTTCCGCAGCAGCCGTTGGCGATTGCACCAGACCCAAGCTATCCTTCGGGTTCTGGCGTCACTGAGAATCCACCTCCGTCACTTCGTCGAAATTGAGTTCACCTGTCGTCTGAAACCCGCATTTCGCCAGACGGGACCCGCCGCATGTAAACCCTCTTCAGCCAAACTCGTCCATATACATAGCGGCAGAGAATACAGATGGAGACTGCACTGACCACAGCACTGACCACACCCTTGGAACCAGTCGCGGAAACGGTTGAGGTCTCGTCCGAAAGGTTTGGCGCGATCATTCAACAGAACCAGCGTCGGGTTTACCGTGTGATCTTCTTGCTGGTTCGGGATCACGATGTAGCGGACACGCTTACCCAGGAATGCTTTCTGCGGGCCTATCGGAAGCGTGCTACCTTTCGCGGGGAGTGCCGCCTTGCCGCCTCGATACATGGCTGCTGCGGATTGCGGTCAACCTGGTCCGCGACCAGGGCAAGAATCGACGAGCGCAATTTTGGAAAAAGCTGGTTGGCCTGGAAGATGAAGAGAGTGGGAACGCTCCGTCGCGGGTCGCTTCCGAACAGATCTCTCCGGAACGTCAATTGCTCGTACGAGAAAAACTTCAGGCTGTGTGGGACGTGGCTGCATCTCTTTCGGAGCAGCAGCGGACCATCTTTCTCCTCCGATTTGCAGAGGAAATGTCGCTCGCAGAGATTGCCGCTGTGCTTCGACTGAAGACTGGCACCGTGAAGGCACACTTGTTCCGGGCGACAGAGAAAGTCCGGGCGGCCTTGAAGGAAAGAATATGAGGATAGTCCAACAACTTAACAATGAGGAACTGCCGGGGGTAATTCGCGGCAGCGACGAGCCGTATGCGCAGCGGCAGTTCGGCGATCTACCGGATGAGCTTCAGTCTGCTGTTCTTTGCGCTCGCGCTGCTTAGGACCGGCCCGAGCCCGGTGCCGGGTCCCTCTCAAATTCAATTTTCGCCAGATCCCGATCAGGAGTTGCTGGTCGCCATCGAGCAGGCTGTACAAAGTGATGGCCCGGCATCGCTCGAACCCGCCGCCTTACTTGCGGAGCAGATTGCTAATCCGGTGCAAAGACATTCGTCTTCACACTTCACCAAGGAGAGTCCGAATGAAAATCAGTAGGTTTTATTTAGTTTTCGCGTTTTTGTTTGCGCTGCCCAGCATGGGGCAGATTTCAACTCAAGGGCCGTCAGCGGGCGGGATGGTTGTTAGATCGGACTCGGGTCCAGGAAAGATGTTGATACGTCACGAAATGGGCAAGTGGTGGCAAGACTCTGACGTAGCAAAAAAGCTGCAGCTCAGCGACAGCCAGCTCGGGCAGCTGGACCAAATTTTCTACGACCATCGCATGAAGCTGATCGACTATCAAGCCGAGATGGAGAAGGAAGACCTCAAACTGCAAAGCCTTCTCGATGCGGACGTACCCAATGAAGGCCAAGTCGGAACTGAGGTCGACCAGGTGCTCGCCGCCAGGGGCAAACTGGAACGCGAATTCACTACTATGAACCTCGACCTGCGGAAGGTGCTTTCGGTCGAGCAGTGGCGGCAACTGAAGACCATTCGCGGACAGCGCAGTTCCGACCACGTGTTCTTTTATAAGAAATTGCAACCAGGGAGTTCTGTACCCGCGAACATGCCGCCGCTCCAACCCGGTGGTCCCGCCCCCGATGATCCGTTCTGAGGCCGATCCTCGTGGCACAATGTGGTTCCCTTGTTCTCGGGAGCCACGCTTCCAGATCGCCATCATGCTAGACTAAGCGAAAAAGTCAGCCTGCTCAGGAGGTCCATGAAATTCGGCGTCATCATTTTCCCCGGTTCCAACTGTGATCACGACGCGTTTTGGACGATTCAGCAGGTGGCCAGGCAGCCAGTCACGTTTCTGTGGCACGAGTCGCACGATCTGCAAAATTGCGATGCCGTTGTTGTCCCCGGAGGATTTGCTTACGGGGATTATCTTCGAACGGGAGCGATCGCGAAGTTTTCTCCGGTGATGGATTCGGTACGAAAGTTTGCCGCCGGCGGCGGACTGGTGCTCGGAATCTGCAACGGCTTCCAAATCCTCTGCGAGTCCGGACTTTTACCGGGAGCCTTGATGCGCAACGTGGGTCTGAAATATGTCTGCAAGCCTGTGGAGGTGAGAGTGGACAACGCGGACACTCCCTTCACCAACGCCTGCATCCAGGGAGAGGTTCTGACTATCCCGATCGGTCATATGGAAGGGAACTATTTCTGCGATCAGTCGACGCTGGAAGAGTTGAACCGGAACAATCGTATCGTGTTTCGCTATACCACCACCGCTGGGGAGATTACCGCTGCAGCTAATCCCAACGGCTCTGTGGAAAACATTGCGGGCATCTGCAGTCCGGGCGGTAATGTCGTGGGTATGATGCCCCATCCGGAAAGAGCCGCTGAGCCTGAACTGGGCTGCACACACGGCCTCAAGATATTCCATTCGATGGTTGGCGCTCTAGCCACAAAGTGATCCGTTAAGCCTCCCAAATAAACTTCAAAATTTTCCTTGGCTCTTTCGACGGGAGTCAGTATATTGGCGCGGTCACACGTTACTTCCCCTGAATTGGGCCCCTACAGTTAATTCCAAGTACACGCAGGGAGGCGTGTCTCCAATGACACCGAAGCAGATTCTCGACGGTTTTTCTGAAACATTGATGCGCGATGAGCGGATACTCAGTCCGCAGGAGCGGACGCTCTTGGCCAGTCTCCTGCAGCATGCCAAAACAGCCTCACCTTCAGATCCGGAAATTCAATCAGCGGTGAACGCAGCGATCGCTTCGGCGGTGGGGGAAACCGTTGCGCATCGGGCGTTTACGGTGCTGGGCGGTAGCATCGTGGAGCGCTTGGTAGCAGCAGCAGGCAGCAAAGATGGTCTCGAAGATAAGACCATCTATGCGATGCCCGTACCGCAGCCACCCGGTACGGCCGTACCGCAGCCGCCAGGTACGGTTTTACCGCCGCGTCCGGTTGTACCTCAGCCCCCCGGGAAAGGGCCGCAACCGCCGGGTATGCCGCAACCGATCAGTCCTGTGCCGCAGCCCCCAGGGCATGGCCAGCATACGCAAGTTGCAAAGATGAGCACAGACAACAGCGATGCACGTTCGCAAGGCCAGGTGGGAGTCCTCGATCGGTCCGAGGTACAGCTTGCGCAGTGTGTCGTGCTGGATGAGTTTCTGGCTCCGCAAGAATTGCAGGAACTCCTTGCCTTTACTCTCGATCACGAGGCCGAATTTCGGGCCAGCGAGGTAATCTCCCCGGCCGGCGGAGTGGTTGATTACCAGCACAGGAAGTCGCATGTGCTGGATCAAGCGGGTCCCTACCAGGAGCTTATCCTCGATAGAATCAAGGACGTTTTGCCTTCGGTCTTGAAGAAGCTCAACATGGAGGAGTATCCAATCACCCGAACCGAGGTACAGGTAACGGCGAGCAACGACGGAGACTCGTTCGCAGTACACACGGACGATGGCCATGACGAAGTTGCATCTCGATATCTGACCTTCGTCTACTTCTTCCATCGCGAACCGAAGCAATTCACGGGCGGAGAATTACGAATTCACGATTCGCGCTTGTGGGGAAAACAATACGTCAGCGAAGGCAGCTACCAGGCTATTGTGCCGGAGGAGAATCAAATCGTGTTCTTCCCCTGCGCTATCGTGCACGAAATCACCCCCGTGGAGTGTCCGTCAAGGGCCTTTGCGGACAGCCGGTTTACTCTCAACGGATGGATTCACAGGTAAAGGACTCGGCGTGGCTTGAATGGATCTCGACCCTTCTGGGTGGGACGTCGCGGCAGGGGTGCGCCGCGACGTTTCCCCCGGACCAATACTGCTGCCTGCTCGATGAATTGCCACTCCACTTGATTCCGGCGGGAACGCCGTTTCCTGCACTCTCTTTGCACCCGCAGCAGGGCCTGGAGCTGCATCTCAATCCGCTGGGTCGTGTACTTCATCGTGGCATAAAGCCGGAAGAACTTCCCGTTCCGGCAGGGTCTGTGCGGAATTTTGCGCTGCAGGGGACGGTAGCATGGATACAGCAGCCAGTCACTGATTCCTGGTTGCCATTTTGGCTGGGCCCGCGATTGGAGGGCGCGGTAGCTGCTATCGAGAGGGAAGGTCATGTTCCGGCAGGGCTGCCTGACGAGGACCTTGCCCTGCTGATGGCTGCTGATATTGTTTCGGCTGAGGACCAGGCGAAGAGGGGTGGTAAACGTTGGCACGAAGCAATCTCAAGGGGCGCAGGGCTGTTCCACCAACGGGACTACGCGCCTGTTCGCAGCCTGATTCACCCTTTCCACGTGGCCGCTTTGCGCCGCTATTTTCGATACCAGGTCCGCACGGGACGGATTCGCTTCGGGGACGAACAGAGTTCGCGGCGTTACGGAGTACACAACGAGAGCGTCGCTCGTTTCTTTCACCAGCAGATGGCCAAAACTGTCAGCCTGATTGTGGGTGAGCCTGTTATTCCATCCTACGTCTATACGGCTTCGTACTTGAGCGGTGCTGTCCTCAAGAAACACATTGATCGAGAACAGTGCGAATTCAGCGTAACGTTGTGCCTGGATTTCTCGCCCGAGCCTCGCGGGGAAACTTCCTGGCCCATTCGTCTGGATACTGGGCGGGGGACGGTTACGGTTTATCAGGCTCTCGGCGACGGACTTGTATATCGTGGACCTCGCGTCCCACACTACCGGGATATTTTGCCCGAAGGTCGGACTTCAACGTCAATCTTTTTTCATTATGTGTCCGAAGGTTTTACTGGACCGTTGGATTAAGATCGTTGGATTAAGGATCGTGCGACAGTTCGCCTAGCGCAGGTCCGAAATCATGTACAGAACTGAGGACACCTGATAGTAGCTATAGACGAACTGTGAAGCTTCACGGTTCATTACGAGCGGCGCCACATTTACAACGCCGGCTGGTGCCGCGGTCAGCAGTTTCTGCATGTAGGTTTTCTTGCCGGTCGAAGGATTGACCCGATACACGGTTGTCGGGATGTGTCCCGTCCGGTAGCCATAGAGTGCCGAACCATCTTCCGACCACTGGACCAGCGCGAAATCCGGCTCCAACCCTGGAATGGGATGAGGGGAACCTCCATTGATTGGATAGATGGTGGCCTGTGTTGTGGCGTTCGCGCCAAGTACATAGCGGCCGTCGGGGGAGACAACGTGGCAAGGGATTCCCTCAGGAGTAACCGGTTTGGGCTTCCCGCCGTCTAATTTCAGAACATAGCAGCGCAATGAGTGATGGGGTTCATTACCATTGACAATAATCTGCTGACCGTCCGGTAGGAAGCGCGCGGGACTTTGTATGGCTTCCAATCCATTTGCCGCAACGGTACGAGGTTGACCAGCACCAGTCGGAAGCAGTGTGACTCGCGCCGGACTTCCAGGAAAAATTGAAATCGCCCATTTGCTGTCAGGCGACAACCCCCCTGCGGTTCCCTGACCCAGGCTTACCGGCGGTGTTCCGTCCAGCTTGCGAATTGCGACAGCGTAGTTGGGTCCCGCTGCGGCGCTGGCGTCCTCGAACAGTACCCACTGGCCGTCGCGGGAAATATCCTTGGCGACGTTCCAGCTGTGCCAGGAGAGGTCTGTTATGCCCTTGCCATTCCGGGTTCCAGCGGCCAACCCCAGACGTTCGGTGTTAACGCTGACCAGGGCTCTGCCATCGGACGCCACGTCCTGCAGGGTCAGTCCGCCGGGCACGTCTAGCAGCGTGCGGACCTGGCCCGAAAGATTGACCGCCTTTAGATCGCGATCATTACCGTTTTCGACGGCAGTGAACCAGATTTCCCCACCGTCGGGACGCCACGCCAGCCCATCCTCAGACCCCCATCCAGAAGACAGGACCCGCACATGGCCGGCCAAATCGATGATGGAGACCGAACCACGATCGTCCCAAAGGGTCGGGTGTTCCATGAAGGCAATCTTGTCGCCCTGTGGAGAAAAACGAATGTGGCTGATCCAGCCCCTACTTTCATAGAGGACATGATTGAGGGGATATTCGAGGCGGCTGCGACCATCAACATGATGGACCACTGCCAGCTCGCCATTTGGATCCCAGTCAGCCCAATGAACGTCGGCCAGCACTTCGCGCGGAGAACCTCCCGCCAAAGGGGCGCGGGCGAGCATCCCGTTCTCTGGTTCAAGGTGAGCCACATGCGCACCCTTGAGAACAACTGCCAGTTCATTGGAATGTGAGACGGCTAAGAGGTCAGCTTCTGTCAGAGCCAACGGCTGAGCCAATAGAGAATTGCCAAGAGTGGAGTACAGCTGTAGCGGCCTGCCATTCCAGGCGGCTCCATAGATGACAGATTGCCCGTCCGGCACAAAACGCGCGGAATAGACTGTGCCTTCTTCGAATGTCAGGCGCTGGAATCTAGGTGAATGCACCTCATGGCGCAATTGCGTTCCCAGCAGAAACAGAACAGCGGCAAGCAGTGCTGTTCCCGCGATTCCCAGCACCGCCTTCAAGGTTCGCGGCCTCAGGTTCCAGTCGAGACCTCCCTGTCCCTCCGACGAGCCCGAAAGAGCTTCCAGCGCAAAGGCTAAATCCTTTCCAGACTGAAATCGGTTTTCCGGTTCCTTTTCCAGACAATGCCGGATGATGTTGCGAAGGGACGGTGGAACACGGCCCTGACTGACATCCAACTCGGGCGGCTCTTCGCGGAGAACCGCAGTCATGGTATCGACTTCCGTTTCCCCCAGAAAGGCACGACGTCCGGTCAGCATTTCGTAGAGAATCGCTCCCACGCTGAAAACGTCGCTGCGATGGTCCACCGGTTTGCCCCGGAGTTGCTCCGGCGACATGTACGCGACAGTACCGACCACGGCGCCCGATTTGGTCACCGTGGTCATGGCATCAACGGGCTGGTCGGTCTCAGTCAGCGATTGAAGCTTGGCCACTCCGAAATCGAGAATCTTGATGCGGGCATCGCGAGTAATGAACAGATTTTCCGGCTTGAGGTCCCGGTGGACGATGCGCCGGTCATGAGCCGCAATCAATCCGAGGATCATCTGGAGGGCGTAGTCAGTGGCTTGGTCGACGGGAATTGGCCCTGCCGACAGACGCCTCCGGAGCGTCTGACCATGCAGGAGCTCAGAGACGATGTAGGGAGAGCCGTTTTGGAGGCCTACGTCGTAAATCGCAACGATGTTGGGGTGGTTCAGCGCGGCGGCGGCTCGCGCTTCCTGGTCGAAGCGCCGCACATGGTCTGGATTGGTACTCGACGAGGGGCGAATGAGCTTGAGGGCTACATCCCGGCCCAATCTTTCGTCACGCGCACGAAAGACCTCCCCCATCCCTCCTTCACCAATTTTTTCTAAGACCCGGTAATGTCCCACTAGTTGGCCAGTCATAAAGTGCAGGGGCGCGCCTTGCTTGGCATGTTAGGTGCGGTAGCGCACGCAGTCAAGACCGGCCCAGATATTCGTCGGACAAAAGGCCTGCCGGAGCGCGATCGCGAGGAGGAACGGTTGGTGAAACCTGGCCTCCGCGCTGGGCTAAGGTTGGAGATCGTGGCATGCCCCGTGCTATAATTTAGCTTCGCCTGCACACTGTACCGAGGCAATCCTATGATCTCCTCTAGGGGCGAATCCCGCGCTTTCCAAGATCATTGATTCTTAGATCCGAGGTCTAGCCATGTCTGGCCACTCAAAATGGGCCACAATTAAGCACAAGAAGGGCGCGCTTGACGCCAAGCGCGGCAAGATTTTTACTCACCTCATCAAGGAAATCAGTATTGCCGCGAAAAACGGCGGAGGCGATCCTGATTCCAACCCGCGCCTGCGCGGTGCGATCGTTGCTGCGAAGGCCGAGAACATGCCCGCCGACAACATCAAGCGTGCCATCCAGCGGGGTACAGGCGAGCTTCCGGGCGCCACGTACGAAGAGTTCTCGCTCGAGGGCTATGGACCGGGCGGGGTCGCGGTGCTTCTCGATATCAATACTGACAATCGCAATCGGACGGTGAGCGAAATTCGCCACTGCTTTGGCAAGAACGGTGGAAACATGGCCGAAGCCGGCGCCGTCTCCTGGATGTTCCACAAAAAGGGGGACATCATCATTCCGAAGAGCGCAGCCAAAGAAGACGATCTGATGAACCTCGTTCTTGAAGCCGGTGGGGAAGATCTGAACGATGATGGAGAAAATTGGGAAATTCTCACCGCCCCCTCTGCCTACGAAGACGTGCTCAACGCGGTTAAGAAGGCTGGAATCGAACCCACTTCGTCCAGCGTCGCCATGATTCCGCAAAACTATATCAAGCTGGAAGGCGCCGCAGCCAACACGATGATCCGGTTGATGGAAGCACTTGAAGACCAGGACGATGTGCAGAATGTCCACTCCAACTTCGACATCGATCAGAAGTTGTTGGAAGAGGTTGCGGGATAGCTCTACACTAGACGCAGGAATCAGCCGCCCGCGAGGGCGGCTTCGTTATTTCGGCACTGTCGCAGCCTTCGGGAACGGCATGATGACGGAGAGAAGCAAAGACTTTCTGCGCATGGGAATAGTTTTCAACACCTGTCGTGGAAAATTTGTGGAAAAATAGCAAAGTACCTCATGTAAGTACTGCAGACACAGATAATTCAGCACTTTGCACTGACGCGGGTGCTGGCACCTTTGGGGTACAACCTTTGCGTGACAAGCGCTGTTGGGTCCCGTGGGCGCGAACCCCTCTTGAAACTTAGACTCGACAAACTCTTGGTTGAACGGGGCTTGGCGGCCTCACGGGAACGCGCCCAGGCTCTTGTCCTTGCGGGCAAGGTGCTAGTCAACGATCAGAAACTGGAGAAGGCCGGCGCCCAGGTTGCTTCTGAATCGGCAATTCGCCTGCTCGGGGAAGATCTGAAATATGTTAGCCGCGGTGGCCTTAAACTCGAACGTGCGCTCGAACATTGGCAGATGAAGGTCAATGACAAGGTCTGTCTCGATGTGGGTGCTTCGACCGGCGGTTTTACCGACTGCCTGCTGCAGCGCGGGGCCATTCGCGTGATTGCCGTGGACACAGGTTACGGCCAGATGGATTTCAATCTTCGACAGGACCAGCGCGTCCGGTTACTGGAAAAATGTAACGCTCGCTATCTGACCCGTGAAGCCATTGGCGAGATTGCGGAGCTGGTTGTAATGGATGTTTCGTTTATCTCCGCAACTCTCGTGCTTCCGGCTGTGGTCCATGCCGCTTTTCCTGAGTCGGTTGCGGAGCGGCAGGGACGGCAGATCGTCGTGCTGGTCAAACCTCAGTTTGAAGCGGGCAGGGAACATGTGGGCAAAGGCGGAATCGTCCGCGATGCCGCCGCTCAGTTGGCTGCGGTGGAGAAGGTCACACAGTCGTTGCACAATCTCGGCTGCCGGAACACCGACGCGATTGAGTCTCCAATCCTGGGCGCTGAAGGAAATCGCGAATTCCTTCTTTATGGCGTGTTCTAAGACAGCGCTGCATGCGGGGATTCTCCTCCGCTCTCGGCGGTTAAAGCTTTCCCCTTAGGATTCTGTACAATCTGTCTTTCACCATGGCAAGCCCGCAATCGTCCGCTCATCCGAAGATCGCAGCCATCATTTCGAGACCCGCCCGTCCCGAGGTCGCGCAAATTGTCCCCGGCCTTCTCAACTGGCTGCAGGAGCACGGCTACCAGGTGATTGTCGATCCGACAACAGCGAAATGTGCCAGCGGTCCGGAAGTTGTCCAGCGCGAAGAGATGTCTTTGCGGCCTCGGCGTGAACCTCGGTTCGCTTGGATTTCTGACAGAGGGTCCCGTCTCCTCGCTCTACCCCATGCTCGAAGCGATTGCGCACGGCCGCGCTGCCGTCGAGCAACGTTCGCTGATGCAATGCGACTTATTGCGAAAAGAAGATGTCCTTGGCAGCTACTTTGTCTTCAACGACGCTGTGGTCAATAAGACGGCGCTCGCCCGTCTCAACCACTACGATCTCTACATCGACAAGGTATTCGTGTCCAGCTATCGCGCCGACGGCATGATCGTGGCGACTCCGACCGGCTCTACGGCGTATTCTCTCTCTGCCGGCGGCCCGGTGCTGATGCCGACGGTCAAAGCGTTCGTCATTACTCCTGTGGCTCCCCACTCTCTTACCCACCGGCCTCTGGTCGTGCCCGATTCGGTGGAGATTGAGATCCTGCTGCGAAGCGACGAAGAGGTAGCCTACCTTAGTCTTGATGGCCAGCCCGGGCTCGATCTGTCTGACGGGGACCGCGTCCGTTGCCGAAGGTCCGAACATAATGTTCATTTGTTCCGCAGCGATACCGACTTCTTCCACTTGCTGCGCAGCAAACTGAAATGGGGAGAAAAATAAACGGCAGCGGGCGCGCTTTCGC
>WNFI01107817.1_pt1 | contig 10586 bp, 6 predicted proteins | sample 5400471 | NCBI WGS metagenome assembly WNFI01 (sample SAMN13153348, study PRJNA577476) | soil metagenome | isolation source: 100 cm saprolite on Douglas fir-dominated hillslope | place: USA:California | collected 2013-09-17 | reverse complement strand
CACGGTGCCGAGATATTTCTTCACGAGGTCGGGGTGTTCGCGGATCGCCTCCGAGATCGGCATGAAGATCACGCCGGCCTGCTTCAGCTCCTTCTGGAAAGTGGTGGCCACCGAGACCGAATCGAACACCGCATCGACCGCGATGCGCCGTTCGCCTTCCGGACGCACCACGCCTTCCAGCATCTCGACTTCGCGCAAGGGAATGCCGAGTTTTTCGTAAGTCTTCAGAATTTCAGGATCGACCTCGTCAAGCGAAGCCAGCGCCTTCTTCTTCGGCGCGGAATAGTAATAGAGATCCTGGTAGTCGATCTTTGGATATGAAACCCGAGCCCAGTCGGGCTCGCGCATGGTCAGCCAGCGGCGATAAGCTTCCAGCCGCCACTCCAGCATCCACGCCGGTTCGTTCTTCTTTGCGGAAATGAAGCGGACGGTATCTTCCGAAAGCCCCCTCGGGGCCTTGTCGGACTCGATGAGCGTCTCGAATCCATATCGATACTGGTCGACGTCGATCTGGCGAACCCGATCGACGGTCTCTTGTACGGCAGCCATTTTTATCCTCCGCTCGCGGTTTCAAGGACCGCGGTGGATCAATTCCAGTATTCTACGTGTAGTGCTTTACGATGTTCTGCCGATGAAATCACCTGCTTTAGAACCGTTCAAGCACTGTTTCATCGCTCTGTTTAAGTAGTGTACCCGCGAGCTTTCGCCAAGCCTCAAGAACGCGATCGACGTCCTTCTCGGTCGTTGACCAGCCCAGACTCAGGCGCACGGCTCCCCTGGCCAGTTCCGGACCAAACCCCATCGCTTGCAGCACATGTGAGGGCTGCACCTTCCCCGACGAGCATGCGGAACCCGATGAAACCGCGATTCCCTCGAGGTCGAAGGCGATCACGGCGGTTTCCGCCTTGAGCCGGGGAGCCGAAAACAGCGTCGTATTTGGCAACCGCGGCACATTTTCGGAAAACACCAGAACGCCGGCGGTTTGCCGCAAGCCCGCCTCAAGCCTGCTCCGCAGCTTTTCGACCTTGCTCATGTCCTCCGCAAGGGAGGCCCCCGCCGCCTTCACCGCCGCACCAAAGCCCGCAATACCCGGCACGTTTTCGGTTCCGGCGCGACGGCCCTGTTCCTGGCCCCCGCCACGCAACAGCGACTCCAGTCCGGACAGACCCTCTGCCAGAACCAGTGCTCCGACACCCTTGGGACCGCCCAGCTTGTGGGCGGAAACCGAAACCATATCTGCCTTCAAGAGATTGATATCAAAAGGTATTTTTCCGAATGCCTGAATCGCATCGACATGCAGCAGGCCGCCGGCGCCATGGACGATGTCAGCGACCTCAGCCACCGGCTGTATCGCTCCGGTTTCGTTGTTGGCCAGCATGATCGACACCAGGGCCACCGGTCCTGCGGCCAGCAATCCGCGCAGCTGATCCGGATCCACGACGCCGGAGCGCGTAACCGCCAAAACCTCAATTTTATCAGCGCTGTAACGACCGCCTGACAATACCGAGGCGTGCTCGATCGCCGAAACGACCAGCCGCTCGACCGGCAGGCCGGTCCCCCGTCGCAGCCCAGGGGTCAGGGCCAGTGCGTTGGCCTCGGTTCCACCCGAGGTGAGGATGACGTCCCGCACATCCGCGCCCATCGCGCCCGCGATCACCGCCCGCGCGTCCTCGACCAGCCTGCGGGCCTGGCGTCCTTCCGCATGGACCGAAGAGGGATTGCCGCACAGGCTCCAGGCCGCGGCCATCGCCTCGCGGGCCTCCTGGCGCAGCGGCGTGGTCGCATTCCAGTCGAGATAAACCCGGTCGCACGTCACGGTGGATCAACCCTTGTGGCTGCTATTTGCGAAAAATGGACCATACGCAGTCACTACCCGATGGCAATCTAGCGCAACTGGAGATCCAAAGCGTCTGCCGCAATGGCCCAATCGCCGCCCTGGACCAGCTGCCGGATGTTCAAGATGCTTGCTTTTTGCCCCTTGCCTTATGGTAGAACGCGGCCTCAAGTTCACCCGGCGCCGTCCGCGTCTCGCCCACGGCGCCCGATCGCCCCTTTATTTGCAGGGCTCATTCCGAGCCATCGCCCGACGAACCCTGCACGAAGTCGGCTGATTTTGCCAAGAATTCGGACCCAAGGATCACCAATGCCTGAAGTTATTTTCACCGGTCCCGCCGGCCGCCTCGAAGGCCGTTATCATCCGGCGAAGCAGAAGAATGCGCCGATCGCGATGGTGCTGCACCCGCATCCGCAGTTTTCGGGCACCATGAACCACCAGATCATCTACCAGTGTTATTATGCCTTCGTGCACCGCGGGCTTTCGGTGCTGCGCTTCAATTTCCGCGGCGTCGGACGCAGCCAGGGTTCATTCGATCACGGCACCGGCGAATTGTCGGATGCGGCATCCGCGCTCGATTGGGCGCAGACCATCAACCCGGAAGCGCGCGCCTGCTGGGTCGCCGGCTTCTCGTTCGGCGCCTGGATCGGCATGCAACTGCTGATGCGCCGGCCCGAGGTCGAGGGCTTCATTTCGATCGCCCCTCCGGCCAATCTCTACGACTTCTCGTTCCTGGCGCCCTGCCCATCATCGGGCCTGATCGTGCATGGCGAAAAGGACGCGGTGGTGCCGCCCAAGGACGTCAACACGCTGGTCGAAAAGCTGAAGACCCAAAAAGGCATCGTGATCGATCAGCATATCATCCCCGGCGCCAACCACTTCTTCGACGGCAAGCTGCAGCCGCTGATGGAGTCGGTGACCGGCTATCTCGACATGCGGCTCGCCAACGTCCGCTGACGTTTTCAGGCGTGACGCCATGACCTGATCCGAAAACCGGAATCCACCCTCGGATCACGTCCGAGGGCATGCGTTTCGAGTCCATGCGTTTCGAGGTCATGCCTATGGCCGCGCGATGACGCCGCCGGTCATGGGGATGGGAACACCCGTCGTAGCCGGGTAGCTCAGCGGCAGGCCCTTCAGCCCTCGCGCGGCGAGGAAGCCGAAGGCCTGCGCTTCCATCGCATCGGCAGACCAGCCCAGCGCATCGGCGATCTCGACCGTTGCCGGCGCAAGCCTTTCACGCAGCATCCTGATCAATGTCAGATTGCGCGCGCCGCCGCCGGTGACGATCCAGCTTTGCGGAGCCTTCGGCAACAGCCCAACGATCCCGGCAATCGTCGCCGCCGTGAACGCAGTCAAAGTCGCGGCGCCATCGGCTGCCGGGGTGTCACGCAGCACCAGCGAAGAAAACTCGTTGCGGTCGAGCGATTTGGGCGGCAACCGCGCGAAGAACGGATTCTGCAAGGCCTGCGCGACCCACGCTTCGTCAACATTGCCCTGTGCCGCCAACCGGCCTTCGCAATCGAACTGCTGGCCCATGACGCGGAACATGAAATCGTCGAGCAGCGCATTTCCTGGCCCGGTATCGCAGGCAATCAGAACATCGGCGCGGTCGATGTAGGTGATGTTGGAGACGCCACCGATATTGACCACAACAATCGGCCCTTCGCGATCGAGCGATTGCGCCAGCGCACGATGATAGACCGGCACGAACGGGGCGCCCTGGCCGCCGGCGGCGACGTCGGCGGCGCGGAAATCATGCATCACCGGAATATGGATGGCCCTTGCCAGCGCCATCGCATCGCCGATCTGGACCGTCATCTTTTCGGCCGGGCGATGCAGCACGGTCTGACCGTGAAAGCCGACGATGTCGATGTCTTCGTAGGCAATGCGATTCTGCGAGACAAACGATGCCACGGCCTCGGCGTGGGCGACGGTCACGGCCCGCTCGGCCGCGCCCAGGATTCCCGGCCGCGCATCGCGCTGCGGCAGACTGACCGCCTCCGAGAGCGCCTGACGCAGCAGGCCGCGCTCGCTTTCGCTGTAGGGACGGTATCCGGACGGCCCCAGCGCTTTCACCTGCTTGCCATCGGTTTCGATCAATGCCACATCGACCCCGTCGAGCGAGGTACCGCTCATCAGACCGACCGCGGTCATCATCATGGGTTTGGCACCTTCAACGGCGCGGCCTGGATGTCCAACTTGTGTCGGACATCCGGTTCTTATAATGCCACAAGACGCCGGGACCCGACAGCCCAGAACCACCGCGCGCCGCGACTCGATTGCGACAGCGTGAAATTATCATGATCAGAGTCTCAGAACCATGGTCGCTTTTAAATCCGATTTTCTCAACGCGCTGCAAGGCCGCGGTTTTATCCACCAGGTTTCGGATCCGGAATCGCTGGATGCGCTCGCCGTCCGCGGCGAGGTCGTCGCCTATGTCGGCTATGATTGCACCGCCCCCTCTCTGCATGTCGGGAACCTGCTCTCGATCATGATGCTGCACTGGCTGCAGCAGACCGGCAACAAGCCGATCGCGCTGATGGGCGGCGGCACCACGCGCGTTGGTGATCCCTCCGGCAAGGACGAAAGCCGGAAGCTGCTCAGCTACGAACAGATCGAAGCCAACAAGAACAGCATCAAGGATGTTTTCGCAAAATTCCTGCATTTTGGCGGCGGGCGCAACGATGCGCTGATGACCGACAATGCGGAGTGGCTCGCCAAGCTGAATTACATCGAGATGCTGCGCGATGTCGGGCGGCACTTCTCGATCAACCGCATGCTGACCATGGACTCGGTACGGTTGCGGCTTGAACGCGAGCAGGAGCTGTCGTTCATCGAATTCAACTACATGATCCTGCAATCCTACGACTTCGTGGAACTCGCCCGCCGCTATGGCTGCAATCTGCAGATGGGCGGTTCGGATCAGTGGGGCAATATCGTCAATGGTGTCGATCTGGGCCGGCGCATGGGTACACCTCAACTCCATGCCCTGACCTGCCCGCTGCTCGCATCATCGTCAGGTGCAAAGATGGGCAAGACCGCCGCCGGTGCGATCTGGCTGAATGGCGACATGCTGTCGCCCTACGACTACTGGCAATTCTGGCGCAATACCGAGGATGCCGATGTCGAGCGCTTCCTGAAGCTGTTCACGGTGCTGCCGCTTGACGAGATCGCCCGGCTCGCCGCGCTGCGGGGCCAGGACATCAACGAAGCGAAAAAGGTCCTGGCAACCGAAGCGACCGCGCTGGTGCATGGTCGCGACGCGGCGCAGGCGGCATCCGAGACCGCGCGACAAACCTTTGAAGAAGGTGCAATCGCGGAAAGCCTGCCGACCCTGGAAATTTCCAATGCTGAACTGACGCAGGGCATCGGCGTGCTGACGGCGTTCGTCAAAGCAGGTCTGGTAGCCTCCAATGGCGAGGCGCGGCGCCAGATCAAGGCCGGCGGACTGCGCGTCAACGATGTCGCAGTCACCGACGAAAAACTGGTTCTGACGCCTGAAGGCCGCACCCCTGAAGGCGTGATCAAGCTCTCGTTGGGCAAGAAGAAGCACGTTCTGCTCCGGCCCGCATAGGCGCATTCGTCCAAGGCCACTGCTCTTTGCCGGAGAAACGCGCTCCATGTCCGGCGTCGTCCGCGTTCGCCTTGAAGAATCGTGACCGCCCTGTGCGGCGGCCTCGCCTCGCCGCTGATCGGCCGGCTGTTCGATCGGTCGGGCCCGCGCGCCGTTTATACCCTCGGCATGGCGCTGTTGGGCGGTGCATTTCTGGCCGCGGCCTACGCGCGGCAGCTCTGGCAGTTTCAGCTTGCCATCGGCGTCAGCGTGGGATTCGGCATCGCCTGCATCGGCAATGTTCCGAATTCGATCCTGCTCGGGCGATGGTTCGGCAAACGGCTGCCCACGGCCATGGCCGTGGTGTATTCCGCGACTGGCGCTGGCGTCCTGATCATGCTGCCTGTCGCGCAGATCCTGATCGATCGGTTCGGCTGGCGCGGCGCCTACCAAAGTTTCGGCGGGCTGGTGCTGCTGTTGCTGCTGCCGCTCCTGGTCCTGCCATGGCGCCTGTTCTCGACGGGATCCGAGCATCTCGCCAGGACGCAAACGCATGATCTCGTCGACGAGGGCTGGACGCTGCTCGGCGCCATGCGGCACCACGCCTTCTGGGCGCTGTTCAGCACCTTCTTCTTCACGGCGATCGGGATGTTTGCGATTTCGCCCCAGGTGGTCGCCTATCTCATTGACGTCGGATTTCCACCGCTGCAAGCGGCCACCGCCTGGGGTTTCAGCGGCGTCGTGCTGCTGTTCGGCATGCTCGGCGTCAGTTGGCTCGACGGCATCATCGGGCGGCGGCCTTCGGTGCTGTTCAGCTACGCCTTGTCGATCATCGGCATCGTCATGTTGTGGCTGCTGCAGTGGTATCCGAATTACGCGCTGCTGACCGGTTTCGTGGTGTGCTTCGGCAGCATGATCGGCTCGCGCGGTCCGCTCCTGACCGCGACGGCGATGAAGATCTTTCGCGGTGAGCGGGTCGGAACCATCTACGGCACCATTACCATCGGCAGCGGGCTCGGATCGGCATTCGGTTCGTGGAGCGGCGGTCTGATCCACGACTGGACCCACAGCTACGACCTGTTGATCGCGTTTTCGCTGGTCAGCGTGTTGCTCGGCATGATCCCCTTCCTGGTTGTGCCGGCATTGCGGCGCTAGTCGCTGTCCCTTGCGATGCGGCAAGTCCTACGCCGCACCTGAGCGTCGCGTCACCGCAATCGAGTGGGCAGAACTTCCGGCCATAGCCCGGCGTTCCGGAAAACACCGGCTTCGATTTACCTCTCTTCATCATTGGTAAGCAGATTCCTGTTACCGTTTTTGCAAGAGATCCCCAATCAGAGGCCACGATGAGTCTGCTTAGTCGATTCAAAATCCGCACGAAACTGGCGAGCATGGTCGCGCTGTCCGCCCTTGCCGTTTGTTCAATTGTTGCGCTCTCCGCTTCGCTGAGCCAAAAGCGCATGTTGGACGACCGGGTGGGGCAACTGCGTGCAGCGGTCGATGTGCTGGTCGGCATGGCGCAGACGCTGCAGGACCAAGTCACGGGGGGCAATCTGACCCTCGCTGAGGCGCAGTCCCAGTTCCGCCAGCGCGGCAAGGGCATGCTGTTCGACAAGGGGCAAGGCTACCCACTCACCTACAATGCAGATACGTCGTTTTTGCTGAACGGGGCCAACCCTCAGCTCGAAGGCAAAATCACCAACGTGAAGGATGCCGATGGCGCGGTGATCGCCCCTACCGTCCTGGCGGCAGCACGCCAGAGCGCCGATGGCGGCACGACATCCTATTTCTTTCCCCGCCCCGGGCAAACCGTCCCGGTTAGAAAAATGGTCTTCGCGCGCCACTTCGCGCCCTGGAATACGACAATGAGCTACGGCCTGTACGTCGATGACCTCGACGCCGACGTCAACGCGTTGCTGATCCGCCTGGGCACGATCGGTGCGGGGGTGATGGCGCTGATGGCCTTGCTGTCCTGGCTGATCGCACGCGATGTTCTCGGTGCGCTGAAGCGCCAGCAAAGCCGGATGCAGAGCATCGCCACCGGATCGCTCGACGAACCGGTCGGCGAAACCGGACGTCGCGACGAAATCGGCCGCATGGCGGAGACGCTCGAAATGCTGCGCCAGACCGCGATGACGGCGCGGACCCTGGAAGCCGAACAGGTGGAGTCGAAGCGGCAGGGCGAGCAAGAGAAACGTGCCGCGCTGATCGCGCTCGCCGATCGCTTCGACGCCTCGGTCGGCCAGCTTGTCGGACTGATGGCGTCCGGATCGACTGAACTCGAAGCGACGGCGCAATCCATGACCAGTACGGCACAGCGCACCAATCAGCAGGCGACGATAGTAAGCACGGCAGCATCCGATGCCAGCACGCGCGTGCAGACGGTGGCTTCGGCGGCGGAGGAACTCACTTCATCGATTGGCGAAATCAGCCGTCAAATGGCGCAATCGGCCAAGATCACCGGCCGTGCTGTCGCGAATGCGCACCGGACCGACACCATCGTGCGGGCGCTGGCCGATGGCGCTCAGCAGATCGAGCATGTGGCGGAGCTGATTTCGAATATCGCGGGACAGACCAACCTTTTGGCGCTCAACGCCACCATCGAAGCGGCGCGCGCCGGCGAGGCCGGGCGGGGTTTTGCGGTGGTGGCATCCGAAGTGAAAAGCCTTTCGAGCCAGACGGCAGAGGCAACCAAGGAGATTGGTAGCCGGATCGCACAGATCCAGGGAGCGACCAAGGAAGCCGTGGAGGCGATCCAGAGCATCACTGCCACCATCGAAGAGGTCAGCGCGATCGCGGCAACGATTGCCTCCTCCATCGAGGAACAGGGAGCAGCCACGGCGGAAATCGCTCGCAATGTCACGCAGACCGCGCAAGCCACGCATGAGGTGACGACCAATATTGGCGGCGTCAGCGACGCCGCCAACGAGACCGGCGACGCCGCCAGCCTGGTGCTCAGCGCGGCCTCCAACCTGTCCAAGCAGGCCGAACAGCTTTCCGGCGAAGTCACTACCTTCCTGGCCGGAGTGCGCGCTGCCTGAAGGCGGCTGAACCGCCGGCGCCGAGGATCAATTGTTGTTCGGAGACGACGGAAATTCGACCGGGTTGTTCTGTTTGCCGGTGCCGAATTCGAAGATTTTCCGCAGCACGCCCGGCGCCATCGCCGAAATCGGATTGACGCGGAGCACCGGCTGTCCGGGCGAGCCGACGACCTCGTAAGTCACGCCGATCAAACCCTCATTGCTGCCCCCGCCGCGAAACAGGCCGACAATGGGAATCTGGCCGAACATGTTGTTGAGCCCATACATCGGAACGAATGTGCCGCTCATCCGCACCTGATTGCCCGGATAATCGATGCTGCCCTCAATGGTCGCACCGATCGTCGGTCCCTTCACCACGCCTTCCCTGATCGTGAGCTGTCCGTTTTGCCGGGTGAATTCCGCGCGCAACCGCGAGAAGGCGATACCGGACTGTGACGCGGCCGGCCCGCCCGCGACCACCCGATCGAGCGCGCTCTCGCCTTTGATCGAGAAATCGCGGACGTTGACCAGTCCCTCCCTTGCGCGCGGCTCGACAGTCGGTGGATCCATCGCCAGCGCGAGCTGGCCACCTGTCATCTTGGCGTAGGTGTCGGTGAAGCGGAAAAACGCGCCGGCGTCGTTGGTTTCGAGATAGACGACATCGTGCCCCTGCGCGCGACCGCGCAGATCTCCGGTCAGCGGCGTATCGCGTCCGAGCTTGCCGCTAAGCGCGAAGCTGCGGATCGTTCCGTTGCGGCGCGACAATTTGACGTCGACGCTGCGCACCGCCTCGCCGTAATAGCCTGCGACCGTTCCGAGCTTCAGGTCGACATCAAAATCGACGTTCTTGGTTTTGCTTTTGGCGTCGGCCTCCTTGCCGGAAATCGCGGATTTGAGAAAGCCGCGGCCGTCGAACACGTCACCGCGCATGGTCAGTTTCAACACGCCGTCGGGGTTGCGCTCGGCCTTGAGCGAGGTCTTGTCGCCATCGGAAGGCGAATAGGTCGGAAAGTTCGCGTTCAGCAGATCACCGTTCTGGTCGACCTCGAGCGATCCCTTGATGAGCGCGCCGCCGCCGTCAACGACAATGTCCTCGAAGCGGATCGATTGCTGTTTCTGCACCACGTTGAATACAGCACGGCTGGACTTGCCGGGCAGTTTAACCCACCCCGGCAGGATATTATCCAGCTTCAACGCAGTCAGATCGGCGTCGATACCGACGCGGTTCTCTCGATCGGGGCCGCCGATCTTGCCGGTGAGCTTGATTGGAACTGCGCCGGAGACCGCGGGGCCGAGATCGAAGCCGAGTCGCGCCCGGCTCGCATCGTCGAGCGTCGCCTGCAAGCGGATATCGGCGTCGCCATCGGCCGGCTTTCGATAATCGAGCGACGCCGGCTGTCCGTTGATCTTGACGTCGCCCTTGACCTGATAGCCCTGATTGTTGGCGATGACTTTCAAGCTGTTTGCTTCGAGCTTCTGGCTCATCACCAGACGATCCGCAGCAAAGCCGGCGAGATCGGCGCTGATGTTGTAGGTGGTATCGGCCTTGGTCAGTTCGCGCTTGATCGGCAGGCCGAGCATGACCTGGGCCGCTACCGTTCCCTTGCTGGAATTGGGATCGATCAGGTTACCGGTGAACTCGCTGAGACGGTCCGAATTGAGAATTTCGGCCACCGCGGGGACCGGGCCGTCGATCCGGAACTTGACCCGTGCCGGCGCCGGCTTTGGCGCCATATCCGGCACCTCGAAAACCACTTCGGAAATGCTGAGTTTGCGTCCCGCAGGCGTATCGACGCCGGCCTGTCCGATTGTCACCGTCGCGGTGCGGCCGGTGACGCGGGCCCTCAAATCCGCGTCTCGGATGACCGGCAATTCGTCCACCGGCCGCAACACCACCCCGGTGGCGACGATGTTGACGGCGAGACCATCGTCCGGAATGGGCGGACCGTGCCGGGACAGGTTGCGAAGCGGAGAGTTGACGCCGACTTCGATGCGCTGCAGTGACCCGCGCTCGATCCGCTCGATCACCCACTCGCGAAGCTCGGGCACGATCAGGGTCGGCCACATCCGCTTGAGCGCGGAGGCCGACATCGGCGTTCCGGCAAATCCCAGCGTCAGGCGCGGCTCCGCCGAATAATCGACGCTGCCGGTTCCGGCGACCCCGATTTCTCCGTTGCTG
>WNFI01069187.1_pt3 | contig 10586 bp, 10 predicted proteins | sample 5400471 | NCBI WGS metagenome assembly WNFI01 (sample SAMN13153348, study PRJNA577476) | soil metagenome | isolation source: 100 cm saprolite on Douglas fir-dominated hillslope | place: USA:California | collected 2013-09-17 | reverse complement strand
CGTGTGGCCATTCTCAGCCGTGGTTATCGCAGCGCAAATGGCACCAGTGATGAAATCGAACTGATGAGGCAGCGTTTCCAGGATCGCGTCGCCTTCGGCGTCGGAAAGAATCGCTTCGTCCAGGGTCGGCGCCTCGAAGCGCAAAAGGAGATCGACGTTTTTCTCCTGGATGACGGATTCCAGCACCTGCAACTTGCTCGCGACATCGATATTGTCCTCCTCGATGCTTCGCGCGAAATGGGCAAGGAACGTCTCCTTCCCTCAGGAGGTCTTCGCGAACCCCTTTCCGCACTCAGCCGCGCCAATCTCGTCGTGTTTACCCGCGTCGAAAATGCGCCGGGAGTGCGAGAAGCCATCCAGCGGCTATGGAAATTCCCAGTTTTTGCGGCGGAAACTCGCCTGCTCGGTTTCCGGTTGTTCGGCGGGGACAGAACGCTGTTCCCCGCAGATTCCATCGGCGCTGGTCCCTTCTTCGCATTTTGCGGAATCGGAAATCCCGAGGCCTTCTTTCGCGATCTCGAGAGCTGGCATGTGCCCGTCACCGGCTCAAGAAAATTTCGCGACCATCATCGTTATGTGCCGGAAGATATTGCGCTGCTCGAGCGAGCTGCTTCACAAGCAAACGCGAGGGCCTTTCTTACGACGGAAAAGGATGCGCAAAATCTCGCTGGCCTTGCCTTTCCATCAAAGCCGGTTTACGTTTCCATGATTGATCTCAAGCTCATTCCCGAATCTGAATTTCTGGCCGCCATCGAACGCGCATTGCCAACGCACGACGAGACAACTGCATGAAAATCCTCATTCGTGCAACGAACTGGGTGGGTGACGCGATCATGGCGCTCCCAGCGCTCCGTGCTGTTCGCAGGCGATTCCCAGACGCGGAGATTGCGATTCTCGCGCTCCCCTACGTTGCGGATATCTATCGCGACCAGCAAATTTGCAATTGCCTTATCGTCTACGATCGCCGTGGAGCTCACTCTACCTTCTCCGGTCGGGAGCGCCTGGCGGCCGAGTTGCGCGCGCAAAAGTACGACGTCGCTCTTCTCTTGCAGAACGCCTTCGAGGCGGCCTGGCTTGCCTGGCGCGCGGGCATTCCGCAGCGCATCGGCTATGCACGCGACGCTCGCACTTTTCTGCTCACCAAATCTGTCGCCGTTCCCCACTCGGGCGAAATCCCTCCCCATGAAAAATTTTACTATCTCGAGCTCCTGCGCCGCGCGGGCTGGCTCGATTCACTCCCGGATGAACCGTTCATCAGCCTCCATGTTCCCGAGCAGAACCGCCGCCACGCTGCGGAATTTCTCCTTGCGTCTGGCGCCCGACCTGACGCGACTCGCATCGCAATCGGCGCCGGTGCGTCCTACGGTTCGGCGAAATGCTGGCCACCGGATCGTTTTGCCGAAGTATTGAATCGTCTCCAGCCGCAGATCGATGCCGACGTGATTCTCTTCGGCACAGCCGCTGAGGCTAGTGTTTCCGCCGCCATCGCTTTCGGCATACGTCGCCCTCCCATCAACCTCACAGGTAAGACGGCGATAAGTGATCTGCCCGCGCTTCTCTCGCAATGTCATCTTTTCATCGGGAATGATTCTGGAGCGATGCACGTCGCCGCGGCCGTCGGTCTCCCTGTCGTGGGTGTTTTCGGGCCCACTGACCCGCACGGCACCGCGCCTGTCACTCCGCGGTGCACCATTGTTCAGCAGAAGCCCTATTGCAGCCCTTGCTTTCTGCGCCGGTGCCCAACGAATCATCGCTGCATGACCGCCGTCACGTCGCTTATGGTGGAATCTGCAGCTCGACTCCGGCTTTCCGAGGTGCGCCCTGCCTGAGCCAGCTGCATGGAGTCCCGCCGTCTTCATCGATCGCGACGGCACCATCGCCGAAGAAGTTGGTTACTTGAATCATGTGAGCCGATTTCGTATGTTTCCCTTTGTCGCGGCTGCCATTCGCCGCTTCAATGAAGCCCGGCTGCCCGTTATCGTCATCACCAATCAGTCCGGAGTCGGCCGCGGCTATTTTCCCGAGTCGCTTGTGCACACTATCCACCAACTCATGACCCAGCAGCTTGCTGCCGCCGGTGCGCGCGTCGAAGGCGTTTACTATTGCCCTCACACTTCCGCCGACGGCTGCGATTGCCGAAAGCCGAAACTCGGAATGCTCGAACGCGCGGCCCGCGAGCATGCCCTGGACCTGGGCCGTTCCTTTGTGGCTGGCGATCGGTACGTTGACATCGAACTCGCCCACCGTGCCGGCGCTCGGGGCATACTAGTTCGCACGGGCTACGGAGAAGGCGAACTTGCCTGGCATGCGGCGCAGTGGCCCCGGCAGCCGGACTTCGTTGCAGAAGATCTTACCGCAGCCGCCGAATGGATTCTGAGGCAGACAAAATGAAGCGCTCGCGGGCACAAACCGTAGGCTCAGCCTCCGTCGACCTTCTTGCGCTCGCTGACTGCGTCGAACAGTTTCCCTCCAAGACCGTCGTTGTCCTTGGCGATTTCGTCGCCGATGAATTTCAATTTGGCGAGATTTCCCGAGTTTCCCGCGAAGCTCCGGTTCTGATTCTTCGTCACCGCGAGACCCAACTTTTTCCTGGCGGCGGTGCAAACGCCGCGAACAATCTGGCGGCGCTCGGCGCGCGCGTCCTGCCTATAACCACAGTCGGCCATGATGCTGCCGGAGATGCTCTCGTCGCTTGCTTCCGCCGCAAACGCGTGAACGTTTCCGGAATCCAGCGAGTTAGAGACTGGAGTACTCCGACCAAGACCCGCTTCCTCGCTGGATGGGCTCACACGGTCGGCCAGCAGGTCCTCCGCGTCGACCGCGAGCCGCAATCTGCGCTTCCGGAGAGCGCGCGCAGGAAATTGCAGCAGACTTTGCGGGCACATCTTCGCGCCGCTGATGCTCTTGCGGTTTCCGATTATGGCTTCGGCGTCGCTACTCCTGACCTTGTCCGTTTCGCCAGGTCAAAGCTTCGGGCAAAGCTGCCGATCACGCTTGATGCGCGTTACAACCTGAATGCCTATGCCAAAGCTGGCGTCACTTCCGCCACACCCAATGAGGCCGAGCTCGAAGCGCTCCACCACACCTCCATCGGCAAGAATCTCGATGAACTGATTCGCTGCGGGCGCACGACGCGTTCTACGATGAAGTTCGAGGCGCTCCTCGTCACGCGGGGTCGTGACGGCATGGCGCTTTTCGAACCCGGCAATCACTTCACACAAATTCCCGTACACGGAAGCGACCAAGCTGTCGACGTGACCGGGGCGGGTGACACGGTTCTCGCTGCGTATACGCTCGCGCTTGCCTGCGGCGCCTCGCCGCTCGAAGCGGCACACATTGCCAATATCGCCGGTGGCCTGGTCGTGATGAAGCGCGGTACGGCGACCGTCTCCCGCGAGCAACTCCTCGAGGCCATCCGCCGCGACGCTGGGGGAGCCTCTTCCTGACTCATGCGCCGCGCCGAATCCAAGATCGTCTCGTGCAATCAGCTTCGCGCAAAACTCACCGATCACAAGGCTCGCGGCCAGCGGATCGTTCTTGCGAACGGCTGCTTCGATACGCTTCACGTCGGGCACGTCCGCTACCTGGAAGGCGCTCGCCACGAAGGCGACGTTCTCGTCGTCGGCGTCAATATGGATCGCGGCGTCTGTGCACTCAAGGGGCCCGGCCGCCCGATCCTCGATGAGCAAGCCCGTGCGCAACTCGTTGCTGCTCTGCGGGCGGTCGACTACGTCGTTCTTTTTGACGAACCGAACGTGGAGACTCTGCTCGAAACACTTCGTCCCGATGTTCACGCGAAAGGAACCGACTATACGACCGAAACGGTTCCAGAGCGCGCCACGGCGGCGCGTCTGGGAATCCGACTCGCAATCGTGGGCGATCCGAAAGATCATTCGACCCACGAACTGCTCGAATCCATCCGCAAGGCGCCGCATGGCTGAGCCGCGTTTTCTCGTTCTGCGTCTCGGATCTTTAGGCGATATCGTTCACACTTTTCCTGCCGTCGCCGGGTTGCGCGAATCTTTCCCCCGGGCGGAAATCGGGTGGCTCACACATCCTCGCTGGAGTTTTCTCGTTGAAAGCAGCTCGCTTGCTTCTCAAGTCTGGGCCGTCGAATCGCGCTCCTTCGTTTCAGTCGCGGGAACAATACGCCGATTGCGGCAGACGCACTGGGATGCCGCTATCGATTACCAGGGTTTATGGAAGACCGCTACACTGCCGTTCCTGGGTGGTGTGAGGCGCAGAATCGGATTTTCTTCCGAAACCATTCGTGAATTCGGCGTACCTTTGCTCTATACCGACCGCGTTCGCTGCATGACTACCCATATCGCTGATCAAAACGGTGAATTGTCGCTTCGCGCGGGTGCGCGGCGCGGCGTGGCCGATTTTGCCCTGCGCGTACCTGCGGCTGATGAGTCAGCCGTGGCTGCTTATTTGCGTAGGGCTGGTATTGACCGATACATCGTTTTGAGTCCGGGTGGTGGCTGGCGGTCGAAATGCTGGCCTGCGGAGCGCTTTGGGGAACTGTGCTGCAGACTGCGACAATCGCTCGGTTTGCGCTGCATCGTAAACTACGGCCCCGGCGAGGACGATCTGGCCGCTGCGGTTCGTACAGCGAGCGGCGATGCGGCGCCGCTCCTGTACAACAGCGAACTCGGCCAACTGATGGCTCTTCTGCGCAACGCACTCTGCGTCGTCGGTGGGGACACGGGTCCGCTCCATCTTGCCATCGCCCTTGGTACTCCTGCTGTCGCTCTCTTCGGTCCCACGGACCCAGCTCGCAACGGCCCATATCCCCGGTTCGGTCACTATGAGAGAACCGTGGGCGAGACAATTGTCCTTCGCGCGCGCGATTCCATCACGACCCATAGCCGTGCTGAAGCCCCCGATCCCTCCATGCTGGCTATCGAAGTCGACTCCGTCTTCGACGCCGTCCGTCGCTGTGTCGGAGATTCGGCGTGAACGCCGCATCCATTTTCTTTGTTCGCTGGCGCGTTCGGCTTGGCTATCCCCTCGCCATCGCTGTTCTGTGGTTCGCTCGGCCAAATCCTCTCAGCATTCTTGTTGGCGCTGTCCTCGGGCTCGTGGGGCTATGGCTCCGCGGTTATTCGGCCGGATTTCTTCACAAGCACGAAATTCTCACGGTCGCCGGGCCTTATGCCCGCACGCGAAACCCGCTTTATCTCGGCAGCGCAATCCTGGCGCTGGGCACGGCGGTTGCCACGCGTTCTTGGACGTCTGCGATGATCCTGTGCAGCTATTTCGTCCTGTTCTATTCGATTGTCATGCGCAGGGAAGAAAATGAACTGCAGTCGCGCTACGGCGCCATCTTCGGCGAATACGCGCGGGCCGTCCCGCTTTTCCTGCCTCGAGTGACGGCGGCAAAGCTTTCCGGCGGCGGCAAGGCAACTTTTTCGTTCGAACAGTACAAGAAAAACCGCGAATATCAGGCCGCCATTGGTTTTCTCTTAATGATTGGCCTCTTGCTCCTGATTTGGCACCTGCGCTTGCGCTGAAGCGTTTTGGCGTGCCATCTCCGGACAAGCGACGAAGCAAGTAATTTCCAGGCGGTTTCCGTCCGTCAGAACGTGCACGGCACCGCCCCGGTCTGTGCGGAGGATTCGGACGCCCGCCAGTTTCAACCGGTCGAGCAGTTCCTGGTTTGGATGCCCGTATGGATTGTCTTCGCCCACCGATATAACCGCAACGCCGGGGTGAACCGCTTTCAGAAACTCCGCCGTTGTCGAATTCTTGCTGCCGTGGTGTCCAACCTTCAGCACATCCGCACGCAGTATCTTTTCGCTGTTCTCTACGAGCATGTCTCTTTCTGCCTGCTCCTCCGCGTCCCCCGGTAGAAGCACCGTGCGGTTTCCGTACTGCAATCGCAACACCAGCGAATCGTTGTTCTTCGCGTTCGATGCAACTTCTCCCGTCGAGATTTCAGGCCAGAGAAACTCTCCAGCGACACCATCCCAGGAAAATTTCTCGCCCTTCATTTCGTGCACGAACAGAATCTTTTTCTTTCGCGCCAACTCTTCGAGCTTTACCATTGCCGCAGACTCAACTTCGCGCCCGACCCAAAGGGCTCCCACTTGAAAATTCTGTAGAATCGCGGTCAGCCCCCCAATGTGGTCCTGATGGGCGTGCGTTAGTGCTACAACATCCAGCTTCTGAAATCCCCGAGACCATAAATAGGGCGACACCGCCTCCTCGCCTGGATCGGACCCCACGTGCAGTTCCTGGCCCGCAAAGCCACCAAACGATCCACCGCCATCGATAAGCAGCGTTTTTCCACCTGGAGATACAAGAAACAAGGAATCTCCTTGACCGACGTCCAGAATCGTAACTTCTAGTTTTCCTGGAGACCAACGAGGGGCAAATGGGAAAACGCCAATCGCCACCGCGCTGGCCAGCAATAACGCTGTGAGTCTCCATGTGAGTCGTTGCTTGGCCCGGTGAGGTAAGCGAAAAATCGCCATCAGCAACACGAGGGTCGTGCAGAAAACCAAGGCGAGCCAGAGTGGCGGCCCAGGAATCCGGTAGCTCCATCGCGGAAATTGTGCGAACCATTGCACCGCGTGAATCAAGAGAAGTGTGAGCCATCCTAAAGGTATCGCCAGAATTCTTCCCAGAACCGGGAAGAGCAAGCCGATCGCGAGCGTCAGAAATCCGAGCGGCACGATTATGCCCATCATCGGAACAGCCGCCAGATTGACGAGCGGCCCAGCCAGTGTGATCCGGTGAAAGTTGCGCGCCATAAGCGGCAACATCCCAATCTGCAGCACCATCGTCAGCACGAACAACTCCCAAACACGAAACGAAACGGCAATCCCGCCGGTAAGCACATTCTCTGCCGGCATTCCGAGGCGACGGGGAAGCTTCCCCGAAACCCAATGCACCAGGGAACGCAGGTCGATGCGAAATTGCGCTTGTCTCGGTTCATGGGCTGCATCGCGTGTCACATCGCGCCAACCGCGAATCGCACGCGCGTATGGCTGCACCACCCGTTCCAGCCAGGGAATCGCCAGACCTGCGATGCACCCGATGGCCACGAACGTAAGTTGAAAACTCGAGTCGCGAATCTCCAATGGCTTTGCTATGAGTAAAAGCAATGCCGCGATCGCCGCGGAGTTTAATAAATCCAGGCGGCGAAAGAAAGCCGCCAACGCCCCAACGTGCAGCCCTGCGACCACCAGCACATGAAAGACGCCCGTTTTCTGAAAGTCCGTTGCCTCCTGGCGATCCACAAAGCTGCGGTCCCCCAGCAGCATGGCGCGAAGCACACCTGCGACTTGCGGGGTCCCCGCGAACAGGGTATCGATCTCTTCCCGCAAGGCCCGCCGCGCACGCGCCACGCGGGCGCCCATCGTCGGCAAAGGAGTGGACACTCGCTCGATTAGTTCCGGAGCTCGCAGCGTCGCCACCAGATCGATATGCTGTTGTGCCAGATACTCGCGCCGGTTGAACGCGCCATCATCGCGGTAGAGCTGGGGCCTCCTCGCCTGCGCCAATACCGCCACTTCATCTCCGGCATGCAAATCCGGCAAAGTCTGCTCGCTGCTTCGCGGCGTAAAGCTCACCCGCAAACCGCCTCGTGCCGTCATCAATTTGCCTTGATACTCAACGCTTGAAAGTTCGACCTCGCACCCGGATCCCCAGGGCAGCCGCGCCGGTTCATCCCGCAAATTCCCGTGCCAACGCAGAGGTGTCTTCAACTCAATGCGCGCTGCATCGACGAGTGCGATTATGTGATCCGACACGCGAGGTTGAATTTCAAAGCACGCTCCCAAGATTCCAAGCAGGATCCAGCTCAGAACGGAGGCCATAGCGGCGGAGACGAGCCGGTGAAGCGATACCAAGAGTATTCCCGCGAAGAGCAGGAAGCATATCGCTGAAAAACAAGTTACGAGGAGAAGATGCAAGGAAGCATTTTGCGCGGCTGGTGAGTACAAGCCGAGTGCGATGCCGCCGGCAAATGCCGCGGCGATCGCTACGGCTGGCAGCTTCATGGAACGCGTCTCAACCGAACAAGCGTTTCGATATGAAATGTCTGCGGAAATAAATCGAAGATGTGCATCTCGGCAATTTCATAGCGCCCATCGAGGCCGACTGTACCGTTCACCTTTTTTTGTGTGCCTAACAAAACGGCAAGATCTCGCGCCAGCGTCGCGGGGTCGCACGACAAGTAAGCAATTTCTGGCGCATCGAGCCGTGCCAGCTCGGCCGCTACCGCAGCGCCAAGCCCGGCGCGTGGAGGATCCAGCACCACAAGATCCGGTTTCTCGTTCAGCTTTTCCAGGAACTCTTTCGCGTGTTCATTATGAGAAGTCACCTGCAGAGCTGCGTTTTCCGCGTTTACGCGCAAATCTCGCGTGGCTGCGAGATTTGCGTCCACGCTGATTACTCTGCGAAACGCGTGTGCCAGTGGCAGCGTGAAAAATCCCACCCCAGCGTAAAGATCCAGCGCAAGCCCGCCCCGGGCGCCGCCCGTCATCGTCTTCAGCAAATCCTCAATCAAAAAGCGATTCACTTGAAAAAACGAAAGATGGCTCACGCGGTAGTTGTACGCGCCCGCCCCATAAGTCAAAAAACCCGGCCCCGTCAGCTCGAATTTATTTTTCTTCCGGTCCAACAGCAACAGGCTTTCGATTTCCGTCACGGCTGCGCGAAACGTGGCGGCCAGCTCCGCGGGCAGTTTGGAAAACCGGTCGAACGCCACGTTTAACGCAATCTTTTTGTCCGACGAGTCAGCAAAGGCTTCGATTTCCAACACGCCAGCAGGCAAAGTTCCGGAACGGGCCATGTCCTGCAATTGGCCGAAGGTCCGGGCCAGGGCCGGCGAAAGCACCGGACATTCATCAATCGGCACGATCGTGGAGCTTTCCGGCAAAAAATAGCCGATGGCTCGCGGCATTCCGCTTCGCACCGCCCACTGCGCCCGGTTGCGGTAGCCGTAAGGTTCGGCCGTGTGTTCTTGAATGAGCCCATCCCAGGAAATCCCGCCCAGCCTTGAAAGCGTCTCCTTCAGAATCCCTTTTTTCAGCCGCACCTGTTCTGCTGCGGGAATGTGCTGGTAGTGACATCCGCCACAAGTTTGGAAATGCGGGCACCGCGCTTTCCCGCGCTGCTCTGATGCAGAAGTCACTTCCACCAATTGCGCCCAGATGAGCTTTTTCTTTTTCGCTTTTGCCGCCGCGCGCACCTCCTCGCCCGGCAATACGTACGGCACGAACACGGTATTCCCGTCAGCATGCGCCAAGCCATCGCCCCCGTATACCAGCTTCTCGATCGATAATCTTAACTCTTCAGCCATATTCCCGTGGTTCCATTCTGCGATGTTTCGCGTGGAAAGAAGAGTGCCGCTCCAGAAAACTTCTTCATGGCAAATAATACAAACTCAGGCGTGGCAGTCCGAACTCTTCCAGCAAGCGTTTCTGAACGTATTGTTTCTCAACCAGCGCCAGTTGTTCGGCCTTCATCTTTCGCCGGTGCGGGGCGAGCTGCCCGTCCACCTCGCGCCTGATACGCAGCAGCAGATCTTCGCTGGCGTCGCTCGTCAAGACGGCATGCAACTTCTCATCCAGCACCGTCAACCGCCGCTCCAAATCCTCCAGGTCGAGAGCACCAGGTGTATCCAGTAGTGGATCGCATCCTTCCAGAGCCTGCGCAATCTCCTCTAGACGTGACGCAAGCTCCGGCCGATCTGTTTGTCTCTTTTCCGCCGCCTTCTCTAGCCGCGCGGCGTTTTTGGCAAAGTAGGTTTTCAACTCCTCTCGCGAAAACGTTCCTTCCATTTGCGCGCGCCCACCCCTGGGCGCGCTCCCCGCGGCAGCTTCCTGGCTCTCCTCCGCCGCCTCCAGCACCGCATCCGTGCAATACGCCAGGCTCTTCAACGGTTTTCCCGCGCCGCGCCGCGAACGCCCGTAACTTTCAAACGCACGGTCGATCCCTTTCAGCGCGGCTTCCAGTGGCACACCGGCCTTTTGCCACGCCTCCATGATCGCCCAATCCAACGGAGAGACCAGCAGGTGTGCGCCGCGTTTCTTCCAAAAATATTCTTCAATTTCCGTGAAATAGTTGAAGTAGTTCCAGCCGTCCATTCCGTCCGCGACCTATCTCTGTGCTTTCTTCGCGGATACTGTCTTACTCGGCGCGTGGCCTGCCGCAGCGCCCTTGCTGGACTCCGACGCTTGGTTCTTCTCCCAGATCAAACGTAGGCCCGTCAGCGTCAGAAACTCGTCCGTGTGGTGAATTTGCTTCGATCCTCGCGCTACCAGTCTGGCTTGCCCGCCCGTGGCCACCACCTTCGCATTCTCGCCGAGTTCTTTCTTGATGCGCGCAATCATTCCATCCACCATATCCACTGCGCCATAATACAAACCAGCCTGAATATGGGTCACCGTATTCGTCCCGATCACTTTTCCCGGATCCTTGATCTCTACGCGGGGCAGCCTCGCCGCCCGCGCAAATAACGCTTCGGAGGCGATCCCGATGCCCGGGGCGATCACGCCGCCTAGATATTCGCCCTTTGCGGAAATCGCATCGAACGTAATCGCCGTTCCGAAATCCACGACGATGCACGGCCC
>WNFI01668747.1_pt1 | contig 10587 bp, 8 predicted proteins | sample 5400471 | NCBI WGS metagenome assembly WNFI01 (sample SAMN13153348, study PRJNA577476) | soil metagenome | isolation source: 100 cm saprolite on Douglas fir-dominated hillslope | place: USA:California | collected 2013-09-17 | reverse complement strand
ACGACGATCATCACGGCGAGGGCGCCGAGGGTGACCGACTCGAAGAAGGTCCGCGACACTCCCCAGCTCGCCTGCACCGAATATGACTGGCCGAACCAGGAGTTGATCGCCCCAGGCCATAGCAGCGTGATGGCCGTGACCACGACAAAGGCCTCGGTGATGATGGCCGCGGCCCAGGCACCGGCCATCCCACCTGGCACCCGGTATGGGCGGTGGACGTCCGGGTGCTTCCTGCGGAGCACCACTAGGGCGGGGAAGATGAACACGTAGCTCACCGACGTGGTCGAGATCACCAGGGCGATCATCACCGAGAAGAAATGCGCCAGGCTGCCCTTGGTGACAAGGAACACGAAGAACACGAAGGCAGACCCGATCAGCCCGGACATCAGGTTGACCGCAATGGGCGTGCCGACCTTTGCGAACCGGCCCATCCACGCGGGCGCGGCGCCGTCGAGCGCTGCGATGGCCTGTGTCCGGTCCGCGCCCTCCAGCCAGACGGCTCCGCTGCCCAGCAGCGTGAGGACGATCAGGATTCCGAACACGACGTTCAGGCCGTGGGAGTGGAAGACGCCGGCCACGGCCTTGTAGGCCTCGGCGAATCCGCTCACGCTGGACAGGCCTGTCTTCGGGATGACCAGGATGATTCCCGCGATCGTGAGGCCATAGAGCACCGCGCCGATGATGCCGGATCCGACGATCATCCGGGGCACATCCCGCGTGGGATTGTGCATCTCCTCGGAGGCACCGTTCGACAGCTCGAACCCGACCCACAAGAACACCAGCACCCCGATCACTCCGAGGAAACCAGCCACCGAGGGCTTGAGATCGGCGGCCGACGATGTGTGCGCCGGGTGGCCGTGCTTGACCAGAAAGGCGATGAACAGCGCGGTAAAGATGCCGACCACGCCGATCTTGACGAACGTGCCGATGTTGGGGCCCCACTTGCCGTACCGGAAGGCGATAATGGCCGTCCCCACGGTGATCCAGGTGAACACCAGGCCGACGATGATCTCCCCGGTGGTGCCGAGCGGCTTGCTCAGCACGAAGGCGTTGAGAGTGGCGATCACTGTCGCCGACAGCGTTCCGCCGATCCAGATGGGATTGGATAGCCAGTACAACACCGCGGTGACCGCTCCTGCTGGCCTGCCGAACGCCATCCGGGCCCACTCGTACGGACCGCCCTCGACCGGGAACGTCGATCCCAGCTCGGCGGTCAGCATCCCGTACGGAATCAGGAACACCACCAGCGAGATCACCAGCCAGGTGATGGCTTGCGCGCCCGACTGCGCGGCGAAGGCCACGCTGTCCAACCCGACGATCGCACATGCCGTGAACAGCACGAGGTCGAACCTGCGGAGAACCTTCCGGAGCTTCGCCTTCTCCTGGAGGACCAGCCTTCCCTGCACGGCAACGGTGGCATTAGCCATTACGACCCTCTTCTATCGGGGACAGCAGCAGCCTAGGCTCGGCGTTTCGGCGTCACAAGAGACCAGGTGCGACGAGGAGGTGCGGGACGGCTGAGGTCGGCGTGCCGATGACGTCGCTGGTTCCTGGCCGCTCCAGGTCCGACTCGCTGAGTCCGCTGATCGGCACTTTTAGGTCCTGCGGTTACGCGATCCATTCAGCACGCCGATATGAGCAATGTTCAGCCTCGGTGTTCCGGGTCATTTGGTGTGCAGCTAGCCGGGCCGAATCGAAGTCCGATCTGAGAAGCTGGTTTCATGCTGAACCGGATCGAAGCGGCGACCGCTCGGCGTCGGCTCACCCGAGGAGGGGTAAACGCGGACGCCCGCCCACAGCCGATGGTGGGCATGGGCAGCGACTGTCTTCCTCAGATCGAGCACATCGTGATCTTGATGATGGAGAACCATTCCTATGACAACTATCTGGGCATGCTAGAAGGCAGGGGGGACGGTCTGCATCTCGACAGTTATGGCATGCCCTCGGCGACGAACTTGGCGGGCGACGGGACTGTGGTCAAGTTGCGCCGGTTCCCAGGTACCCGGCAGAAGTCAGGTGTACCGACCCAAAGCTGGAATGCCAGCCATATCCAATGGGATCAGGGCACGTGCGCGGGCTTTGTGCGCAGTATCGAGCAGACCGTCCCCGGACTTGACGCCTCGCTGGCCATGACGTACTGGGATGAGCAGCATCTGCCGTTCTACTACGGCTTGGCCCGTACCTTTCCGCTGGCGACGCGCTGGTTCAGTTCCTGCCTCGGCCCGACGTTCCCCAACAGGCGGTTCCTCATCGCCGGTACCGCGCACGGGCTCATCGATGATCTGCCATTCGGCATGGGTGACTACCCTGCCGCGGGCACGATTTTCGACCTGCTGGCTGCGAACGGCATCAGCTGGGCGAACTACCATCATCTTTCCCCTATCAGCGTTAATTGGAGGCGGCTGTCACGCGCTCGGGGGCTGAACTTCCTGCGCGCGTTCGGCGCCCTGCTTGCCGGGCTCTTCCCGCAACTGATCCCGGCCATCGAGAGCAAGTTGCAGGCTACGGCTGACCTCTACCCGCTGGGTTTCGTGCGTTCGGTCAACCACATGCGGCCCATCGCGCAGTTCTGGCAGGCGGCCAGGGCCGGCAAGCTGCCAGCCGTCAGCATCGTCGATCCCGACTTCGGCCGCTGTTCAGAAGAGAACCCGCAAGATGTGCAGGTTGGTGAAGCTTTCGCGGCCAAGGTCATCAATGCGGTCATGAATGGCCGAGGCTGGCCCAAGACCCTGCTGATCTGGCTGTATGACGAACATGGTGGCTACTATGATCATGTTCCGCCGCCCGAGGCGGCTGAACCAGATGACGTGCCCGGCCAAAATCCTATGCAGCGGTCTTTCCTGCTACGGCTGCTGCTTCGATTTACGGGCTACGCCAAACGGATTGAGGCTGCTGACGCTGGCCCCGCAACCTACGACTGGCTCGGATTCCGGGTCCCTGCGGTAATCGTCTCACCGTACGCCAAGGCCGGGTACGTGACCAGCAAGGTCTACGACCACACTTCCATCCTCAAGCTCATCGAGCGAAAGTGGAACCTGCCACCGCTCACCAGGCGCGACGCGGCAGCAGTCGACCCGCTTGACGCACTGGACCTGCAGAACCCGCCGCAGTTCCTGATACCACCATCGCTGCCGGAGCCCGCCCGGCAATGGCGGGGATAATGACACGTTGTGCGCGCGGAGGCTGCGGCTCATGGCCCGGCGCAAAAGCAGTCATAATTGTCGGGGCAATGGCTTCGATTCGGATGCCATTCATGCTATACCGGGCCTCAGGGCTCACCGCGTGTGGTCGGGGTGCCAACGCACGGCTCACCACCGGTGCTTCGAGAGGAGATCCCGGATGGATGTACAAGACGCGTCGGATGGGCAGGATCTGCGCCCTGTGGGCACCACGATAGAGGCTGCCTCGGCTTCCCGGGGGCCGGCCGACCCGCCAGCGACGGAAGCGGTCGCCGCACCAACTCATGCCGTGACCGGGGGACCGGGCGCGCAGCCTACGCAACCTTCCCTGACGGCGGTGCAGCTAGCGCTGCACGCGGGGTGGACGATGGCAGTGCTCTACGGGAAGATGCCTGCCCGGCTACCCGCAGGCCTTGAGAAGCTGCCCACGACGCACGAATTGCAACCTGCCGAGCGCCGTGAACTAGAACTGAACCGCCTGCGCCACCTCCTCCAGCGCCTGGCCCATCTTCCGGGGTTCGCCGGATCGGCTCTGCCGACTAAGGTCCCCGCCAATGATGCACCGGATGCGGCGCTCAACGACGCGCTCATGGACCTCAATCTGGCGATCCTCAAGGCCCTGGCGGCGACCACGCTAGAGATCCAGCTGGCCTACGAGCTTGGCCGTTCGCTCCGCGACACCGTAAATCCACCTGCCTATCTGCCAGACCCGCAGGCGCCTGCCCCCGTACCCGCGCTCGCCAGGCCGCTGGAACACAGCCGGATCTCCGAGCTGCAGGAATGGCTGGCCACCCTCTCCACCCAATTCCCCCAGCGCGCGGCGGCCATCGTCGCCGCTTCACTCGGGCGCTGGAGCGAGCTGGCATCGGTGACATTCAATTCGCACCAGAACACGGTCAGGCACAGCGACAGCACCGCCCTCGAAGCGAGAATGTGCGAGTACCTGCTGCGCCAAGGTGATGTTTGGCTGATGCTCCTTACGGGCGCCCGCTCGACATCCGGGCTGCTGAGCCCGGAGGGTTACGTGGCGGCGGGCGAGGCGGCGCTGCGCCGCTCGGCGGCGATTATCCGCCGGATCCTCCAGCACCACTGGCTCATGCTCCTCATCTCCGCAGCAATCCTGGGCGGCACGCTCTACCTTGCACTCACTTACCTTGGCGGCGCCGCGAAGGTCTGGACGGTCATCGCCGCCATCGGCGGATCCGTGGGTATATCGGCAAAGACAATCTCGTCCACAGCCTCCCGTCTCGCCGCTGAGGCTGAGCGACCCGTTTTCGCCATGGCCGAAGAAGACGCCATGGCCTGGGCCATCACAACCATGCCGCCGCAGCTCCCGCTCACCTTCCGCGGGGTCCGGCGGCTCCGCCGGGCAGGAATCGCTCCGTCAAGCAGCCTCGGCCGAATCTGACGCAGTCACGCCTCATGGTCACGCTCGGTCCAGCGGTCCGTGGCCGCGTACCATCGTCCCATGTCACGTCGCCTCGCGGCCGATAGCGCCAGTGACCTGGTGCAGGCCGAGCGCGACATACGCGCCAGGATCGGGGGCCAGGCGCTCGACTTCGCCGCCATGGCGGCCGTGTCGAATATCTACCGCGCCGCGAATGTGATCCGCAATCGGCTGGAGCGCCAGATCCTGGCCGGGGAGGATCTGTCGTGGGCCGCGTTCACCGTGCTGTTCGTGCTGTGGATCTGGGGCGACCAACAGACTCGGCACCTTGCGGACGAGGCGGGGGTGACCAAGGGAACGCTGACCGGCGTGCTGAAGACGCTCGAGAAGCGCGGGTTGACCAGGAGGCGCGCGCACGATGCCGACGGCCGACTGGTGCTGGTCAGCCTGGAGCCCAAGGGAATGGCCGTCATCGAGCGCTTGTTTCCCGCCTTCAACATGGGCGAGGCGTCGGTCAGCAGTGGCCTAACTGAGGAAGAAAAGCACCAGCTCGCCGGGCTGCTGCGCAAGATCATCCGGTCAGTGGAGGACCGTGAGCGGGTAGCGGACGGCTAGCGGCTAACCCACTGTTTCGGGCCGCGGACGGTGATCGAGTACTAGCTAGCCGGCCAGGACGCCACCCACCGACGGGGCCCGGGCCAGCCGCAGCGCCGTGCTCACCAGGCGATCGGCACGCATCCTCGAGGCCGGCTCCTGCGCGACCGTCTGGGCCATGAACGCGTCAGGATCCAGGCCCGCACTCAGCGCCTCCTGCCGCCCGCCCGCATCCAGCCACAGCCCAAGCTGAGCTCCATCTACCTCGGGGTGAAACTGCACCGCCAGGTGCCGGCCGACCGAGAACGCCTGGATTCCTACGTCGTTGCTGGCCAGGATCGCCGCCTGCGGCGGCGGCTCGCATCGGTCGCCGTGGAACTGCAGCCACGGGCCGGCCGGGATCAGGTCGGGCAGGACAGTCTCGATCATCTTCCAGCCGACCTCCTTACGCCCTGCCGCTACCACCCGGCCGCCGAAGATCGTGCACAGCTCCTGCGCGCCGTAACAGATCCCCAGCACCGGCACGCCCGCCTCGTCGGCAGTTCGCAGCCAGGCGAGTTCGGGCTCGATCCAGCTCACGCTCCGGTCGTACACCGACGGAATGGCGCCGAGCATGACGATGTGGTCCGCGCCGTCGAATGGCGGCAGCGGGCCGTCGTCGGGGAACAGGTGAACGCTGAGCTCGGCGCCGCGCGCCTCGAACGCCTCGGCGATGAAGCCTGCGGAGTCCTCGGCGTGATGCCGGACGACGATGACGCGCATGGCTAGCTCCTCGATTGCCGCCCATTTCGTTTGGTGCCAAACTATCTGGCATGACCCCCGGCCCAGCTGTCGACCTTACCGACCTGGACATGTGGGCGCACGGAGTCCCCTACGAGCAGTTTGCCCGGCTCCGCAGCGCGACGCCAGTCGCCTGGTCCGACGAGCCATCCGGCGGTCCTGGCTTCTGGTCGGTGCTCCGCTACGACGACATCGTGACGGCGAGCAGGGACACTCGGACGTTCTCCTCGTCTCGCGGCGTGTCGTTCGAGGAGCCGACCGCCGAGGACATGGTGGCCAGGCGGACCATCATCGACACCGACCCGCCCGCGCACACGAAACTGCGCAAGATCCTTTCCGGCGGCTTCACCCAGCGCGCCGTCGCTGTCTACCAGCATTTCGTTGAGACCCTCACCGAGCAGGTGCTCGACGCCGGCCTGACAGCCGGTCCGTTCGACTTCGTTGACGCGGTCGCCAAGGAGGTGCCTATCCGGGTACTGGCCAGGATCATGGGCCTGCCCACGAGCGACCTGCCGCTCTTCATTGATCTCGGCGACCGGCTCATCGCCAACACCGACCCCGACATCACCGACGTGGTCTGGGGCCGCGATGACACCGACGCCTACCGCCTGTTCCCGTTCCGCAGCCCCTACGGCAAGCAGCTGTGGGACCTGGGCCGCGCCATCGTCCGCGACCGGCTGACCACGCCCGGCGACGACATGGTGTCCACGCTGTTGCGGGCCGAGGTGGACGGCGAGCGGCTCAGCGAGACCGACCTGGACAACTTCTTCTCGATCATGGTCATCGCGGGAAACGAGACCACCAGGATCGCCATCGCCCAGGGTGTCCTGGCGTTCTGCGAGCATCCAGAGCAGTGGCAGCGACTCCGCGCCGACCCGGCTCTGCTGGAGCCGACAACAGAAGAAGTGCTGCGCTGGACGTGCCCGACCCACTTCATGCGCCGGACGACGACCGTCGACACGGAACTCGGCGGCGTCAGCATCAGGGCAGGCGAAAAGGTCGTGCTCTGGTACGTCTCGGGCAACAGGGACGAGGCCGAATTCGCCGACCCCGACACCTTCGACATCGCCCGGTCCCCGAACCGGCACCTCAGCTTCGGCCGTGGCGGCCCGCACCTATGCCTCGGCGCCCACCTGGCCAGGCTTGAGATCCGGGTCGTACTGGCGGCACTGGCCAGGCGCGTCGCCGCCTTCGAGCTCACCGGGCCACCGCGCCGCATCCGGTCGAACTTCACCAACGGCCTGCGGCAGCTTCCGATCCGGATCAGGCCGGCCTGACCCGGCAGGCGACTGGCAGGACACCAGAGTGACACCGAGGCTGCTGCTCATCCTGACCGAGAACCACACCCTGCGGCCGGCCCCCGACATCGCCGAGTTGGTCGCCTTCGCGGTCGAAGCCGAGCAGGCCGGACTCGACGGGGTCATGGTCAGCGAGCACGTCGTGCTCGGGCCATCGGCCGACGCGGAAGGCCGGCCAGCCAACCCCAGGGACTACGCGCTGCCCGGCAACCAGGACCCCGCGACGCCGTGGCCGAGCCCGGTCGTCCTGCTGAGCGCGATCGCCGCCGCAACAGAGCGCATCCGGCTGGTCGCCGGGGCCCTCATCAGCCCGCTGCGGCACCCGCTCATCCTGGCCAAGGACCTGGCTACCCTGGATCGGCTGAGTCACGGCAGGCTGGTCGTGCAACCCACCGTCAGCTGGCACCGCGACGAGTACGACGCGCTGGGGATCCCGTTCGCCCACCGGGGCGCCATTCTCGACGAGCAGCTAGAAGTCTGGTCGCGAGCTTGGACCGGCTCGCCGGTGAGTTTCGATGGGCAGCATTACCGGTTCGGCGACGTCTGGGTGGAACCGCAGCCGCTCCGGCCCGGCGGACCGCCGCTCTGGTTCGGCGGCTCGACCGTGCACGGGCGGCTAGTAGAGCGCGTCGTCCGCTACGGCAGCGGCTTCAACCCGCTCGGCCGGCCGGACGACGCGGGACTCGCCCGGCTGGCCGGGGCTCTGATCTCGGCCGGGCGCAGCCCGGCCGAGATCGAGTACGTGGGCGGCACCCGCGGCAGCTTCGCCGGTCCCGACCGGGTCGCCGACCTGGACCAGGCGCTGGCGTGAACCTTGACACGTGATCGTTTGCGTCCATACGATCCCGAGCATTGACGGCCGGTCCGTGCCACCCCGGAGGGGGAACGTGACGAAGATCGATGCGTTCGCCCACATACTCCCGCCGGCTTACGCCGGGCGCCTGGAGGCGATTACCTCAGGCGACGCAGTCAGCGAGCGGATCCATGGCTACCGGCCGTGGATCCGCGAGGACCCGGCCCTAATCGACCTCGATGCGCGCTGGCGGACGATCGACCCCTTCGGCGATTACAGGCAGATCCTGACGCTAGCCGTCCCGCCGGTCGACGAGCTGGGCGACCCGGCCGCCGTAGCGGACCTGGCGCGGGCGGCCAATGACGAGCTTGCCGAACTGGTCGCACGGCACCCTGACCGTTTCGCTGGCTTCACGGCCGCACTGCCAATGGGCGATCCGCAAGCCGCTGCCGCGGAACTAGAAAGGGCCATGAGCCAGCTTGGTGCCCTCGGCGCCCAGCTCCACACCAACGTCGCTCGGCTGGCCGTACGAGACGTCGGTCGCGATGGCCAGGCTGGTTTACTCGGGCTGCTTCGACCGGCACCCCGGCCTGACCGTGATCACGCATCATGCCGGGGCGATGGTCCCGCATTTCGCCGGACGGCTCGCGTCCCCGATCGAGGATCCGGACCGGGACGCGATCATCGGCGGCCTGAAGGACGATCCGATCGACTATTTCAGGCGCTTCTACGCCGACACCGCGATGTTCGGCGCTAGCCACGCGGTCCGGTGCGCTGTCGAGTTCTTCGGCGCGGATCACGTCCTATTCGGTACCGACATGCCGCTCGGCGGCCCGACCGTGGTAGCCGACACGATCGCCGATATCTCCTCGCTCGGCCTGCCTGATGCCGACGAGGCCGCGATCTTCGCGGGCAACGCGAGGAGGCTGCTCCGAATCGCCGCATAAGGCCGCAGGCCGTTGCCCGGCCAGCAGGCGGCTGCCAGCTGATGCTCGATGAGCGCCAGCGCCCTGTTGAAAATCTAAAGGAGAGACCGATGGCCAGTTCCGAGTCAGCGTACGAGCGCCTGGGGGCCAAACTGCTGTCGTTGCCCGATGTCGTCGCCCAATCTGTCGGCTTCATGGGCCCGGTGTTTTCTTCCGCCTTCGTGATCCCGCTGGTCGTCGGCGTGATCAGCGCCTCGGGCAAGGGCGGCGGGGTCGCGTCTCCGCTGTCGGTGCTGATCGCGGCCGTAGGCGTGTTCGCGCTCGGCTGGATCGTGTCCACCTACGCCAAGCAGATCCACGCTGCGGGCTCGCTGTACGACTACGTGACCCGCGGGCTGGGCGAGCGGGTCGGCACGGCGGCAGGCTGGCTGTACTACGGCGGCGTGACCGTTCTGCTCACCGGGCTGCTGCTGCTGATCGGCGGTTACCTGCAGAGCACGATACTGACCGAGTTCAAGGTGAACCCGCTGCCGTCCTGGGCGTGGACGCTACTGCTGATCGCCGTCATCGCCGCGATCTTGTACTTCGGGGTCCGGATCTCGACCCGCAGCCAGCTCGCGCTGGCCCTGATCTCGATGCTCGTGGTCGGCGTGTTCTTCATTTTCGTGATTGTCAAGCTCGGGTCGGCGAACAGCGTGAAGCCGTTCAACCCCTCGTCAGCCGCTGACGGCTGGTCCGGCATCTTCTTCGGCGTGCTGTACGGCGTGCTGATGTTCGTCGGCTTCGAGACGGCGGCCAACCTGGCGGAGGAGACCCCTAACCCGCGGCGGGAGGTCCCGATCGCGGTGATGGCCACCGCCACGATTGCCACGGTCTGGTACGTCCTGGCCACCTACGTTGAGGTAGCGGGATTCCACTTCAATCTCACGATTTTGACCAAGGCCGCCGGCGCGCCGCTCTTCGCGCTCGGCGCGCCTGCCAGCGCCGGTGGCTACGGCGGCACGTGGATCGACCGGTTGCTCGAGCTGGTCGTCCTGTTCGACATGATCGCCGTCGCGATCGGCTGCGCGGTGTCCGCGTCCAGGGGGATCTTCGCCATGGCCCGCGACCGCCGGATTCCCGGCGTGTTCGCCAGGACGTCGCGGCGGCACGGCTCGCCACTCGGGGCGGCGGTGTTCGTAACCGCCGCCGCGGTCGCGACGCTGCTGGTGAACCAGTTCTGGACGGGCCTGTTCGCGCTGCCGGCCACGCCGCACTACTTCGCGCTGTTCGCCTGGGGCTCGACCTTTGGCGGGTTCGCACTCGTGGTGGTCTACCTGCTGATGTCGGTCGGCGCGCTGCGGAACTTCGGCCGCGCGGACGGCAAGGTGCGGCTGATCGCCGCGGCGGTGATCGGCATCCTGATCACCGCAGGCGCCATTTACGGGTCGTTCTACAAGGTCACCCGGCCGACGATCTGGGCGCCGTGGTTCGCACTCGCCCTGCTGGTGATCGGCCTGGCGTCCACCTGGGTGCTGCGGCCCAGACAAGCCGCGAGCACCCAGCTCGCTGACCTGAGCACGACGGCGGGCCCCGGGGAGGCAAGCGCCGGTGGCCGGCCGGTGATCACCGGGTGAGCGAACCCGGCGAG
>WNFI01590408.1_pt3 | contig 10587 bp, 9 predicted proteins | sample 5400471 | NCBI WGS metagenome assembly WNFI01 (sample SAMN13153348, study PRJNA577476) | soil metagenome | isolation source: 100 cm saprolite on Douglas fir-dominated hillslope | place: USA:California | collected 2013-09-17 | reverse complement strand
GGCCGGGGCCAGGCACGCCAGCGACGACCCGACCGACGACGAATCGCTGCTGATCGACACTGGTTTCCTGCAGCGGATACTGACAAGGCCTGGTGTCCTGATAGTGCTGGCGCTGATCGCTGTGGCGATCGCGGCCCAGCGCTCGGTTGTCACGGCCGGCACGCTGGGCGGCGGCGCGCTGCTGCCAGCCTGGGAGGGCGCGTCCGGACTGTGGTCGCAGTTCCTGTCGGCGTTCCACCCGACGGGGATCGGCTCGGCCAGCACTGGCCTGCCGTATGTCGGGATCCTGGCCGTGCTGGCCACGGTGCTGGGCGGCAAGCCCTGGCTCGCTATCGACGTGCTGCTGCTCGGCAGCGTTCCGATGGCCGGAATTGCTGCGATCCTGGCCTTGCGGAAGGTAACGAAATCCGTACCGGTACGAGTGTGGGCCGCGGTTTCCTACGCGCTGCTGCCGGTCGCCTTCGGCGCCATCGCCGCAGGCCGGCTAGGCAGCGCTGTCGCCTTCGTGGTCATCCCGCTGATCGGCTTGCTAGCGGGCCGGATGTTCAGCGAGCAGCCGAAGCTCGCTCGAAGGGCCGCCTGGGCAACCGGCCTCGCGGTCACCGTGGGCGCCGCGTTCGTGCCGCTGCTGTGGCTGTTGGCACTGGCCGGGGCGGTTCTGGCGGCGCTCAGGCTGTACCGGGCGGGCCGCGGGATGCTCGCCAACCTTGCCATCGCGGCACTGACGCCGCCGGTTCTGCTGATGCCCTGGATGCTGCCGCTGCTGAAGCATCCGTCACTGCTCCTGCTGGAGGCTGGCGTACAGCGCCCTGGTCTCGCTGTCTCCCGCCTTCCGGCCAAGTCGCTGCTGTTGCTCAGCCCCGGCGGACCGGGCCTGCCGCCGTACTGGGTGAGCGGAGCCCTGGTGCTAGCGGGGCTAGCGGCATTGCTGGCCACCAAGCGCCGGCAGCTGGTGATAGCTGGCTGGATCGTGGCGGAAGGGGCCGCCGCAGGCTAGTCGGCTGGCGCGCCGTTCCGGTGGCAGCACTAACGCTGGCCGCCTGCTCAGCGCCGCTGCTTGCGGCCGGTTACTGGCTCCAGCACGGGGTCGACGGTCCGCTGGCCCCGGCTACCGGCGAGATTGTGCCGCCTTTCGTCTCCGCCATTGCCGGCGCGAACCGGCAGGTGCGCACGCTGGTGCTGACGATGTCGGGGGGCCGTATTTCCTACCTGCTGCTGCGGGGCGGGAGCCCGCAGTTGGGCGATACCGGGCTTACTGCCGAGCCTGCCGCGCAGTCCGCGCTCAACGCCGCGGTGGCTGGCCTGGTGGCGCCCGGAGGCGGCGGGGCGGCAGACCAGAGCCAGCTGCTCGCCCGGTTCGACATCGGCTTCGTGCTCATGCGGGCGCCCGTGAATGGCCAGCTCGCCAGCGTGCTCGACAGCGTGGCCGGATTGACCCCGGTCAGCATGAGGCCAAATTTCGACCTCTGGCGGCTCACCGACCTGCCCTCGCGAGTGAGCGTCGTAGAGCCAAACGGCACCGTGGCCGCGGTTCCGTCCGGTCCGGTCGGAGTGTCCGCAGCCGTGCCGACCGCCGGCGGCACCCTTGAGCTGTCCGAGCCGGAGCTGCCGCCGGGCGGCGGGCCCCTGACGGTCGGCCGGAGCGGGCTCCTGCACGACGTGCTCAGCTGGCTAGAGATCCTGGCGTTCCTGGTCGCCGCCGCGCTCGCGCTGCCGGGAGTGAGGACTGCAGCCGAGATGGAGGCCGCCGCGGCGAGTGCGCTGGCGGCAGAGCTGGACGAGCAATCAGCAGAGGGTACTGATGCTGAGGGCGAGGCGGCGCCGCTGGCCGCGGCGGCCGCCTCTGGCCGCGCAGTCCGAGGGAGGACCGCAGTTCGGGGAACCGCTGGCGGCGCCGGCCGACATGGTGCCGGGGATCTCGGGGAACTGGCTTCCGGCGACCGGCCAGGCCGGGATGCTGCCAGGCGCGGCGCCGCACTCTCGCCCGACGTGGCGGAGGTCCGTGAGGTGGCTGGCGTTACCACGCGTGCTGAGACTTTCGCGGGCACTGAGACTTTCGCGGGCGCTGAGACTTTCGCGGGCACTGAGACTTTCGCGGGCGCTGAGACTGTCGCTGGCCCGGAGGCAGTTGACAACGGCGCTCGTGGGATGGCCGCGCCGCGCGGACACACCGGCGCTCACAGAGGTGCTGACGCTCGCGGCGATGCTGGCGCGCGCAGCGGTCCGGGCGTGCGCGGGGGCGCGCGCGCCCGCGAGGAGGGCGAGGAGGCGGAACCGGCCAAGGGCCGAGGGAGGCGTCTTAACCGTCGTGGCCAGGGGCGTGGCGGCCAGGACGCGACCCGACGCGGCGACCCGGAGCGCGACGACGCCCGACGCGGCGAAGGGCAGCGCGGAGAGAGGGAACGCGCGGGGGAGCAGCGCGATTTGCCGTTGCAGACCGGCGAGCGAGGCAATGACGGTATCGCAGGCAAGACCCGAAAGCTCGGTCGAAAAGACAAAGGCCGCAGCGGGAGACCAGACCTGCCGTCTCGGGATGGGGTCGCGGCGGGAGGTGCGGCAGCAGTCGCTGGTCCCGCGGCTGGTGTGTCCCCGGCCGCAGCCGCTGGTTCGGCCACAGCCCGAGCGGCGGCGGCAAGCGCGCTCCGGCCCGACATCGACCCGGGCAGTTCCGGCTCCCCGCCCGGCAGGCGCGCGGCCTGGCCGGCGGGCCAACCGCCCAGCCGGTTCCTGGCTGGCCCGCCGGACGCCCGGATGCCGCCTGCGGGCTACGGGCCATCCGGGCCCGGCGCGCAGCCCAATCGGGAAGACGACAGCCTCGGATACGACCCGCGCGCCGCCAGGGCGGCAACCGCACCCCGGTCGCCGTCGGGCTCACCGTATGATGAGCCGCCCTCCCGCGACCCCTCGTCCGCCGTCAGTTCGGGCTACGGCGCGCCATCGCCATCAGGTGCGCGTTATCAGGACGATGCGGCTGCTGCCTACCGGCCAGCTGGCTACCGACCAGATGACGGATACGGCCGCGGCTACGGCGATGACACCGGGTACCGTGATGGATCCGCAGGCCATACGCCTGTCCGGGGCTACGCGCCTGACCCTGGCTACGGCGGCGACCGAGGCGACGGTTACGACCGGGCCGGCGCCGCTAACCGGGCCGACCCAAATCACCCCGGCGGATCTGGATACGGCGACGACTCGACCCACGAGCCAGGCGGACACCTCGCTGGCCCCGTTCCACGGTCCCAGCCGCCCGCGGCCGCTGACTGGCAGGACTCCGGCTGGCACGACACCGCGACCAGCGGCAGCCGCACTGGCCACGGATCCGGCTGGCCGGAGCCCGACAAGCGGCAGGGCTGGTCGCAGGACTACCAGCAGCCGTCCTGGCCCCAGGACCATCCGGCGGCGGGGCCTGCCTCTGGTCATGGTTCGGCCTGGCCGGTGCCCGAGCAGCAGCCCTGGGTGGATTCGGGCGAGGAGCTAGGAGCGCTGCCGTCCGCCGGGGAAGTACATCACGACTGGCCAGGACGTGATGACCGGACTGGCTGGCCCACACCCGGGCGTGAGGCTGAGGGGGAGGAGTGGTGAGCCGCCTGCGTTACGGCAGGCTGCTGTTCGCGGCGCTCGTCGTACTCGCCCTCGGCGGGCTATATGCCGCTGCAGGATCAAGTCACACCGCCGCGGCTTCCCGGCCGAAGGCCGCACGGGCCAGCAGCGTGGCCGTCGCTACAGCGACCCGGGTCTGCCCGGCGCCTGGTTCGACTGGCGTCACGGCTGCCTCAGTCGCCCTGGCAGCGGTTCCCGATTCGGCCTCGTCTGGCCAGGCCGTGATCAGCAGGCTGACGCCCGACGGAAGCACGTCGACGGGCCAGGTCGTTGCGACTACCGACAAGCCTGGCCTGTTGCACATTTTCACCGTCAAGGCAGCGCGCGCGCTGACCAAGGCTCAACAGGTCGGCCAGCCAGGTTCAAGCCCGAACGTGACCACTCATCCAGCCCGTGGCGGCGTGCTTATTAACGCTACCGGCGCACTGGCCCAGGGTCTGGAGGCTGAGCAAACCGGCCCAGGCGGGCTGGTCACTGCGCAGTGCGGCGCGCCTGGCACCAGCTTCTGGTTCGTCGGACCCGGCCAGGCCTCGGCCGCCGCCATGGACTTGTACCTGATGAACACCGACAGTCAGCCGGCCGATGCTCAAGTCTCAGTACTGACCGACGTTAATAAGGGTGCCCCGCTGCTCGGCAATGCCGACAACGGCATCACCGTGCCGCCGCACAGCATGGTCGTGCAGTCCTTGAGCGCGCTGCTGCGCTATTCCAAGGTCGTCGCGCTCAACGTCACTACGAGCGTGGGCCGCGTCGTTGCCGCAGTGCGGGAGAGCCGGTCCGGCAAGGATGACGGCAACTGGCTGGCGCCTACCGGGGCGCCCGCGGGGACGCTGGTGATACCGGGCCTGCCCCGCGACGCTGGCCCGCACGTGCTGTACATCGCGGTGCCGCCAGGCGTGGCCACCGCTCAGGTGAAGGTCACCGCGGTGACGACGCGCGGCTCGTACCAACCTACGGGCGCGACCGGGATCGCCCTCCTGGGCGGCTCGGCGGCCGAGATCCCGCTCCCATCCCTGACCGGCGCGTCCGGAGCCATCAAGGTGTCAGCGAACGTTCCGGTAACAGCGGCCTTGCTTATTCCCGGCGGCCCAGCCGGAACGCCGGGCGCGCTCGCCGCTAGTGCCGGGCAGCTCGTCCAGCAGGGCGTTGTCGCCGACATTCCGGCGAGATCCGCAGGGCAGACTCAGCTCATCTTGTCCGCGCCGGCTAAGGCTGCGACAGTGCGGATCACCGAGGCAACCGCGGTCGCCGCGGCCAGCCAGGCCGGCACCGTTGTCCGGATCAAGGCCGGCACCTCGGTCGTGGTCCCGGTCGCCGCGCCAACCGGTACGAAGGTGTCCGCGTTCACGGTCGTAGTGACGCCGCTCAGCGGCTCCGGCCCGGTCTATGCGAGCCGCATCATCCGTGCTGGCGGCGTCGTCAGGTCGGTATTTCCGGTATCCAGTTCGCCGACTTCTGTCATCTTGCCGCCAGTCCAGGATTCGCTGCCGGCATTCCTGCACTGAACCCGGCCGGTCGCCATCGCCTACTCGTCGCCTGGGTAGCCAGGGTCGACCGTCTGCGGATCGACGCCGAGCCAATGCGCGAATTCCTCAACCACCACGTCGAGAACCAATTCCGCTAGCTCTTCCTCGCCGTCGGCGCGTGCCATCAGCGGTCGCCGGTACAGCACGATCCGGGCCGGATGCGGCTCAGCGGGCGGGGCTGGGATCGCCGGAATCGGCGGCAGCAAGCCAGGTAGCTCGAACACGGGCGTTGCAGGCGGTGCCGAGGAGACGGGCTGCGTCGTAGAGACTGGCGGGCCAGGCAACTCCAGCCTGGCCAGCGGCACCGGGTCAGGATCGTCGGTGTCGGGACCGGCAGGAGGGATCTCCTCTACCGCGAACTCGATCCCGGACAGCTCAGCTTCCCAGCGCGGCTCTAGCTGAGAGACGGCAAGGAGGACGAGGTCGTCGAAGCGCTCAGCGCGTGTCCGGTGCAGCGGGACGTCCGGCGGGACGAGGGAGCCGCGCAGGCCGCGGCCATGGCGGTCCCGCCGCAGGGGCCGGCCCGTTCGTGCCCGGCTGCCGCTCTTCCCGTCATGCACAGTAACCGAGCGTATCCCAGCTGCTTCCGGCCCGCCGGACGGCGGCATTGCGCCGGACCGAGACACGATCGCGCAGTGTGCCCCAGGTGGTGGCGTTACCGCCTGCCGGTAGATACCGTCAGCCGTTGTGAGCGACGATCACCACCCCGCACTTCCCGGCCCGCAGGCGATCCCTTGACCCCTCGCCAGTGCTCGAGGCCAGCCTGCAAACAGGCTGCCCTGTACACGTTGACTTACGTTTACAGGGACTCCACGGCGGTCCTCGGGCCGCTCGCGGCCTTCGTCGAGCCGCACTGCTACGACCTGTGCGCGCGCCATGCGGACAGGATGACCGCGCCGCGTGGCTGGGACGTCGTGCGGCTCCCCGTCAGCGAGCCTGAGGATGAATCGGCTCAGGCCGATGACCTCGAGGCCCTGGCGAATGCAGTCCGCGAGGCAACCGAGCCCCGGACTCCGGCTGAGCCAACCGGCCAGGGCATCGAGGTAGGGCGCAGAGGTCACCTGAGGGTGCTGCGGTCCGCCCCATCAGACGGCGGCCGGATCCGCTAGCAGCGGCTGGCTCGGCTAGGCTGCCACCGGGGTAACCGGACCGAGCGCCGGCAAGCTGAGCTGAGCGACTGGAGACACTATGAAGATCGATGACTGGCTGCTCGAGATTCTGGCCTGCCCGAAGTGCCACGCCGAACTCCGTGTCGACGAGGCCGCGAGCGAACTGGTGTGCACGAGCCAGGACTGCGGGCTGGCCTATCCGGTCCGGGATGATATTCCGGTATTGCTGATTGACGAGGCTCGCGACCCGGCAGCCGATCCAGGGCGGGAGTGAGCGTTCATCGGCACTCGCCGGGTGCCGGGTCCGGAGGCCACCGGGCCAGGTAAAGGCGGCGCCGGGCGCAACGGCGGAGACAGCGAGCGCAACCCCGTTCCCCGCATTATCCCGGAAAGCCCGGACGGCAGCGATCGGCAAGACGGCGGCGGCCACGGCGGCAAGCGCGCAGTCATTGCCGCACTGAGCGCCAACCTGGGCATCGCGCTCGCCAAGTTCATCGCGTTCCTGATTACCGGCTCTGCGTCCCTGCTGGCCGAGGGCGTTCACTCGGTGGCCGATTCAGGCAACCAGGTGCTGCTGCTGCTCGGCCGGAGCCGGGCGCGGCGCAGCGAGACCGAGGAGCACCAGTTCGGCTTCGGGGCCGAGCGCTACTTTTACGGCTTCCTGGTCGCGCTGGTGATCTTTACGGTGGGCGCGGTTTTCTCCGGCTACGAGGGCATCCAGCGCATCCGGCATCCGGCCGAGCTGACCTCGCCAGTCGTCGCCCTCGTCGTGCTCGCCATCGCGATCATCCTGGAGGGCTTCTCGCTGCGGACCGCGATTGCCGAGTCCGACCGCGTCCGTGGCCGAGCTGGCTGGCGGAGTTTCATCCGGCATGCGAAGGCGCCCGAACTGCCGGCCGTGCTGCTGGAGGACGTCGCCGCGCTCTGCGGGCTCGGCTTTGCGCTGGTGGCCGTGACGCTGGCAGCGATCACGCACAACGACCGCTGGGATGGCGCTGGGTCGCTGGCCATCGGCGTTCTGCTCGGCTGCGTCGCGGTGGTGCTGGCTGCCGAGATGAAGAGCCTGCTCATCGGTGAGTCTGCGAGCGTCGCCATGCAGGCAGCTATCGTCGCTGCCATCGAGGCCGGACCCGACATCGAGCGGGTCATCCACCTGCGCACGCTGCATATCGGACCGGACACGCTGCTGGTGGCGGCGAAGGTCGGGATCGTATGTGAAGACACCGCGGCCAGCGTCGTCGCGGGTATCGATGCCGCGGAGCACCGGATCCGCGCTGCCGTGCCGATAGCAGAGCTCATCTTCCTCGAGCCCGACATCTACCGGGCCGAACGGGCCGACCTTGCCGATCCGGCTATCAAGGCGGCCCGCCGCTCTGACGAGGATGACCGAGACCCGGATTAGCTAGCTGGTGCTGGCTGGCGGGCGAGGATCGCGGCCAGCCGGCCGGTGTCGCGCAGCACCGACAGGTCAGGATCCCGGCTGGCATTGGCGCGTATGTCTGGATTGAGCGTGACAGCCTCGCCAATTGCCGCGGCCGCGTCATCCAGCTGGCCTGCTCCGGCTCGCGCGCAAGCCAGGTTGTAACTGGCCATGCCCCGCGCGGGCGCCGGCGCGCCGAGGGAGCCAGCCACTACAACCGCGTTCTCGGCGAGGGCTACCGCCTGGTCCGGCTGGTCGTGGCTCAGGTAGTACTCACCGAGGTGACCGGCCGGGTGCCAGAAACCGCGGACGATGATCTGCAGCCACAACTGCCGACCGCGCAGCCAGGGATTGCGCGACGGGTCCAGGAGGTCGTCTTCCGCGGCCGAATGTACGCCGGCGATCAGGTCTCCCGCCACCTGCCAGCTGTCATGGGCAGCCTGGCCGGCCGGGGTGGCAGCCAGTTCGCGGTAGAGGTCAGCAGACTTGTGGTCGATGTCGTCGAACTCGGGCGGTATCTCGCGGACACCCATGGCCGTCAGCCGGATAACCTGCTGCCGCCTGAACACGGTGTTGTGCGCGACTACCGGAAGAGCGGCCCACCGGGCCGGGCTGCCGGTCTCGCCGGCCGGCGCCGCCGCGAGCAATATTTGCTCCTGCGTCGCGACGTGACCGATCAGGCCGGCGATGGCAGCGTGCAGCCGCTTGACGTCGGTCGTGCTGCTGTCTCCGGTCATGCTGCTGTCTCCGGTCATGCTGCTGTCTCCGGTCGTGCTGCCGCCGGTCCCGCCGGTCCCGCTGCTTCCGCTGCTTCCGCTGCTCCGTCTGCAGGCCAGCAGTCGGGATCGCGCTGTGGTGCCGGCTTGCTGGCAATGAACTTCAGCATGTAGTCCACGCTCATCGTGATCTTGTCAAAGCCCAGCGTCTGGAGTCGCCCAAGCATGGAGACTGGCTCCACCGGGTTGTAGGTGTCCTCGGCGTGGAAGCCGTGCAACTCGTTACTAGGCAAGCTGTCCGAGCCGATCAGCACCCCGCCCGGCCGGAGCACACGGAAGGCCTCACCCAGGATTGCGTTCTGCAGCGCCAGCGTCGGCACGTGATGCAGCATTGTGAACGAGCCGATCGAGTCGAAGGACTCATCCGGGTACGCGAGCTCGGCCGCGCTGCCCGTCACGATCTGGACGTTCGTGCCCGCATACCGGGCCGCAAGTACTTCCGCGGCTTCGGCATCAACCTCGACAGCGGTGAGCCGGGCAACCTTGTGCCGCAGCCATTCGGTCGCCGCGCCGGGGCCAGGCCCGAGCTCGAGCATCTCCTTGCCAAGGTCGCAGTCCCTGGTCAGGATAGGCAATACCTCGGTCTGCATGTGCTGCGCCCACTCAGTGCTTCCGCACACCCGGGCATGATTTTCATTCATGGCCCTGACACTAGGAAATGCGGCCGTGACGGACCAGGGCGTAGGCTGCCAAGCTGTGTCGCTGGAAGGACAGTCGCCGCAAGCACCGCCGCCGGGCGAGCAGGTGCCGGGCGAGCAGGTGCCGGGCGAGCAGGTGCTGGGCGCAGGGTCGCCGGACGGCCAGCAGGACAACTATTGCGCTGCGGACGAGCTGTTCCCCGATGCCGCGATCGTCGTCGCGACTTTCCCCATGCCTGCCGGGCTGGTCTTTGACTGGCATACGCACCCCGACCACCAGCTGGCCTGGGCTGCCAGTGGCGTACTCACAGTCCGCACTAAGGAAGCGGCCTGGCTACTGCCGCCCACCAGGGCCCTGTGGATCCCGGCGGGACTACGGCACGAGACGCTCTCCGACGGTGTGGCGACGATGCGGTCCGCCTACCTCCGACCGGGCTTGTGCCCCATCACCTGGGCCGAGCCAACGCCGGTCACGGCTAGCCCGCTGCTGGCCGAGCTCATCGGCTATCTCGAGGCGACCGACCTAGATTCAGATCGCCGGGCTCGGGCTGAGGCAGTACTAGTGGACCTGCTCCAGCCGGTAGCGATGACGACGATCGAGTTGCGCAAGCCGGCCGATGACCCGGCCCGGCGAGTTGCAGACCAGCTGGCCGCCGATCCGGCCGACGGCCGCACGATGGCCGAATGGGGTCGCGAGGTCGGTGCAAGCGAGCGAACGCTGGCGCGGGCGTTCCTGGCCGGCACCGGGATCAGCTTCGGCCGCTGGCGGACACGGCTGCGGCTGCAGGCGGCTTTGGCAGAACTAGCGGCGGGCGAGCCAGTCGCCAACGTCGCACGGCACGTGGGGTACGAGTCCGACAGCGCCTTCGTTCAGGCATTCCGGCGGGAGACCGGGATCACCCCGGCCATGTTCTACCGCAATCAACCGGGATCTGGCGCAGCCTGAATCGCGTCCGTTGGCGATATGCGACCTTTGCTCGGTCGGTGCTCATCACTCGGGCGGTGCAAGCGCGGCTCGTTGGGCGTGGTTCTCACAACGCCGCCCGTCTTTGGTCGGCCCTGCCACAACGCCGCCAAACGCGCGTGGCCTAAGTTACGAGCGGCGCGATTTTTTGCGGCTTTAGATCTGGTTTACTACTAACGGCGCCTGGCGCCGGGGGGCATCCGGCGCTTGAGGGCTTGGCGACGGAGGGGCACCGCGGACGGCTGGGCCACCCCGGCCGGAATCGGGGACTCGCCGGTCGAGGCGGAGCAAGCGCAGTGCTCGCTCCTGCTCGAAGTCCAGCGCGCGGGCGGGGGGCGGCTGGATCTTGCCGATGCGGCGGCCTAGCTCGGCTACCTCGGCCCGAACCCGCTGGTCAGCCAGCACCCGGATGGCGAACGCCAATGCCACCGGGCTGACGTCGTAACGGCGTTCGATCGACAGGCCGAGCGCCACCGCGGCCAAGTCAGCGTCGGTGTATTGCCGGTGACCGCCACCCGGCTGCGGGTCCCGGTCCGGCGCCGCTGTCCCGATCG
>WNFI01118471.1_pt1 | contig 10588 bp, 9 predicted proteins | sample 5400471 | NCBI WGS metagenome assembly WNFI01 (sample SAMN13153348, study PRJNA577476) | soil metagenome | isolation source: 100 cm saprolite on Douglas fir-dominated hillslope | place: USA:California | collected 2013-09-17 | reverse complement strand
CACATGCTTGCCCAGATTGCGGAACTCGCTTGGAAAGAGAAACAGGTAGCCAAGCCCAAGAGTGGCGACGAGCACCACAATCAATGCCGGAAAAATGCGTTTGATACGGCGGGAGTAGAAACCGGCGAAGGTAAAGGACCCCTGCCGCAGGCCGTTCAGGATGATGCCGGAAATCAGAAAGCCGGAGATAACGAAGAAGATATCGACACCAACGAATCCGCCGGATATTTGATTCGGAAAACTGTGAAACGCGACCACCGACAAAACCGCGACGGCGCGCAGCCCGTCGACATGCGGCTGATACGTAATGGGGCTGTTGAGCTGCATCCTTCCGGCATTGTATTGGCTTCGACACAAGCTGTGCCAGTGGGAATATCCCCCGGTTGGGCGGCGCGGCCCGTGCAGCGCGGCTGGTTTGACACTCCTGGTATCCTGATGCATATTGCCGCGGGTGCGGTTTTCGCCGACTGTTGCGCCTTACCGATTGTTGCGACTCTTGAGAAACTTCTGATGTTGCTCGATGATGTAAAGACCCTCGTGGGCAGAGCATTGCAGATGGGCAACCGCGTGCAGCAGATGGACGCCGCTGCGCCGCTGCTCGGTGCCGTTCCCGAGCTCGACTCGATCGCGGTGGTCAACCTCATCACGGCCCTGGAAGAGCACTTCGGCATCACGGTCGCGGATGACGAGATCGGCGCGTCGACCTTCGAAACACTCGGCAGCCTGACGCAATTTATCGAGCACAAGCTTTCCGGATAGGCGCCGGCCTGCGGGCGGACGTGTCCAGCGCATTCTTCCTTCCGGCACAGCCGGGCAATCGATTCTGCATCTATCACCCTTCCGCGGACGGAGGCACGGGCTGTGGCTTCGTGTACGCGCATCCGTTTTGCGAAGAGATGAACAAGGCTCGCAGAATGGCGGCGCTGCAGTCACGCAGGCTCGCTGCCGCGGGGCATGCCGTGCTGCAGGTCGACCTGTTTGGCTGCGGCGACAGCAGCGGAGATTTTGCCGACGCGAGGTGGGAAATTTGGAAACAAGATCTGCAAATCGCCCTCAGCTGGCTGAAATCCCGCCTGGACGGATCGTTGGGCCTCTGGGGATTGCGGCTCGGAGCAACGTTGGCCGCTGACGTCGCCCGTGACCCCACCCTGGGCATCGAACAGCTTCTCCTGTGGCAGCCGGTAAGCAACGGCGAACAGTTCTTGACGCAGTTCCTGAGGCTGCGACTGGCGGCCGAGATGCTTGCCGACGGGACGGCGCAGAGCGGCGTGCGCGAGTTGCGGGAGACGCTTCGCCACGGGGTGCCCCTCGAGATCGCCGGTTATGATCTCCACCCCCGATTGGCGGCGGAGATTGACGCGCTGAGCCTCGCCGATCTGGTACCGACGGTCAAGCGCGTGCATTGTCTGGAAGTCACCGTCACGGCGGAACCGAGACTCTCGCCGGCGTCCCAGCGTGCAATGGAAGCGTGGCGATTGAACGGACTGGATGTTCGCGCGGCGGCCGTCAGAGGTGAGCCTTTCTGGTCCACCATCGAGGTTACCGAGTGCGAGGCGCTGCTCGCTGCAACCGATGGCGGCCTCAAGGGCGAGTACTGAGCCTCACAAGCTCGTGAAACGGCTCTTGATGATCGCCTTCCACTTCCCGCCGCTCGCGGGGAGCAGCGGTATTCAGCGGACGATTGCCTTCGCGCGCCATCTCCCCCGGTTCGGCTGGGAGCCCCTTGTTCTGACCGCACATCCGCGGGCCTATGAACGCGTGAGCAACGACCAGCTCATGGATGTGCCTTCCAGTGCCACAGTCGAGCGCGCCTTTGCGCTGGATTCAGCCCGGCATCTCGCCATCCTGGGTCGCTATCCCGTGTTTACGGCCCGGCCGGACCGCTGGGTCACGTGGTGGCTCGGTGCGGTTCCAAAGGGCCTCGAGATGATCAGGGAATACCGCCCCCACGCAATATGGAGCACCTACCCGATAGCGACCGCGCACATGATCGGGCATACCCTTCAGCGTCATTCCGGTCTGCCATGGATCGCGGATTTTCGCGATCCCATGGCCCAGGACGGCTATCCGGCGGATCCGAAAACCTGGCAGAGCTTTCGGAAGATCGAGGAGCGTGCGCTGCGCGGCGCATCCTTCAGCGTATTCGTGACGCCGGGCGCAGAGCGCACGTACCGGGAGCGATATCCGGACGTGCCGGGCGCCCGCATCGCCATAATCGAAAACGGGTATGAAGAGGAAAGCTTTACCCGGCTCGCCACTTCGGACAAGGGCCCGTTGGTGCCGGGAACGTTCACACTAATCCACAGCGGCATCGTCTACCCGAGCGAACGCGATCCCACGCAGTTGTTCCAGGCGTTGCGGCTGATGTTCGATCAAGGCGACCTGAAGCCGGGTGAATTGCGATTGCGCCTGCGCGCTCCTGCTCATGAAGCCCTGCTGGCGAAGCTAATCGACGATCGCCGCGTGGCAGAAATCGTCGAGCTCGTTCCTGCGATACCGTATCGCGATGCGCTGCAAGAGATGATGCGCGCGGACGGGCTGCTGGTACTGCAGGCAAGCAACTGCAACGACCAGATCCCGGCCAAGGTCTATGAGTACCTGCGTTGCCGGCGCCCCATCCTCGCCTTGACTGACCCGGCGGGCGACACCGCAGGCCTTCTGCGCAGGACCGGTATCGACAGCATCGCCCGGCTCGATTCGGCGGGGGAAATCGCGCTCGCGTTGCGGCGCTTCCTGGATGAGGTAAAGGCCAGGAAGACGCCTTTACCGGATGATGTGTTCGTCACCGGGGCTTCTCGGCTGAATCGAACCCGGGAACTCGCCGGATTGCTCGATCGATTGCCCGTTTCCGGGTCGGCAGGTTAACCGCGGCGCAGGTGACCGGCAATTCCGGTCTCCGCCAGCCCGGAAGTCGCTCTGGGCGCGATGCTACAATCCTCGAGCTACCTCCGCGTGCCGCAATCGGCTGATGAACGCCGACTGGACGCCGTTCCCGATGCGGGAGTTTGGCGCGCGAACTAAGACAAGCGGCAGGAGATGAATATTGCGAACGCACATCACCACTGTGTACACCGACCTGGCCGCTCTGCCTGGCCGTTATGAGCCGCTGCTATCCCGTGCCGGCAACACCAGTGTGTTCTTCACCCTGCCGTGGTATCGGAACTTCATTCAATCCGTGCTCACGCCGAGCGACCAATTGCGCATCTACACCGTCGACGCGGCGGCGACCTCGCCGCATGCCGTACTGCTGATGCGCCACAGTGATTCTGACGCCGGCTTGTTTAGCGCCAGAACGCTGAGCGGGCTATCCAACTATTACACTTCGCTGTTTGGGCCCGTGATCGAGCGGGGTGAGTCCGACGCGCAGACGATACTCGATTCGCTAGCGGCCACGATCTCCCGCGACGAGATTCGTTGGGACTTGATCGACCTGCATCCCCTGGCTGTGGACACGCCTGTTTTTCCGGCTCTGGCAACAGCTTTCAAGAGGGCCGGATTCATAGTGCAGAGCTACTTCTGCTTCGGCAACTGGTACCTGCAGGTGCGCGGTCGTACCTACGCCGAATATTTCGAGACCCTGCCGTCGCAGCTCAAGAACACTATCAAGCGCAAGAAACGACAACTCGAAAAACTCGCCAAGATGAGAATCGTCCTCTTCCGGGATGAGTCCTCCCTCGATGAGGCCATGCGCGCCTACGAGCAAATCTATGCGGTGAGCTGGAAGGTCCCGGAGCCTTTTCCGAAATTTATTCCTGGCCTCTGCCGCGCCTGCGCCGAGGAGGGCTGGCTGCGGCTTGGCGTGATCTACGTCGACGATCAGCCGGTCGCCGCTCAAATCTGGATCGTCAGCGCGGGAATTGCGGCCATCTACAAGCTCGCCTACGATGAGCGCTTTGCCAAGCTTTCGACCGGATCGATTCTGACCGCGCACCTGATGGAACACGTGATCGACGTCGACAAAGTGCACGAGGTCGACTATCTGACCGGCGATGACGCCTACAAGAAGGATTGGATGTCGGATCGGCGCGAGCGCTGGGGCATCATGGCGTTCAATCTCCGGACGCCACGCGGCGTTCTGGCTGGCGTGCGACACCTGGGGGCGCGCGCGGCGAGGCGGGCAATCGATACCGTGCGGGGTCTTCGGCGAGCCAGGAGTTGACCGCACACTCCATGCTTGATCTGATTCACAACTTGCCGCTTCATATCGCGGGGAAAACCCCACATCAGGGCGCGCTGGCCCATCAGCGCGCGCGCCTTGATTACGGGACGCTAGCGGCGCAGGTGCTCGACTGTGCGTCGGGACTGCTCCGCCTGGGATTGGGCCGCTCGGAGCGCGTCGCGGTATATCTCGAAAAGCGCCCGGAGACGGTGATCGCACTGTTTGGCGCCGCTGCAGCGGGCGGAGTGTTCGTGCCAGTCAACCCGCTGCTAAAGCCCGACCAAGTCGCGTATATCCTCAGGGATTGCAACGTCCGCATCCTAGTCACCTCCGTCGAGCGGCTCGGGCTCCTCGCATCCGTTCTAAATGAATGTCACGACCTGCACGCGGTGATCGTCGTGGGCGGCAAAGCCGAACCCGTAGGGGGACTGGATATCGTAGCTTGGGGAGAAGCCCTGACCGGCCCGAGCAGGGCCCGGCCGCACCGGGTGATCGACACCGACATGGCGGCGATTCTTTACACCTCGGGCAGCACCGGCAAGCCAAAAGGGGTCGTGCTGTCACACCGCAACATGGTCGCCGGCGCGCGCAGCGTTGCGCAGTATCTCGAAAATCACGAGGGCGACCGGATACTGTCCGCGCTGCCGTTGAGTTTCGACGCCGGCTTCAGCCAGCTCACCACCGCGTTTCACGTCGGCGCCAGCGTCACCCTGATCAACTATCTCCTGCCGCGCGACATCATCACCGCGGTCGAGCGGGAACGAATTACGGGGCTCACCGCCGTGCCGCCGCTGTGGATACAGCTCGCGCAGATCGAGTGGCCGGAAGCCGCGCGAAACAGCTTGCGCTACATCGCCAATACCGGCGGCCGGATGCCCAAAGCGACACTCGATGCACTCCGGGCGGCGCTGCCGAAGACGCTGGCATTCCTGATGTACGGACTGACCGAGTCGTTCCGCTCCACCTACCTGCCCCCCTCGGAACTCGATCGGCGGCCCGATTCGATCGGCAAGGCGATTCCGAACGCCGAAGTGCTGGTGGTGCGCGAGGACGGGACGCCCTGCGCACCGGGTGAGCCGGGCGAACTCGTCCACCGCGGCGCCCTGGTTTCGCTCGGTTACTGGAACCCGCCGCGACGAGATGATCAAGACCTCGGGTTATCGCGTGAGCCCCACCGAAGTCGAGGAGGTGATCTACGCGACCGGGCTGGTCGGCGAGGCCGCGGCCCTCGGCATTCCGCATCCGGTGCTCGGGCAGGCGATCGTTGTGGTCGCAACGGGGCGCGACGGCGTGCGGCTCGATACCGAAGGGCTACTCGCGCAATGCCGACAACAGCTGCCCGCGTTCATGGTGCCAGCGCGCGTGACGGTGCGCGAGGGGACCCTGCCGCGCAATCCGAACGGCAAGATCGACCGCAAGCTGATGGCGCAGGAAATGCAAGACTTATTCGAGGCGGACCGTAACAATTAGCGGCGGGGACGCAGACCCGGTTATCTGCGGCTAATAATTGAACCTATGAGCACTGCAAGACTCGCACACGCGCCGATGACCCAGTTCATGGTGGTCGATGACTGCCTTCAAGTCGGCGGCACTTCGCTCACTGAACTCGCGCGGCGCGTCGGCCGCACGCCATTCTATGCCTATGACCGAAACCTGATCACGCAGCGTGTCGAGCTGTTGCGCAAGCACCTGCCGGCAGAGGTGCACCTGCACTACGCGATCAAGGCCAATCCCATGCCAGAGCTCGTGCGGCATCTGGCGGGCCTAATGGACGGGCTGGATGTAGCGTCCGCCGGCGAACTCAGAATTGCTCTGGCTTCCGGGATGATTCCAGGGGCGATCAGCTTTGCGGGTCCGGGCAAGACCGACACGGAACTCACGGAGGCAGCGGCCGCCGGCATTGTCGTCAATCTCGAGTCGGAAGGCGAGATGGAGCGCATCGCGGTGCTGGGCCGAAACCGCGATGCGCGTCCACGTGTGGCGGTGCGCGTCAACCCCGACTTCGAGCTGAAAAGCTCGGGGATGAAAATGGGCGGAGGTCCGAAGCAATTCGGCGTGGATGCCGAGCGCGTGCCCGCAATGCTCGCGCGGATCGGGCAGCTCGGACTCGATTTTCAGGGCTTTCATATATTCAGCGGCTCCCAGAACCTGCGCGCCGACGCCATCAAGGAGGCGCAGGAGAAGACGATCGAGCTCGCGATCAGGCTCGCCGGGCACGCCCCCTCTTCGGTGCGCCTCCTCAATATCGGCGGCGGTTTTGGCATCCCGTACTTTCCCGGCGAGCGTCCGCTCGACATCGCGGCGATCGGCGGGAACCTCGCCCGGCTGCTGGACGGGATGACGCAACGCCTGCCACAAGCCAGGGTCGTGATCGAACTGGGCCGCTACCTGGTCGGTGAAGCCGGCATCTATGTCTGCCGCGTCATCGACCGCAAAATCTCGCGGGGCCAGGTATTCCTGATAACCGACGGGGGCCTGCACCACCATCTGGCGGCGTCGGGCAATTTCGGACAAGTCATACGGAAGAATTACCCCGTGGTGGTGGGCAATCGCGTAGTAGGCAGCAAGCGCGAAGTCGTAAGCGTGGTCGGCCCGCTCTGCACGCCGCTCGATCTGCTCGCCGACTGCATGGAAATGGCGCAGGCGGAGGTCGGCGACCTTGTCGCCGTGTTCCAGTCGGGCGCCTACGGCCTCACCGCGAGCCCAACGGCATTTCTCAGCCACCCGGCTCCGGCGGAAGTGCTGGTCTAGACGGTGTGAAAATGCGGCTAACCCGTTTTCGCGTAGTGACCGGTTCCAAGCCATGAGCGGATTGTGCGGCTGGTTCCGTGGCGAGCGCTCCGGACTCGTGGACCCGCGGGCAATCGCGGCAATGGCTGCGCCGCTCACCCGCTTCGACGGCGGCACGGTGCAAAAGGCCTCCACCGATTTCGGCGCCGTTGCGGCGGCGGGCGGCAACGCCAGCGTCTTCCAGGACGACGAGCGGCTCGTCGCGGTTTGGGGCCAGGCGCGCTTTGCCGGCGCGGACCTCGCCGCGCTCGCAAAGCGCCACGGCGTCGCGCACGCGCTCGCACAGGGCTACGCGCGCAAGGGCAGCGGTGTGCTCGAGTCCGTCTCGGGCGCTTGCGCCCTCGCGATCCTGGACAGACGCGGCGGCGACGCTGTGCTGGCGATCGACCGCATGGGCACGCGCCCGCTTTGTTACTGCGTCGTTGCCGGCACGCTCGTGTTCGGGTCCACGCTCGAGGCGATCAGCGCCTTCCCGGGGAGCGCGGCCGAGATCAATCGGCAGGCAATTTACGAATACGTCTACTTCCACATGGTGCCCGGGCCCCACACCATCCATGCCGGCCGCCATCGCCTGCTGCCGGGATCCCTTCTGATCTGGCGTAACGGCGAATTGGAAACCCGCTCCTACTGGGAAATGCGCTACGTCGAAAACGAGAATCGGCCGATGGCGGAGCTCAAGAGGGATTTTCTTGCCGTGCTGCGCCAAGGCGTACGCGAAGCCGCCCAAGACGGCGTGGTCGGTACGTTCCTCAGCGGCGGTACCGACAGTTCCACCCTTGCGGGCATCCTGGGCGAAGTGACGGGGAAACCCGCGCGTACCTATTCGATCGGGTTTGAAGCGCAGGGTTACGACGAAATGCGCTACGCGCGCATCGCCGCACGCCATTTCGGCACGCGGCACCACGAGTACTACGTCACGCCCGCGGACGTGGTAAGCGCCATTCCGCGGATCGCCGAGGTCTGCGACCAGCCGTTCGGCAATTCCTCGGCCGTGCCAACCTATTTCTGCGCGAAACTCGCCAAAGACGACGGGGTGGACGTACTGCTCGGCGGCGACGGCGGCGACGAGCTTTTCGGCGGCAATGAACGCTACGCCAAGCAATACCTTTACTCGCTCTACAGCGACCTGCCCCGTGCTTTACGCAAAGGGCTGATAGAACCGGTCGCATTCCTGCCCCCCGAGATCGGCATAGCGGGGAAAGTACAACGCTACATCAGAAACGCGTCGCTGCCGATGCCCGCCCGATACGACAACTACAATCTCCTCGAGCATCTTGGCGCCGGCAACATATTTACCCCGGAATTCCTCGGCACGGTTGACGCACAACAGCCCCGGAGGATTCTGGATCACGCCTATGGCAGTGCGCGAGCGCAGTCGCTGATCAATCACATGCTTGCGCTGGACTTGAGGTTCACGCTGGCGGACAACGATCTCCCCAAGGTCACGCGCACCTGCGAACTCGCCGGCCTGGACGTGCGGTTCCCGATGCTCGACGATGCGGTGGTGTCGTTTTCCTCGGCCCTGCCGCCGCGGCTCAAGCTCAAGGGCACCCGGCTCCGGTATTTTTTCAAGGAGGCGTTGCGGGGCTTTCTGCCCGACGAGATCATCGCCAAGACCAAGCACGGTTTCGGCCTGCCTTTCGGCCCGTGGCTGCAGACGCACCGACCCCTACGGCGGCTCGCGCTCGACAGCCTGGCCGACCTGAAGAAGCGCGGCATCGTTCGCCCGGAATTCATAGACGAGCTGACCTCCACGCATGTTGAAAGCCACGCCAGTTACTACGGAACGATGGTCTGGCTACTGATGATGCTCGAGCACTGGCTCAAACAGCATCGCCTTGTGGTATAAACAGTTCCCCGTCAATCTCCGGTTCTATCTGCGGCTGAAGCCGACCATGAAGCCGGTATTTCAAAGGCGCATTTCCGTGACGAGTCCATTCCGGGAGATCTTCGCTGCGGCCGCGCTCGCGCTGCTCGCGTCCATGCACGTCGAAGCGCAAACCTTCGAACAGAGCCTAGTCTATATGCTACCGGTGTATTGCAAATACACGCAGATTTTTCGCGATCGCGTGTCCGGAGGCAACAACCGCGCGGAGATAGAACGATGGACGACATCGATGGGCGCCACATTCAACCATATGCACCACTACTGTTTGGGGTTGATGGCAAGCAATCGCGCTGCGTTCTTCTCTAACACCCGCGAGGATCGCATTCACAATCTGTCCAATTCGGTCGAAGAGTTCGAATATGTGATTGAACGGGCACCGCCGGATTTTGCACTGCTGCCAGAAATCCTCACCAAGAAGGGCGAGAGCCTGATTCGGCTGGATAGGGCGGGGGAAGGAGTGCTTAGCCTTCAGCGGGCAATCAAGATCAAGGCCGACTACTGGGCGCCTTACGCTGCCATGAGCGATTATTACAAGGAGACCGGCCAGCTCGCGAAAGCGCGGGAGTGGTTGCAAAAAGGACTGTCGGTTGCGCCGAACGCGAATGGACTGACGCGGCGCCTGGCCGAGCTTGATGGTGCGAAGGACAAGCGCAAGAACGCCCCGAAACCCGCAACGAAACCGTCGGCGGCATCATCGCCCCAATAGCCGGCTGGCCCCAAAGGCAGGCGCCCGAACCGCCCGGAGCGGGATGTTGTCAAGGCAGTCAGGTGACAGCGACGTTTGCCTTCGGCTCCAACGCACCCTGGCCCGGCTTGCGCTCAACAAGTCGGACCATTTGATAGCTAGCCATCAGAATCACGATCTCGTAGTACAAAAAGTCCCAGTAGGCAATGTTGACGAACGCGCCCGCAGCCGCGAAACCGACCAGGCTGACTTGGATAGCTCTAGCCAGATCGCCCTCCCAGGCGCAGTCGGGGGAGTCGCGGCTCGCCTTGATAATCCGCCGAGCGGTCATCCAGCTAGCCATCCCTAAAGAGAGGAACAGGACGAGGCCGACATAGCCGTGCTCGCCCAGCATCTGAAAATAAACGCTGTGCGCGGCATGGACGTCGATTGGGTCGGGCGCATACATTTCGAAGGTTTTTGGCGTGTAGGGCTCGAAGCCACCTCCCACCAGCGGCCGGTCATTTGCAAGGTTGAACGCCATCTGCCAGGCATTCAGGCGCCCTTGGGCGGACGTGTCCTGTTCGTAGTCCCCGATCGAGTCCATGCGCGACGTCCATTTCTCCGGCATGAAACCTATGGCAAGCACGACCACGGGAATCAGTATCAGCCCGGAGAGGAGCTTCTTATTGCTCTTGAGCCACAAGAACGCGACCATCACCAGAATCCCCAGAAAGGCCCCGCGCGACTGGCTTCCCAGAACCGCCATGCCGCTCAAACCCATGGCGCCGTACGTCCCCAACTTGATCCATTTCGAGGAGACCGTTCTGCTGAGGAAGTGCATCAGGGGAATGGTCATGATCAATGCCACCGCAATGGCGTTGTTGTCACTGAGGAAGGATTCTCCCGGAGGGCCGTACACTTTTGCGCCGCCACCGACAAGGAGGGTAAATATCCCGCCCTTTATCCCATAAAATCCTATCGACACGACGATCACCCAGAGGAAGGCTTCCAGCTGCTTTCTGGAGCGCAGCAGTGCGGCGGCAACGAGTGCGAAGAAAAATGTCTTCATCACCTCCTCCCATCG
>WNFI01000025.1_pt1 | contig 10588 bp, 10 predicted proteins | sample 5400471 | NCBI WGS metagenome assembly WNFI01 (sample SAMN13153348, study PRJNA577476) | soil metagenome | isolation source: 100 cm saprolite on Douglas fir-dominated hillslope | place: USA:California | collected 2013-09-17 | reverse complement strand
CTGAAGCAGGCGCTGCGCCCCTATTGCCTGGGCGGTCCGTTCGGCCGCCTCCTTGATGCGGAGACCGAACGACTCGGCGGTGCGCCGGTGCAGGCGTTCGAGACCGAAGGCCTGATCGGCAGTGCCGCGGCCTCCGCGGCGCTCTCCTATCTGTTCCACCGCGTTGAGGCCCGGCTCGACGGTTCGCCGACGCTGCTGATTATCGACGAAGGCTGGCTGGCGCTCGACGACATTGGGTTTGCGCAGCAATTGCGCGAATGGCTGAAAACCTTGCGCAAGAAGAACGCCTCGGTGGTGTTCGCCACGCAGTCGCTGGCCGACATTGAAGGCAGCGCGATCGCGGCCGCCATCGTCGAGAGTTGCCCGACGCGGCTGTTCCTGCCGAATGAGCGCGCGATCGAGCCGCAGATCATGTCGGTGTATCGCCGCTTCGGGCTGAACGACCGGCAGATCGAGATCATCAGCCGGGCGACGCCGAAGCGCGATTACTACTGCCAGTCGCGGCGCGGCAACCGCCTGTTCGAACTCGGCCTCGGCGACGCCGCGCTGGCCTTCACCGCCGCATCCTCCAAGACCGATCAGGTCACCATCGCCGAGCTCGTCGCCGATCACGGCCGCGAAGGCTTTGCCGCCGCCTGGCTACGGCGCAAGGGCCACGATTGGGCCGCCGACCTCCTCCCCACCCTCGTCACGGAGCCGTCCCCATGACTCGCATTGGTTCAGTTGCAGCAATCCTCACCGTCGCGACCTCTCTGTTTGCGGCCGCGCCGTGCGCGGCCCAAATCGCGGTGTTCGATCCTTCGAACTACAGCCAGAACCTGATGACGGCGGCCAATACGCTGAAGCAGATCGATAACCAGCTGACGGCGTTGCAGAACCAGACCCAGATGCTGCTCAATCAGGCGCGGCATCTCACCAGCCTGCCGACGTCGCTGCTGAACGACATCGATCGAACATTTACCCAGACCCAGAACCTGCTCAAGCAGGTCGACCGCATCGCCTATGACGTGCAGGCGATCGAGCAGACGTTCCAGAAATACCAGAACTTCAGCGTGTCGCAGAGCGATAGGCAGTTGATCGACGGCGCGCGCGACCGCTGGCAAAACTCGGTGTCCGCATTCCAGCATTCGATGAGCATTGGTGCTGCCACGGTCGATAATCTGCCCGCGACACAGAGCCAGACCGACACCCTGGTCGGCGCCAGCCAGTCGGCGGTCGGCGTCCTGCAGGTCTCGCAAGCCGGCAATCAATTGCTGGCGGTGCAGGCGCGGCAATTGGCCGATCTCACGGCGCTCATGGCGGCGCAAGGCCGGGCGCAGTCGATCGAGCAGGCACGGCAAACCGCCGGCGAGGACCAGGCGCGCGAGCAGGTGCGCAGATTCCTGACCAACGGCCAGGGCTATCAGCCGCAATCCGTCCAGATGTTTCATTGAGGGATGACGCTCATGCGCAGCCGCGTCGTTCTCATTGTCTTTGTCGCGACCAGTCTTGCGGGTTGCACCGTGCCGTTGCGCTGCGAACCGGACGCAGCGCTCGGTCACGCGGATGGTTCAAGCGCGCTTGACGGCCGGCTCATGCGCTGCAGTGCGTTGGGGGCCGAGGCCGCTGCCGACGATCCAGATTGCCAGAGCGCCTGGGCGGAAGCGCGCCAGCGCATCCTGCCGCCACCGATGGGGAAGTGAGCCATGAACAACACCGGCGTCATCGATCATTTCCTGGATGTATTCACCCGCTACATCGATTCCGGGTTCGGGCTGCTCAGCGTCATCGCGCGGCTGATCAAGAAGACACTCTATATCGGCTTCTTCGCCTTCATCATCGGCAACTTCAACAGCCTCTGTAGGGTGGTGTTCGAGAGTTTTTCCCAGTTGGGGCTCAAGGCCGCCGGCTCGGCGCTGTCGTCGGCCGACCTGCTGCGGCCGGGCAAGCTGGCGCAGGTCGGGGTCGATGCCGGCAAACCGCTGCTCGAGGCCGCCAGCGGCTTGATGGGTTACGTGTCGTTCTTCCAGAACTTCGTGCAGATCTTCGTGCTGCTGGTGGCCTGGGTGATCGTGGTGGCCGCCTTCTTCATCCTGGCGGTGCAGCTCTTCATCACCCTGATCGAGTTCAAGCTGACGACGCTGGCGGGCTTCGTGCTGATCCCGTTCGCACTGTTCAACAAGACCTCGTTCCTCGCCGAAAAGGTACTGGGCAATGTCGTCGCCTCCGGGGTGAAAATCCTGGTGCTGGCCGTAATCGTCGGCATCGGCACCTCGCTATTCTCTGAGTTCACCCAAAACTTCGGCGGCAATCAGCCGACCATCGAGGATGCGCTCGCCATCATGCTGGCGGCGCTGTCGCTGTTCGGGCTCGGCATCTTCGCGCCTTCCATCGCGGCGGGGCTCGTGTCAGGCGCTCCGCAGCTCGGTGCCGGCGCCGCGGTTGGCACCGCGCTGGCCGCGGGTGGTCTGGGCGTCGCCGGCGCGATGGGCGCGGGCTCGGCCGCGGGCATCGCGGGCAGCGCGATGGGCGCGGGCGCGCGCGGCGTGGGAATGTCTCCCGCGTCAGCCTCCGCGTCCTCTTCATCGCCGGCAGGTAGTCCGCCGAATTGGGCGCAACGCCTGCACCGCATCCAGACCATGAAGAGCGGCGCCTCCACCGCCGCCCACGCGGTCCGCTCCGGTCCGCCGAATTGGGCGCAACGCCTGCACCGCATCCAGACCATGAAGAGCGGCGCCTCCACCGCCGCCCACGCGGTCCGCTCCGGCGATCATGGCGGTGGATCGAATTCTGTTCCTCTCAATCAGGATGACCACGCATGAATCCCTTCCGCAGACCGAGCGTCCGTTACGGCAAGACGCCGGCACCCGAGACGCCGTACCAAAAAGCCGCCCAGGTGTGGGACGACCGCATCGGCGCGGCGCGGGTGCAGGCGCGCAACTGGCGGCTGATCGCGTTCGGCAATCTGGCGCTGGCGGCCGGACTCGCCGGCGGTCTGGTCTGGCACGCGATGCGCGGCACCGTCGTGCCATGGGTGGTGCAGGTCGACAATCTCGGCCAGGCCCAGGCGGTGGCGCCGGCGATCGCCGATTACAAGCCGGCCGATGGCCAGATCGCCTGGCATCTGGCGCGCTTCATCGAACAGGTGCGGTCGATCCCGGTCGATCCGATCATCGTGCGGCAGAACTGGCTGACCGCTTACGACTTCGTCACCGACCGCGGCGCACTGGCGCTGTCTGGCCACGACGGAGCGCTGGACCGCCATTCTCACCATCATCATCGAGACCCCGCGCGACGCCGACAAATTGAGGCGCAATCCGCTCGGGGTGTTTGTTCACGCCCTCAACTGGTCGAAGGAGCTCGGCTGATGCGATCCCGGTCCCTGCTACATATTATATTATGCTCGCTCCCGGTCGCCGGCTGCGCCAACAGCTGGAAGCCGCCGCGGATCGGTTATGACGATATAGAGCCCGCGGTGCTGCAAGGCGAACCGCCGAAGCCGGTCGAGATATTAGAACTCCCCAAGATCCTTCCCCTTCCCGGCCAGCTCAAGCCGCTGCCGGGCAAGACCACGGCGAAACCTGAACCGAAGGACCCGAAGGAACGGGTTGCCAAAGCTAATGACGCGGCGCGTGTCCAGCCGACACGTCATGGTTATCTCAATGCCGTGCAGGTCTATCCCTTCGTCGATGGCGCGCTCTATCAGGTCTACACCGCGCCGGGAGAAGTCACCGACATCGCCTTGCAAGAGGGCGAGCAACTGGTCGGCTCCGGCCCGGTCGCGGCCGGCGACACGGTGCGTTGGGTGATCGGCGACACCGAAAGCGGCGTTGGCCCAACCAAACGTATTCACATCCTGGCCAAGCCGACGCGGCCCGATCTCACCACCAACCTCGTCATCAACACCGACCGGCGTACCTATCTGATGGAGCTGCGCTCGACCGAGAAGACCTATATGGCCTCGGTATCGTGGCAATATCCGCAGGACCAGCTGATCGCGCTGCGCCGGCAGAACGAAGCCGCCGATGCGGCGGCACCCATCGACAGCGGCCTCGATCTCGGCAAGCTGCGATTCCGATACAGCATCGAGGGCGACGCTCCGCCGTGGCGGCCGACACAGGTGTTCGATGACGGCTCAAAAGTCTATATCGAATTCTCGCACGGCATTCGCCAGGGCGAGATGCCGCCACTGTTCGTGATCGGCAATGACGGCAATGCCGAACTGGTCAATTATCGCGCCCGGCAGAACTATTACATCGTCGACCGGCTGTTCGCGGCGGCGGAGCTTCGTCTCGGCGGCGACAGTCAGCAGAAAGTCCGAATCGTGCGCACCGACGGGTGGAAGCTATGGTGAGCGATCCGCATCCCCATCCCGATGACGCCCTGGCCGCGCAATTGCGGCTCCGACCCGAGCGGCCGCGCGTCACCCGTCTGTCGCGCAAAGTCCTGGCCGGGCTCGGCGGCATTGTCGGCATCGCGGTGCTCGGCGCGATGATCTGGGCGCTGCAATCGCGCTCGGCCCGCCAGAATGGCGGCACCGAGCTCTACAGCACCGACCACAAGACCACGCCGGACGGACTTCAGACGCTGCCGAAGGACTATGCCGGATTGCCGCACGAGGCCGCACCGCCGCGCACGGTCCCGCAACTCGGCCCGCCCCTTCCCGGCGATCTCGGCCGACCGATCCTCGCCGCTCAGGGCCAAGGCGTCCCGGCCGCGGGACTCGACGCGGGTGAGCAGCGGATGGTTCAAGAGAACGAGGCGGCGCGTGTCAGCCGGGTGTTCGCCAGCACGAATGTGCGGCAGGCGCCCATACCCGCCGCGGCGTCGACCGTCAGTTCGCCGTCGAGCGGCACCGGACCGGACACGAAGCCGCCGCTCGATCCGGATTCGCTGCAGAATATGCAGGACCGTAAGCTCGCCTTCGTCAACGCAGCTTCCGACAAGCGCACTGTCAGCTCCGACCGTCTTGAGGCGCCGCCGTCGCGTTACGTGGTGCAGGCCGGCGCGGTGATCCCGGCGGCACTGATCACCGGCATCCGCTCCGATCTGCCCGGCGAAATCACCGCCCAGGTGACCGAGAATGTCTATGACAGCCCGACGGGCAAATATCTGCTGGTGCCGCAAGGTGCACGGCTGATCGGTCAGTACGACAGCCAGATCTCATTCGGCCAATCTCGCGTCCTGCTGGTCTGGAACCGGGTCATCATGCCGAACGGCAGGTCGATCGTGCTCGAGCGCCAGTCCGGCGCCGACACCCAGGGCTATGCGGGGCTCGAGGACGGCGTCGATTATCACTGGAGCAACCTCGTGGGGGCCGCGGCGATCTCCACGCTGCTCGGCATCGGCAGCGAACTAGTGCTCAGTGGAGACAACTCATTGGTCCGCGCGTTGCGCACCGGCACGCAGGATACGCTGAATCAGAGCGGCCAGAGCTTGGTGCGGCGCCAGCTCAACGTGCAGCCGACGCTCACCATCCGGCCGGGCTTTCCGGTGCGGGTGATCGTCAACCGCGATCTTGTGCTGGCGCCGTACAAGGCGTGATGGAGACACACCATGAGCAAACTCAAACTCGGCGCACTGCCGGACGACAAACCGGTCAAGCTCTCGATCGAATTGCCGGCGGCCGTCCATCGCGATCTTGTGGCTTACGCGGGCGCGCTCTCGGCGGAGGCGAACCAGTCCATCGATCCTGCAAAACTGGTCGCGCCGATGATCACCCGGTTTATGGCGACCGACCGCGCATTCCTCAAAGCACGCAGGACCAAGCCGGCGCCACACGATCAGCCGGTATGAGCGTGGCGCTGTCGGCGGTGAGATTCCTGATGCTGACGCAGGAGGTCGAGGAAACTCTGGAGTGCCGGGTTTTTGTTATCGCTCAGCCAACACGCGTAACACGGCACCCGGCTTGGCCGGTCTCGATCCGCCACCTCGCGGTAGATGACGCCTGGGTGCCGGGCGCCGGCGTCTGCTTCGTACAGCAGAGTGACGTCAGGCTCGATGCCGACGAGGCTGAGGGAAAAATCACGCCCGACGTTGAATTGATGAATCGAGGGCACGTCACCCGAGGTTTTTAGCTTGGCAATGACGTGATCTCTCAGTTCGGGACCGGGATCGCGGCCGAGGAATATCTGCTCTTTCCGGAGATCGTCCCAGGTCAGGTCTTCCTTGCTGGCGAGGCGGTGCGATTCTGGCATCGCCACCAGCACCTTCTCATGCCACAACGGGATGACCTCGTGCGCGCCGCTGCGAAAATGGTCGGCGACGATGGCGACGTCGATTGCGCCGGCATTGAGACGCTCCATTAAGTCACGCCGTTCTTCGTCGGTGTATTGGACCTCGACGTCCGGAAAGCTCTGCCTGTATTTGCTCAACACCGCGCGCAGGTGACCCATCGACGGCGAAACGTAGGTGCCGATCTTGAGCCAGCCGGTCTTTCTTTGAGCGATGGTTGAAGCATTGGCCAGGACGATATTGAGTTCGTCCAGAATGCGTCGGAGCGGTTTGAGAAACGCCTCGCCGACGGCGGTCGGCCGAATGCCATGGCGGTGGCGGTCGAACAGTCTGGCCCCGATGAGCATTTCCAGATTCCTGACACGCCGGCTGACGGTGGAGGCGGGAATGCCGAGCAGCGCGCCGGCCTTGTGAAAACTTCCCTGCCCGGCGGCAACCAGGGTCTGTATCAAGGTAACAAGCTCGATGTTCCTAATCATGGCCGCACGCTTTCACCGATGTGGACGACTTTGTTGAGTATGACGACGCGAGCGGCGTTGATCGGATAACCCGCCAAGTCAGGCCCAGCTTTACGGGGGTACGGTCGCGGCGCGGCGCCTCAATCGCTGCCCATTGATCTCGATATCTTTCAATCAGACGATTGCGCCGACCAATTTGACCTAATCAGGCCACCGCGCGAACGGCCATTGGCTCGACGAGAACCGGACCCGTGACACCCGCCTGGCGGTACATTGCCGTCAGCGCTTCATCAGAGGCGTGGAGGAATCCAGCGAGTGCCATAGTTTGACCGAGGCGTTGTGGCGCTGCAATACGCGCAAGCGGCCATCCCGCGCGACGCAGGATACGCTCCATCCGGATGTCTGTGACGGTTACAATCGAGTCGGCGCCGGCAGCCCGTAACGTTTCGATCATCGCGGCGAAAAGCACGAACGTCGCGCGGTTCAATCCATTTTCGCTGAGTTCGGACACGAGTCCGGTATCCACGCAAAAACGCGAGCTTTCGAGGACTCTGTCGCTGCGCGGCGGTACTCCGCCGTCGAGCAGAATTGGAAATGTGTCGGCAAGCATTGTTGGACCAGTGGTGGGCAGCAACCGCACACAACCTGCGACCTTTCTCGTGCTGGTCATCACCAGCAGATAGGTCGGATTCAAGGTATCGTAGACATCAAGTTCCACGTCTCCTGACACCGACACGGTCCAATCCAAGCGCTCCTTAAAGACTCGACGACGCAACCGGTACATCGCGGTCAGCACATCGAGATGCTGGCCGAACATGCGATTGTTTAGCGCGATAACGTACATAACGACCTCCCATTGAACAGAGAGACCACAAGATCAAATAATGGCGACGCGCGCGCCTGCCAGATTTTGCAGGTCGCACCGAGGCGCTCGAAGGCAAACGACGCATACGCATTTTCGAATAACCCCGCGTACGAAACTCACCCCTCCTCTACGGGGGGGTGATCGCCGACGACGAGACTGGTGAATCAGCTAGTTTAAAAGGCCGCGCAGCAGTGCTTGGGCGACGCATTGCGCAATTGACGTTGCGCCGAGTTTGCGTCGTGCGTTCTCCAGGTGGAAAACGACCGTGCGTGGTGCGATCTCAACAAGGACAGCAATATCGGCCGCGGTTTTCCCGCGGGACGCCCACATCAGGCATTGCCGTTCACGCTGGGTCAATTCGGCTGTTACCGCAGACGTGATCGGCGCTGAACCGAGTCTGGTTGTGACGTGGGTGTGAAAATACAGCCCCACCAGCTGAATGACGTCCCTCGATTCCTTTAGAAGTCGCTCCGACAGGCCGGCCCGCTCATCTGTCGCCAGTGTGAACGCGGCGATCCGTCCAAAGCCACCTCGTATCGGCACTGTGATTCCAGATCCGATGCCGAATGTGACTGCTTCGTCAAAGAATTTGCGTTGTTCTCGCGATCCCACCGGAACTGAAATATCGCCGCCCCAGCTGAATACGTCATGTTTGAGACGGGTTCGTTGCACGACCGGGTCGAGGTGTTGATAGCCGAGATCAAAGTATCGACTGGTCCAGGATCTTGGATATGAGGAGATCAGGGCCGGTGTATTGTCAGCGATACGAAGGTAGGCAAACCACCGAAAGCCGAGCCGCTGCGTCACACGCGTCGCCACGCGTTCGAAGCTCCCTTCATCATCCGCAGTATGAATGGCGTCGATGAACTCCTGAAGGACGTGTTCGACAGACTTCATCGTTCTCGCCTAATTTCGGTGGCCGTAAACGACAGGCTTCTGCCAAATCGCCAACTTTAATTGCTCCTCCCCAGTTCGCCCTATTATTGCCTCGCTCGCAATTCCGGACGTAGCTTGGCGACGCCCGGTAAGCTCATGACGCCAGCTTTGGTGCCACGCGATGGAGGTCCGACCGACGTCGCATCACATCTGAGTTGATGTCACTGGTTGGAGCCGACTCCTGATTTGCGTTGAGGCGTCTTCGAAAGACCCGCCACCTTGTTGCAGCCGGATGCGGTGCCGCCAGCCGACACCGGGCAGGATCGCAACGGACATTGCAGTCCTTTCCATGACAATTACGTGACAACGCGTTCATGATGGCTGTTCGCGTTCGACGCCGTCGATCGGTTCAGATTGAGGTCCTCGTTGAATCTCATTGGGAATTTCGTGCAAAAGTCCTTGTCCCTTGGCGAGACGCCGACCGAGCGCTTCGAGGAAACTCTCGTACCGTTCACGCCCCTTCACCTGGGCGCTGGCTTGCGCATCGGCCGGCAATTGCGGCGTGATCGTCAGCCAGAAGCGGATGAACAACGCCAGCGTCTCGGTCCCGATCGTAGCGTCCCGTTCCAGCCGCTGCACTTGCCGCGACAGGCGATCCAGCCGGCGGGTAAAGGCGGCCTCCGTTCGGTCGGCACCGTCTGGCGACAGAAACGAGATGAGCGCCGCCTCAACAATGGAGGAGCGGGAGACTTTCTTGCGATCGGACAGATCGATCAGTTGCCGTAGGATTTCCGGCGGAAAATACACGTTGGTTCGTATTCTCATTCCATCACCTCACAGCGCAATGCCATCGTCCGGGTCCATGGAGGCCTGACGTGCGACGCTGCGGACGCGGCGCCGTATCGCGGCGGACTGCACGGCAACCTCGTCAGATTGATCGTCGACGATGGCAAATTCCGGCGCGGGCCTCGGATCTTCGGCGACCATCGCCTCGTGCTCGGGCAGCGCCGGCTCACGACGAATCCCGCCATTGGCGGCGTCATCGTTGGCCTTGACATCCGGATTATCTTGCGGGGCACGACCTGGAATCGGCAACGCAGTCCAGTCATCGAATCTCCGTAGCTCTCGTTCGTGCTGCCGAGCGGCCACCCCATCGCGCTGCGGAGGTGGCAGCACCCGCACGGAAAGGCGGGGATCATCGAAATAACGCGCTTTCTTGGCGCGGATCGGCGGCGTCCCGGACACCAGGACGAGTTCGTCCGTGGACGGCAATTGCATCACTTCGCCGGCGGTGAGCAGCGGGCGCGCGGTTTCCTGGCGCGACACCATAAGGTGGCCCAGCCAGGGTGACAGCCGATGGCCGGCATAGTTCTTCATGGCGCGCAATTCGGTCGCGATACCCAACGCATCGGAAATGCGCTTGGCGGTTCGCTCGTCGTTGGTCGCAAACGCGACACGGACGTGGCAATTGTCGAGAATGGAATTGTTCTGCCCGTAAGCCTTTTCAATCTGATTGAGCGACTGTGCGATCAGAAAGCTCTTGAGGCCGTAGCCGGCCATGAAGGCGAGCGCGGACTCAAAAAAATCCAGCCGGCCCAGCGCCGGAAACTCGTCGAGCATGAGCAGCAGACGTCGGCGCGTCGCCTTGGCTTGCAGATCCTCGGTCAGGCGCCGACCGATCTGATTGAGCACGAGACGGATCAGCGGCTTGGTCCGCGAAATATCGGAGGGAGGCACGACAAGATAGAGCGACGCTGGTGTCTTTCCCTCGACCAGATCACTGATGCGCCAGTCGCATCGTGCCGTGACCTTCGCAACCACCGGATCGCGATAAAGACCGAGAAACGACATCGCGGTGGAGAGCACGCCTGAGCGTTCGTTCTCGCTTTTGTTGAGCAGTTCACGGGCCGCCGACGCGACGACGGGATGCGGACGATCTGCGATGTGCGGCGTGGTCATCATGGCGCGCAGCGTCGCCTCGATGGACCGCTTGGGGTCGGACAGAAAGTTAGCAACGCCGGCGAGCGTCTTGTCAGGCTCCGCGTACAGCACATGGAGAATGGCGCCGACCAGCAAGGCGTGGCTGGTCTTTTCCCAATGATTGCGCCGCTCCAGCGCGCCTTCCGGATCGACCAGGATGTCGGCGATGTTTTGCACATCGCGGACCTCGCTGTCG
>WNFI01688747.1_pt1 | contig 10589 bp, 12 predicted proteins | sample 5400471 | NCBI WGS metagenome assembly WNFI01 (sample SAMN13153348, study PRJNA577476) | soil metagenome | isolation source: 100 cm saprolite on Douglas fir-dominated hillslope | place: USA:California | collected 2013-09-17 | reverse complement strand
CTTCATAAATCGAACATGGAGATTCCACTTGGCTTATAGACAAGGGCTTACAGGTAAGGCTGCAGAATGGGCCGTCAAAAAACAATGCTCACATCGGTCAGTCTCGGAGCAAGCACAAGTCGCAATCGAGTCCATTGCTCCGTAATTGATTGTTCTCCATTCAACATATGTACAGTTACACATTTATACATAAATAATATGTCATTCTAATTGCTCTGATGTCGCTGAAATGCCATTCTGAGGTTTGATTTTTTTTTTCTTGAGCCAAAAAATTGGCGAGTCAATGAAAATCCTCCCACAAGGTTGAAAGTGGTACCAATCGATTTCTTTTGATAAATATGTCACCTTGCAGTACACCTCGAGGCCTAAATTATGCTCAAAAAATTTTTGATGACTTTGCTTGTCCGCAACTGTAGTAGCAGATAAACAGCCCCGGCAAGGCGCCGAGACTTCAGAATTGAGCGCGACCGGGTACAGCGAACAAGGAAAACATCAAAAACAAAATCGAGAAGAAAATCAAATTCAGCAGAACGGAACCACACAAGGTGGAGAACGGGGATAGAGATGGGTAACGCTTCAAAGGAGGTGGGCAGAATGGGCAGATATGAAAAGACATAGGACAGAGAGAAAAGGAAAGTACTAAATTAATACACTGTGAAATTGAACTGAGGCCCAAATGCTGCATCAGTGCCACCTACTACACCTAAGAGCGCGAAGAAGACAAGGTTTGTGGATATGAGCAAGTCGGGTTCGAGCTCTGAGGATGAAGAGTCTTCCGCTATCTTCCAGTTTTGAAGGAAAACCGGATGAAGATGTATGTAATTTCCATCTTGTTCTCCGTAATCGGAAGAGTATAACAATATCCCATATTCTTCTCCTTTTTTTTCTATTTTGTGGAATACTTTCAGGAATAAACATCTTCCATTTATCTTCCATCTATCTTCTGCTCAACCAAACCTGCGAAGTACTAGTGCAGTGAGCTGTAAGTGCAATTACGTAAGCAATGCACATGGCTAAAGTCCCGCAACCATCCTGAATCATCCAGCCAGCCGTCTGGGAGCTTTCAGGTGGAATCTCTGCCGCTGGGCTCTCCTTGTCCCTAGTATTGACAATAGGACAAGTTTGAAAATCTCTTTCGTAATTGGAACGGCTGTGCAACTGTCTCATTGCTCTAATTCACCCAAGATTGTATCTGTTCGCTAAGGGAATCTGTAGGTGGAAAGGGGCGAATGCCCATAAGCTGCTTTGTTGGGACTGCAGACGCTGGATCCTGGCCTGGGCAACATGATCATAAGCTGCATGCGATAGTTGTGGCGAAAATTACGGTTACAAACCGGACTGGCTTCGCTTATAAGGGGGTTTGCCGTGACCCCGCCAGAACAATAAGAACTGTGGCGGATGCGCTTGATATGCAATAGAGCGTATATGGAGATCTTTTGATGACCCTGGCTAAACTTTTCATGGGAGACGCCAGAATTAGAGAGTGAATGCGACTTGGAGTAGCGAGGGGGATCAAGCAGGTTGGATGGCTTCCTTCAGGCTGGGCACGCTCTGCGATTGCGTTTGAGAAGGCATTATCCCATAGTCCCGTAGTGTAAGGCCAGCGGCCTGGAAGTTTATCTATCATCTGCTCATAAACTGATTCGAGCGCCAGAGGAATGGTAATGTACGCAACGTTCTCACGAATGTTCTTTTGTTCTCGCTGATGGGGCCGTATAAATACTTGTTCAGTTCCATAGGTTGTGGGTATGGTGAAGATGCGAAATGATTTGCCTCCTTCCATTCATATAGCTGGCTACAGCGAATGGGAGAAGTCTCCGGTATCATTCCAGAAGCGACAGCTCTCCATCAACGCTGCCTTTGTTTTTTCATTGGACCTTGGCGGCTCCTGGACTGAATGGAACTCTTGATCCTATATCTATGGTTCAGAGAAGGTTGGCTTAGGCTTAAGGAACTTCTCGTCCATTCCTCCTCCCTGAGGCATTAATGTCTGTGGAGCCGATGGCATTTTCGATAATGTCTGGAATCTCAATCCTACTGGTTCTTATTCCATTACCGTGTCATCTGGCTGCTCGAAACTATGCTATTCTGCCGTTCGCGTGCTGGCTACTTGTCGGCTGCCTTATATACTTCACCAACTCGCTCCTTTGGCGAAAGAACGTCCGGAACTTCGCACCAATCTGGTGCGATGTATCTTCTAAACTCCTTGTGGGCCTGTCGACTGGCCTTCCCTCCTCAATTTTATGCGTCAACCGACAACTATTTGATATCGTATCGAGAGGCTCGCCCCCTCTTGATGCCCGTGTGGTTAGTTCGTATTCATGATCAACGTTTGGATACCACCGATACCGTCACTAGCGTCAGCGAGGCATCTTCTGTGACGTCGGATTGAGTATCGGCATTTCTTTTCTGATCACAATAATTCGTCTGTTTTCCCTACCTTCCAGACCGCCTTACACAATTTCATGTTCATTTCAGATGTTTGCTTGCAAGGTCACAGGTTCGATATTGTGGAAGACATAGGGTGTGAACCGTGAGTCGTCGAAAATTTCCTCAGGGGGACCCATGCCAAACTATCTAGGCAGATCGGCTCCCGCCAATTCTCTGGTGATCCCTCTATATCCCATATGGCCTCCAGTCATGGGGATGATAGTGTGTCTGGTCTACTCTGGTATGTGGTCCTCAATCATGACGGGTTCATGCGAAGACAGTAGTTCAGGCCGTATTGTTTCCAGCATTTTCCGTAACGCTTGCGTCAAATCAAATCCCCTTATTTCCGGCAGGATATACCGTTCATTTCATCCGACTCACGACCTTTGTGGCCGTTCAGGTCCTACTTCTTGTCCCTTCGAGTCTATTGCTCGTATATCTGAACTTCAACAGGCCTTGGGATGCTTCAACATCTAACCCAAGTGTATCTACTGTGAGTGCTTCTCTGCCCCCAATGTCTTAGGGGTTAACAATTGGTCGCCAAGGTGGTCCCCGTGCCACGCGAGATACTTGAGCACCATCAGTCTCCGTGGCTGGCGATGAGGATCAATCGATGGCTTTTGCCAATTGGCTCTTTCTCCTTCGTCTTCTTCGGACTGTCGTCAAACCTGTCCCAGTTCTACTCTGATATATGGAAGCCATTCTCGATTCATCGATACCGTGGCTCTAATGGTGATCAGATGAAGTACGTTCACTTTATTTAGTCATCGTATCGTTACCCGTCTAACTTAAGAAGCAAAGTTACGTTGGTACATCTTCGACACGCCTCAGGCTCCACCCCAAACAAGTGCCACTTGAACAAACCATCGAAATTGATCCAGGAAAATTTCGTGGTGCTACCTTGACGGAGCCTCCCAAGTCAACAAATGCCTCGGTTGAATTCTGTGTTCCATTGTGACTCGCTCCAGTCTCGAACGTGGCGTACATCCCACCAGCAAACCAAGGCACATCAGGCAGCTCGGAGAGCTTAAGCTACATGGTTGATAAAGACATTACATTTGCTCCTCTACCTGGACGGGGACAATTTCCACATTCTTTGCACTTGTCGCCGTCCTCGCCCTTCGTGATGAATTATTAAGTTATTCTATCCTCTTATCTTCGTTCCGTTCTTCTTCGTTCATTACCCCTTTCTTTGTAGTACAATGTACCATAGTAGTACTATGTGCTCCACTGAGACCTTGCAAACCCAGGGAAGAGCCAGCTAGTCGTTAATTACATTCCCATCAACTCTCGGTAGTTTCCGCTGACATAATCAGCATCTTGATCGTTAGTGCTTGCACTTTCCGTCGTTGATAGCGATACCAACTACCTTTTCGTTGGCATTGGGACGACGGAGACCCTATTGGTAGTGAAGCACGAATTCAGGGAATTCTTGGTACAACGTCCTTTCGAAATTTGCCCTTGTTGCATCTTATTCGACGCTTCGCCTAGCTGGAGCGACGGACCCACGCTGTACGATGTCTTATGATACACTCGCTCCCACATCCCTGACACCTTCACGACCTGCACCTCCTATCCCTCTCAAACGCATTGGCGACATCGCCCCCAATGGCTCGGCGCTCATAGCACCATCCTTCATGAGCTCGGGATCCAGCTATCACTCTGCTTACGGAAGTGGGATCGGTGGATCTCCCGATCGTTCTGGGTCCTCTTCAACGAATGAAGCAGTTATTCGAAGCGGGTACGCCAGCGTCAAAGAAGACGGTTTTGCCAGCTGGCTCTGGATGAAACGATGGCTGGTGCTTAAGGAACAAGTTTTATCATTTCATAAGCAAGAGGTAGTCCATTCAATGCCCAATAAGCCAAAATTTCCTCTCATTTCATTTCATTTGACATAGACTGCAGGCGTCAGCTCCGTCGTGCTACTCAAGGACATCACCAACATTGAGCGAACGGAATTGAAGAATTACTGCTTATCGATCGAAACTAAGGAGCGGAGGATATGGCTCAATCTTAAAAATGACGAAGAGTTGTATGCCTGGCAAGACGATATATACTGTCGTAGTCCGCTGATGGGTGTCAGTAATCCAACCAACTTTGTGCACAAAATACACGTGGGATTCGATCCTGTAACAGGTGCATTCACAGTGCGTTTATTCTTGTCTGATAACTATCTTTGTAGACGCTCAGCTAATTTTACAGGGCCTTCCAGATCAGTGGACCAGACTACTGACGTCCTCCGCTATTACCCGGGAGGACTACCAGAAAAATCCTCAGGCTGTACTGGAGGTTCTCGAGTTTTACACTGATCACCAGAAGCGGGAGTATGAGGATTTTGGTACTATTCCGGTCCCCAGAGCCCCTGGCGCTTCTATACCCCCAACTTCTACAGACGGGACGCTTCCCACCGCCATCCCACCGGCAGCGCGCTTCGGCGCTGGCACAGGGCTCGCTGGCGCGACTGCCCGTGGCGAGATCACCACGGCGAAGAGCAATACAACACCGGTCATTCGACCCGCAGTTAGTAGAGAACCGTCCAGACCAGCAATCGCCAGGCAGGAGTCTGCTCCTGTGTTCTCTACAGTTCCCAAGGAGCAGAAAGCACCGTCTCCATCCGGTGAGTGTCTCCATTTTCTCTCCTTATAGGGAAGACTGAAGTTCAGGGATGCCCGTAGTGAATCCGCAAGCAACTCGTCCGGCTCCTCCACGGCCACTTGTCACCAATCGAACTGCACCACCAGCCAATAAGCCGTCTGGCGGATCTGCTTCTACTTCCAACTTACGCCGTCCAACAGCTGAACCATCATCTTCTAAACCGGCTCCAGAAACGCAGGACCTTGGCGTTCGACCCAGTCCTCCAGTGCGGAAAGAATCTATTCCTTCAAAACCTGTTCCTCTGTCCAATCTTTCGACCTCCGGATCCCCACCCAGTGTGCCATCAGACGCCAAGAGCACTCCAGTCACCAGGCGTCTTACCCCGAAGAAACCGACCCTTCCCCTTCCTACTGAAGATTCTCCCCCTGTCGAGACATCCAGTGTGCCCAAACGTGCGCCAGCGACTAAGGAGACTAAGAACCTGAACGTGCCGGATGTTTCTACCACCAGTGGTCCGGCGGCGGCAGCGCTCGCACTTGAGAAGCCTCGTAAAGTACCGGAACAGCGATTTAGCACCATGTCTGAGGCTCAGATCATGGAAAAGCTGCGATCAATTGTCAGTAGTGGGGACCCTAAGGAACGCTATGCAACCATCAAAAAGATTGGTCAAGGGTATGTGATGGCTCCATTCTCTTCTTTCCCCTCACTTAACGCATTTCGACTCCACAGTGCCTCGGGTCAAGTCTATGTAGCAAAGGCGCTCCCAACTTCCAAGAAGGTCGCGATCAAGCAGATGGATCTAGCTACTCAACCGCGGAAGGAGCTCATTGTTAACGAAATTCTTGTGATGCAAGAGTCCCAGCATCCTAACATTGTGAATTTCCTCGACGCGTACCTTGTTCAAGACATGAACCTTTGGGTTGTGATGGATTATATGGAGGGAGGCGCCCTCACTGACATCATTGAGAATAATCGGTTGGAGGAGGATCAGATCGCGAGTATCTGTGTTGAGGTATGTCTCCTGCTCTCCATCTAGGATGTGAAAGGCCAAACTTTTATACGCAGACTTGCAAAGGACTTGGTCATCTTCATGACAAGAGCATAATACATCGAGATATCAAGTCTGATAATGTTCTTTTGGACGCTCAGGGTCATGTCAAAATCAGTACGTAGCTTCTATGTCTCTTTTAGCTCATCCTAAACTATTTGCATCAGCCGATTTCGGTTTCTGTGCTAAACTCACCGATCAAAAATCCAAGCGCGCCACCATGGTCGGCACTCCATATTGGATGGCACCAGAGGTTGTCAAGCAGAAAGAATACGGTGCCAAAGTGGACATCTGGTCCCTTGGGATCATGGCTATTGAGATGATTGAGCAAGAGCCTCCCTATCTTGACGAGGAGCCTCTCAAGGCTCTCTATCTTATTGCCACCAATGGGACACCAACGCTCAAGGAGCCAGAGAAGCTGAGCAGGGAATTGAAGAATTTCCTCAGTGTCTGTCTCTGCGTTGATGTACGGAGTCGTGCATCGGCTGCTGAGCTTCTAACAGTAAGTACGCCCCCTTTCGACCAGTATAGCTTCTAACCACGGTCACCGTAAGCATGAGTTCTTAGGTAAAGCCTGTTCCATGTCTGGGCTTGCTTCTCTCCTCCGCTTTAGGATCAAGTCCACGTCGTAAATGAGTAGAAGTTCCACTCTGTAATTTTATTTTGGGTGAATCCGGTGTATATCTCGAGTCCTTATTCCTGCATGATTCCCTTACGTTTCTTCCGTAATAACGTTGTGCTACTAGCAACCATGGATACCGAACGGTGGTGTGACGATACTAGTGAAATGATATTATGTTCCATTCTCTGTACATCTTAATGCCAATGCACGGTATAACGCATTTGCTTCTGAGAAGTGTGCGTTTTGCAGGGCGAAGTGTGTCAATTCAACATCGAGTCCTTCGCTGAAGACATAAGCAGTATCCTGAGATAGTCCTCCTGTCACTCGAGGGAACCTTCTCATTATGGATAAGACAAACTTGCAAAGCTCGATGACAGGGAATCCACAATGAGGCACATAAGGATATATCAGTGAGGCACTACATACCAGTTGAACTGTCCGAGCATACAGACCTTCCGTGTCCAAATGCTGAGTCGATTGCTCATGCCCTAGGGTATAGATTTCTTGTAAACAGCTGCTAATGAATTGCGGAAGCACATGGACCGAAACGAGATCCTTCGTAGCACTCGGTAAGGAAGCGTCTAAAGCTGAGCGCAATAAAAACACGAGACTGGGAAACGTTGTCAAATGACTCGTACCTGTTAGTTCCCCTTCGAACAGTAAACTTCCAATAAGATCAAATGATCCAAGGGTTGCGGGAAGCGAAGACAGGGCAGTAAAGTACGGCTCGAGCACCGTTAACGAGTGCGATAGCTTAGTAGCACAGTGTGCGTCAGCGTCACCAAAAATGCGCCTGATAACGGCTATACAAAGACGTGAATTCAGGCTCGCCAACTTCGAGAGCGACGCGGGAGCGATTTTGTCGCATATCATATCGTACGGGAGAGATCTCAAGGCGGCAATGAAATACTGGACATGAACGTGAGACTCGCGCCAAATGGGAGAGAAGTGGTAGTCCATTATGAGTGCTCACTCTTTGTTCGGAAAATGACAAGACACGGGCTTGGCAATCCAAAAGTAGACAAGACATCCTCTCATCCTCTAGGGACTTCGTTGTGGATAGGGGCCCACTCGGTACAGCGGTAACTACGGGAGTGGCCAGCTCTGTTCTTGGTACATCCGGCGACTTTATCTCGATAGATGCCAATTCAGGCAAGAAACTAGTGACCAGACAATCAAGCTTCAAGTTATTTAGTACGGAGTGAAACAGGGATCAAGTCATGCTCACAGTGCTTCCTTCGTTGGCTAAGATGACCTCTAAGTATCGTAAAAGAATCTCGTCCCCCTGAGGTGAATCCACTCGAGATGAATGTGTAGATAATTCTTGCGCAACTGATGACAAGAAGGAGTGAAATGGATTCAACGAGATGGGATGTGGCGCATATAGGGCGTAAATTAGATACAAGCTGAGGATCCGCCGGGCACATTGTATTTTCGGAGACACCTGATTGATTCGCTAAGAATCTAAGTTCGGTGCAGTTGCAATATCCCTTACTACATCGGTCGCATTTAATGTCTTTTGTACAGTGGGTAAGAGCTGAGTAAGTGCAATATGGAAGTACTGATCCTCGCTGTAGAGTTTCTTAAAGGCAGAAAATGCCTCGCCGCATGTCATTGACGTCCAGGTTGCTAGCGATTGCAGAAAATTTCGCTCCATGAGAGATCCCGAAGGAATGCGAAGTGACCAATGTCACAGCCACGGCCGGAAATAGAGTGCTTCACAAGTCGCAAAGACATACCGGATTTGTAGCGATCCCTGAGTGGGAGGGCTGAGGTGGATGTTCACTCAACAACAGGGTGCCATTATCGTCAGTAGTAGCGTCTGCAAAATATTGTTCAAAAGTCCGAACATGATTATTGCATTACTGCTTGTACGAAGGTAGGGCATTGAAAGGTGGATGAAGAGTACGGATCGAGAAATAGAAGCATTAAAGGGACCTAAGGAAATCCAAATGGCGAATAACCAAGACACGGATATACCAGCCGAAGTGCAAGCACATTCGGAGGAAGATCAAAATTGAGGGTTGCATAATCTGAGGCTGATATAGGTAATTAATCGAGGCGCGAAAAATGAGATGCAGAATAGACGAGAGTAACGAGACGAGGGGGAGAGGGGGGATAGATACACAAACGTGAGGCGTGAATGGATTTAGGCCTGTTTGTGAAGGGGCATTAAGAATTGTGTCTACTAGGGTGGTATGAGCAGGGATTATCGCAATTACTTGGGTGAATGGGGTAGCGTCGTGAGATTCATCGCTACAGCGCTGGGTAGTTGGCCACAAGGCTGGATGGCATATCATTCCCGGTAGGTATGTCATGAAGATAAGAATGCGATGAATTGTACGTATTGTATCCAGTGTTCCAGTCTAGATAGCCGGACGACCAACCGTCGGAACGGCGTGGATTGACAGACATTTGGGATGATGAATTGTAGACATAATTATTGTGAGTGGTGGGATAATTTGTCGAAGTGTTGCTAATGGTAGGAGGGATAATATTATTGTATGGGACGATAATCGACGGTTCGGCGGCGGTCGGGTAGGGTGACTGGGCCCCCAGTTTGCATGGATCCGTTAAAGCAGGAGTAGGGTTTACAGAAACGTCCTGAGCAGTCGGCACGATGGGTCGAGAACTCGGTGGATCGAAAAGAGGCTGCGGGTTTCCGGTGGGTGACGTATTGTTTGGGTGAACCTCGATACCATAATATGACTGGGACGTCGACGGTCGAGACGGAAGTGAGGCGACATCCAAGAGTCCATGATGATGGGACTGATACGGAACAGAAGCCGATCGTGCCCCTCCATGAGTCTGGGGCAAAATCCCTCCAGCCCTGTCACCTAAACGTGAAGGCGAAGTGGTTCTGTGGGACCCATCAGCCAACGGCGTCGCAGAACGGAAACGCCGAATGGGAATCTCCCTCGTTGGCCTCAGAGCACTCTTCCGGATCGACGGGCTCGAGAGCAGACCACCATGTTCTATGCCGGCCAGTCCCAGGCTTGACCCAACGGAAGATGGCGGTTGCTTTGAGTACATGGCCGAATGTAACACCGCATTATTCTGAGGGATGATGGGATGCGACACAGAGCAAGAGGAGTTAGTCGTGCTCACACCCTCAAAGCTGGCATGGCTGCGCGCGGGCGAAACCTGTCGGCTAAACCTGTCTAGCTCCTTGGGGATCAGATTATATGGCATGGCAGTGGAGCCTGGCACGGGGGGCACACTTGCTATAGGAGGGAGAGCGGCCGTCATCGAAGCAGTGGTGATCGAAGCAGGGGTAGAGCTTCGTCGAGAATGGGAATACTCCCCTGTGCTGCTCATGCGGTCATTAAGGATGGGAGGTGTGTTAGAGCCGAGAGTCCTAGGTTGAATGTGGGCTTTTGATCGAGCCTCAGGAAACTCAGGAACGTGCTGCTGCCGGATGGGTGACATTCCTGAAGATTGTCCTGCGGTTACTCCAGTACGGGGACCAACGTCTGAATTAGATGACACTCGTGTAAAGGCTGCACGTTGTAATTGGTGTTCCTGCTACAAGATTGTCAAAGCGCACAGAAAGTTACAATGAGCTACATAAATTCAGGATCCTGAGGTCTGACGAATGCGACGAACCTCCCCCGTTTGCATCTCTGGATGCTGCAGCACATGCCCGCGATTCGAGAAACCTCCCTGGGGAGAAAGTCGCACCCTTGTTGGTGCCACTGAATGATAATTTCCACCAGTATTTCCCGCCCTGACTGTTGATGCGCTATCAGATGGCAGCTCAGCCACCGAATCGCCACAGTGAACATGACCGTTCCCTTGGTCGCTAAAGGCAGAAGATATATAACCGTCGGATACCGCTTCAGATTTGATGGCGTCTAAGCCAGGACCACGAGCAGGCGAGAGTGCACGTTCGGG
>WNFI01036776.1_pt1 | contig 10589 bp, 9 predicted proteins | sample 5400471 | NCBI WGS metagenome assembly WNFI01 (sample SAMN13153348, study PRJNA577476) | soil metagenome | isolation source: 100 cm saprolite on Douglas fir-dominated hillslope | place: USA:California | collected 2013-09-17 | reverse complement strand
AAGCTTCGCCAGGCGGCCATTACCAAGGAACTGATGGAGATCGTCGGCGGCGCCGAGGCGCTGGCGCAGGCCAGTTAATTAAGGAGCAGACCGTGGCAACAGAAGTCAGCAGCAAGAGCAGTAGCCCAGCCAAGTCCGGGAGCGCCGCGGCGGGGCGCATCGCCCAGGTCATCGGGCCGGTGGTCGACGTCGAGTTCGACCCCGGCAACCTGCCCGAGATCATGACCGCTCTGGAGGTCCCCGGCGCCAAGGACCGCCTCGTCCTCGAGGTCCAGCAGCACCTCGGCAACAACCTCGTCCGCACCATCGCGATGCAGTCCACCGACGGGCTGGTCCGGGGGGAGAAGGTCACCAACACCGGGGCCCCCATCACCACCCCGGTCGGCAAGCCCACGCTGGGACGGATGTTCAACGTGGTCGGTGACCCCATCGACGGCAAGCCGGCTCCCTCAGACACAGCGCGGCTGCCGATTCACCGACCCGCGCCATCGGTCGAGGAGCAGTCGACCGAGGTCGACATCCTGGAGACAGGCATCAAGGTCATCGACCTGCTGGTCACCTTCAACAAGGGCTCCAAGATCGGACTGTTCGGTGGCGCCGGGGTCGGCAAGACCGTGCTGGTGACGGAGTTCATCAACAACATCGCCACCGAGCATTCCGGGTTCTCCGTGTTCGCCGGAGTCGGGGAGCGCACCCGCGAGGGCAATCAGCTGTATCTCGAAATGGAGGAGTCGGGCGTCCTCGACAAGGTGGCCATGGTCTTCGGCCAGATGAACGAGCCGCCGGGGGCGCGGGCCCGGGTCGCCCTCACCGGGGTGACCATGGCCGAGGCGTTGCGTGACGAGGAGGGGGCCGACATCCTCCTTTTCATCGACAACATCTTCCGGTACACGCTGGCCGGCTCCGAGGTCTCGGCGCTGCTGGGCCGGATGCCTTCGGCGGTCGGCTACCAACCCACGCTGGCAACGGAGATGGGCGACCTGCAGGAGCGCATCACGTCAACCAAGCGGGGGTCGATCACCTCGGTCCAGGCGATCTATGTGCCCGCCGACGACTACACCGACCCTGCGGTGGCGACGGCGTTCGCTCACCTCGGCGGCAACGTCAACCTCGACCGCAAGATCTCCGACAAGGGGATCTACCCGGCGGTCGACCCGCTGACCTCCTTCAGCCGCATGCTCGATCCCCGAATCGTCGGCGAGGACCACTACAACGTCGCCACCGGCGTCCAGCGCGTGCTTCAGAAGTACCGCGAGCTGCAGGACATCATCGCCATCCTCGGCCTCGACGAGCTCTCTGATGACGACCGCCGTACCGTGGCCAGGGCGCGCAAGATCGAGCGCTTCTTGTCGCAGCCGTTCTTCACCGCCGAGCAGTTCACGGGTAACAAGGGCAAGTACGTCGAGCTCAAGGAGACCATCCGCGGGTTCAAGGAGATCCTCGACGGCCAGCACGACGACCTCCCCGAGCAGGCCTTCTACATGGTCGGCGGCATCGACGAGGCCCTGGAGGCCGCCAAGAAGATGAAGGACGCCTAGCACGGCTGATGGCGGACAAGTTCCCAGTCAGCGTGCTCACCGCCGAGGGCCGGCTCTACGCATCGGATGCGGAGTTCGTCGTCGTGCCCGCGGCCGAGGGTGAGCTCGGCATTCTCGATCGGCACGAGCCGTTACTGGCGCTGCTGAAAGCCGGGCCGCTGCGCGTCACCAGGGACGGAGTCGGCGGCGGAGATGAGGAGGTCCTCTTCGTCAGCGGCGGTTTTGTCGACGTCGGCCGCGACGCCGATGACAAGACCGTCGTAACCGTCCTCGCCGACAGCGGTGAGCGCGCCCACGACATCGACGAGGCGCGCGCCGAGGAGGCCCGCAGACGGGCCCAGGAGCTTCTCGGGCAGCGCCTGTCGGCGGTGGACATGGCGGAGGCGGCGGCATTGCTGGAGCGGTCCACCGCCCGCATCAAAGTGGCGGAACTGAGCCGGCGTCGCGGGTCAAGACGAGAACGGCCGGTAACCTCCTGATCGGGCAGAGCCGGCGGGGCTGCCGGTGACGCGCGCGCTACAGGTGCAGGGCGGCGAGCGCCTCAACGGGGCGGTGCGCATTGGCGGCTCCAAGAACGCGGCGCTTCCGATCCTGGCGGCCAGCTTGCTGACCGGGGATGAGTGCCGGGTTGGGAACCTCCCGGCGCTGGCCGATGTCTCCACCGCTGCCGAGATCCTGGAGGCCCTGGGCGTCACCGTCGACCTGGACGCTTCCGGCGGGACGCGCTTGACTGCCTCGGGCACCGTCGGCAGCGAAGTCCCTCCCCAGCTGGCCCGGCAGATGCGGGCATCGATCCTTCTGCTGGGGCCTTTGCTGGCTCGAACCGGCCGCGCGGTGGTGCCCAAGCCGGGCGGTGATGACATCGGCATGCGCCGGGTCGACCAGCACATCTACGGGCTGCGCCGGTTGGGGGCCACCATCGAGGAGGAGGACGGCACCTTCGTCGCCAGCGCTGACGGCCTCCACGGCGCCGACATCCAGCTCGACATGCCGACGGTGACCGGGACCGAGAACATCATGATGGCGGCGGCCCTGGCCAAGGGGCACACCACCATCTCCAACGCGGCTCGCGAACCTCACGTTACCGACCTCGCCACCGCCCTCATCAACATGGGCGCCAGCATCCAGGGCGCCGGCTCCGACCGCATCGATATCGACGGGGTAGACCGCCTGGGTGGCTACCAACACCAGGTGGTGCCCGACTACCTCGAGGCCGGGACATACATGATCGCGGTGGCGGCTGCCGGTGGCGACGCCCGGCTCACCAGCTGCTGCCCACTCGATCAGCTCTACGCGCTGACGCTGAAGCTGCGGGAGGCCGGGGTCGCCGTGGAAGAGGACGGGGACACGGTCCGCGTCCGTCGCGAAGGCAGTTTACGTCCTGTCGATCTGATCACGTGGACCCACCCCGGCTTCGCCACCGACCTGCAGCCGCAGTACACCGCGCTGATGACCCAGGCAGAAGGGATCACGGTGGTCCAGGAGTTCCTCTTCGACAACCGCTTCCAGTACGTCAGCGAGCTCCGGGCTCTCGGCGCCAGGATCGACACCTTCACCCACCGAAGGGGAATCGAGATCAGCGGGCCGACCGCCCTCCGCGGCAACATCGTGACCATTCCAGACATCCGGGCCGGAGCCGCGATCGTGATCGCGGCCCTCTGCGCCCGGGGCACCACCCAGCTGTTGGGGATCGAGCACCTCGACCGGGGCTATGAGGACATGGCAGGTAAGCTTTCTGGCTTGGGAGCCCGGGTCAAGGTGCCCGTGGTTCAGTCGTGAGCCTGGCGTCAGCGCGCATCCGCAGCGCCCCATCGGAGTAAGGATTGCTGTCCAAGAAGATCGGAATCGACCTCGGCACATCGACCGTCCTGGTCTATGTCAAGGGCGAGGGCATCGTCCTCAACGAGCCCAGCGTGGTGGCCGTGAACGAGAAAGGCGACCGCATCCTGGCGGTCGGGACTGAGGCTTCGGAGATGCTCGGCCGCACTCCCGGCAGCATCCAGGCGATCCGGCCGATGCGCGACGGGGTCATTGCCGACTTTGTCGTTACCGAGGGCATGCTGCACCACTTCATCACCAAGGTTTGCGGCCGGCAGCGCCTCTTCAAGCCGGACATCATGATCTGCGTTCCCTCGGGAGTCACGGGAGTCGAGCGCCGGGCGGTGGTGGAGGCGGCGATGCAGGCGGGGGCCAAGACCGCGTACCTGATCGACGAGCCCCTGGCCGCTGCCATCGGCGCCAACCTGCCGATTTCGACCCCATCTGGGAACGCGATCTGCGATATCGGTGGCGGGACCAGCGAGATCGCTGTGATCTCGCTCGGCGGGATGGTTGTATCCACTTCCATCCGCACCGGTGGCAACAAGTTCGACAAGTTCGACGACGCCATCACCAACCACGTCAAGAAGAAGCACAACCTGATGATCGGCGACCGCACCGCCGAGGAGATCAAGAAGACGATCGGCTCGGCGATGCCGCTGGCCGAGGAGTTGACCATGTCGGTCCGCGGCCGGGACATGGTCGCGGGCCTGCCCAAAAACCAGACCATCACCAGTAGCGAGATCACGGATGCCGTCCAGGACCAGCTGGAGGCGATCATCCAGGGGATACGGATGGTTCTCGAGCAGACCCCGCCGGAGCTGAGCGCCGACATCTACGACAAGGGCATCGTCCTCAGCGGCGGAGGCGCCATGCTTCGCAACATCGACCGCTACGTCTCCCAGCAGACCGGCGTCCCGGCGATCATCGCCGAGAACCCGCAGACGTGCGTCGCCACCGGCACAGGGCTGGCGCTGGAGAACCTGGATGTGCTCAAGCGCAACCTGCTTTACATCAAATGAGCTGCGAGTACGCGGCACCCAGTGAGAGGTCGCTTCGGGCCAGCGCAGTACCAAGTGAGGCAGCACTGTGAGCGCTGCAACTCGCGCTAGCGTCCGCGTCTCATAAAGGGCTGACTGGATTCGCCCGACTTCGAACGAGGTCTTTAAGGCAGCGAAGGTTTCGCGCGATTTCGAGATTCGCTGACTATCGGGCAAGATAGCCTCCGATGAATATCCTGGTCTTGAAGCCCTGCTGTCTTGGCGACGTGCTGATGACGACGCCGCTGGTGGCGACCCTGCGAGCGGCTTACCCGGACGCCAAGATCGACTATGCCGTCGGAGATTGGGCGCGGCCGGGGGTGGCTACCAACCCCGACATCGACGAGGTGCTGGAGCTCTTCAATCCCGCCACCGGCGTGCGCCGCTGGAGGCAGGCGATCGCCGCCGGGCTGCGGCTGCGCTGGCGCCGGTACGATCTGGCCTTCATCCCCGACCGCGACGGCATGACCGCTCTGGTCGCCTACGTCGCCGGCGTGCCGCGCCGTTTCGGGGTGGCTGGCAGCGGCAGGCGTCTGCTGCTGACCGATGCGATCAAGGACGAGCCACGACGCCACGACGTCGACGTGTACACCAAGCTCGCCGAAGCGGCCGGGCTGCGCAAACACATCGCCAGGGAAATGAAGTACGTCCCCACCCAGGCATCGCTGGAGCTGGCCCTGCAGATGCTGCGGTCGGAGGGATTCGACCGGCTGCCGTTCAGGGTGGCGCTGCTACCCGGCCGCCAGGGCGGCCGGCATGACTTCCCGCACAAACTGTGGCCGCCGGAACGGTACTCGATCCTCGCCAACCGCCTGATCGAGCAGTACGGCGGTGGGGTGATCCTGCTCGGTGGCGAGGAGGAGCGGGAGCTCTGCTTTCAAATTCGCGAGAACATCGACCACCCGGTGCTCGATCTCACCGGTCGCACCGACGTCGACGGGATGGGGGCGGTGCTGCAGCTGTGCGACGCCGTCATCAGCAACGACACCGGCCCAATGCACCTGGCGGTGTCTGTGGGAACTCCGACAGTGGGCATCTTCGGACCTACCTCGGCGCGCAAGCGTGGGCCCTATGGATCGCGGCACCGGGCGGTGCAGGCTCATATTTACTGCGGTCCGTGCGCCGGCATCGGCGGGCCGATGCGCGGGTGCGGGGCGGCCTGTATCCACAGGATCACGGTCCAGGATCTACAGGGCGTGATCGAGTCGCGAGCCAACTAGAGGCTCGGTGGACGGGTGGCCCCACCGGTCAGGATCCTGGATGTCGAGGTGGACGCGGTGACCATGGCGGAAGCTGTCGAAATCATCCACCAGGCCATCGATTCGCGTCGCGGTCACGGCGCCGCGCCCTTGCAGGTGGCTACCGTGAATCCCGAGTTCGTGATGCGCGCCCGACGGGATCGTCGTTTCCGCGACATCGTCGTGGCCGCCGGTCTGCGCACGGCCGACGGGGCGGGACTGCTGCTGGCGGCTCGCATCCTGGGTCGGCGACTCCCGGAGCGGGTCACCGGTGTGGAGCTTGTCCGAGGCCTGGCGGAGACGGCGGCTGTACGACGCGATCGCGTCTTCTTCCTCGGCGCCGCCCCCGGAGTCGCCGCCGCGGCCGCCTCTGCGCTGGCCGGGCAGCACCCCGGTCTGGAGATCGCGGGAACGTTCGCCGGGGAGGCAGGGGAGGGGGGTGACGAGACGACTCTGGCCGCGGTGCGCGCATCGCGCCCGGACGTCCTGCTGGTCGCCTACGGCGCCCCGGCACAGGAGCTCTGGCTGGCCAGGAACCTTGCCATCAGCGGAGCCAGCGTTGGTATCGGTGTGGGTGGCACGTTCGACTACATTTCGGGAAGCGTCACGCGGGCACCCAGGTGGATGCGACGTACCGGCCTGGAGTGGCTCTTCCGCCTGCTCCAGCAGCCCAGCCGGGCTCGCCGGATGTCTGTCCTGCCTGTATTCCTGCTGCTGGTCATGCGGCGGCGGCTGCTCGGGTCGTGAGACGCCTCGACGCCCAGCGCCTGCTGCTGCTCGTCTTCCTGGGCGTGACGCTGGTGGCGGCCGCGGTGGCGGCGGCGCAGCCGCGCAACCTCGACACCGACATCTGGTGGCACCTCGCCAACGGGCGCTACATCCTCGGCCACGGAATCCCCACAACGGACGTGTATTCCTTTACCGCCGTCGGACATGCGTGGGTGGTCCACGAGTGGCTTGCCGACGTCGCCATGTACCTGGCCTACGGTCTGGTTGGCATCAGCGGGCTGATCCTGCTGGCGGCGGTGGCCGTCGCCGCCGGCGAGTTCTTGGTGCTTCGCCTGCTTCGTGCCGGTGGACTGGGGCAAACCAGCGCGGTTGCCGTCGGCATCCTGCTGGCGGTCGCCTCGGCGCCGTCGTGGGGTCCGCGGCCGCAGCTGCTCAACTTCGTCTTCACCGCGCTTCTGACCCTGATCCTGCTCCGATATCGCCGCCGGCCGGGCCGCTGGGTCCTCTGGCTGCCGGCGCTCTTCGTGGTCTGGGCGAACCTTCACTCGGGCTACGTGGTGGGGGTCGGCCTGATGCTGGTGTTCTGGGTCGGAGAGGTGGCCCAGGCGCGCCTTGTCGGCCTGGCATCCGGCCGCGCCGAAGGAGTCCCGCTGCTAGGACGAACCGAGCTCCGGCGCCTCCTTCTGTCGGCTGCCGGAGGTTTGCTGGCGGGCCTCCTGACCCCGGGGACCTACCGCACCGTGTGGTTCGCGTTGGGTACCTTGAGCTCGCAGCGGATCCAGAGCCTGATCGTGGAGTGGGCTTCGCCCGATTTCCACTCCATCTCCGGACAAGCGCTCCTGCTGGTGCTCCTGCTGATGGTCGCGGGCTCCCTCGGGATGGGACGCTCTGGGGCACGTGTCGACGCAAGTTACCTGCTCCTCGGCCTGGCCGGACTGACCTTGGGCTTGACCTCTCAGCGCCACGTGCCGATATTCGCGGCCAGCGGTGCGCCGCTTATTGGTCAGCTGGTTTCGTCGCTGCTGGCCGGGCTGGGCGCCCGTCCCAGGGTGCTCCGTCACACATCCGCGGCGACGGCGCGGATCAACCTGGCGATCGCGGCGCTTTTGGTGCTCGCGGGCGCAGCCTACACCTGGAACGGTGTCTCGCCGGGGGCAGTCGACCGCGCGGTCGCGGCATCGGCTCCCACCGACGCGACCGAATACCTGCTCGCCCACCGGCCGCCGGGGCAGCTCTTCAACACCTACAACTTCGGTGGCTACCTGGACTGGCGGGCGTATCCGACCTATCACGTCTTTATCGACGGCCGCACCGAGGTCTACGGCGACGCCGTCTTCGATCAGTACCTCAGCGTCGAGTTCCTCAGCGGGGGCTTCGAGTCCACCCTCGATCATTACGGCGTGAACACCGTGATGATTTCCGCGAGCGATCCGCTTCGTCTGCTGCTCGACGCCCGCGGCTGGCGCAGGGTCCACGGCGACAGTGTCGCACTGGTGTACGTACGTGCCGGAGCCTGAGCTCGGGCCCGCGCCGGACCTCAGCGTCGTGGTGCCGGCGTTCAACGAGGCCGACCGGCTGCCGCCTTCGCTAGAGGCGATCCTCGCCTATCTGCGGGTTTGGGGACGCACCTACGAGCTGATCGTGGTCGACGATGGCAGCCGCGACCGGACCGCGGAGATGGTTGAGGGGATCGGCGCCCACCAGGGGGAGGTGCGCCTGGTGAAGCATCCGCTCAACCTCGGCAAGGGCGCCGCGGTGCGGACCGGGGTGCTGGCGTCGAGGGGAGGGATCGTGCTTTTCACCGACGCCGACCTATCCACCCCGATCACCGACGCCGAGCTCCTGATCACCGCCATCGAAGGCGGGGCCGATGTCGCCATCGGGTCTCGTGCGATTGACCGCAGGCTGGTGGAGGTTCACCAGCCGATCTATCGCGAGACCATGGGCCGGGTGTTCAACCTCTTCGTCCAGGCGCTGCTGCTGCCCGGGCTGCACGACACCCAGTGTGGCTTCAAGGCCTTCCGGGGCGAGGTTGGTCGCGAGCTCTTCGCGGCCATGACCAGCAGGGGCTTTGAGTTCGACCCCGAGGTTCTCTACAGGGCTCGCCGACGGGGCCTGGTGATCCGCGAGATCGCGGTGCACTGGCGCAACTCTCCCGATACGCGCGTCAGCGCGATGAGAGATTCCGCCCGCATGTTCAGCTCCCTCTTTCGCGTCCGGCGTCGCGTCAAGTGAGGCGGCCGTCCCCCGCCGGCGACCGCCCGGCCACCGGCGCCGGGTGGAGGCGGGAGCTGCTGCTGGCTTCGGTATGGGGACTGGCGATCTTTGCGGTCACGTTGGCGCCCTACCTCTACGCCTACGCCACGCAGCCCGACGCGAAGGTTTTCAACGGGTTCTTCTTCATCGCCGACGACGCCGCGACGTACATCTCCAAGATGCGTGAGGGCGCCGAAGGCGCCTGGGGGTGGACCGATCGCTACATCACCACCCCCGATCCGCAGCCGGTGCTGCTCTTCCTCTTCTACATAGTCTGGGGAAAGATCGCGGCCCTCCTCCACATCTCGCTGATCACTGCCTACCATGTCGCCAGGCTGTCCGGTGCGATCGCCCTGGTCTATGCCGCTCGAGCCCTCGCTCGCGCCGTCCTGCCGGTCGAGTCGCGGGCGGTGGCCACGGTGATAGCAGTCGTGGGCTCGGGTGCGGGCTACCTGCTTCTGCTCGTCGACGCGGTGGTCGGGCATGGCAGCCTGGAAGCGCTCGACCTCCACCTCCCCGAGCTGAGCGCCTTCTATTCCGTGATCGCGATCCCTCATTTCGCCTGGGCGGCGGCCCTGATGGCTGCCTCCGTGATCGAGCTGATGGAGATCGCCCGGCCAGGCGACCGAGGCCCCGGGCTGCGGCCGGTGGTGCTGGCGGCGGCGTGGATGCTGCTGCTGACCCTTGTCCACCCTCAGATGCTGTTCGTGCTGGCGCCACTGGCGCTGGTGTACCTCGTCCTGGTGCGCGCCTCGACGCCGCAGTGGGTGGCGACGGCGGTTCCCTTCGCCATCTGCCTGCCCCTGCTGGTCTACTACCTCAGCGTCCTCCGTGGCGACGTCGTGGTGGTCGAGTGGGCCAAGCAGTGGAAGCACCAGGCGCCGGGCTTTGTCAGCTTCGTGTTCGGACTTGGGCTGCCCCTGGCGCTGGCGATCTATGCACTGGCGCGCCGACGTCTACGAGGCCGCCCCGAGCTGAAGCTGATGGCTGCCTGGTTGGTCCTGGTCGTGGGCCTGCTGTACATCCCCAACCCGGTCAACATCCAGCGGCGTTTGATCGACGGGTTGTACCTCCCCGTCGCGATGCTGGCGGCGACCGGGATCACCGCGCTGGCGGGGCGCGTGAAACCGAGGGCCTGGCGCCGGATGGTGTTCACGGTGGTGTCGGTCTCGTCGATCAGCAGCCTGCTGGTGCTGGCGATAGCGTTTCGCTTCGGCGCCACCCGCGAGCCGATCATCTACCTCGACAGGGCAGAGGTCGACGGCATCAGCTGGCTCGGTGATCACCGCGGCTCTGGGCGTCCGCCCGGGGTCATGAGCGACCCATTGACGGGGTTGTACATACCGGAGATGGCCGGCGATCGTGTTTTTGTCGGCCACTACTCCGAGACCATCGATTACCTAACTCGAAGTGCCCAGGAGCGGAACGCGGTCCGGACAGGGGATCCCGGCCTCGGTGCGTTCATGGTGGCCAACGACACCGGCTACCTTTTCGTCGGACCCCAGGAGCGCGCCTCGGGCGTCGGTCCCCTGGGCCCGGAGCTGCTCCGCGTGTACGACGCCGGAGGCGTCCAGATATACCGGCTGCAGCTGCCCCTGCCAGGCCCGTGAACACGCCGACCGCCGGCTGGCGGATGCGCGGTCGTGTGGCGATGCTCGGTGTCGCCATCGGGATCGCCGCCCTGCCGCTGGTCGCCGGGCATCGAGCCCTGGTCAACTCGGATTGGACCGCGTTCGCCACCGGCGGACGGCTGGCCTTCACGGACCGACCTGATGATCTCTACAATCGCGCGGTCCAGGTGCGCACCCAGTCCGCGCTCACCGGTGGCGAAACGCTGTTGACCGGCGAGCAGCGCGACCTGCTGGCCTTCACTCAACCTCCATGGCTGGCCCTGCTCGACGCGCCCTTCCAGGCGCTGGGCACCGACTTGGGTGCCCGGTTATGGGTCCTGCTCTCGGTGGTGGCGCTGG
>WNFI01625443.1_pt1 | contig 10590 bp, 10 predicted proteins | sample 5400471 | NCBI WGS metagenome assembly WNFI01 (sample SAMN13153348, study PRJNA577476) | soil metagenome | isolation source: 100 cm saprolite on Douglas fir-dominated hillslope | place: USA:California | collected 2013-09-17 | reverse complement strand
GTGGCCGGAGTGATCGCACCGCTCCTGGGCAAGCAGCCGCCCGACATCCACGTGTGGGTTCAAGGCGGCACCGCCCCGACCTTCGTAAAATCTCAGGGGCCGCTCTATGCCGGGGGCCCCATCTGGCAGGTCCAGCTGGCGAGCCCGGTGTGGCCGCGGGCACCGGCGGCCGCCAAGCAACGCTAGCCGGATCGGAGGCTCGCCAACCTAGGGCCAGATGCCGCGCAGCTCGGTGACGGCGGCCACCCTACCGAGCGCCAGGACATAGGCGGCGATCCGTGGGTCCACGCCCAGGTCCCGGGCGATGTCGAACACCTCGTGGAAGGCCTTGACCATCTTGTTGCGCAGCTTGGCGTTGACGGTCGCCTCGTCCCACTGCTCGTCCTGGAGGTTCTGCACCCACTCGTAGTACGACACCGCCACACCGCCGCCGTTGCACAGGATGTCCGGCACCACGATCACCCCACGCCGGTGGAGGATGTCGTCGGCGACCGGGGTGGTCGGTCCGTTGGCCGCCTCGGCGACCAGCTTGGCGCGGACGCGAGCGGCGTTCCGGCGCGTGATCTGGTTCTCGAGCGCCGCCGGCACCAGCACGTCGCAATCGACCTCGAGCAGCTCCTCGTTGGTGATCCGCTTGCTTCCCTTGAAGCCCACGACGCTGCCGGTCTTCCGCTTGTGAGCCAGGACCTTGGCGACGTCCAGGCCGTTGGCCGCCAGGATGGCGCCCGCTGAGTCGCTCACCGCCACGAGCCGGGCGCCGCCCTCCGCCGCCAGCCGCGCGAAATGGGCGCCGGCGTTGCCGAAGCCCTGCACAGCGACCCGCGCCTCCGCCAGCCGCCCGACCCCCGCCACCAGCCCGCGCCCGATCGCCGCCTCGACGCAGACCAGGGCGCCGCGCGCCGTGGCGGTGGCGCGGCCGAAGGAGCCGCCGAGGGTGAGCGGTTTGCCGGTCACCACCGGCAGGTTGTTCTGGCCCTTGTGGGTCATGTCGAAGGTGTCGAAGATCCAGGCCATGGTGGTCTCGTCGGTGTAGACGTCGGGCGCCGGAATGTCGACCATCGGTCCCAGGGCGTTGCCGAGCTGGGCGGTGTAGCGGCGGGTGATGCGCCGCTTCTCGTCCTTCGACAGCTGCTTCGGGTCGCAGATCACGCCGCCCTTGGCGCCGCCGAAGGGGATGTCCATGACCGCCGTCTTCCAGGTCATCCAGGCCGCCAGCGCCTTCACCTCGTCCTCGGTGACGTCGGGGTGGTAGCGGATGCCTCCCTTGTAGGGGCCGCGGGCGGCGTTGTGCTGCACGCGGAAGCCGGTGAAGACGCGGATGGAGCCGTCGTCCATGCTCACCGGGAACTCGATGCGCAGGAGGCGCTCGGGGCGGCGCAGGTAGTCGAGCGAACCGTACTTGCCGTTGAGGTGAGGCATCGCGCGCTCGAGCTGGATCTGCGCGATGCGGAAGGGGTTCAGCTCCTCGGCGGCTCGCGAGCGGACGGCCATATGGAATCTCCTCTGGAAGCAGTGCGGCGGCGATCTTATGCCGGAAGCAGCGCTACAGGAAGCGCTCCCCCCCGGGCGGGGCGTCCGCCGACTCGGGGCCGGCGAATCGTTCAGACCGGGTCCGCGGCGGGGACCAGGACCGCCGCCGGCCTCCCAGTGGCGCTGCGGTAGGCGCCGACCAGGCGGCGGCCGACCGCGAGCCCGGCGCCGCGCCGCGCCAGCATCACCACCGAGCCGCCGAAGCCGCCGCCGGTCAGGCGCGCGCCGAGCACCTCGCTCTCGCCCTGAGCCAGCGCGACCAGCAGGTCGATCTCGGGCAGCGACGCCGCGAAGTCCTCGGACAGCGAAGCTTCCCGACCCCCAACCACCGAGCCGCGGCCTCACACTCGGCGCGCCGCCTGCCGTAGGCGCCGCCGGCATGCCGGTGGGAGATCCCTGAATCGATCACCAGCAGCTCCGCCGCCGGCGGCAGGGCGAGCCGCTCGAAGGCCAGGCTGCGGGTGTCGAGGAAGAGCACGCGATGCTCGTCCGCCAGGCTGGCGGCCATCGGGTCCATGATCCCGACCGGCGCCCCGACGAAGAGATTCTCCGAGCGCTGGACGACCCCGGCGATTTCCATGTCGTCCAGCCGGAGGCCGAAGGCGGCGCGCAGAGCGCGCAGCGAGCGACCGCCAGCGCGGCGCTCGACGACAGCCCGGCCCCCGGCGGCACGGCGGACTCGATCCGCGCCTCGAAGCCGGAGAGTGCGTGGCCGTCGAGGCCGAGCGTCGCCGTCACGCCCTGCACGTAGTCGAGCCAACCGCGGCCGGCGGTCTCTTCGCCGAGAGTGTACTCCGCGATCCCCGGCCCACGGCGGCCGCCTCTGCCGCCACCGCTGCCGGCAGCGCTGGTTTTACCACCGCCAGCGCCCTTCCCCGCCGCCACGGTATTGGCGCTCCACGCTCGCACCTTCAGGTCGCCGCGCGGCCGCAGCTCCACCCGCGTCCGCTGCGGGAGGGCGAGTGGCATCACGTAGCCGCCGTTGTAGTCGGTGTGCTCGCCGATCAGGTTGACGCGGCCGGGGGCGTCAGCCGCAACGCTCGGCGGCTGCCCGTACAGCTCCTCGAAACCATCGGCCATGCCTCACGCAACTGCCGGCGGCACCGGCTCGTCCGGGATCTCGGCCCCCGGGCCGGGCGGCGCAGATCCGCGGCGCAGCTGTCGAATCCGCAGCAACGTCTCAAAGGCTACCGTAGACGCCGCCAGCCATACCGCGCCGGCGCTCCATCCTCCGGCGACGTCCGAGATCCAGTGCACCCCGAGGTAGACGCGCGACAGCCCGACCAGCGCGACCGCCGTCACGAGGGCCGCCAGCAGGCCCGATTTGGCCTTCCACGGGAACGGCAGCCGCAGCGCGACATAGCCGATCGATCCCAGAACGATGAACGACCCCATCGCGTGGCCGCTCGGAAACGAATACCCCTGCGCGGCGGCGATGGCCGTCGCGGTCGGCGGCCGCACGCGCTCGAACACCGCCTTCAGGCCCAGGTTCAGCAGTGCGCCGCCCACGGCCGCGGCCAGCACGAAGACGGCGGACGCGCGGCGCTTGCGCAAGAACAGGGCTCCTGCCGTGACCGCCACCACCAGGGCCATGCCGAGCGGCCCGCCGGCGACGGTCACCGCGTCGAGAAGCGTGGTGAAGCCGGGATACCTGGCGTGCTGAAAGGCGGCGTTCGCGGCACGATCGGCGCGATAGACCGATGACGTGGTGAGGCGAAAATGCTCCGCGATCTCGACGAAGGCTTCGCCGGCGGCGAACGCCGCGACGCCGCCCAGAGCCAGCACGAAGAACATCGGCGCATAGGAGCGCACACCGCTCCAGCGGGGATGCGCCGCCGCCCACCTTGCGAGCCAACCGCGAACCACCTTTGCCGAGGCGCGCTGCGCCATCGCCTTGATCCCGGTCTCGACGCCGGCAAGAGCGAAGTAGAGCGCCGCCCAAAGCGCGACGAACGAGACCAGCGGCAGCGCGAGAGCGGCCATCGACGTCAGATCGGACGGAGTGCTCATGATGGCTGCTGCCACAGGGGGGGCGGCTCACCGCCTCGTCGTTCAAGGGGGCTGGCCGGGTCTCCGCGGTACCACCGGCTCAGCCCTTGAGACCGTAGCGCTCCATCTTGATCGCCAGGCCGTTGCGCGACAGGCCGAGCAGGCGCGCGGCCTGGGACTTGTTGCCGTGGGTGCGCCGCAGCGCTTCGCGGATCGCCGCCGTCTCGAAGCCGCCGACCAGCCGGCCGAGGTCGAGGTCGGAGATGGCATCGACCCGGGCGCCGGCGGTCAAGCTGCCACGGCGCACCTTCTCGGGCAGCAGGCTGACGTCGACCGGCCGGCCGGCCGGCGACAGGTTGACGAGGTGGCGCATGATGTTCTCGAGCTCGGCCGCATTCCCCGGGTAGTCGTAGTTGAGGAGCGCCGACATCGCCTTGACGGTGATGCCGGTGAGGCGCTTGCCGGTCTCGTGGCAGAAGCGGTTGACGTAGGACTGGATGAGCAGCGGCAGGTCCTCGCGGCGCTCGCGCAGCGGCGGCACCTCGATGACGAAGCGGGACAGCCAGTACGCGAGATCGACCCGGAACTCGTCGCGCCCCACCGCCTCCTCGAGCGGCACGCGGCTGCCGGCGATGATCCGCACGTCCACGGCGGTCGCCAGGTCGCTGCCGGTCGCTTCCACGTCGCCGGAGCGCAGGAAGCGCACCAGCCGCGCCTGGACGTCGAGCGGCAGCTCGTCGACGTCGTCGAGGAACAGCGTGCCGCCGTGGGCCAGCAGCAGCTTGCCCTCGCGGCGCACCACGCCGCCCTTGCCGGCCACCTCGGCGCCGAACAGGCTCGCCTCGATCTGGTGCGGGCGGGTGCCGCCGCACAGCGCGGTGACGAACGGCCCGTGCCGCCGCGGCCCCGAGAGGTGGAGGGTTCGGGCGAGCGGCTCCTTGCCGACCCCGGCCTCGCCGCGCAGCAGGACGTGGGTGCCGAGGCCGACGGCGACCCGCAGCTGCTCGGAGACCGTCTTCATCGCCGGCGACTCGCCGAGCACCAGGCCCGGCGCGATGGTGAGGTCCTGCTGCACCAGGTTGCCGGGAAGGATCGGCTCGTACCAGCCGACGTGATGCACGAGGCCGAACACCAGGAGGTGCCCGAGGGAGCGGAGCGCGGCGAGCGGCGACCAGCCGTCGGGAGCGTAGCTGGGCAGGGCCGCCATCAGCGTGTAGATGCGGTCGAGGGCGCTGAAGGTGTGGTAGCAGACCCAGGCCGGTGCGCTCGCCAGCTCGCCGGTGAACGCGGCTCCCTTGCCGCCCCGGCTGGCGTTGCGGTGGGCGCTCACCTGGTCGAGCAGCTCGTCGCCCCGGCTCAGCCAGAGCGGGTCGCTCGACACCATCAGCTTGACCCCGGGCTGCTCCAGCTCGCCGAGCAGCAGGAAGAGGACCGCTCCGGCGCGGGCACGACGTCCTCGACCAGCAGGGTGACGGCGCCGATGCGGATCTCGTCGAGCACTTCGAGCGCCGTTTCGCGCACCTTGCGGCCGGAGACCATCAGCCCCTTACGGCTGCCGAGGTCTTCGATGCGCAAGGCGTCGCCCTCGAAATGCAGCCGGGCGTGGCGCTGTGCCACGCCGCTGTACGGCAGGCAGAGGTCGCACTCGGGGGCGCTGCCGATCAGCAGGTCGGCGCGGTGGAGCGGGAAGCGCCTCACCCCATCGGGAGCATAGGCCACCAGGCGGAGCATAAGGAGCGACGATCTTAGCGCAGCCCGACCCGATTGCCCCGTGACAAGATTGCGCCTGCCGATGCCGGGCCGCCCGCGGAGTGGCCGGGGAACGCAACGCCGGGCCGCGCTCGCAACGGGCGGTGCGGCGCCTGAGCTAGTCCAGGTCCTTCAGGTGGACGTCGATGCCGTCGCGCAGGAACTCTTCGGCGGTCGCCAGGTCGGGCGCCATCTCGCGATCCTCGTCCCAGCGCGCGATGCGCGTCCGGATCGAGCCGTGGAGCGCTTCGAGCGCCAGGCTCGAGGTGAGCGGGCGCAGCAGGTCGATGCCCTGCGCGGCGGCGGTCAGCTCGATGGCGAGCACCCGGCGCACGTTCTCCACCACCCTGCCGAGCTTGAGCGCGGCTCCCATGCCCATCGACACGTGGTCCTCCTTGTCGGCGGAGGTGGGGATGGAGTCGACCGACGCGGGATGGGCGAGGCCCTTGTTCTCGCTCACCAGGGCCGCCGCCGTGACGTGGGCGATCATGAAGCCGGAGTTGAGCCCCGCGTCGCGCACCAGGAACGGCGGCAGGCCGGAGAAGGCAGCGTTGGTCAGCTTCTCGATGCGCCGCTCGCTGATCGCGCCCAGCTCCGCCAGCGCGATCGCCAGCACGTCGGCCGCCAGGGCCATCGGCTCGCCGTGGAAATTGCCGCCCGAGAGCACCGTCAGGGCGCCGGGCGCCGCGGCCGCCTCGCCGGGGTTGCGAGCGCGGTCGGCCTCGCCGGCCGGCTCGACCAGCAGCGGGTTGTCGGTGACGGCGTTGATCTCGATCGCCAGCTTGGCCTCCGCAGGGCGTGGATGCGGGGGTCGAAGGCGCAGTCGGTGGCGCGCAGGGCGTCGGCCGACAGGGCTCCGGCGAGGTCGGCGGCCTTGAGCAGGCGGCGCGCCTCGAGCGCCGCGAGCGCCAGCAGCGAGGTCATCGCCTGGGTGCCGTTGATCAGCGCCAGGCCCTCCTTGGCCTGCAGCTCGAGCGGCTCCAGGCCGGCCCGCCGCAGGCCCTCCTCCGCAGGCACCGCCACCGTCGCCGCGCCGCCGCCGCCGCTACCGCCAGCCACGCGCAAGGTGCCGCGGCCGATCAGCGGCAGGGCTAGGTGGGCGAGCGGCGCCAGATCCCCGCTCGCCCCCACCGAGCCGCGGCTCGGGACGATCGGCAGGACGTCATGGTTGAGCAGCGCGAGCAGCGCCTCGATCACCCGCGGGCGGACCCCCGAGTGGCCGCGCGCCAGGGTGTTGGCGCGCAGCAGCAGCATGCCGCGAACCGCCGCGTCGGGAAGCGGCTCGCCGACCCCGGCGGCGTGCGACAGCAGCAGGCGGCGCTGCAGCTGCACCAGCCGGTCCGGCTCGATGCGCACCTGGGCGAGCTCGCCGAAGCCGGTGTTGACGCCGTACACGACCTCGCCGCCCGCGAGCGCCCGCTCCATCGCCTCGCGCCCCCGCCTGACGCGCGTCCGGGCCGCCCGCGACAGCTCGCAGGGCAGGTGGCCGTGGACCACGCGGCCGAAGCTGTCGAGAGTGAGCGAGGTGCCGTCGATGCTGAGGGGGCGGGGCATGGCGCGGCTAGCGAGTATACAGACGCTCGCGGCGCTGCTCGCTCCATGCGGCATAGATCCACACCAGGCCGGCGACCGCCATCATCACCGGCAGCACCAGGAAGGCGGTGCCGAGCGAGGTGGCATCGGAGAGGCGGCCGATGAGCGGCGGCGAAGGGACGTCGCCGAGCAGGTGGATGACCAGGATGTTGACGGCGACGGCGGTCGCGCGGCGCGCCGGCGCCACCACGTTGACCACCGCCGAGTTGATCGGCCCGGTCGAGAAGAAGAGCAGCACCTCGGCGGCGACGATCGCCGCGGTGTAAACCGGCCGCGACGCGGCGAGGAAGCCCACCAGCGCCACCGGCGCGGCAGCCAGGGTGGCGACGCCCGACACCCAGAGATAGGCCTGGGACCAGCGGCGCAGCAGCATGTCGCCCAGCCAGCCGCCGGCGAAGGTGCCGGCGAAGCCGGTCGCGACCACGATGACGCCGAACTGAATCGTCGCCTGGGAAGCCGGCATGCCGCGCTCCCGTTCCAGGAAGGCGGGGGTCCAGTAGGCGAGAGCGCCGAGAGCGAAGGTATAGGCGGCATAACCGAGGACGATCAGCCGGAAGGGCCGGTTGCGGGCCAGCTCGCCGTAGGCGGCGCCCACGCTGCCGCCGGCGGCGGTGCCCGCGCCCGTGCCGCCCTCCGTGGAGGCCCCGCCACCCACCGTGTCGGTCGCTGCGCTGGTCTCCGCCAAGGCCGCAGCCTCCGGTGCGCCCGCGAGAGCCGCTTCCCAGTCGCGGTCCATGGCGCCGCGCGGCGGATCGCGCAGCCGCCACATGAGCAGTACCAGCAGCAGCCCCGGGAAGCCGGCGACGAAGAACGCCGCCCGCCAGCCGAAGTGGTGATTCACCAGCCCGCCCAGGATGTAGCCGGCGGCGGCGCCGATCGGGGTGGCGGCGTTGAACACGGCGAACACCCGCCCCCGCTCGGAGCGCGGGAAGGAGTCGGCGAGCATGGCCGGGGAGATGGTGACGTAGGCGGCCTCGCCGACCCCGACCACCGAGCGGGCGGTCAGCAATCCGGCGAAGCTGCGCGCGAAGCCGGCGAGGCCGGTGGCGAGGCTCCACAGCGCGATCCCGGCGGCGACGATGCGCGGCCGCGGCCCGCGGTCGCCGAGGTAGCCGAACAGCGGCGAGGTGAGCATGTAGACGACGATGAAGCCGGACATCAGCAGTCCCGACTGGGTGTCCGAGACATGCAGCTCCGAGCGCCGCAGGCTCTCGACCAGCGCCGCCGGCACATACCGGTCGAGGTGGAGGGCGCGCCGAAAGGAAGGTTATGCCCGGAGGGCGGGTACTGAGTCGTCGCCGCCACCGCCGCCGGAGTCAGGCAAATCGCAGGGCCGCGGTCCGAGGGCGGGTGCGGCGTGAATTTCCTTCACGCCGCGCACGTCCTCGGCCGACGGCCCGTCGACCTCGCGCGCCCCCACCGGCGGCGCCTCGCCTGCGGCGCCCGGTACCCAGGAGGGCAAGTGCTATTCTGATTCCGTGAACGATCTCTTCCTGCGAGCCTGCCGAGGCGAGCCGACCGAGCGCCGCCCCGTGTGGATCATGCGCCAGGCCGGCCGCTATCTCCCCGAGTACCGCGCCCTGCGCCAGAAGGTCGATTTCCTGACCCTCTGCAAGACTCCCGAGCTCGCCGCCGAGGCGACCCTGCAGCCCGTCACGCGCCTGGGCGTCGACGCCGCCATCCTGTTCGCCGACATCCTGCTGCCGCTCGAGGCGATGGGCGCCGAGCTCGAGTTCGTGCGCGGCGACGGCCCCACCTTCCCGCGCCCGGTGCGCCGCCGCGAGGACATCGCCGGCCTGCGCCTGCCGGACGTCGAGGAGAGCCTGGGCTACGTCTTCGCCGCCCTGCGCCTGGTGCGCCGGGAGCTGGCCGGCAAGGTGCCGGTGATCGGCTTCGGCGGCACGCCCTGGACGCTCGCCGCCTACCTGGTCGAGGGTGGCGGCTCGCGCCATTTCGAGCACCTGCTGGCCTGGAGCTACGGCGACCCGGAAGGGCTGGCGCTGCTGCTCGACCGCATCGCCGACACCTCGCTCGCCTACCTGCTGGGCCAGCTGAACGCCGGCGCCCAGGCGCTGCAGCTGTTCGACACCTGGGGCGGCCTGCTCGACGCCGAGCGCTGGCGCAGCCTCGCCCTGCCGCCGCTGCGCAAGGTCGTGGACGGACTGCGCGGCAAGGCGCCGCTCATCTACTACATCCACGGCGGCTCGCACCTGCTCGACGCGCTGGCCGACCTGCCGGTCGAGGTGCTGTCGGTCGACTGGCGGCTGCCGCTCGGCCGGGTGCGCCGGCTGGCCGGCGGCAAGGTGCTGCAGGGCAACCTCGATCCGGCCGCCCTGCTGGCGCCGCGCGGCGAGATCGAGCGCCGGGTCGCGGCGCTGCTCGCCGAGGGCGCCGGCGGCGGCCACATCGTCAACCTCGGGCACGGCATCCTGCCGATGACCGCGGTCGACAGCGCCCGCGCCTTCGTCGAATCCGCCCAGCGCCTGTCGGCGCAACCGGCGGCACCCTCCAACTCCTCCGCCAAGGAGCGGCGCGCGGCGGTGACCAGCGGCGCTTCCGGCGCGGCGCCCTGAGCGGCCGCCGCCCGGGAGCCGCGCCCGCCGCCGGGGGGCCGCGCCTCCTGCCACGCCCTGCCAGCCGATGATCGAGAGCGCCGCGATCGAGACCGCCGATGCGCTCGTCCTCGGTGCCGGCATGACCGGCCTGGCGGCCGCCCGCGCTCTCGCCCGCGCCGGCCGGCGCCCGCTGGTGTTGGAGGCGGCGGACCGTCCCGGAGGCGCCATGGAAACCGTTCAGCGCGACGGCTTCCTCGCCGAGCTGGGCCCCAATGCCGTGCAGGAGGCGCCGGCGCTGCTCGAGCTGGCGGCCGACGCCGGCTGCGCCGGCGACCTCGTCGGCGCCGCGGCGGCCGCCCGGCGGCGCTTCGTGGTGCACCGCGGCAGGCTGATGGCGCTGCCCGCCGGTCCGCCCGGCCTGCTCACCACGCCGCTGCTCTCGTGGCGCGGCAAGGCGCGCCTGGCGACCGAGCCCTGGCGGCGCCGCGGTCCCGGGCCGCACGAGAGCGTCGCCGCCTTCTTCCACCGCCGCCTCGGCCGCGAGTCGGTGGCGCTCGCCGACGCCATGGGCCTGGGCGTCTTCGCCGGCGACCCGGAGGAGCTGGCGATCGGCTTCGCCTTCGCCCGCGCCTATGCCCTGGAGCACGAGCACGGCAGCCTGCTGCGCGGCCTGCTTCATGCCGCCCGCGCCGCCCGCCGCGCTGCCCGCTCCACGGCCACGCGCGGCGGGGGGGGACCGCGCCGCCTGATCGCCCTCCGCGGCGGCTTCGCGGAGCTCGGCCGGCGGCTGGCCGCCGGCCTCGACGTGCGCTACGGCTGCACGGCGCTGGCGGCGGAGCGAACCGCCGGCGGCTTTCGTCTGCGGGCCGCACGGCAAGGGCGCGAGCTGACCTTGGCGGCACCGCGCCTGGTCTCGGCGCTGTCCGCCGCCGGCACGGCCGCCGTGCTCGCCCCGCTGGCCGGCGCCGCGGCCGGGGCGGGCGGCGTCGCCCCGCTCGCCGCGATCGCCGCGATGCCACACGCGCCGGTGGCCGTCGCCGCGCTTGGCTTCGAGCGCGGCCAGGTCTCCCATCCGCTGGACGGCTTCGGCTTTCTCGCCCCCCACCGCGAAGCGCGCCAGATCCTCGGCTGCCTGTTCTCCTCCACCCTGTTTCCACACCGGGCGCCCGCCGGC